>ERZ772886.1277-NODE-1277-length-22791-cov-4.074419_pt1 | contig 22791 bp, 24 predicted proteins | sample MGYA00512128_ERZ772886 | MGnify/ENA primary metagenome ERZ772886 (study PRJEB29015, sample SAMEA2737698) | human gut metagenome | biome: human gut; feature: human-associated habitat; material: faeces | place: China | collected 2012 ... | reverse complement strand
GGAGGAAATGCAGGCCTCCGCAAGGAACAAAAGACAGATGCAGAAGTATAGGATGCGCTGTTTGGTTTTGTTTTTCATAGTACATAACCCCATTATTTGATAGACTTGAGGTTTTATGAGTTTAATAGATGTTTAGTGAAAGAAAATCGAAAGATAAGTCGCCATACAGAAGACTGTGGACATCCTAAAGATGCCCACAGCCATCAAGATTTACCAGTGGACTCCGCACTTACCTTCGCATGTACCGCTACCTCCATTGGAGACACCAGCGCCTGCGGCTGCTAACGTAATTTCATAATCAGCCTCATTGAGGTACTGCAAATCCAAATTCTCCAATTCTTTGGACAATACTTCTTCAAGCATATTTTCACCTCCATTTCTAGTAGATTAAAACACTTTTGAAAGGCATGAATTTAGTTTCCTGCACATTTCAAAAGAAGTTTCTTTTGAAGTTCCTTTTCAGTTTTGCAATAGTTATCTTTTACTTCTTCCGAGGCAAAAAGAAGATAGGCAGGGCATATATCGCAGGCTACTCTGCCCCAGCATTTAGCACACTTGATATGAGTGCTTCGTCTTACAGTATTTAGTTTATTTAGCACGTTGGAATACTCTTCGAAGTCCAAAGATCCATTTAAAAAGGACGCAATTCTATATTCCGGATGCGTGACAAAGTAATGGCAAGGAAAGATGTCTCCATTTGGCATTAGGGCAAGAGAGCCGTACCCTGCATTGCAGGAAAAATCAGAATAGCTATCTTTATTCAGAGCATCTCGCATACGCCAAATATTATAGGGTCGGTTACATTCTTTTTCTATGTTGAAATTTGGCACCGATGGAATCAAATCGGTGTGCTGGCAAGTGCTTTCACAGTCTGCTACAAAAACAGTCTCTATTTCAAATTCATTTTTCAGGAATTCCTTTATTTCTTCACGAGAATATTCCAATGTTTGGTGCGTTTTCGTGTAGGTCGCCTCAATCATGCTTGGGAGAACACCATGGCGCCTTAGCGTATCGATTCCTGATTTAACATTTGAAAATGTGCCACTTCCGCGCTTGTCAATGCGATTTATGTCGTTAATATCAGGTGGACCATCGACACTAATCGTTATAAGAATATTAAACTCTTTTGCTAGACTGGCAAAATTATCATCAATGAGGGTGCCATTGGTTACTATCGAAAAAACAGGCATATTTGTGAGAGCTTTTTCGGATACCCGTTCCCTAAAAAATTCGCAAATGCTCCGAAGAGTGCTGGGGCAAAGCAATGGTTCGCCTCCGAAAAACATGACCCTTTCAACAGCAGTGTAACGTCCGTCGATTATCTGGCTTAGAAAGTGCGCTGCGGATTGCGGATTCATTCGATTTGGAGCATAGCCATATGTTCCTGCTTTTGCAAAACAATATCTACAGTTCAAGTTGCAATCGTTGGCAACTAAAATTTCTATTCGTGAAAGCGTTTTTCGTTCAAGAAGATGAGGGACAGAATCAATTTGTAATTCCGAAACATTTGCAAATTGCCTTACAAAATACTGCTCAAGAAGTGATGCTTCTTTTTCTGACAGATCATTATTTGCATATTTTTTCAAGTACATCTCGAGAATTTGCGCATGGGCTGATTCTGTTTTCTTAGCTGTTCCAAAGGTTGGAGCGTAAATTATACCATATTCATCATCGTGGAAAACAGCAATGTTGGAAATATTTTCATTCATAGCTTTTCCTCCCAAAGATTGGCTTTAGATGTTGCCGTGTTATACAAACAGTATTTTGTATAAATCCCATTTGTGACGATAGTAAATAGAAAAGGTAGGCTCCATTCATTTCGTGCAATGGAAGAGAGCTTTGAAAAATAACAGTGGTCTTGTTCTGAAAAGAAGACTTTTCCTTGGCTGTGTAAATCTGGTGCATGTGTATGGATGATTGTTGGAACGGTATCGCTTTTCTGACAGAGAGAAAATAGAGCAATTATTGGAGAGGCGGGAATGGTATAACTATATTTACTGCATGAACATCCAAATGAATCTAGGAAGCAAGATTCCAAAATAGATACACACGCTGTAATATCCTCGTTATGAATTCTAGCAATTCCGATCGCACAATGCTCCTGAGAAGCGTCCTTTTTGGCTAGATTTGTAATTGCTGCGAGAATATTTGATTTATCGTAAACGAACAAGAAACCATCTCCAAACATGTATTTATAAACAAGCTATTGAATTCTTTACAAATCATGTATATAATGCAAAAAGGGGAGGGGTTAAATGCAAGAAATATTTATCGGGGAAGCTATTAAGCGAAGACGACTGGAGCTGAAGCTGACTCAGGAAAAGCTATGTGAGGGGATTTGTGAACCAATTACTATTTCCCGCTTGGAAAATGGAAGACAGAGCCCTTCTCGGAATCTTGTCAATGCACTTCTCGAAAGGCTAGATATGCCGTCGGACCGCTATTACGCGCTCGTAAGCAAAGATGAACTGGAAATTGAGGACTTACAGGCAAAAATTGCCTATTGGGACATTCGTTTCGAACAGACCCAGGATGTGCAGGCGCGGGTAGAAGCAATAAAAACACATGAAGCGCTTCAAAGAAAGATGAAACTGGAGGATCGTATCAGCCAGCAGCTCATTTTGCGTTCCTTGGCCATTCTCGGAAAAGAGGATGGCCCCTTTAGCCCAGAAGAAAAGCAAGAGATGCTCTTCCGAGCAATACGGCTGACGGCACCGAACTTTGACGTCTCCCATTTTGAAGATGGCCTTTATACGGCAAATGAGATAAAAATCATCAATCAACTTGCCCTGAACTATGAAAGACTTGGAGATCAGTCGACAACAATTGACATTTTGCATCGGCTCAGTGCCTATATGGAGCAACATTGCCGGTGTGATCGGGCGTCAAAAGCAAGGCAGACCATGGTACTGTTCAATTATGCAAACAATTTGGTGTCTGTGGGAGAATACGGGCGAGCCCTTTTGGTAGCAAAAAAAGGAAGAGATATTTGCATCGAGTGCGGACACTATTTGTTTTTCCCGGAATTGCTTGCTGTTATGGCAGAGGCAGAATCCTTTTTAGGCAATGCAAAAGACAGTGAGGAGCTGTATAAACAGGCGTTTTATATGGCAAAGGCGATTGGACATGAACGGAATGCACAAATGATTTTTGAGCAGATGAAAAGACGAGATGAGTGATAATGTTTTATCCTTTAATCTATTTCTTCTCCGTTGATAAGAGTGGGGGATGCAGAATCGCGTTTGTAAGAAGACGCTGAAAAAACTGTGGAAGACGAAGACGATTCGCACTTTGAAGATTGTGCGGATACACGAAGCATGGCAGACAGAAACACCAAAAGTGCTATGGACAATACAAAAGAGCGTTTCATTTTCAAATACCTTTCTCACTTATGTTGATGAGACTATTGTATCAATAAAAATCTAAAAGAACATATCGGATTGTGTTATTTTGCCGAGTGTGTGTCATAACTGAATTGATTTTGAATTCCTTGCAGATTTATGCCTAATGAGATTATGCTAAGTAAAAAATATGTGATGGAATACATTAAGAATTAAAAACCAAAGGAAAGGTAGAACTTTTTATGGACGCATTTGAATCCTATTTTCAGAGCTTAAAGAAAAAGAAGATTGCCGTTTTGGGCCTGGGGGTCAGCAACCGGCCCCTGGTGCGGCTGCTGCTGGAATTTGGCTGCGACGTGGTGGGCTGCGACAAGACCCCCCGGGAGAAGCTGGATGACGAGGTGCTGGCGCTGGAGGCGGCGGGCTGTAAGCTCCATGTGGGGGAAGGGTACTTAGACGGAGTCCAGGCGGACGTGGTCTTCCGTACCCCCGGAATGCACCCCGGGAATCCGGCCATTCAGGCCCTGAAAAGCCGGGGGGCCAGGATCACCTCGGAGATGGAGGTGTTCTTTGAGGTCTGCCCCTGCCACCTGATCGCCGTCACCGGCTCTGACGGCAAGACCACCACCACCACTCTGGTCAGCGAAATGCTGAAGGCCTCCGGGAAGACCGTCTGGCTGGGGGGCAACATCGGCACGCCCCTGCTGCCCCTGTGCCGTCAAATGAAAAAGGAGGACTTCGCCGTGGTGGAGCTCAGCTCCTTCCAGCTCATGGACATGGAGCGCAGCCCTCAGCGGGCGCTGATCACCAATCTGGCCCCCAATCACCTGGATATCCACAAGGATATGGAGGAATATGTGGAGGCCAAGAAGAATATCTATCGGTTCCAGGACGAAACCGGCATCCTGGTGCTGAACGCGGACAATGCCATTACTTCCCAGCTGCGGGGCAACGGGGAGACCCGGTTCTTCTCCCGGAAGGCGCGCACCAACTGCGTCTGGGAAGAGGACGGCGTGATCTACCGCCGGGGGGAGAAGATCCTGGAGAGCAAGGACATCCTGATTCCCGGCACCCACAATATTGAGAACTATATGGCGGCCATTGCCCTGGTGGAGGGCCTGGCCACGGACGATGCCATTCGGCAGGTGGCTAGGGCTTTTGGCGGCGTGGAGCACCGCATTGAGCTGGTGCGGGTGAAGGACGGCGTTCGGTTCTACAATGACTCCATTGCCTCCTCTCCCAGCCGGACCATTGCAGGGCTGCGCAGCTTCCCGGAACAGGTGATCCTGATCGCCGGCGGCTATGACAAGCACATCCCCTATGATGTGCTGGGGCCGGAGATCTGTAAGCATGTGAAGAAGCTCTTCCTGGGCGGGGCCACCGGCCCGAAGATCCGGGCGGCGGTGGAGGCAGCCCCGGAATATGCCCCCGGCAAGCCGGAGATCGTGGACTGCAAGGACTTTACGGAGGCAACTCTGGCCGCTGCCAAGGCGGCGGAATCCGGAGATGTGGTGCTCATGAGCCCCGCCAGCGCGGCCTTTGACCAGTTCAAGAACTTCATGGTCCGGGGTGAATACTACAAGAAGCTGATAAAGGAGCTGTGAGCATGGAGCTTTCAAAGGCGGCCCGGGCGGCCCGGAAGGTGCTGCCCCTGAAAAGCTGCGGCGCGGTGATCGTGGCGGCGGGCACGGCCTCCCGGATGGGGGGCATAGACAAGGTCATGGCCCCCCTGGGGGGAGAACCCATGATCGTAAGAACGGTAAGGGCCTTTCAGGACTGCGAGGCCATCCGGGAGATCGTCATCGTCACCCGGGAGGATCTGATCCTGCAAATTTCCGAGCTCTGCCGGGAGATGGACAAGGTGAAAGCTGTGGTTAAGGGCGGCGGCAGTCGGCAGGAATCCGTCTGGCTGGGGCTGAACGCCCTGTCCAAGGACATGGAGCTGGCGGCCATTCAGGATGGGGCCCGGCCTTTGATCACCCCGGCGCTCATCGACAAAACCGTCCGGGCGGCCCATAGCTATGGGGCGGCGGCCCCGGCTGTCCCAGTGAAGGATACCATCAAAATAGAGAAAAGCGGTCTCATCGAATCCACGCCGGACAGAAGCACCCTCCGGGCGGTGCAGACCCCCCAGGTCTTTGACTTTGACCTGCTGCGGGGCGCGCTGCAAAAGGCTGCATCGGACAAGGCTGCCGTTACGGACGACTGCTCTGCCGTGGAGCGGCTGGGGATGAAAATTCGCCTGGTGGCGGGGGACGAGCGGAACCTGAAGGTGACTACTCCTCTGGACCTGAAAATCGCGGAGTTGCTGTTGGAGGAAGGGCAATGAGAATCGGACACGGTTATGATGTACACGCATTGGTCCCCGGCCGGGACCTGATTTTGGGTGGAGTGAAAATCCCCTACGAGCTGGGCCTGGAGGGCCACAGCGACGCGGATGTGCTGCTCCACGCCGTCATGGACGCCCTGTTGGGTGCGGCGGGGCTGGGAGACATCGGTCTTCACTTCCCGGATACGGATATGCGCTACAAGGGCGCGGATTCGGGGAAGCTGCTGGACAGTGTAGGCGAAAAAATCGATGCCGCGGGCTATAAAGTCGGCAACATCGATGTGACCATGATCGCCCAGAGACCCAAGCTGCGGCCCTATATCGACCGAATGCGGGAAAACATCGCCACACATCTGGGCATTGACCCCGCCAGGGTCAACGTAAAGGCTACCACGGAGGAGCACCTGGGCTTTACCGGCGAGGGCAAGGGCATGGCCTGCCATGCGGTGTGCCTGCTGGAAGAAAAATGAAAAAAGGAAACGCTGAACCAATCGACTGCGGCTGAGCGGCAGATACCCTGCCTGGAAACAAAATCTCTTGCGGTCAGCTCTTGCCGCTTTATTCAGAGCTTCCCTGACAAAATTTCCCTCTTGGGCATAGAATGTGCCCGGGAGGGAGTTTTTATGAAACAGTATATGATCACCTTCCGCTCGGTGACCTACGCCCAGCGGGGGGAGCGGAGTCTGGGGAAACGGGGGATATCCGTGTCCCTGGGCAGGACGCCCAAATGGATGGAGCAGCAGGGCTGCGGCTATGGGCTAAAGCTGCGCATATCCAATATTCAGGATGCCGCCCTGGCTCTGGCCCAGGATGGGGTAAGCTGGCGGAAAATCTACGTATGGGAAGCGGGAAGCTACCGGGAGATGGCCCTATGATCTATCTGGACAACGGGGCCACCTCCTTCCCAAAGCCGCCCCAGGTAATCCGGGCGGCGGCAAAAGCCATGGCCTGTGCCGCTAACCCCGGCCGGGGCGGCTATGAAGCCGCCATGGAGGCGGCGCGAACCGTCTTCGACTGCCGGGAGCAGGCGGCTGGGCTCTTTTCCTGTAAGCCGGAGCAGGTGGTGCTGACCGCCAACTGTACCCACGGGCTGAACATTGCCATAGAGAGCATCATCAAGCCCGGCAGCCGGGTGCTGGTTTCCGGCTTTGAGCACAATGCCGTTATGCGGCCCCTATACGCCCGGGACTGTCGGGTGACCGTTGCCGGACGGCGGCTCTTCTGCCGGGATGCGCTGCTGGAGGAATTCCGGGCTGCATTGCGGCAGGGGATGGACGGGGCGGTTTTCACCCATGTGTCCAATGTGTTCGGCTTCATCCTGCCGGTGCAGGAGATGGCCGCCCTGTGCCGGGCGGCGGGGGTGCCCTTTATTCTGGATGCAGCCCAGTCCGCCGGAAGTCTTCCGGTGGACATGGGGGCGCTGGGGGCGGAATTCATTGCCATGCCCGGCCACAAGGGGCTGCTGGGCCCTCAGGGCACGGGCCTGCTGCTCTGCGCCCAGCCGGGAAAGCCCCTGCTGTTCGGCGGCACGGGGACGCTGTCCCGGGAGAAAGCTATGCCGGAGGACCTGCCGGAACGCCTGGAGGCGGGGACCGTGAATGTGCCCGGGGCGGCGGGACTGGCGGCGGGGCTGCGCCTGGTGCGTTCGCTGACCCCGGAGAAGATCTTTGCCGCTGGGCACGGCCAGACCATGGCCTGTGCCCGGGGACTGAAAGCGCTGGGCTATCGGGTGTTTTCCGGGCCGGACCAGGCCATGACGGTATCCTTTCAGGGCAGGGCCGACTGCGAGGAAATTGCGGAATTCCTGGGGAGCCGGGGCATTGCCGTCCGGGCGGGGCTCCACTGCGCGCCCCTGGCCCACGAAAGCGCGGGCACCCTGGATCGGGGCACCGTCCGGGTCAGCTTCGGCCACGACGCATCCCCGGCCCAGACCCGGGCGCTGCTGGAAGCTCTGGGGGAGTGGAAAATGCGGAAGGGCTAGGAACGCACAGAAAATTTACATTTCCCGGGAAACGTGCCGCGTCCCGGGAAAATTTTGTGTTTGGGTCGGAAATGACGCTTTGGGCCAGAAAGAAGCCGGAGAGAGTGCCGGAAACGGGCGAAAGGAGCGGGACTGCTGGAAAGAATTTTATGCAGAATATCTATTGCCAACCGGGGGAGAATCCGCTATAATAGACCGGATAATAGATAAGTATACCATAGCATAGTGTGCGATTTGAAAAAGTTGACATAAAAGAGGGTTCGAGCATGGAAGCATTGCAAAATCTGCTGCAGCAGGTCCTGCGGATGCAGTGGTCCGATTATCTGGACATTGCAGTCGTTGCGTTTTTAATATATCGGTTACTGCCCCTGGTCCGTACGCCCAGCACCATCCGGGTGGCCCGGGCTGTGATCGTCGTGGTGATCATTGCGGCCCTGACGGACGTGATGCACCTGTATACCCTGAGCTTCATCATCAATCAGTTTTTGTCCATCGGACTGCTGGCGCTGGTTGTCCTGTTCCAGCCGGAGCTGCGGCGGATGCTGGACCATCTGGGCAGTGTGCGCTTGGGAGCCCTGTTTGGCGGGGTCAAGCCTGTGGCGGAGATGGATATGGTCATCAGCCAGACCGTGGCCGCCTGTGACTGCATGAGCCGGGAAAAGGTAGGCGCACTGATCGTCTTCACCCGGGAGACATCTTTGGAAGACTATGTGAAGACCGGAACCACCATCGACGGCCAGGTCTCCGAGCAGCTGATCCGGAACATTTTCTTCCCCAAGGCTGCCCTCCACGATGGCGCCATGATCATCCGGGAGGGGAAAATCAAGGCGGCAGGCTGCGTGCTGCCCCTGTCCACCAGCGACCGGTTGGCGGCGGACCTGGGCACCCGGCACCGGGCCGGTGTGGGCATGAGTGAGAATTCCGATGCGGTAGTGGTCATCGTCTCCGAGGAAACGGGCACCATCTCCGTGGCTATGGGCGGCATGCTCAAGCGGCATCTGGCTCCCAAGACCCTGGAAAAGCTGCTGCACAATGCGCTGTGCCCCGATGAAAACCAGGAGGAGGACAAGAACATCCGTCGTATCCTGAAGCAGAAGCTCATAAAGCCGGGAAAGGAGAACCAGGACAATGAAGCGTAAAATCGGGTCCGTACTGCTGTCCCTTGCCTGCGCCTTCGGCCTGTGGCTGTATGTCATCACGACTGTGAGCCCCGGCTCTACGGACACCTATTATAATATCCCCATCGTCTGGGAGGGCGAGTCCGTGCTGAACGAGAACGGCCTTATGGTCACGGCAGTCTCCTCCAATACGGTGAACCTGCGCCTGTCCGGCAACCGGTCGGACCTGAGCAAGGTCAATTCCGCCAATATCACCATCAAGGCGGACTTAAGCAAAATCCGGGAGCCCGGAACCCAGATCCCCATCAGCTACACCTCGCCGACCTTCCCGGGAGATGTGGCCAGCAATGCATTCGTCATCGAGTCCAAGGAGCCGGATACCATCTATGTCACCGTGGTCAAGCGCATCAGCAAGACCGTGCCCGTTGAGGTCACCTGGGTTGGCACCACCGCCGAGGGCTTCATGATCGACCGGGAGAACAAGACCCTGGATTACCCCGAGGTTACGGTGACGGGCCCCGAATCCGTGGTCAATACCATTGACCGTGCCACCATTACGGTGGATCTGGACGGACGGCGGGAATCCATCAGCGAAAGCTACACCTACACGCTCTGCGATAAAAACGGCGATCCTGTGGATGCCAGACTCATCACCACCGATGTGGAAGAGGTACGGCTGGATGTGTCCATCCGGCGGGTCAAGGATCTGCGCCTGACCTACAATCTGATTCCCGGCGGCGGCGCGGATGCAGACAATACCACCGTTCAGCTCAGCGCGGAGACCATCCGGGTATCCGGCAGCGAGGCGGCCCTGGAGAATCTGGGGGATACCCTGAGCATCGGCACCATCAATCTGGCGGATATCACCAAGAACACCAGTGTGACCTTCGGCATTTCCCTGCCGGACGGTATCACCAATCTGACCGGCGTTACGGAAGTCACGGCGGACATCTCCTTCCATGGCCTTTCCATCAAGGAGCTGACCGTCACGGACATTCAGAGCATCAATATCCCCGAAGGACTTTCGGTGGAGCTCATTACGGAGAAGCTCACCGTAACCCTGCGGGGCCCCACGGGTCTGATCTCCAAGGTGACCCCGGAGGACCTCCTGGTGACGGTGGACTTCACCGGTGCAGAGGTGGGAACCTCCACCTTCCGGGCAACGGTGAGCCTGAGCGGTGAATACAGTGCCCTGGGCACGGTGAAGACGGAGCCTGTGTCCGCAAAGATCGACGCGGAATAAGTTTATCGCCGCAAAATGCGCGGCGAGGGAATAGAAGGAGATCATGACCATGGTTAAAAGCATGACCGGCTATGGCCGTGCCGTAGAAACGGTAAACGGCCGGGAATTCACCGTGGAGGTGCGCAGTGTCAACAATCGGTATCTGGACTGCACGGTGAAGCTGCCCAGAGGGCTGTCCTTCGGCGAGGATGCCGTGAAGCAGGCTGTAAAGGCCACCATTTCCCGGGGCAAGGTAGATGTGTTCGTCTCCGTGCGCAGCGAGGGGGCCCAGGATACCGCCGTGAGCCTGAATAAGCCCATGGTGGAAGGGTATCTGGCGGCGCTGAAGCAGCTGCAGGCGGACTACGGCGTGACGGGAGAGATCACCGTTTCCATGCTCGCGGGCCTGCCGGATGTATTCCTGCTGGACAAGCCCCAGGTGGATGAGGCGCAGCTGCTCGCGGACTTCCTGAGCGTTGCGGAAAAGGCGCTGGCTTCCTTCGATGCCATGCGCACGACCGAGGGGGCAGCTTTGGCCGAGGACCTGCGCAGCCGGGGGGAGACCATCCTGTCTCTGGTTTCCCAGGTGGAGGCGGGCAGCCCCCAGACGGTGGCGGACTACCGGGCGCGTCTGGAGGCAAAGCTCCAGGAGGTCCTGGCGAATACGTCCATTGACGAAAGCCGCATCCTCACCGAGGCCGCCATCTTTGCCGACAAGGTGGCCGTGGACGAGGAGACCGTCCGCCTGCGCAGCCACCTGAGCCAGATGAATACCATGCTCGCCTCCGGCGGCCCCATCGGCCGGAAGCTGGATTTCCTGCTCCAGGAGATGAACCGGGAGGCCAATACCATCGGCTCCAAGTGCTCCGATGTGCGCCTTGCCCGGGTTGTGGTGGAGATCAAGGCGGAGCTGGAAAAGATCCGGGAGCAGACCCAAAATATTGAATAAGGGGCGGAAGACATGAAGCTTCTGAATATCGGCTTCGGCAGTATGCTGGCACAGTCACGGGTGCTGTCCATTCTGGCCCCGGATTCCGCTCCGATCAAGCGCATTGTCCAGGAGGCCAAGGATCGGGGCATGCTGATCGATGCCTCCTATGGCCGCAAAACCAAATCCGTCATTCTCATGGACACGGACCATGTGATTCTCTCTGCGCTGACTCCGGAGGTGCTCACGGCACGCTGGAGCGGCGAAGAGGCAAAGGATGAAGAGGAGAGAGCGTAAAAATGGGAAAACTGATTGTGATTTCCGGCCCCTCCGGTGTGGGCAAGGGCACGGTGGTCAAGGCGATGATAGCGAAAAAGGACAACCTGTTCTTCTCCGTTTCGGCCACGACCCGGCCCCCCAGACCCGGGGAGGTGGACGGAAAGGACTATTACTTTGTGGACCGGGAGCGTTTTTTGAATCTGATCCACCGGGGCGAAATGCTGGAATATGACGAGCACAACATGAATTTTTATGGCACGCCCAAACAGCAGGTGGAGGAAAAGCGGCGCTTAGGCCATGTGCTGCTGGACATCGAGCCCATCGGTGCAAGAAATGTGAAAAACAATTACCCCGAAGCGGTGCTGGTGTTTATCATGCCCCCCTCCGTGGAAGAATTGGAGCACCGCCTGCGGGGCCGCAACGATACTCCCGAGGACCAGATCACCATCCGCATGGAGCGGGCCAAATGGGAGATGGAGCAGCGGACATGGTATGACCATGTGGTGGTCAATGACGACCCGGAGCGCTGCGCCGACGAAATCCTGAGAATCATTGAAACATAAAACCCGTAGGGGACGATGCCCACATTACCTCACCGCGTTTTTGAGAAAACCGGGAACAAATGTGGACGCACCTGGCGGGGCGATGTGGGCATCGCCCCCTGCGGCGTGAAGATAGATCATTATGAATTGTTTTTGGAGGAATCAAAACTATGCTGTATCCACCTGTTGCTGAATTGTTGACCAAGGTTGAGAGCCGCTATCTGCTGGTGAACCTGGTTGCCCATCGGGCCCGCCAGATCGCCGCAGAGGCGGAGGAATTCCATGAGGACCTGCCGGAGAAGCCTGTGACCATGGCCATCCAGGAGGTCGCCGACGGCGAGCTCAGCGCCACCGTCAAGGAAGAGTATAAAAATTAAGCTTTTTCGGAAACTCTGAACAAATCGTCTGGAGCTGACTGCGGGCTCTTGCCGATTCCACCGGAGCTTTCTTAGCGCGTATCTACGGGAACAGGAGGCGGGAATATGGTTGCAGGAATTGCCGTTTCGGCGGCAAGCTATTCCATTGATAAGCTCTATTCCTACCGCATCCCGGAGAATATGACCCTGCAGCCCGGCCAGCGGGTCCAGGTCCCCTTCGGACGGGGCAATGTGACGGCGGAGGGCATCGTAGTTACGGTGGGAACCGGCCCGGAGGAAAAGCTCAAGACTGTGGAAAGCTGCCTGGACGAGGAGCCTTTGCTCAGCGAAACCCAGCTGCGTCTGGCGGCCTTTCTGCGGGAGCGGTACTTCTGCACATTTTATGACGGGGCCCGTGCCATGCTCCCGGCGGGACTTTGGTTCCGACAGCAGGATACGTTTTCTCTGACCGAGGACAGAAGCTGGGAGACCGCTTCCATCCACAAGGAGGGGGCACGGGAAATGCTGGAAACCATGCGGGATCTGGGCGGTGGGTGCCGGGATTCGGCCCTCAGCGCGGTGATCCCGGATGGCGAGAAACGGGCAGATGTGCTGCGCTTTCTGGCCCGGAAAAAATGGATCACGGCCCAGACGGAGCTTCTGCAAAAGACCCGGGATAAGACGGAAAAAATCGCGTCTCTGGCAGTCTCTGCCGAGGAGGCTATGGCCTATGCCGTGAGCCGCCCCAAGGGGGCTGCCATGCAGCGCAGCGTTTTGCAGCTGCTGTGCAGCGTGGGCGCTGCCAGCGTGAAGGATATCCTGTATTATACGGGAGCCTCTTCCAAGACGGTGAGCCGCCTGGAGAAGCTGGGCTATGTGGTATTGTCCGAACGGGAAGTGCTGCGCTGCCGGGAGATCAAACCGGCCCAGGTACAAAAACCCTTGGTGCTCAGCGCTGAGCAGCAGCACTGCTTCGAGGGCCTTCTGGGCCAGTCCCGGCAGGATCACCCGGGAGTGGCGCTGCTGTATGGCGTGACGGGGTCCGGCAAGACCTCTGTCTACATTCGCCTGATCATGGAGAATCTGGAGCGGGGCAAAAGTGCCATCCTCCTGGTGCCGGAAATCGCCCTGACGCCCCAGCTGCTGGGGCTGATGGCTGCCTGGTTCGGGGAGAAGGTGGCGGTGCTCCACTCCAGCCTCTCGGATGCGGAGCGCTATGACCAGTGGAAACGGGTTCGGCAGGGAGCTGCGGGGGTCGTTGTAGGCACCCGCAGCGCCGTGTTTGCACCCTGTGAAAATCTGGGCCTCATCATTCTGGATGAGGAACAGGAGCACTCCTACAAGTCTGAGAATTCCCCCCGCTATGCCGCCCGGGAGGTGGCTATGTGGCGGGGGCACAAGGAAGGGGCCCTGGTGCTGCTTGGCTCGGCCACCCCTTCCGTGGAAAGCATGTACCATGCGAAGCAGGGCCATTACCGGCTCTATCGGCTGCAAAACCGTTACAACGGCCGCGCTCTGCCGGAAACACAGATCGTGGACATGCGCGAGGAGCTGAAGCTGGGCAACGACGGCACCCTGAGCATCCCCCTGCGTCAGGCCATCCACGATACCCTGGCGGCGGACAAGCAGGCCATCCTGCTTCTCAATCGCCGGGGCAACAGCCGCGCTCTGGTGTGCGTGGACTGCCGGAAGGCGCCGGAGTGCCCCCGGTGCAGCGAACGGCTGACCTATCACAGTGCCAACAACCGCCTTTTGTGCCATTACTGCGGCTATTCCGTTCCCGTGCCGGACCGCTGCCCCAGCTGCGGCGGCCCTCTGAAAACCCTGGGCACGGGGACCCAGCGGGTGCAGCAGGAGCTGAGCGCGCTGTTCCCGGACGTGGAGGTGGCCCGCATGGATGCGGACACCGTCAGTGCCAGCAATCCCCACGAGGTGATCCTGGACAGGTTCCGCCGGGGAGAGCAGAAGATCCTGCTTGGCACCCAGATGGTTGCCAAGGGGCTGGATATGCCCAATGTGACCTTGGTGGGCGTCCTGGATGCGGATCTGAGCCTCTTCACCGGAGGCTTCCGGGCGGGGGAGACCACCTTTGATATGCTGACCCAGGTGGTGGGCCGGGCAGGCCGGGGCAGCTTCGCGGGCCGGGCTATTTTGCAGACCATGGTCCCCAACCACGAGCTGATCCGTTTGGCGGCACAACAGGACTATGACCGATTCTATGACCTGGAGATCCGCCTGCGGCAGGTGCAGCATGTGCCGCCCTTTGCGGACCAGGTACTCATCGGTTTCCAGGGACTTCAGGAGCCACAGGTGCTTATGGGGGCGGCGAAATTCCGGGATAGCCTGCTGCAATTGCAGCGCAGCGGCAATTTTGGCCCCATGGAGCTGCTGGGACCGGCCCCAAGCCCGGTGCCAAAGATCAACTATCAGTTCCGCTACCGGCTGACCCTGCGCTGCCGTATGGAAAAGAACATCCGTGCGGCCCTGCGCTATCTGCTTTGCGCCTTCGGAAAGGACAGTAAGATGCGGGGCGTCAGCGCCTTTATTGATGTAAACGGATTTATGGATTAGGAAGGCTTGAACGAATCGTCGGGAGCCGGAGAAAATTTTTCACCGACGCTCGCCGATGGGTTCAGAGCTTCCCGGAATAAGGAGAAGAGAAATGGGAATTCGGAAAATCATGACGGTGAAGGAGCCTTGCCTGCACAAGGTCTGCCGCCCTGTGGAAAAGTTTGATGGCAAGCTGCATAAGCTGCTGGACGATATGAAGGAGACGCTGCTGGATGCCAACGGCGTTGGCCTGGCTGCCCCCCAGGTGGGCATTCTGCGCCGGGTGGTGGTCGTGGATACCGGTGAGGAGATGCTGGAGCTGGTGAATCCCGAGCTGCTGGAAACCAGCGGCGAGCAGGAGGGAGCCGAGGGCTGCCTCAGCGTGCCCGGAAAGTACGGTCTGGTCAAGCGGCCTATGGTGGCCAAGGTCCGTGCCCAGGACCGGGACGGAAACTGGTTTGAGGTGGAGGGCGAAGAGCTGATCGCTCGGTGCTTCTGTCACGAAATCGACCATCTGGACGGCATTGTCTACACGGAGGTTATGGAGCGCTTCCTGACAGAGGAAGAGCTGAACGGGGAGGGCTGAGCATGCGCGTTGTGTTTATGGGCACGCCGGACATTGCGGCTACCTGCCTGAAACGAATCCTGGCGGACGGCTTTGAAGTGGTGGGCGTGTACACCCAGCCGGACCGGCCCAAGGGCCGGGGCATGAAGCTGACGGCCTCTCCCACGAAGCAGGTCGCCCTGGAAGCGGGGATCCCCGTGTTCCAGCCGGAGTCCTTCCGGGAGGAGGAAACCGTGGAGCAGCTGCGGGCGCTGAAGCCTGATCTCTGCGCCGTGGTGGCGTATGGCCGGATCCTGCCCCAGAAGGTGCTGGATGTGCCAACCTTCGGCTGCATCAATATCCATGCCAGTGTCCTGCCTGCCTATCGGGGCTCCGCACCCTACCAGTGGGCGGTGCTGGACGGCCTGAAGGAGACCGGCGTCACCGCCATGTATCTGGTCCGGGAAATGGATGCCGGAGATATCATCGACGTTTCCAAGACCCCCATCGGGGAGAATGAAACCGCTGGAGAGCTGCTGGACCGGCTGGCAGCGCTGGGTGCGGAGCTGCTGAGCAAAACCCTGACCCGGTTTACCCAGGGAAAGGTCCCTGCCCAAAAGCAGGACGAGACCAAGGTCAGCTACGCCCCCATGCTGGAAAAGAGCATGTGCCCCATCGACTGGACAAAGACGGCCCAGCAGGTCCACGACCATGTCCGGGGCCTGCAGCCCTGGCCGGTGGCGACCATGGAGCTTCATGGAAAGCAATTCAAGGTCCACGAGACCCGCATTGTACCCGGCAGCGGCAAGCCCGGTGAAATTCTGGGCCTGACGAAGACGGGGCTGCAAATTGCCTGCGGCGAAGGCGCCGTGGAAGTGCGGGTTTTGCAGGCCGAGGGCGGCAAGCGGATGGCGGCCCCCGACTATTTCCGGGGCCATCCCCTGGAAGGCTAAATGGGCGCCCGGGAAACGGCGCTGAATGCGCTGATCACCTGCCGCAGATATGAGGGCTGGAGCAATGCCGTGCTGAAGGACTGCATCCGCAGGGACAAGCTGGATGCCCGGGATGCGGCGCTTGCAACCCGGCTGTGCTACGGTGTGGTGCAGAACCGGGGCAAGCTGGACTTTTACCTGGCCCAGCTTTTGAAGGGCTCCGTGAAAAAGCTCCACCCGGCGGTGCGGGACATCCTGCACATGGGCCTGTATCAGCTTTTGGAGCTGGACAAGATCCCGGACAGCGCGGCGGTGAACGAATCCGTCCGCCTGGCCCGGAAATACGGCCCTGTCGGCTGCGAAAAGCTGGTGAACGCCGTGCTGCGCAGCGCTGCCCGGTCAAAGGATACTCTGGCTCAGCCCACCTCCTTCGAGGACAAATACAGCCACCCGGCGGAGCTGGTGGCCCTGCTGAAAACGGCGCTTCCCAAGGGAACCCTGGAATCCGTGCTCCAAGCGGACAATCAGGCCCCGGAGACCGTGATCCAGGTGAACACCCTGAAAACCGACCGAGAGACGCTGAAAAAGCGCCTGGAAGGGGAGGGCGTCACAGCCCGGCCTCATAAGTGGATGGAGAACTGCCTGGTGCTGTCGGGTACCGGCAGCCTGGAGCAGCTGCCCTCCTTCCGGGAAGGGCTCTACTACGTTCAGGACCCTGCCAGCAAGCTCAGCGTACTCTGCGGTGAATTAAAGTCGGGGATGGAAGTTCTGGATTGCTGCGCGGCTCCCGGGGGCAAGAGCTTTGCCGCAGCCATGGCCATGGCAGGGAAGGGAAGCATCCTTTCCTGTGATGTGCACCCCCACAAAATTGCCTTGATTGAGAACGGAGCTGCCCGGCTGGGAATTCCCAATCTGAGCGCCCAATTGCAGGATGCCTCTGCGTTCGTGCCGGATTGGGAAGGGGCCTTTGACGCTGTCATTGTAGATGCGCCCTGCTCCGGCCTGGGGATTATCCGGAAAAAGCCGGATATCCGATACCGGGATCTCAAGCAGACGGAAGACCTGCCGGAGCTGCAAAAAAAGATTCTGTGGAATCAGGCAGGCTACGTCAAAAAAGGCGGCTTGCTGCTGTATTCCACCTGCACGTTGCTGCCCAGAGAGAATGAACAGGTGGTGCAGGCCTTTTTGGAGGCCCATCCGGATTTCTTCCTGGAGGCGCTGCCCCTGCCGGAGGAATTCCCAAAAAACGAAACCGGAATGCTGACCCTGATTCCCGGCCGGCATGATACGGACGGCTTCTTTATTTCCAGAATGCGGAGGAAACCATGAATCTGAAATCCATGACCCTGGGGGAGATGACCCAGCTGTTCAAAGATATGGGCCAGCCCGCCTTTCGGGCAAAGCAGGTGTATACCTGGCTCCACAGGGGCGTTCGCAGCTATGAGGAAATGACCAATCTGCCAAAGCCCCTGCGGGAGCGTCTGGCGGCGGAATATCCCATTTATGCGCCAAAGGTGGTTCGCAAGCAGGAATCCCAGCGGGACGGCACCATCAAGTATCTCTGGCAGCTCTCCGACGGCAACTGCGTGGAGACGGTGCTTATGCGCTATCACTATGGCAATACGGTCTGCATTTCCACGGAGGTTGGCTGCCGCATGGGCTGCGCCTTCTGCGCCTCCACCTTAGGAGGCCTGGTGCGCCGCCTGGAGCCCTTTGAGATGCTGGACCAGGTGCTCTTTACCCAGGTGGATTCCGGTCAGCCCATTTCTCACATTGTGCTCATGGGCATTGGAGAGCCTCTGGACAATTTCGACAATGTGATGCGCTTCCTGGAGCTGGTGAACAGCCCGGAGGGCATGAATATCTCCATGCGCCATATCAGCCTTTCCACCTGCGGCCTGGTGCCGAAGATCGACGAGCTGGCAAAGCGCAATTTGCAGTTGACTCTGTCCGTATCCCTCCATGCGCCCAATGACGCCGTGCGGGATACCATTATGCCGGTGAACAAGGCCTATCCCAGCCAGGAGCTGATCGATGCCTGCCGCCGGTATTACGAGGCCACCTCCCGGCGCATCTCCTTTGAGTACGCCATGATCCAGGGGGTCAACGACAGCCGGGAGAATGCCAAAGAGCTTCTGCGGCGGATGAAGGGGCTGCCCTGCCACTTCAATCTGATCCCCCTGAACCATGTGGAGGAGAGCCCCTTAAAGCCCAGCTCCCGGGAGGCCGTAGCGGCCTTCCAGAAGTGCCTGGAGGACGGGGGTATTCCGGCCACGGTCCGCAGGACCCTGGGCGGCGACATCGATGCCAGCTGCGGGCAGCTGCGCAGAAAGTATACAAAAGAACAGAAATAAAGAGAGGTGCGAAGCCATGCAAAGCTGGGGCCTGACAGATGTTGGGTGCGTCCGAAAACAGAACCAGGACGCGTTTCATATTGAAAAATTGGGGCGGGGCGCTTTGCTGTGCGTGGTTTGCGACGGCATGGGCGGCGCAAAATCCGGCAATGTGGCCAGCTCCCTGGCGGTGGACGTATTCGCCCAGGAGGTCAAGCGCAGCTGGTCCCACAATGCGGATTGGGACAAGACCGATATGATTTTGCGCAGCGCCGTCAAGCTGGCCAATTTTACGGTTTACGACCAGGCCAATCAGTTCGAGGAATTTGAGGGCATGGGCACCACCCTGGTGGCGGCGCTGATTCGAAAAAATCAGGCCTCCATTGTCAATGTAGGGGACAGCCGGTGCTACGGCATCTCCAACGGCAGCATCCGCCAGATCACCAAGGACCACTCTGTGGTTCAGATGATGGTGGACCGGGGGGAACTGACTCCGGAAACCGCCAAAAGCTACCCGGGCAAGAATCTCATTACCCGGGCCGTGGGCACAGAGCCCACCATACTGTGTGACCTCTACCGGCAGGAGCTGGAAAAGGGAAGCTATCTGCTCCTGTGCTCCGATGGCCTGAGCAATATGCTTGACGATCAGGAGATGCTCTTCGAGGTGGTCCACGGGGTCAACAAGCAGAAGTGCTGCAAGCGTCTGCTGGATATCGCCAAGCTGCGGGGTTCCCCCGACAATGTGACCAGCATTCTGGTATCGGTTTGAAAGGAGGCTGTCAAACATGAATCATTATATTGGGCAGCTGCTGGATGATCGGTACGAGATCCTGGAGGTCATCGGTACCGGCGGCATGGCTGTGGTATACAAGGCATTGGACCACCGGCTGAATCGGCCCGTTGCCATTAAAATCTTAAAAGACGAATTTTCGGGAGACGATGAGTTCCGCCGCCGCTTCCGGGCGGAGGGCGAGGCCGTGGCCATGCTGAGCCACCCCAACATTGTCCAGGTCTATGACGTTTCCTCCTCGGATACGGCCAATTACCTGGTGATGGAGCTCATCAACGGCATATCCCTGAAGCAATATATGGAGGTAAAGGGCGTCCTCAATTGGAAGGAGACGCTGCACTTTGCCATGCAGATCGCCAAGGGCTTGGAGCACGCCCACAGCCGGGGCATCGTCCACCGGGACATCAAGCCCCACAATGTGATGGTGCTGAAGGATGGCAGCGTCAAGGTCATGGACTTCGGCATTGCCCGGGTCATGAGCAAGAGCAACACCCTGACCAAGGAGGCCCTGGGCTCCGTGCACTATATCTCGCCGGAGCAGGCCAAGGGCGGCTACACGGACTCCCGGTCCGATATCTATTCTCTGAGCGTTGTTATGTACGAGATGATGACGGGCCGTCCGCCCTTCGACGGGGAGTCTCCGGTGGCGGTGGCCATTCAGCATATCAACGGCGGGGCCCCCAAGCCCTCCACCCTGAATCCCAATATCCCCGTGGGCCTGGAGCAGATCATTCTCAAGGGCATGGCACTGGAGCCAAAAGACCGGTATGCCTCTGCAACGGAAATGATTCAGGATATGGAGGAGTTCCGCAAGAACCCTGCCATTGACTTCCGTTATCAGGCTTCCGCCCCGGCCGAGCACCCCATTGCCATCCGGGGGATTCCCCAGACCTATCCCAAGACCACGGCAGAAAAGGTTGCGGCTTCCCGAACCAATCAGCCCAGACCGGCAACTGGACGTATCCCCCAGCCGCAGCAGGCGCCCAAGCGGCCCCAGCAGGCGGACCAGGGAATCCGACGGCAGACCGTCAGCCAGAATACCGATGCCATGCGTCGGGCGGCCATGCAGCGGAAAAAGGAGGAGCAGCGCAAGCGGGAGGAACGAAATCGCATTGCTACCATTGCGGTGATCGTGTGCAGTGTGGTGGCCATCATTGCCATTGGCGCGTTCCTGATTGCGGTGTTCAATGGGGCACTGCTTAACAAGGACAAGGATCTGGTGGAGGTGCCCTATCTCATCGGCACCGAGTATACCGATGATCTGATTACCAAATATTCGGATTTTACCATACGCTTTCAGCCACAGCAATATGACAGCACCTATAAAAAGGGCCAGATCATGTATCAGGAGCCTGCGGGCGGCAGCCGGGTCACCAAGGGCACGGAGATTGTCATCACCGTGAGCCTGGGAGAGGAGCCAACGCTGAAAATCATGGAGGATCTGACGGATGTGAACCAGGCAGAGGCGGAATCCTTCCTCACCGGGCAGGGCTTCCAGATCCTTGTCCGCCAGGAGGCAAGCGATACGGTGGAGGCCGGAAAGGTCATCCGGACGGAACCGGCCAAGGGTGCTGAGCTTACCGACGGCCAGACCATCAGCATCTGGGTCAGTACAGGGCCGGAAACGGTGACCATGCCCAATGTGGTGGACATGACCCGGGAGGCAGCTTTGAGACTGCTGGGAGAGATAGAGAATATCAAGATTGTTGAGCAGAGCGAATCCAGTAACTATGTGGAGAAGGGCAATGTGACCAGAACGGACCCCAAGGTCGGCACGGAGCTGGCGCCGGGGCAGAACGTCATCGTCTATGTGTCCACGGGGCCGGCCACGGCGGTGATGCCCAGCGTTGTGGGCCTCTACAGCCAAACCGCCCAGAAGCAGCTGGCGGACCTGGGCTTTACCAATGTGCGCACGGAGACGGTCCGCAGCGACCGGCCCAAGGGCGAGGTGGTTTCGCAGTCCGTCCAGAAGGACACGGTGCTGAAGTTGGATGACGAGATCGTCCTGCGGCTGTCCGATGAAAGCGGCGCCCAGACCACCGAGACGCAAGCCCCCACGGAAACGACGGAAGCATCCGAAAAGACACTGACGGTCCGCTTCACAGTTCCCAACAAGGAAGAGCCCTATTTGCTGACCATTCTGCAGGACGGCGCGGTGATCGTGGAGGACGAGAAAATTCCCGCAGGCTGCACCGACTATTCCCTGACGTTGACGGGTTCCGGGACCAAGGAATACGACCTGTATATCAACGGTGAAAAATACGTGACCCAGAGAGTGAATTTTGATGGCTGAGAAGTTAGAAACAGGCAGGATCGTCCGGTCCCTCAGCGGCTTTTATGACGTGGTTCTGCCGGACGGCACACTGACCTGCAAGGCCCGGGGGATTCTCCGAAAGCAGGGCCTGTTCCCGCTGACGGGGGATATGGCCGTTGTGACCCGGCAGGGAGAGAAGGGCATGGTGGAGCAGATCCTGCCCAGAAAAAACAGCTTCGTCCGCCCGGCAGTGGCCAATGTGGATGCACTGGTGATCTTTGCCGCCAATGTGAATCCCGTAACGGAGCCCTTCCTTATCGACCGGGTGACGGCCATTGCGGGCAACAAGGGCGTGGAAAGCATTCTTTGCGTGAACAAGACGGACCTGGATCGGGCGGAGGAGCTGGTAAGGGTTTATACCCATGCTGGCTTCCGGGTGATCTCCACCAGCGCCGAAACGGGTGCCGGACTGGAAGAACTCCGGCAGGCTATTCAGGGAAAGCTCACCGCCTTCACGGGCAACTCCGGCGTGGGCAAGAGCAGCATTCTCAATCGGCTCTGCCCCAACTTGGCCCTGCCCACGGGAGAGGTTTCCGAAAAGCTGGGCCGTGGCCGCCATACCACCCGGCATGTGGAGCTCTTCCCACTGGATGCGGAGACCTTCGTCATGGATACTCCGGGCTTTTCCTCCTTTGATACGGACCAGATGGATATTATATTGAAGGAGAACCTGCAATACGCCTTCCCGGATTTCGGCCCCTTCCTGGGCAGGTGCCAGTTTCAGGACTGTGCCCACCGCAGAGAACCGGGCTGCGCCGTCCGCCGGGCCGTGGAATCAGGCGAGATCGAGCCCACCCGCTATGACAGCTACCTTCGCCTTTACGAAAAGGCTGCGCAATATAAAGAGTGGGAACATAAGTGAATGCCCCCCCGGCAGGCTGCCAAAACCGCAGCCTGCCGGGGCTTGTTTCTGCCTCACCTTCCCCTTCGGGGAAGGTAGCCCGCCGACAGGCGGGACGGAAAGCCAAAGAACAACCGCAGCTCAGGATGCGTCTCTTAAGGACGCACACTTGGTTTTCTCCTCTTTTACCAAAAATGCCGAAGAAATTTTGTAAAAAACTCTGAAAAAGTGCTTGACAAACGGTTACATAAATGGTATCATATCTCAGGTTGTGCGGGAAGTATGCGCACAGCTATGCGATGATGCAGGAGATTGCGCCGAAAGGCGGTAACTTCTGCGGAGTATGTCCGGTCATCGGGCGGCTGAACTGCTTCTGGAAGCGCTGGCGTAT
>ERZ772886.1262-NODE-1262-length-22940-cov-4.097225_pt1 | contig 22940 bp, 18 predicted proteins | sample MGYA00512128_ERZ772886 | MGnify/ENA primary metagenome ERZ772886 (study PRJEB29015, sample SAMEA2737698) | human gut metagenome | biome: human gut; feature: human-associated habitat; material: faeces | place: China | collected 2012 ... | reverse complement strand
GTACAGAGACAGGTAGCGCACGCCCGCTTCGATGGCGCCGGCGATGGTGTCGAACACCACCGGTTCGGCCGCCTGATGGCCGTCGGTGCGGATGAGTCCGCGCTGCTGGGCCCAACGGCCGTTGCCGTCCATGATCACGCCGACGTGGCGCGGAACCTTGTTCTTTGGAAAATCGGGAATGATCGACGGATCAGAAAACGGTGCCGCCGGAATGTCAAGGGATTTGTAATCCACGTTCTCAAAAGCCATACCCGCTAATCTAGCAAGCGTATGGAACGAATCGGCCGTTCCAAATAGTATTCGCCCCATTCTTCCACTATTTGGTGGGTTTCCCGTTGAATCGACGCGGCCGCCGGAACACCGTCCAGCTCCCCCCAATCGCCATCGACAAGCGCCGAAAGCCGGCAAATCGCATCCCACGACACCGCTTCCGATTCGGGGGTATGGTCGGCGGCGCACATCAGGCCGCCGGCGGGAATCGAAAAATACCAGGACAGCGTGGACGAAATCGGCTCGCCGCACACCACGCAGACGCGCAGACGGGGTGTCCAACCAGCGATCGCCAGCGCACGCAGCACGTACGAATCACCGATTGCGGACGAGTCGTGTGCATGTTTGGCAAGCGCGTTCAACGCGCCCAATACCAGACGATATTGCGCGGCCGCAGGCTCCTTTTCCGTGGCGACCAGCTTGTCGGCGGTCTCACAGATCACATTCGCCGCCGTATACGCTTGAAAATCGGCGCAAATCGGCCCTGCATACGCGGCGATCGATTCGGCTTGGGACACGACGTCGAGCGAACGACCTTCCGCAATGAGCAGCGCCACGCGCATGAACGGTTCGAGTCGGCCTCCGAAACGCGATTTGGTACGGCGCACGCCTTTCGCGACGGCGCGTACTTTGCCATGGTCACGTGTGAGCAAGGTGAGTATGCGGTCGGCTTCGCCGAGTTTGGCGGTGCGCAGCACCACGCCTTCGTCTTGATACAGCGGCATCGCACCTCCTTTTCTTGCCGTTCATCGCATCCTGTTATGCATACGCTCGCCGCACGTGCGCGTTCCGAGATACATTCGCCCCGTCAGTAGATGAACAGCCCCCAGAACGCGAACACCAGCAATACGCAGAACATGGCGGCCACGGTCAGCCAGAACATCACGCGTCCGAACCGCGTGGAAGCCAGCACCGGCTGCCGTCCGCTGACGATTTCGCCGATAGCACCCTTACGTGGCGGCCACTGCGCGATGCCTCGATGGGTTGCCTCTTCGATCAGCCGCATGAACACGCGGGACCATGCCCACACCACGGCGACGCACACGATCTGGATCACCGGCCAGCTCCAATACATCACGCCCGGATTCTCCACTGGGGCACTGCCCCATGCCAGTTTGACCACACCCATGATCACATCGCCAAGGCCGGCGCAGAACAGCACGAACGTGGCCATAGTGGCGATAGTCAACGTGACCAGCGAGTTTTTGAACCCTTGCGCAAGCCCCAGCCGATACCGTCGTCCGTGGGCACGCGCCCAGATCTTACGCATCGGCACGGCGAGCCACAGCACGCCTGCGGCAAGCAGCAGCACCAGCATGCTGGCATGCAACGCGACCAGGTAGATGGTCAGGCCGCGATTGGCTTTGAGGTCCAATGGCACTGCGATTGACTGGTACATTCTGGTGCCGGCCACGCGTTCGCTGGTCTGTTTGAGTCCGTGCGTGGTGCCGACGGCCCAGTCGACCACATCGTCCACGTACGCGTCGGCGAACGGGGTTCCGGAATTGGCTTCGTCGCCGAGCCTCAGCACATGGTTGGCGATGGGGTACGTGCGTATGGTGACGTCCCAGTTGCCGGCCTGGTGAGCCAGATCGACGATTTTCTCCGTGCCTTCCACCTGCGCGGTCATGACGTCTTTCGTGCCATATGCCACCAATGTCGGAATGGCATACGCTTTCGGCGTCAACGTGTCGATGTCGAGGTTGGTGAGTCCGAACAGGGACGCGTCGATATTGAATACGCGGCGGACGATCGACTGGTAGCCGTCATGCGCGCCGACGAGCGCGAAGTCCTGTGCGGCGAGGAAGCCCAGCGAATACCGCGGCTCGTAGACCATCGGACTGAGCAGCACCTGAAAAGCGACGTCCGGATCGCGCTGCAGCAGATACGATGAGATCCAGGTGCTTTCGGAAGTGGCGTAGATGCCCACTTTGGAGGCGTCCACCGTATCCATTTTCCGCAGGAGGTTGATGACCTGGTCGTAGATGGCGGCGGAACCCGGGTAGTCGCGATTGGCGTCGTTGGTGGACCAGACCGGCTTGTCAAGCACCGCCGTCACGAATCCCGCCGAAGACAGGTCGGAGGCCATGTCGCCGAAGGAATTGTCGCAGGTGCCATAGCCGGCGCCGTGCATGAAAACCACACCGGGACGTCCGTTCCCAGCCCCTTTCGGTTTGCGGATCAGCACTTTGATGTTCTGTATCTCACCGGTGGAAGGCCGTTTCGCTTTGATGGTGACGTACCGTTTCGCCACCTCGTAATCGCCTTTTTTCGCCAGTTTTTCGCCGGATGGATTGGCGAAGGTCACGGCGGTGTTGGCGTCAAGCGTTTCGATGGTCTGCTCGGTCGGCTCGTAGTTCCATGTGGATGCCGTCAGATTGGCCACGGACACCAGAATGCCCAGCAGCATGATGAAAATAGGCAGGTTGACCATGAGTCGCCGCCCGCGCGTCCACGGTTGATGTTGCGGTTGCGGACGCGCGGGCGATGAAGCCGATTCTTGCCGTAATGATTGGCTGGCGGCTGATGATTGACGTTCCTGCTCTGACACGCCGCTCATTCTACCGGCCTTTGCTGAGAAGCCTGCGATTGCATGCTACCGACGGCACGCTGGAACATGGCTTTCAGCAGTTGCCGTTTTGCGTCACCGGCACGACCACCGGACCGGTGGCGGTGGCAGGCAACTGGCCGTCGGCCTCCATCTGCGCGGCGATCTCCTGCGCCTTGGCGAGCAGGGTTTCCACGATCTGGTCTTCCGGCACGGTCTGAATGACCTTGCCCTTGATGAAAATCTGCCCCTTGCCGTTGCCGGAGGCCACGCCCAAATCGGCTTCGCGAGCCTCGCCCGGACCGTTGACGATGCAGCCCATGACGGCCACGCGAATCGGCGCGGTCACGTCCTTCAACCCTTCGGTCACCGCGTTGGCCAGCTGAATCACATCCACCTGGGAACGGCCGCAGGACGGGCAGGAGATGATGTCGAACTTACGCGGACGCAATCCCATGTATTCCAGCAGCTTGCAGCCCACCTTCACTTCCTCCACGGGAGGCGCGGACAGTGAAACGCGGATCGTATCGCCGATGCCTTCGGCCAGCAGCGCGCCGAATGCCAGGCAGCTTTTGATTGTGCCCTGCCAGGTCGGGCCGGCTTCGGTGACGCCCAAATGCAGCGGCCAATCGCCCTTGGAAGCCAACAGACGGTACGTCTGCACCATGGTGACCACATCATGGTGCTTGACGGAAATCTTGAAATCGTGGAAGCCGACGTCTTCGAACATGCGCGCTTCCTTCATCGCGGACGCCACCAGCGCCTCCGGTGTCGGGCCGCCGTATTTGGCGTACAGCTCCTTATCGAGCGAACCGGCGTTCACGCCGATGCGCAGGGAAATGCCCGCATCCGTGGCGGCCTTGCAGATCGAAGGGCCGACCTCGTCGAATTTGCGAATGTTGCCGGGGTTCACGCGCACGGCCGCGCAGCCGGCGTCGATGGCCTGGAACACGTACTTGCTTTGGAAGTGGATGTCGGCAATCACCGGAATCGGCGATTTTTTGACGATTTCCGGCAATGCGTCGGCATCATCCTGGCTTGGCACGGCCACACGCACGATATCGCAGCCGGCCGCGGTCAGTTCCGCGATCTGCTGCAGGGTGGCCGGCACGTCAGCCGTCAGCGTATTGGTCATGGATTGCACTGAAATCGGCGCTCCCCCGCCGACCGGCACCGGGCCGACCATGATGCGGCGGGACTTGCGGCGCGGATGCAGCGGGCTTTCGCTGATGGCCGCGTCACCGGTTTTGCGGAACGGTTTTTCGATTTCTGGCATACGTGATCCTTGCATGTGCGAGGCGCGTTATGTGCCCCGCGATGGTTCTTACGGCTTGTGCTCTTTACTTGTTTATCAGCTTGTCGGCGCGGGCGCGAGCCTCCTGCTCGAGTCGGTTCATTTCCTCCACGGAAGCGAACAGCGGGTTGCCGCGCAGTTCGGCGTCCATCTCGTCAAGCACTTCGCGCACGGTGTCGACGATGCCGAGGTATGGCAGACGGTGTTCGAGGAACGCGTGGACGGCCTGCTCGTTGGCCGCGTTGAGCACGGCCGTATGCTTTTCGGACGATTCGAGGCAGTGACGTGCCAGACTCACCGCGGGGAATGCCTCATTGTCGAGTGGTTCGAACGTCCATGTGGCTGCCTTCGTCCAATCACAGGCGGCCGCGACGTCACCAAGACGCTCCGGCGCGGACAGGCCCAGAGCGATCGGCAGGCGCATATCCGGCGGCGAGGCCTGCGCGATGGTGGCGCCATCGCGGAATTCCACCATGGAATGCACGATGGACTGCGGATGCACGGTCACATCGATGCGGCTCGGTGGCACATCGAACAGTCGGCTTGCTTCGATGACTTCAAGACCTTTGTTCATCAGCGTGGACGAGTTGATGGTCACGACCGGCCCCATGTTCCATGTGGGGTGGTTCAAGGCCTGTTCCGGCGTGATGTCGGTCATTTGGTCGCGCTTCCAGCCGCGGAACGGACCGCCGGACGCGGTGACGACGAGCTTGGACACTTCGCCGTGCGTGCCGGAACGCAACGACTGCCAGATGGCGGAATGTTCGGAATCGACCGGATTGATCTGCTTGTCGCGTACCTGCGCGCTAAACAACAGGTGTCCGCCGGCCACCACGGATTCCTTGTTGGCCAATGCCAGCTGGGAGCCTGCCTGCAGTGCCGCGATGGACGGTTCGAGGCCGATGGAGCCGGTGATGCCGTTAAGCACCACGTCGGCGCCGGAGCCTGCCATGGCGATCACCGCGTCAGGGCCGGCTGTGATGTTGACGTTGCCTGCGCCGGCCTGTTCCAACGCCTCACGTAGCGCGGGGACGGCTTCCTTGTAGAAGATCGCGACGGTTGGCACATGGAATTTCGCCGCCTGCTGCGCAAGCAGTTCGACATGTGCTCCGCCCGCGGCGAGACCCGTCACGGTGAAGCGGTCGAGATGACGTGAGATGACGTCAAGGCCTTGGGTGCCGATGGATCCGGTGGAGCCCAGAATTACTACGGTTGATGGTTGCATGGGTTATGGCTGCTCTCCGTATGATATGCCGATGTTCCGGCATTGGTTTGGACTATGTAAGTTTGGACTGTGTAGTCGAGGCTGTGTAGTTGGGATTGTGTAAACGCGAGAACAGGCTGACGATTCCGCCAGCCTGTTTATTACCGTTGGTTCACTCGAAGGACGGGAACGACAGATCCGGAATATCGAGATTGTCGTCGTTGCCCGACGCCGGGAAAATCGACCTGAAAGCCGGGCTTGGTTCCGGCTTTTTGTCCTCCTGCTGCTTGTCCGCATCGGGTTCGGCGGACGGTTCAGTTGCCGGGGCAACTGCCGGTTCTACGGCAGGTTCAGCCGGAGCGGCCGGCTCGGCCGGAGCCTGTTCAACAACCGGAGCCGGAGTGACAGCTGGGTTCGAATCCGGAGCCGGAACGGCCGGTTCAGGCGTGAAGGATGGCGGCACCGAGGCTGCGAGGGAGCTCAGGCTCGTCGAACCGGTGGTGACCTGAGGCAAGTCGGACGCGGACAGGCTCGGAACCTGCGGCATGAACGTGTTTTCCGTCTGGTTCGTCTCATTGATGGTGTGGGCCAGATGCGCCAACGCGGCCAAAGACGGATCCTGCTGCGGCTCGGGTTCAACCGGAGCCGGCGGGAATGCCGGAGCGGCTGGAGCCTGCGAATCGGTCGTGGTCGGAGCCGGAGTCTTTGGCGCGGCATCTTCCATCGCATCATCGGCAAGCGGATCGAACGCCTGGGTCTCTTCAACGGCGCTCGGCGCGGAAGAAGCGGAATCGGTCTGCGGCTGGAACACCGGAGGAACCACCGGAACCGCAGGCGGAGTGTTCGTCGGCGTGGCAGGCACGCTCACCGGGGAGGTGACCGCGGACGTGAAGATCTCATGCTCGGCCTTGTTCAGCGCGTCGAAGGAATCCTCTTCGCTCGGCGTGACGGTTGGCACAGTAGGAGGAACCGGAGCAGCCGGAACCGTGGCGGAAGGAGCTGCGAACAGCGGTGCGATCATCTGGGTTTCGCCAGCTGCGGAATCACTGGAAGCCGGGGCAACGGACGGTGCGGCCGCGGCCATCGCCTCTTCGGAGGGTTCACCGACGAAATCCGCGACGCGCGCATACGATTCGAGTCGGGTCAGCAACTGCGCGCAGGCGGCCAGATAGTAATCCACCTGACGTTCGTCGTATCCCCTCTTGCCTTTGCGCTGAGTGAAGATCACGTTGCTCAAGGTCTGGGAATTCGTGTCGGCGATCGCCTTGGCGTCCGCTTCACTGACTTCCTCGACACCCAGCTCGCCGGCGGCTTTCGTCAGGCACTTGTCGATCACGCTGTCGACCTGCTTGCGGTCGTAGCTCGGATTCTTGCCCTCGCCCGGCTTGAACCGTTGGCCGTGCTCGCGTTCGGCATGCGCGTCGAGCTTCTTGAACAGGTCCTCGGTCTGCGCCTTCCATGCCACACGGCCATGCTGGGAGATTTCCCACGTGGTCTGCTTGTCGACCACGGCACGTTCCAGACGGGCAAGCGCGGCATCCACTTGGGCGATCACATAGCCGCCCTTGACCAGTTCGAAGGAGACGTTCTGAATATCATGCTGGGTGAGTTGCGCGCCCTCACCTTCATACAGCATGTGCGCACGTTCAAGGAAAGCATCCACCTGTTCCGCATCGTAGCCCCACTTTCGCTTCGCGGCATGAGCGATTCCCGATGCGTTCTTCTCGGTTTCAGGTTCCTGTGCCATTGGCGTTCGACCTCCTGCTACACGTATTAACGCCACTACTTTACGTGATTGATTCGACGCAGACGCCGCAAAAGATGAAAATTCAGTGAATCGACACGTGCGGCTCATGGCCCACACGGCGGTTTCGTACCGATCAAGCGGCATCATATCCGCCATGCCGACACACGAGTGCGGCTCATCGCGCGGATACGGTACAGTAGTTCGTTGCGGGCGATTAGCTCAGTTGGTTAGAGCGCCACCTTTACACGGTGGATGTCGGGGGTTCGAGTCCCTCATCGCCCACTTTTCGCAACGCCGTGAAAAATCAAGGAATCGCATATCATCCCGCGTAATATCAACGCGCGCACCCGTGTTTTGCCCACATTCCGCCCACGTTTTGTTTGTGTTTTGCCGGAAAGTCCACGTAATAGCGAAATCCCCCAAACCCAATGGACCCGGGGGATTTTCGTATACGCGAGAAAAATCGCGAAAAGTCTTGGTTTACTTGCCCTTGCCGAACGCGCGCAGGTGAATACCGTTCCAATCGGAGCTGACGGTCAGCGGAGTGGCGGCGTTCATGCCGGCGGTCTTGGCCGCGGACTGCACGGTGCTGGAGCTTGCGGCACCCGGACGTCCCGGCTTCGGGGTGAGCACCCACAGCGGGCCGTCATCGCCGAGAACCGCATAGGCGTCGACAATGGTGTCGGCCAGTTCGTCCTCGTCATCGCCATCACGCCACCAGATGATCACACCGTCGACTGCGGAGTCATAATCCTCGTCGACCAGCTCCTCACCGGTCAGTTCCTCGATCTTGGCGCGGATCGAGTCATCCACATCATCGTCCCACAGCCATTCCTGTACCAGGTCGCCGGCGTGGAAACCGAATTCTTCAGCGTTATCAGATGCCGTTTGATTCACGTTCGTCAATATACCAACACTGCTCGAACATATACGTTACGAACGCCGGAATCGCCCACTTTTCGAGATGAAACGGCGATTTCCGCCTGTATCACGCCTATCTCCTTCCGCCGCACGCTCATTGCTTGACGGTGCATTGCGGCAGTGAACCGCCTTTACCATCGCGGATGGCGACCAGCGCGTCGTACGCCTCGTCCAACGTGCCCACCTTCACCACGTGGAGGCCCTGTGGCACGTGCCCGACCACGTCGGAGCAGTTGGATTCCGGGGCAAGGAACCACGTGGCCCCGTCACGCTTCGCGCCGATCATCTTCAACCGGATGCCGCCGATCGCGCCAACCTTGCCTTTGGCGTTCATCGTGCCGGTACCCGCGATGGTCTTCCCGCCGGAAAGCTGCTCTCCGGTCACCTTGTCGATCAGACCGAGCGTGTACATCATGCCCGCGGACGGGCCGCCGATGTCGTCGACGTGCATGGACACCTTCATACCGGACACGTCATAACCGTGCGCCTTGAGGAACCGCTTCGCGGCCGTGGCCGCGGCGTTCTGCGATGAGGACATCTCCTTGTTGCTTTCCTTCGCATAGTCCTTGGCGCTTTGTCCGACGGGGAACACGGCCTCCTGCGGAATCACCGTGGCCTTCGGATTGGCCCATGCCAGCAACGCCTGCGCGTTGGTCACAGGATATCCGGGAACGCCTGAGGCGTTGACGGTGACGAGCAGTAGTTTGCCGGAGTCCTTATGCGTCTTCACGCCGGACACGTCGATGACCTGCTTGCCTTCGACTTTTCCGAGCACGTCCTGGGTCGGTCCCGGCTCCTGCACCACGTACGCGCTGGGCGCAATAAGCACCAGCACGCAGAGCGCGGCCACGATCGGTCCGGCGAGATATCGCCAAGGGCGAACATCGAACCACCGTCCGACCTGACGCCAACGTCGTCTGATACGTGGCAGAAGGCCTTGAGACGACCCGTTACGTGTGCTTTTGGCGTGAACTCGCTGTGTTTCCTGCATATCGGCCATGCCTCCCATACTATGGAAGGCAACGAACTTAACAATCGCGTGGAACAAAGGCAGGAAACGGTATGGATGAGAATGCGATCCGCCAGTGGCTTATCGATTGCTTCGGACCGATTCAGGGCGAGATGGCATGGAACCAGCTTTCCAACATGCCGGAAGCCGTACGCGACCAGCTGATGAGTCAGGATCCGAGCACGCTGCCCAAGCCCGAAGAGGTCAAGTCCATGATGCAGGCGTTCACCGCCGGCGGACTCAACACCATGGGAGATATGCAGCAGGCCGTGGAACAGGGGCCGATCAATATCAAACTGGCGAAATCGCTCGCGTTGCAGCAGGCGAATGGTGCCGGATCGGACAGCAGCGTGAACGCCGAAACCGGCGAAATCGCAAGACGTGCCATCAGCGAGGCGAACCTGTGGCTTGATACCGCTTGCGAATTCAACCCGGCGCAAGGCGAGACGCAGCTGCTCACCCGCGCCGGCTGGGTGGAGGACACAATCGACGCGTGGGCGCAGTTCGCCTCCCCCGTGGCCGAATCGATGAACGACGCTCTGGCTTCGATTCTGTCGCAGCGTTTCGGCGACGGCGAAATCCAGACCGAGATTTCCGGGGTTTTCGCAGGCCCCATCGAAATTCCGATTCCGGACGAGATGAAGAATCCGGCGAAGCTGATGCGATTCGTCGGCAACACGTCGTTCGCCATGCAGTTGGGGCGTGCCGCCGGCGACCTGTCCCATGAGGTGCGCGGCAGCTTCGATCAGGGCATCGCGCTGCTGAAGAATCCCGCCGGCGGACTGATCGTGCAGAACGTGACCGAATACGCGAAGTCGCTGGACATCGACGTGAACGAAGTGATGGGCTATCTTGCGCTGCAGGAGCTTGCGCATGCCAGGCTGTTCGCCTCCGTGCCGTGGCTGATGCCCCGCTTCGAGGCGCTGCTGGGCAAATACGCGCGTGGCATCACCATCGACATGGATGCCATGGAGGAGCAGATCCGTGAGGCGGAGTCCATCGATCCGGATTCCATGGCCAGCGCGGTGAACATCACCAAGGTGGCGTTCCCGGACACTCCGGAGCAGAAGCAGGCCATGAAGGCGTTGGAGAATCTGCTTGCCTTGGTGGAGGGCTGGGTGGATGCCGTCGTGTGGCGTGCGGGCATGGCGCATATTCCGCATATCGAACAGCTTCGTGAGATGTTGCGCCGCGAACGCGCCATCGGAGGCCCTGCGGAACGCACGTTCGAAAGCCTGATGGGCATGCAATTGCGCCCCAAGCGCATGCGTGAGGCGGCCGCGCTGTGGGAAAGCATCGGCGCGCAGGAAGGCCCCGAGGCGCGCGACGCGAAATGGTCGCATCCGGATCTGCTGCCGCAACTGCCGGACGAACAGTCCGAGGATAGCTCCAACGAAGAGAACGGCGCCGCATCCGCCACTACCGGTACGGAACAGACCACGGCGCAACAGGATATTCCGGACAGCATCGATTGGGATGCCGAACTGTCCAAGCTGCTCGACGAGGAAGAGCACAAGGGCGATGACGCCGATGGCACGAACGACGCCGACGGTACAGATGACGCCGGCGATACGAACGCTTCCGGCGACCCGCAGTCACCGGAAGAAGCGTGATTTCCTGCGCCCGCGATCGGACCCATCGTCTTCGCGGGCGCGCGCATAGGACACGTCGAGTGTGTCTTCGGCACGCGTGACCGCCACGTACATCAATCGCCGTTCCTCTTCCAGAAGGTCGCCTTCGGGCGGTGAACCGTATGGAATCAGCCCTTCGGAGCACCCGATCAGGAACACGTGTTTGAATTCCAGGCCCTTGGAGGCATGGATGGTGGAGATGGTCACGCCTTTAACGTCGCCGCCTGCGCCAAGTGCTTCCAACATGGCCAAGCGGGTCTGAGCGTCATCCGCGAGCGCGGAGTTCTGCCATCCGCTGTCTCGTTTGACGCGGTAGCGCAGATGTTGTTCGCCCAGTGCCCGGCAGAGGATTTTCTGCTGCGCGTTGACTCGGGTGAGGATGGCGCAGTCGCCCGGAGATGCTCCCTCGTCCACGAGTCTGCGGATGCGTGCAGCCACGCCCCGGGCTTCTTCGAGATCGCTGTTGTAGACGGTTTGCGCGACTCGGCGGCCTTGGTCTCGCTTGGAGTTGAGTTTGAGATAGTCGGCGCGTTGCGGTGAGGCTTCGAGCACGCGGTTGGCGTAGTTGACGATCTGCGGGGTGGAACGGTAGTCGTTGTTGAGTCTGACGTCGGCGGTGAGGGGTCCGAATTCGGAGGCGAAGTTGAGCAGGTTGTAGCTGCTGGCTCCGGCGAACGAGTAGATGGTCTGTGCCGGGTCGCCGACCACGCAGATGTTGCGGTTGTCACCGAGCCATCGGGTGAGCAGCCGATGCTGCAGGGGCGAGACGTCTTGGTATTCGTCGACGGTGAGCCATGTGATGCCGGAGCGGATGCTGGCCGCCACGTCTTCGTCGCTTTCGATGAGGTGGCAGGTGATGAGCAGGATGTCGTCGAAGTCGATTTCGTTGCGATTGGTTTTTTCGGTTTCGTAGGCTTTGTAGACGTCCACGAATTGGCTTGGTTCCAGTCCTGCCGGCGGCTGGTGGTGGATGGCCGCGCAGACGCGTTCATAGTCTTCCGGCGCGATGAGCGAGATTTTGCACCAGTTGATTTCGGCTTGCAGGTTGCGCACGGTGTCGTCGTCCACCTGCTGGGTGGTGACTCGGCGTAGGGAATGTTCCACGATTTCGCGCGGATTGCGTGAGATGAACGGCATGGGCCCTTCGCATACGTCTGGCCAGATCCGACGGAGTTGGTGTAGTGCCGCGGAGTGGAAGGTGGCGGCTTTGACGTCGGATGCGACGTCGAGTTGGGATAGTCTGTTGCGCATTTCCGCGGCCGCTTTGACGGAGAAGGTCACGGCGAGCGTGGCGTGCGGATCCCATGCCTTGATGGCGCATGCGTAGGCGATTCTTCGGGTGACGGTCCGCGTTTTGCCGGCACCTGCGCCGGCGATGATACGGACGGGACCGCGCACGGCGGTCGCCGCCATGCGCTGCGCATCGTCCAGTCCGTCGAGAATCGCTTCCGCTGTTGCATCCATATGCTCCATTGTGGCAGATTGCGTGACGATACGGACGCCATCGGCGCGATTAACCGTGAATTCGTGGCAAGTCGCGCCCTTATTAGCCTTCAGTGTGTATTAAGGTTGGAATTGTGACCGAACGAAGCAGATTTATGATGGCCGCCTTGGCGAGCGCGGCGATGCCGAACGCCACCATCGCTGGCACGCGTGACAGCGAGCAGGTCAACGCCACCGACAAGGGGTATGGCATTGATCATGCCGTGGTGCAGGACGCCGCGGGCAAGTTGTATGACACGTTCGCTTCGAACACGCCGAAGGGACGCAAGCGTCTCGCTGGTCGCGTGCGTGCCGCGCAGACGTTGATGGGCAACCGCGAGTTGGGCGGATTGGGGTTCGACGTCGATCGCGTTCTGGCGTTCTCCAACGGCGAACAGGAGAGGTCCGTCACAGGAGACGTTTCCGTGATGATCGCCACGCATCATGATGGTCAGGCGCGTCCGCTGACGCTGCTGACGTTGGACGACTGTGCCAGCGTGGGCACCGCGTTGGGCGCGATACACCGTCTTCGTCCGGATTTTCTGCAGGAGGCCGGCTATCCGGTGTTCTCCACGGGGCAGATTCGCGCGCAGCTGACCGCATGGATCAAGCGTTTGCGTCAGGCTGGCCATGTGCCGCAGGAGATCACGACGAGCTGGTCCGACGTTCTTGAAACGGACGGCCTGTGGTCGTTCGCCACTTGTCCGGTGCATGGTGGCCTGTCCGACGGCGATGTGCTGTTCTCGGGCTCGTCGATCACCGCCATCACGAACTGGCAGGATATGCAGGTCAATGATCCGGCACGTGATTTGGCGTGGATTTTCTCCAAGCTTGACGAGAACCACCGTAATGCGCTGCTCAGCGCGTATGGACGCATGCTGGGCAATCGTCTGGACGATCTGATCATGCTGCGCGCCAACCTGTGGCTGCAGATGGAACAGGTGGGCGATTTCATCAGCGCGTTGAATCAGGCCGATAGCGTCAAGATCATGCAGTTCAAGGCGCAGGTGGAGCGTTTGGCTCACCAGTTGGGTATGCTCACCGCGAAGAACCATAGGCCGAGCGAGACGCGTCAGGACGAGCAGAAGGCCGGCAACCGTCCGCCGAGCACCATCACCGTGGGCACGTTGCTGGACGAATCGGAACGTCGCAGGCAGGCGGCGGCGCAGCAGAATAACGATGCCGACGCGACCGATATGGATGATGACAGGACCGGCGATTTCGACGTCACCGGCTCCCAGCCCGTCCGTAAGACGAAGCAGATCGTCGATGACGCCACGGAAGCGTTCGATGTGACCGCCGCCGAACATATCGCCTCCGCCGGCACGGTTTCCGGCAGTGCCGATTCGGACGATACGAGCGAACGTGAGGAATCCCCCGTCAGCACGTTCGTTCCGGAGCAGTCCGCGAGGGAGCGTCACGAGTCGTTGCCGTCCAGTTCGACCATTGTGATCAGCACGTTGCAGACCGCCGATGGCAGCGATGACACGAACGAGGAGGAAATTCCTCAAGCCCATAGCGAAGCGGCGACCATGCTCATTCCGCTGCTCGAACGCGATGAGGCCACTATGCAGAAGGCCAAAGCGGAGGTCGACCGGCTGCAGGCCGAGGACGCCACCGATGAGAAACCGCGCGTAGAATAAGCGCATACATTGCAAACGACTTTGCACACGAACACCCTTACAAGGAGCATCATGGATATCGAACTGGGCATTCAGAACGTGGCGCGCACCGTCACCTTCAGCACCGAGCAGAGCGCCGACGAAGTGAACAACGTCATCGCCGAGGCCGTGGAGAATGGCAAGACCATCAACCTGACCGACGACAAGGGCCGTCGCATCGTGGTGCCGGCCGGTTCTCTCGGCTATGCCATCATCGGCTCCGAAACCAAGCACGCCGTCGGCTTCGGCAATCTCTGATCGCCACCTGCAAACGCGTTGGACACGTTCCAAATGAAAAAGGCGTCGGACCATATCAGGTTCGACGCCTTTTTCATATTCGATTCATGTATCCGGTTCACGCTTGGAAATTCCATATCCGGATTTCATGCGGCATGTGAGCTGCCGACGCGACCGATCAAATCCACACCCCGGCACAAGATTTCGCGTACGGTGTCGTCGTCGGTAAGGTTCTCGCCCAGACCGTTCGGCTTGCCTTTGCCATGCCAGTCCGAGCCGCCGGTCACCAGCAGATCGTGCCGTGCCGCAATCGTCAGCAATCGTTCCCGCTGTTCCGGAGGATTGCCGCGATGCCATACTTCCAAGCCGTCCAAGCCGTCGGCGATCATCGCGTCAAGCTGCTCGTCGGACAGCAGCCGGCGGTTGCGTTGCGGATCGCCCGCATGCGCGGCGACCACCACACCGCCCGCCCCCTTGACGGCGGCGATGACCTCGTGCGTCGACGGCGACGGCGTGGGAATGTAATACTTGGATTTGGCGCTCACCGCGTCGGCGAACGCGTCGGAACGCGTCTCGTACACGCCCGCCGCGACCAGCGCGTCGGCGATGTGCGGACGGCCGATTGTGGTGCGCTCCCCTTCCTTCACTTGGGCGAGCACATCGTCCCACGTAATCGGAAAATCCTGCGACAGCCGCTCAACCATGCGTTTCGTACGCCGCAATCGCGCCGCACGCGTGTTGGCGAACATGCTGGAAATATGCTCGTTGGACGGATCGTATTGGAAGGCGAGCATGTGCACGGACACATCTTCGTCGACGGCGGTGATTTCCGTGCCCAGCAGCAACGGCAAATCGATTTCCTCCGAGGCTTCCGTCGCCTCGTCCCAGCCGGCGGTGGTGTCATGGTCGGCAATCGCCACACCATGCAAGCCAAGCTTCCTTGCCTGCTCCACCAGCGTGCGCGGCGTCTCCGTACCGTCGGAAAAGACGGTATGGCAATGAATATCCCAACCTTGTGCGGGTGGTTCCGCGTAACTCACGTGACTCATATGACTATCGTAAGCTCGAATCCGCGGTTTTTCGCGTAGACTGAGACATGACAACGTTTGTATTTTGATTTTCCAAGGATTGACGATGAGCGATTTTGAAGGCCAGGCCGCCATGGACGCAGCCGATGACGAAACGAGCGTCGGCACAGCCGTCGCCATGGACGACGACTACACGAAGCCGCGCGGATGGCGTCACGGCGCAACGTGGACGTATCTGATCATGCTGCTCGCTTCGGCGGTGGCATTGCTCGTATCGTTCATTCTGTCGGCGGACACGCTGAAAATGGCACGCAATCCCGGGCAGAAGCTCAACTGCGATGTGAACGCCGTGCTGTCCTGTTCCACGGTGGCCGAATCCTGGCAGGCGGAAATCGTGAAGTTCGCCGGATTGAGCTTCCCGAACGCGTTCTTCGGCATTGCCGCCGAATCGGTGTTCGTGACGATCGCGGTGATCGGACTGTCCAAGGTGGCCGTGCCGCGTTGGTTCGCGCTGTGCACGTGGCTTGGTGGCCTTGCCGCGTTGGCGTATTCGTATTGGCTGACCACGCAGTCGCTGTTCGTCATCAACGCGATGTGTCCGTGGTGCCTGGTGCTGATGTTCTCCACCACCGTGCAGTTCATGGCGTTGTCGCATGCCACGGTGGCCGTGCAGGATATGCCGTCCGGTCATGCTGGATTGCGCAAGTATTACCGGCTGAATTTCGATCTGATGGTCGATGTGGTGTGGATTGTGGCGTTGATCGTGGTCATTCTCGTCAAGGATGGCCCGATGTTGTTCGCCTGATACGGTTTGCATAGAACCTTTTACGATGAAGGCCGACCCTGCGTGGCCGGCCTTTTGCCTATCCGCTTTTCGTTTGCTGCCGCAGCGGTTACAGCAGTTCGATTTTGCCCACGATGGTGGCGCTGCCGGTAAGCTTCACGTCTTCGTCGGTCACGTCGACGCGCAAGGTGCCGCCACGTACGGTGATGGTCCAATGGTCGATGCCGGTTTTGGCGCGCAACGTGATGGCGGTGGCGCATAGGCCCGTGCCGCACGACAGGGTTTCGCCGCAACCGCGTTCGTTGACGCGCATGGTGGCCTCGCCCGCATCGTCGCCTTCGCTTTGCTCGTCGATGCGCACGAACTCCACGTTCTGGTCCGACGGAATCTCGGGCGCGACGACCGGCTTGGTGACCAGATCAAGGTCTTCGACGTTCGGCAGGCTGGCGAACGCGTCCTCGAGCACGGCCACGACGTGCGGATTGCCCATGTCCACGAACGTGCCACGTGCGGAACCGGACGTGCCCGGAATGGTCACTTCGTAACCGTCGACGTCGCCGCGCTTCCATGCGCCCATCTCCACCTGGAACACGTCCTTGCCAAGCCCTGGCACATCGCCGAGCGACGTCAGGACCTTCACGCCGGCGCGGGTGCCGAGACGGAACGGCTTGCCGCCCGGCTGGTCGGCGATGCCCTGCCGCTGCGCGAACAGCGTGATCGCACGTGTGCCGTTGCCGCACATCTCGGCCAGCGAGCCGTCAGCGTTGCGGTAGTCCATGAACCAGTCCGCATCGCCCGCCGCGCAATCGGCGATCTGCCTTTCGTTCACATCGGACACCGCCTGCGGATGCGCCAGACGGATCAGGCCGTCGCCGCCGATGCCGAAATGGCGGTCGCACAGGAATCGCACTTCATCGGCGGTCGGCTCGTGCGTACCGTCTTCGTCGAGATACACCACGAAATCGTTGCCGGTGGCGTGCGCTTTGTAAACAATGCTTGGAATGCTCATACCAGTTCACTCTACACGCGGTAGGCTATTGAAAGCGTTTGGCGTATGCGCCTGCGGGCGTATGCGCGATGGCAAAGGAGGACGTATGGCTTCAACGGCACCTATCGGCGTTTTCGATTCCGGTTTGGGGGGTATTTCCGTGGCGCGTGAGATCCGCCGCGACATGCCGAACGAGCATGTGCTGTATTTCGGCGACTCCGCGAACGCTCCGTACGGCACGAAATCGCCCGAACAGGTGCGCGAACTGTCCGACGTCATTGTGAAACGATTCGTGGAACAAGGCGTGAAAGCGGTCGTGATCGCCTGCAATACCGCCACTTCCGCCGCAGCCAACGAACTGCGCGACACATACGACATTCCGATCATCGGCATGGAGCCGGCATTGAAGGTGGCTTGCGACCGTGGTCACGGCAAGCGTCAGCGCGTCATCGTGGCCGCCACTCCCCTGACGTTGCGTGAACGCAAGTTCGCCGTGCTGATGGACCGTTTCAAGGCCGACCATACGATTTTTCCGGAGCCCTGCCCCGGTTTGGTGGAGATCGTGGAGCATGGGCAGCTTGACGACCATGATGTGGTGATGCGCACGCTGCACCAGTATTTCGACCAATACGATCTGTCCACGATCGACTCCGTTGTGCTCGGCTGCACGCATTTCGTGTTCTACCGCGATTATTTCCGCGAACTGCTGCCCGATACGGCGGCGATCATCGACGGCAACGAAGGCACCGTGCGTCACCTTGGCGTGGTGCTCGAATCGTTGGGCAAGCTCGCTCCGGAAAACGCGGAAGGCGGCATCGATCTGGCCAATTCCGACACTTCCGCACGAATCGCGCAGTTGGCGCAGTCGCTGCTTGATCGCTGAGCGCGAATGTCCCGACAGACCGCGTAAAGTCGAATGAAACCCGGCAAAAGGGACGGACTTGCGAAAGGACGGGCGCATATGGCCAACAGGACAGCGATGATCGACGTCGGCGGCGGTTTCCGCGCGATTTACGGCGCGGGCGTGATGGACCGCATGCTGGAGGACGGCATACATGTCGACCATTGCTATGGTGTTTCCGCCGGCAGCGCCAATATGGTTTCCTACATTTCCGGACAGCACGGGCGAAACCACACGTTCTACACGCAGTACGCGTTCCGTAAGGAATACGCGAGCTTCGACAGCTATGTGAAGAACCACAATTACGCGAACCTCGATTATGTGTACAGCACGCTGAGCAACCACGATGGCGAGAATCCGGTGGATTACGAGGCGTTTGCGGCGAATCCGACCGAATTCACCGTGGTGGCCTGCAATGCGGACGATGGTTCCACGAAGTATTTCGACAAGTCGGACGTCGGCTTCGACAATTACGACATCATGAAGGCGTCATCGGCGGTGCCGGTGGCGTGCGAACCGTATGTGATCGACGGCGTCCCGTATTACGACGGGGGCATCGCTGATCCGATTCCGGTGCAGAAGGCCATCGATGACGGCTATGACCGCATCGTGGTGATTCTCACCCGTCCGAAAGACACCGTACGCGAACAGAAGAAGGACATCGGCCCGGCCACGATCCTGAAGCGCACGCACCCGGAGGCCGCGGAAAAGCTGATGAACCGCTATCAGACGTACAACGACGAGGTGGCGCTGGCCAAGGAATACGAGAAGGATGGCCGTGTGCTCATCCTCGCGCCGGAAAGCCTGTACGGCTTGAACACGCTGAGCAAGTCGTTCGAAGGTCTGGAACGCATGTACCGCGCCGGCTATGCGGCGGCGGCCGCGATTCCAGCGTTCCTGGAAAGCTGAAATCCGTTCTTCCGCAGCGCTGTCATGCGTTTCCAACGGTTCTAACGGCAACCGCATGACAGCAATCGCATAATGCAATCATATGGCAGCGGTTATGTACGTTACGGCATCGCAACACGCGTAACCGGGCGGCGGCTATGCTGGAACGCATGGAAAAGCAGAATCGTATTTTTTCCGGCTTTGATGCCGATGCCATCGATCACACCACCGCCGCAGATCTGGCCGAAGTCGGTTCCGACAAGTGGACCCGCTACCCCGGCTGTATCGGCGCGTTCATCGCGGAAATGGACTACGGCCTGGCGCCGTGCATCCAGCAGGCCATCGACAGCGCCTGCGACCATTGCAAACTCGGTTACATTCCCGAACCGTGGAAGCGCCGCGTGGCCGAGGCGTGCGCCGGCTGGCAGAAAAGCCACTACGGCTGGGACGTGGATCCGGACATCATCCGCGTGGTGCCGGACGTGTTGGAAGCGTACGAAATCTTCCTGCGCGAGCTGGTCGGCGCCGGCAATGCCGTGGTCGTGCCGACGCCCGCGTACATGCCGTTCCTGAGCGTGCCGAAGCTGTACGACGTCGACGTGATCGAAATCGAAATGCTTCAGGGAACCGACGAAACGACCGGCGAGCGCGAATGGCTGTTCGATTTCGACGCCATCGAACGCGCGTTCGCGGCTGGCTGCCATGCGTTCGTGCTGTGCAATCCGCACAATCCAATCGGCAAGGTGCTTACGTTGGCCGAGGAGCAGCGGCTGTGCGAGCTGGCGGAACGGTACGACGTGCGTATTTTCAATGATGAGATTCACGCGCCGTTCGTGTTCGAGGGGCGTCATATTCCGTATCCGACCATCAGCGAGGCGGCCGCGCTGCAGTCTATGACCGCTACCAGCGCGTCGAAGTCGTTCAACATTCCGGGTACGAAGTGCGCGCAGGTGCTGCTGACGAATCCGGCGGACCGTGAGATGTGGGCGGAACGTGCGGAGTGGAGCGAGCATCAGACCGCCACGATCGGTGCGATCGCCACCACCACCGCCTACAACGAGGGCGATCCGTGGTTCCAGGACGCGCTTTCCTACGTGCGACGCAATCTTGGGTTGTTCGACAAGCAGATGCGCACGCGGTTCTCGGGCGTTGGCTATATTCGCCCGCGCGGCACGTATATCGCATGGCTGGATTTCGGCCCGCTTGGCATTGACGATCCGGCCGCGTATTTCCTTGAGAAGGCGAAGGTGGCGCTGACCGACGGCCGTTCGTGCGGCCGCGCGGGAGCCGGCTGCGTGCGCGTGAACATGGCGATGCCGTATCCGCTGCTGGTGGATTGCCTCAACCGTATGCATGACGCGTTGCAGGCGGACGGTTTGCTTTAAAGTTTTCCGTCTTTCGTGTGTGACCGACGCTATGGGCGGCCACACACGCCATATTGCGGGAAAATCCGCCGAATCATTGCGATTGCAACGGTTGCGCTATGGGCGAATAGCAGCATGTTACGATGGCCGCACACCACCGTCGGTGGACGCGCGACGCGAATCCAGCGTATGCGTTTCATTGAGAAGAAGGCTTTACGAATATGCGATTCCCCTACAGCGGCAACGGCACATGGACGCCCGACTACCACTGCGGTTTCATTGATGCCGTCAAACGTTTTTTCATCGGCTACATGGAGTTTCGGGGGCGTTCCAGCAGACGCGAGTTCTGGCTCGCCATGCTGTTCTTCATTCCGGTCAGCGTGCTGATATTCCTTATTCCGACTGCCGGAACGGTGTCCGGAATACTGTGGATGCTGGCCACCATGGTACCGATCATGGCCATCTCCTTCAGAAGGCTGCATGATGCCAACCGCACCGGCTGGTGGTTTCTGCTTGGGCACGTCGGCACCATTCTGGCCCTTGCGATGCTGGTCGTCATTGCGTTCGGCCTGGTCATCATCGAAATCGGCATGATCATGGTCATCCCCCACGAGCCACCGAAACTCGACTTTCATGACCCGAACAGCTTCCCGGGAATGCTGCTCACGCTGTTCTATGTCAGCCTCGGCATGGCCGGCATCTCGCTGATCATCCAAGCATTCCTGTACTCGCTGCCCAGCAAGCCCGAGGGCGTCCGCTTCGACTGATGTTCTCAGCGGCATCCCGCCCCTCTTCCCTCCCTGCATTACCCTCTTAGCCCTTTTGTATGGAAACGTTCCATCTCACATTGAGACAGAGCAGTGAGCTCGGTTAACAAAACTCCTATAATCACGTCTATTGTCTTTCCGCCGTCATAAGCGACGGAATGTCAACATCAGAGGAGAAAACAATGAAGAGAAACATGCTCCACCGCCTGGTCGCCATGGCCGCGGCGGGAACCATGCTGATGTCGGTCGCCGCGTGCGGCTCGTCATCCGATGACAACGCCGCCACCAGCAATTCCAGCGACACCTCGCTGATTTCCGTGAACAACAGCGAGCCGCAGAACGGTCTGATTCCGAGCGACACCAACGAAATGGGCGGCGGCAAGGTCATCCGCTACCTGTTCGAAGGTCTGGTGAGCTTCGACGCGAAGGGCAAGCAACATCTCGAAGTCGCCGAGAGTATCACCCCGAACGAGGATGCCACCAAGTACACGATCAAACTGAAGAAGGGTTGGAAGTTCACCAACGGCGAGGCAGTAACCGCCCATTCCTTCGCCGACACCTGGAGTTTCGCCGCCAATGTGAAGAACGCGCAGAAGACCTCGAGCCGCTTCTCCACCATCAAGGGCTATGACGAGCTGCAGGATCCGAACGTCGATCCGAAGGCCACACTTTCCGGTCTTTCCACTCCGGACGACTACACGCTGGTCGTCGAGCTGAACAAGCCTGATTCCGTGTTCCCAACCAAGCTCGCGCACCAATCCATGTTCCCGCTGCCGAGCGTGGCATTTAAGGACATCAAGAAGTTCGGACAGGCCCCGATCGGCAATGGTCCGTACAAGTTCAAGTCCTGGTCGCATGACAAGAACATCATCATCGTGCCGAACAAGGATTACAAGGGCAGCCGCAAGGTATCCAACAACGGCATCGAATACCGCGTCTATACGAATGAGGATTCCGCTTACTCCGACGTGCTGTCCGGCAACCTCGACGTGATGGATCAGATTCCACAGTCCGCGGTGAAGACCTTCCGTCAGGATTCCAGCGTGATCGCCTACAGCCAGGCAGGATCCTCATTCCAGTCCTTCGTCATTCCGGAACGTCTTGAGCATTTCGGCAACGACGAGGAAGGCCAATTGCGTCGTCAGGCCATTTCCATGGCCATCAACCGCGACCAGATCGTCAAGAAGGTTTACAACAACACGAAGACCCCGGCCACCGATTTCACTTCACCGCTCGTCCCCGAATATGTGAAGAAACTGGAACAGAACGGCAGCAACCTGAAATACAACGCTTCCAAGGCCAAGGAACTGTGGAAGAAAGCCAATGCCATCAAGCCATGGTCCGGCAACTTCCGAATCGCCTATAATGCCGATGGCGGCCATAAGGAATGGGTCGATGCCGTGTGCAACCAGATCAAGAACACACTCGACATCGACGCCGCTGGCGAGCCGTACGCCACGTTCAGCGACGTGCGTAACCAGGTGACCAACCGCACCATCAAAACCGCGTTCCGTGCCGGCTGGATGCTGGACTACTTCTTTAAGTTTTTGACCGGCCGCTTCACCGGCCTGACCCCCGACGCCTCGGCCCAGGTGTTCAGCGATGCGCTGGCCAACCCCGGCGAGCAGGTGCTTTGGATGGTGGTCATCACCGTGCTGGGCTTCCTCGTCTGCCAGAAGGGTCTGCAGGGCGGTCTGGAGCGCATCGGCAAATGGATGATGGGCGCTCTGCTGGTGCTGATTCTGGTGCTGGTTGCCCACAGCTTTGTGCTGCCCGGCGTCAAGGAGGGCCTGGCCTTCTACCTGCTGCCGGATTGGCAGCGCGCCTGCGAGCAGGGGCTTGGCAACGTCATCACCGCCGCGATGAACCAGTCCTTCTTCACTTTAAGCCTGGGCATTGCCGCCATGGAAATTTTCGGCAGCTACATGGACCGCCGCTTTACCCTGACCGGTGAGGCCGTGCGCATCTGCGTGCTGGACACCTTTGTGGCCATCTGCGCGGGGCTTATCATCTTCCCGGCTTGCTTCTCCTTCGGCATCTCGCCGGATGCCGGCCCCAGCCTCATCTTTATCACGCTGCCCAGTGTGTTTATCAACATGCTCGGCGGCCGCATCTGGGGCACACTGTTCTTCCTGTTTATGACGTTCGCCAGCTTCTCCACCGTCATTGCGGTGTTCGAGAACCTGATTGCCTCCTCCATGGACAACTTCGGCTGG
>ERZ772886.1242-NODE-1242-length-23198-cov-4.732144_pt1 | contig 23198 bp, 24 predicted proteins | sample MGYA00512128_ERZ772886 | MGnify/ENA primary metagenome ERZ772886 (study PRJEB29015, sample SAMEA2737698) | human gut metagenome | biome: human gut; feature: human-associated habitat; material: faeces | place: China | collected 2012 ... | reverse complement strand
GGAAGTATGATATTGTTCATTTTAAGTATCCTTTCCTGTTTTTCTGTATCGAGAGATGAATTTACAGCCAGCCCGAAGCTCGTTCCGGCACGGAAAGAGGGTCATATGCGCGTGCCTTTTTAACGATCGGCTGCTGACTTCGGCGCGGGCGGCTCATAAGGCCGTAGCGCAAAGCTTCCGGCGCGTGGTCGTTGCCGTCGGCCGCGTCTTCACAATTACATTTGTCGTATTGCAAAAGGGGAAGCTGACGAATCAAATTTTCGCAGGTGCCGAAGCATTGCCACATGGGTTGTTTGCCGTTTTTTTCCGTTTCGAACCGCGGCGCAAGGTATTCGCGGAGGCAGTTCCAGCCCGCGATTCTTGAATTGTCCGCAGGCGTGAGCGGCATTCCGGCGGCCGCAAAAAGTTCTGCAAGCGTTTCGCCTTCAAACCCGCCGTTTGCGGAAAGCACCGCGCCGCGCTTTTGCCACATATCGGGTGATGCAACGGTGTAGGCAATGTTTTCTCCGCGGCTCAGTTCAACGGCGCGCCGTGCAACATCGCCCGCAAGTGTTTGCCGAACATACAGTTCACGATAGGTGAAAACCCTGCCTTCGCCGTCCGCCGCGTGCCAAAGCACACAGCAGGGGTCGTTATACCCCCAGTCCATCGAACGGAATCGGCGCCACCAATGCGGAATTTCAAACGGGGCAACAACGTGCTTTTCACGCGAAAACTCGCGGAAGTACTGCCCTGCGTGAACATCCCAGTCGCCGTCAAGGTGCGCCCTCCGCAAATCTTCCGGCAGGGCAAGAAGCTGCTTCACATAATTCGGATCGGCATCCATAAGAATCCTGTTGTCATAGATTTTTGCGGGAATGAAATTGTAATCCTCTGCATTTTCACCCTGTTGATACTGTCTGTCGATAAACAACCGCTTCACCCATGCATGGCCGACGTTGCCGGGGTTGCATGTGTAATACATGCGCGGCGAAATATCCGTTCGTGTCGTGCGGTTGCAGGTTGTCAAAAAACGCATTTGTTCTTCCGTAAAGTGCGTTGCTTCTTCCATGCCGATGATTGCATATTCCTGTCCCTGATATTGGTAAACATCCTGCGCCGTGTCGCAATAACCGAGTTTGATTCGCGACCCGTTGGGGAACCTGAACACGCGCTCGGTTGAATTATAGGGCGCAATGCCGTAAAGCTCCCTTTGCAGCGGAATGATGTGGTTCTCGCGCAGCTCCGGCAGCGTTCGACGCAAAAGCAGAAGGTTCAGTTCGGGATATCGCAGCGCAAGAAGCACAAATTTGCGCCGCATGGCCCAGCTTTTGCCGCCGCCGCGCGCTCCGCCGTAGGCCGTGTGCCTTGCGCGGGAAAGAAAAAATTCACGCTGCCGAGAATTCGGCGTGCCGTGAAGGATAAGTTTCATGCATTCGGTGCATCCTTTCGGTTATTAATTTTTGCAGAGAACCGGCAAAGCCGCGCCGCCGTTCCGCCGCATTTTCGGGGTATGCGATCCTCACCTTCGGGGCAGGGAGGTTTTGCGGGTGAAATTCGGCACGCCCGACGCCGCAGAGCCGCACGAGTGAACGGAGTTCCGATTCATTCGAACGGCTTGCTCGGCAGAAACTCTGTCTGCTTGGAACTGCTCTGCTTCAGATTCCACGGGCTTTGCGTTGGCTTTTTCATATTTTGGGAACCATGAACGGTTTAAAATCAAAGTTCCCCGGGCAAAGGCAAAATCAGCGCATCCGCACGGCGGAAGGCCGCATTTACTGCCCTAATAATATTATAACACTCTGCTCTTGCAATCGGCAATTGCAAAAAGACCGAATGCTATACATAAAGCCGTACAGCAGACCTCTTGATTTTTTGATTGAAAAATGATATGAAAATCGCAATTCGCTTTTTGTTATGCTTTATTTCCGAATGAAAACAGTGTATAATATTAATGTCGCGGGAGCAGGCGAAAGGAATTATAATGGCAAAAACCAATGCCGAAACAAAAATTGCGAACGCCGGCGGCACTGCCGTTGAAACGGGCAAAACTGCCGCACGCGCTGCGGCAGGCAAATACTCCGCACCGCGCCTGAGCAGGCTTGCGCTGAAAGCGCTTGTTGATATGGTCACAAGCGAGGAGCTGAAGCCCTCCGACAGGCTCAGCGCAATCAAAACCATTCTTGATTATGCAGGCAAACAAGCTCCGCCTGAAGATACCGATGCGGAGCTGCGCGTTGTGTTTGACGGGCTTGAGGAAGGGTTCGCGGATTGAGCATAAGCCGAAAAACGTCTCAAAATCAAAGCCGAGCAGCTTTTGATTGAAAGTGCAAAACCGCTTTAACGGCAAACAGCCCGAAGGATGAAATGTCCTTCGGGCTGTCGGCTATTAGATTATAAAATTTATACGGCAGAAGTCTGAAAACAGCTTATCGCCTTCCTGCACCGCCGCCGCGCGAACCGCCTCCGCCGCCGCCGAAACCGCCGCCGAAACCGCCGCCGCGACCGCCGCCGAAACCGCCGCTGCGTCCGCCGCCGCCGAAACCTCCGCGGCCACCGCCGCCGAAACCTCCGCCGAAGCCACCGCCGCGAGGAGGACGGGGACCGAAACCGCCGCCGAAACCGCCGCCGAAGCCTCCGCCACGAGGGGGACGGGGGGGACGCCGCCCGCCTCTGCCGATGGAAGCGATGATTTTAAAGAAAACAAACACGATGATGATTACAATAATAATGCCCATAAAACTTCCTCCCGAACACGAGCCGCAGCTCCCGCATGCCGCGCAGCTGAGTGCGAGGCAGGAACCGCATGAAAGACAGGAACTGCCGGAGTTATAATCGGGGTGGTCATCCGGATAATAATTATTGCCGTTGTTCGGAAAATTATCCGAATCACCCGAACCGTTCGGATCTTGACTGTAGTAATTGCAGACAACCTGATTAATCGCGATGAACGTTGCTTTTGCCGCGCTGTCGTAATCCTTTCTTGCAAATGAGGGTTCGCAGTCGTCATCTATGATTTGACGGAGAACGCGCTCGGTAAGGACTCTTTCAAGCCCGATGCCGGGCATTATCCAATAGTTGTCGTCATCCGTCAGGAACAGAATCAGCACGCCGTTGTCCTCGGTCTTGCTGCCGATGCCCCAAGCGTTGAAGAGCTCCGTTGCATATTCCTCGATATCCTGCCCGTTCGTGCTGTCCGTCACAACAACACAAACCTGCGCACCTTTGCAGTTGGAAACAAGGTTCAGATTGCGGTCAATGATGTATTTTTCTGTTTCTGCCGAAAGCACGTTTTCGTTATCCAAAACATAGAAGTCGCTGTTCGGCTGAACGACGGCGCCGGCAGGAGCGGAAAGCACAAGCAGGCACAGCACAACGGCAAGGATTATCGATGCCAATTTAAGCTTTGAAGATTTCATTTGTCGGTGTTATTTCCCTCCGATTCCGTAGATTTTTGCAATTGCGGAGGACAGCCCGCCGGAAAGCAGATCGGAACGCGATTTCATGCATTCGGAGTATTTTGCCCCATAGGTGCGTGAAATTCGCGAATCAGCCGATTCGATGCCGTCCATTGCCGTCATAAGGCTGTCGGTAACGCTTCCCTCCGGAACGGAGGCATAAACGCGCTTTGCATCCGCAAGCAAACGTTTGAAGCAATCAAATTTTTCAAATGCGGAACCGCATTTTTCGTATTCGGCAAGATCGTTTTGAAGGCTGCGCACGGCGGGAGAATCCTCCCCCGTGATGCGCGCTGCCTCATCGCAAAGGCTCTCGGCATTTGCTGCAAAAACAACCATGTCGGACTCGAAATTATTGCCGTGTTTATCGGTTTCGGCCGCAAAATGATTGAACTTTTTTTCGATTCGTCCGCAATCCGCCGCAAGCCTTGCGCCGCCGAGAAGCGGCACCGAAAGCAGGGCGACCGCTGCAAGAACGATGACAGCCGTTGAGAACTTTTTGAAAAGAGATTTCATCTTTCCGCCTTCCCGGAGTTCGACTCCGCAGTAATAAAACAGTTTAAACCGATTGATTGGAATGCAGGCTTATTTTGCGGCACTGCCGCCGAGGCCGGTGACATCAACGAGCTTTTTGCGCAGATCGGATTCGATTTTTGCCATTTGAGCTTCCGCCGCAACACGTTTTTCGTGACCTTCGCGCTGAATACGGAGCACGTCATCCATGGTTGCAATAAGCTTTTCGTTGGTTTCGGTGAGCGTTTCAATATCCACAATGCCGCGTTCGCTCTCTTCGGCAACAGCAACGGTGGAGGAATGCAGCAGTTCCGCATTCTTTTTCAGAAGCTCATTCGTCATATTCGTGACAGCACGCTGCGCTTCCACAGCCTGACGCGAATGCTCAAGCCCGAGTGCAATGACCATCTGGCTCTTCCAAAGGGGAATTGTGTTCACAATGGTGGTTTGTATTTTTTCGACCATCATCGTGTCGTTGTTTTGAATCAGGCGAATCTGCGGTGCCATCTGAATGGAGATGTTTCGGGTGAGTTCAAGGTCATAAATCTTCTTTTCGAACCTTGTGCACATATCGGCAAAATCGCGTGCCTTTTGAGCATCCTCGGGCAAACCGCTCTGCTCCGCTTTCCGCACAAGTGCGGGGAGGGTGGTTGCGCGCTCGGTTTCAAGCTTTTTTTTGCCCGCAAGGATGTACATTGTCAGCTGCTTAAAATAAAGCAGGTTTTCTTCGTACATTTTATCCAGCATTGAAACATCCTTAAGCAGGGTTATCTGGTGCTTTTCAAGCTCGCCGGCAATGCGTTCAACATTGACTTCGGCCTTGTCGTATTTTGCTTTGAGTGCGGAAACTTTGGCGGATTTTTTGCGGAAAAAGCCCAAGAAGCCCTTTTCGTCCGCAGCTGCATCGAACCCGCGCAGCTCGCCGATAAGGTCCGTTATCATGTCCCCTGTCTGCCCGAGATCCTTTGTGCGGACGTTTTCAAGCGCACCTTCGGAAAAATCAGCCATTTTTTTCTGTCCGTCCGCGCCGTAACACATAATTTGCGCCGAATTGGTGATGTCGATCTGCTTCGCAAAGGCATCAACGGCGGCAAGCTCGTCGGCGGAGAGATTGGAGTTCTCCTGCATGAGTTCATCGCAGGTTTTGACGGGTTCCGCAGCCGCGGTCTGTTGTTCCGCCGCAGCCTGTGCGCCGAACGGGTCGAGAGTCAGAGTGGGCATTGCTGTTGTTTTGTCGTTGGTTTCCATTTGTTTTCCTTTCCGCTGAATGCGCTTTGATTTTTAAGTCGGGTTTATTTTTACCGTTCGTCTACGGATGCAGCCTCGCGGCAGAACATTATTCGAACATGCTCGTTTTTGCGTTCACCATTCCGTTAAGAACATCGATATCGGACGAAATGTCCAACGCTTCTCCGGCATAAAGTGAGTCGAGGCTTGTTTCGAACGCCTTGGCGATCGTTTCGGAATTGTTTTCAATGCCGCGCATGATCTCGGCGGAGTTTTCGCCGCCCGTGGGTGCGGCTTCATGCTCGGCATAGGTCTGCATGAATTTTACGGAAGTCGGCAGATAATATGTCAGGAATCGGCGCAGCTTCCTTGCCTTTTCGGGATGCGCGTTAAGCTCGGCAAGAATTGCGTCGCCGGAGCGGGTCATTCTGTCGATATGCGCACTGACGGCGGGGTTTTTGATGCTGATATTTGCCCGGCGCAGCTGCTCGATAAGCACATTCGCCTGTTCGAGGGATTCGTCAAGCTCCGCGATACCCGTGCGGAAGACAGGCTCGGATTCCTCTTGAATAATCTTATCCTTAAAGAAACATTTCTTTGAAAAAAAGTATGCCGCCGCCGCAATAACGGCAACAAGAACAATGCCGTACGCCCTGTACAGCGGGAAAATCAACCCGAAAACGATTATGCACGCCGCCGCCGTATAAGCCGGCATGGGCGACTTTATGCGTTTTTCCGTTATTTGTTTCATATGCATTATCCGTCCTGTATGAATTTGAACACAGCATTCACAAGCTTATCATAACATTTTTTTGCAGAAATATCAATTGCCTGAGCAAAAAACCGCACTCCCTGAGCACGAATGCAAAAAAGCCGAACGGCAGGCTTCCGCATGGGAAGCTTTTGCGTTCGGCTTTGCCGAGAATTGCTTAAAAAATCAATCGGAACAGAGGATTAAGCGGGCAAACATCAAATTGCTGCGCGAAGAATGTCAAGCGCATCAACAGTGCTTACCGTGCCGTCGCCGTTGAAATCCGCAAGTTCAAGCTGAGCATCGGAAAGTGTTTCAAGCCCCATTGTGAAGCGAAGAACCATCAGTGCATCGGATACGGAAACGCTGCCGTCCATGTTGACATCGCCGAGGGCATATTCCGAACCGGAGCTGCCGAATTTGTAAAATTCAACATTGGCTGCATCCGCAATGCGAACGTAATCAAAAATCACGGAATTGAAATATCCGGTCGTAATGCCGGCATAGAGTTTCACTGCCGTGGGGTCGATTTGTTCGGCGCGGACGGATTTGAGGATGGTTTTGGCTGTTCCTCCGTCGGTATGTTCGAGCGGGAGCCAAAGATCCTCGGTTTGGTTTATTGCAGTCCAGTTGCAGTAGGTTAGACCGGCAAAATACAGACCGCTGCCGACGGAACGGAAGGAGAAGCCGTTTGTATAATCGCCGTTTGCCGCCCAAAGCAGGTCATCCATTGATTCGGAGCTGTCCAGCGGGGAAAGAACATATTCGCCGTCCGCCGAGAGAACGACAGGAACGAGCATTGCGGCAAAATTGTTCGGGGAAGCGTTGCGGTTGACAAGCGCATACGCCTGACCGCCGACGCGGGTGACGATAAGGTAAGCTCCGCCGCTTTCAAGCGTGTCAACCCGTTGATAATCGGAACTTGATGCTGCTGCATTGACTGTTACGGTACAGGTTCCGATAATGCCGCCGTCAAGGCTTGCTGCGGTGATAACGGCCGTGCCTGCCGTGCTGCCGTAAACAACGCCGTTTTCGTTGACTGTTGCAATGCCTGCGTCGGAAGTTGACCATGAAACACGTTTTTCGGTTGCATTTTCAGGCGAAACGGAGGCGGAGAGCTGAAGTGTCAGCCCAACGTCAATGCTTGCTTCGGCGGGTTCGATATCAACGCTTTCAACGTGAACAACGGGTTCACTTTCGGGAACGGCAAAAAGGGACACGACTTCGGTGTTGCCGCCGATAATGCCGAGACGCGAGGCGGCGCCGGTTTCGAGGTTAACGCTGCAAAGCACGCCCTGAGAGATGTTGCAGAGAGCCCAATACATGGTGTCGGTGTTGTAATCATAGCACATGCTCTGTGCATAGGATACAACTTGGCCGGTGCTGCCGATGTTTCGTGTTGAGCCGTCCTGCTTGTTGATATGGTACAGGCAGCCGTCCATTGCAATGCCGTAAAGCTCGCCCTGTGCATCCGCCGCAAGAGTCAAAATGCCGGTTGTGATTTGTGCTACCTGAGTGATTTCGTATGTGAGAAGGTCGATGGTGACAAGGAAGCTTGCTTCGATTGCCGTTTCATCATCGCCGGAGTCCCACGGGAGGTTGTATGCAACGGCATACAGCTTGCCGGTCGTGTAGTCAAAAGTCATATCGCTCCAACCGTTATAGCTGCTTGCATCGGCAAAAAGCCTTTCGCGGCTCCAGTCGGCGGTGTTGACACGGTAAAAATACCCGTTTTCGGCAAAACCGTAAACATATCCGTTTACATATGCGCCGCAGTTCATGTTCGTATAGTCATCGAACGCATTTTCCTCAACCTGTTCCTCGGTCACGGCGGCGGGATTGTCTGCCGTGAAGGAAATCCAGGCATAGGACAGCGTATCGTCATCGTCAAACACGCGATAGCCGTACAAACGCCCAGCGCTCAGAGCCTTTTCGGGCACGGAGCTGCTTTGTGCAGCAAAAACGGGAACAACGGTGAATGCCATAACCGCCGTGAGCAGCAGGGCAAGGAACTTTTTAATCGCTTTCATGCAATTACCTCCGTAAAAATAGAATTGAAGCAGGAACGGATAACCCCGCTTTTCGCAAAATAGATTTGTATGCACGATTTTTTGCGAAAAACAGTGAAACAGACCCGCCAACATATATATTTTAACAGCGTCGGTATCAAATGTCTATAAGGATGTGACGAATTTTTGCCTTTATATGATATATTAATAATTTAAATTACCTTCCTGCTCGGCAAAGAGAAAAATGCGCCGTATGAACTTGCGGAAACCCGCTGATAAGGGTATAATGTAGCCTGAGTATATGTGCGCATCGACATAAAGAAAAATAATCTGCTCCGACGGCGAACCGTGTCCGCAAATGTCGGACATGCTGAATATACCGAATAAACGCTGATTGATTTTCCTTACCGAAAGGACGGATATAGATTTTGGACAAAAATAAACTTAACGGGCTCATTGCAAAGGTTGAAAAGCCCGCGCGTTATATGGGCGGCGAGCTTAATATGCGCATCAAGGCAGAAGCGGAGTTTCGATTTGCACTCTGCTTCCCCGACACATACGAAATCGGCATGAGTCACCTTGGGTCGAGAATAATTTACAATATTCTTAACAAGCGTGCGGATACGTATTGCGAACGTGTATATGCGCCGTGGGTTGACATGGAAGAACAGCTGCGCGAAAACAACGAGCCGCTTTTTTCGCTTGAAACGCGTTCACCGCTGCGTGAATTCAATGTTATCGGGTTTTCGCTGCTGTATGAAATGTGCTACACGAACATTCTGACCGTGCTTGAACTGAGCGGCATACCGTTCCTCGCAAGCGAACGCGGGGAGGACATGCCGCTTATTGCAGCGGGCGGCCCCTGTGTGTGCAATCCCGAACCCGTTGCGGAAATCATGGACGTTATGTTTTTCGGCGACGGCGAGGAGCTTGTGAACGATTTTATGGATGTTTATGCGGAATGCCGCCGGAGAGGGTTGAACAAGCGCGATACGCTCATCGAACTTTCAAAAATCGAAGGCGTTTACGTTCCTGCATTCTATAAAGCGGAATATGACGAAAACGGCAATTTCAGCCGAATTGTAAAGACGGAACCGTCCGCACCCGACAGGATCACGCGCAGGATCGTCCGAAATCTGGATGCTGCGGAATTCACGGGTGATCTTGTCGTTCCGTATATGAACATCGTTCACGATCGGGTTGCGCTTGAGATCTTCCGCGGATGCACACGCGGATGCAGGTTCTGCCAGGCGGGATTTATTTATCGCCCGATACGCGAACGAAAGCCGAAAACGCTTATTGATTATGCGGACAGGCAGCTCGGCTGCACGGGCTATGACGAAATCTCCCTGTTTTCGCTTTCAAGCGGAGATTACTCCGAGATTCATGCAACGGTTCCGGAGATCCTTGAACGGTACACAAAAAACCGCGTTTCGGTCTCTCTCCCGAGTCTCCGCATAGATTCATTCCTTAAGGATGATCTTGAAAAAATGCAGAGCGTCCGCAAGGGCGGCCTGACGTTTGCGCCCGAAGCAGGCACACAGAGACTGCGCGACGTTATCAACAAGGGCGTTTGCGAAGAGGATCTGCTCCGCGCCGTCGGTGATGCGTTTGAATCGGGCTGGCAGGGAGTGAAACTCTATTTTATGATAGGATTGCCGACAGAAACGGATGAAGACGTTCTCGGCATTGCGGAGCTTGCACGCAAGGTCAGCCGCTTATTCTATCAAATGCCGAAGGATAAGCGCGGCAAAGGGCTGCGCTGCACGGTTTCGGCTTCAACTTTTGTTCCGAAGCCGTTCACTCCCTTCCAATGGGAGCCGCAGATTTCAACCGAAGAAGTTCTGCGCCGGCAGGCATTGCTGCGTTCCGCGCTGAAAGGCATACGCGGGGTTGAGTTCAATTGCCATTTTTCGGAAACCAGCCGTTTGGAGGCATGTTTTGCACGCGGAGACCGCCGCCTTGCAAAGGTCATCATCGGAGCATATAAGCGCGGTGCAAGGTTTGATTCATGGGACGAAAGGTTCAAAAAGGAAGCGTGGGAAGAGGCCTTTGCCGAAAACGGGCTCACCGTGGAACAGTTCGGAAACAGGCGCATCGGAATAGATGAACCGCTTGCGTGGCAGCATATGGATTCGGTCGTCGGCATGGACTACCTTAAGCGTGAATGTCTGCGTTCACGGGAAGGCATTGTAACGGGCGACTGCCGCCTTAACTGCAACGGCTGTTTCGGGGACAGGTGCGGCACGCTTTGCGATATGCACAAGCCCGATTCCGTCTGGGAAATCCGCAAAAAGGCTGTCGGGTCGGAACATGCTCAAAATGAAGATTCCCGCAAAAATATCGAAGGAGAGGAACTGTCGGAATGAGAATCATTGCGTCGTTTTATAAACATGAACAGGTAATGTTCGTTTCCCATCTGGACATGCAGCGGCTTTTTCAACGCGCATTCAGGCGCGCCGATCTTCCGCTTGCGTATTCAAACGGTTTTAACCCGCATCCGCTGCTTTCGTTTGCAACCGCATTAAGCGTGGGCTATACTTCCGACTGCGAGTATTTTGATGTTATGCTTTCGGAATACGTTTCTCCTGCGGAATTTAAGCGCAGAGTGAATGCGGTCCTTCCGCAGGGCGTGCACATTGTTGACGCCGTTGATGCCGGAGAGTTCAAAGCCTCGCTCACGCCGCTGATGCGTTCTGCCGAATACGATATTGAGCTTGAATTCGCTGAGTCCGTGCCGCGGGAGGCATTTTATGCTGCCGTTGACGAAATTCTGAACGGAGGCGAAATCATCGTTTCCAAAAAGACAAAAGGCGGAATAAAGGACGTGGACATTCGCCCGATGCTGCTTGGGCTTTCGGTTTCGGAATTCGGCGGCAGGACCGCAAAGCTCCGTTTGCGCGGCAAACTGACGGCGGAGGGCGGACTTTCCCCCGAACTTTTGCTCGGTGCATTTTACAAAAAACTCGGCACAAGCGCAAATTCAAGCGTCAACCGCCGAAACATTGAAATGGATTGGACGGTGATAGCATGAAAATAATCGATGAGCCGGAAATTCCGCAGCCCGTGCATAAACAGACTGTCGATAAGCAAATTGTTATTGACACAAACCCGTACCGCACCCGCGTTGCTCTTCTTGAGGACGGAAAAACGGTCGAGCTTCATATTGAGCAGCGCAGCAACGATATGCTCGTCGGCAACATTTACAAGGGCAGAGTCAGCAATGTTCTGCCCGGAATGGAGGCGGCATTTGTTGACATATCAGAGGATAAAAATGCGTTTTTATACGTCGGCGACAAGCAGAATGAGCAGCTTCCCGGGGGAGCCGTGCTGCCGAAGCAAAAAAATCCGCATGTCTGTCCGGATGTTAAGCCCGGGCAGGAAATAATGGTTCAAATCGTTAAAGAACCGCACGGCACAAAGGGCGCAAGGGTCAGCACTCAGATTTATCTTCCGGGGCATCTGCTTGTGTTCCTTCCGATGGTTGATTTTATCGGCATCAGCAAGCGGATAACGAACGAGGCGGAACGCGCGCGCCTGCGCGGCATAATCGAAAAATGCAATCCGCCGGGCACGGGCGCAATTGTCCGAACCGCTGCCGAAGGGCGCGGCGAAGCGGAGATTGCGGCAGACATCCAAATGCTTGCCGAACAATGGGCGGAGCTGAAACGCATTTATAAAGTTTCCCCCGCACCAAAGCTGATTCGAAGGGAGGAATCGCTGCTTTCACGCACGATTCGTGATTTGCTGAAAGCGGATATACGCTCGCTTGTGGTTAACGATCGCACTCAGTATTATCGGCTGCTTGAAATCGCGGAGGACAACGATCCCGCACTTGCGGACAGAATCGAACTGCGGGACGGAGAAACGAACCTTTTCGACGTTCTCGGTATTGAAGACGATATAAACGCTGCGCTTTCCCGCAAAGTTTGGCTTAAGAGCGGTGCGTATCTTGTTATCGACCAAACGGAAGCACTCGTCAGCATTGATGTGAACACGGGGAAAAATGTCGGCAAAGCAAGTCTGCGCAAGACCATTGCGGAAACAAACTGCGAGGCTGCCGTTGAAATTGCCCGCCAGCTGCGCCTGCGTGATCTCAGCGGAATAATCATTATCGATTTCATCGATATGGAGGAAAAAGAGGATAAAGAAACCGTGCTTGCAACTTTACGCGAAGCACTGCGCGGTGACAGGATGCGTTCGGTGATACTCGGCATGACGGAACTCGGATTTGTTGAGCTGACGCGTAAGAAGCTCCGCGCAAACCTTGCGGACACGCTGCAAACGACCTGCCCCTACTGCAAAGGCTCGGGCAAAGTGCTCAATGCGGAAACCGTTGCGCTTAAGATCCGCTCCGCACTGATCGCCCGCGTGAGCGAGGGAGCCGGTGCGCAGCAGCGTTTCACGGTTGCCGCAAGTCCGACGGTTGCCGCACTTCTTCGCGAACACAGCCGCGAGGAACTTCGGCAGGCTTTTCCCGGCGTCACGTTGGAAATCGTTTCGGATGAATCGATGCATTTGGAACATTTTTCAATTCGTACGCAAGCTTAGTATTCGCACGCAAGCTTAGTAAAGGGGAACTCCCGGACGAAGCGGTTTGCGGATAAACGGGGCGAATCGGCGGTGACGACAAAAATATGGAAAAAGACGACAAAAATATGGAAAAAAATGACTTGAATGAGAAGGAAACTGAACCGATGCACGGCGAAAAATGCTGCGGGATCCGGCTTTTTGAGTATTTGCCCGCTGCGGACGGCGGCGACGGAACGGATGCCGGCAAAGCCTGCTGCTTAATAATGCGATTTTGGCTTGAGCACAACGGCGAAACACAGACGGATACCGAAGCGCGGGCGGATCTTTGCGCATGGACGGCGGAGGGTCACAGGTTCTTTTTTATCCTGCCGAAAGACGGTGCCGAATTAAGCCCGGTCGGGTTTGCGCACCTCGGAAGCCGCGGAGCGGCGGCGGATTGGCTTGAGGATCTGTTCATCCTGCCTGAGTTCCAAGGGCGCGGCATAGGATCGGAAGCAATAAAGCTGCTTGAATCAACGGTCAAACGGTATTCCGAATCGATGTATATAGAGGCGGCCGCCCGCAATGAACGCGCAATTCGGCTTTATCGCAGGCTTGGTTACGACTGCCTGAACACGGTCACGATACGAAAGGATTTTGAACCGGAAAAATTCGAAACCCTGCATAAGGAAACTCTGCTTGGAGAAACCTTTGACGTGCGGAGGTACAAACGCTGAACCTTAAGGGTTTATTCGGCACGGCTGCATGAAAAATGCGAACGGCCTCGGCAAAGTGAACGATTGTATCGAAGCTGAAAGAAAAACGAAAAAAATCGGGCACCGCTGCGGTTTGCTGTTTGCGAACCGAGGCGGTGCCCGTGTCTGTCCCGCGGCGGGTTCCGCCGAGGGCGTTCCTCAGTGATTATTCCGAAGCTCCTTTCGCTTTTTGGAGATTCCGATCATTTTTTTGTTCTTTTGCGCCCGTTTTTCGCTTGCGGTTCGCACACTGTTCTCGGCTTGCAGAGCAAGATACAGATCGTATTGCTTTTGCGAGAGCACACCGTCTTCAATCGCCTGCCGCACGGCGCAGCCCGGCTCGTTTTTGTGGGTGCAGTTGCGGAAACGGCATTGCCGTGCTGTTTCTTCAATATCCCGAAAAACTTCGTGAAGCCCCTCTTCCGCCTCGCAAATGCCGAATTCGCGCATGCCCGGAGTGTCCACAAGAAAAACGCCGTCCGCCTCGATAAGCTGCCGATGCGTTGTTGTGTGCCGCCCCTTGTCGTCCTTTTCGCGAATATCGCCCGTGCGCATAATTTCCCTTCCGATAAGGGTGTTGATAAGCGTTGACTTGCCCACGCCGGATGAACCGAACAGCCCGATCGTTGTTCCGGGAACGAGGTATTGACGCAATTCATCAATGCCGACTCCGGTTTTTGAACTTACACAGTGCATTTGAATATTGCCGCAGATTTCGTTGATTCGGTGCATGTATTCACTCAGGTCGGAACATAGATCCGCCTTTGTGAGCACAACAACGGGCTTTGAACCGCCCTGAAGAACAGCGGAAGCGTAACGTGCAATGCGGTTGACGCTGAAATCCGCATTTGCCGAAACAACAAGGAAACAAATGTCAACATTTGCCGCCATGTTCTGCGTTCCGACGCGGTATTCGGGCCTTGTGATCAGACTTTTGCGCGGCAGTATCGAAACAATTCGCGCATCACCGACAGGCTTTCCGACGGGGGATGTTTCAAACTCCGCCTCAATATAATCACCCACAACGGGAATTTCGCCGCGGTAAAGCAGCCGTCCGGCAAGCACCGCATCATGTTCCGCCGCCTTCCGCTCCGCTGAATCCAATGCGATTTGAAAACGGTTCTTATGCACGCTGACAATGCGTGCGGTGACGGTTTTTGTTTGGTTAAAAGAGTCATTTGTGTTCATTTTATCTGTTTCCCTTATTTTTTATTATTGTGCCGCATTCTGTGTTCGCTCTCGGCGAAACTGACCTGTGTGCCGCTTCCGAGTATAAAGTCGAAAAGGGCATAGTCTGCAAAAAACTTATTCGGCGGGGTTTTCGGTTCACGCTGCACGGCGTTGAAAATGCGAACAAAAAAAGCCGCCCTCGTCGGGTTCGAATGACCCGTGTCGGCGCAGCTCACCAAAACCGTATTCAGCACAAGTCCTCATGCGCTATGCGGCAGAGAAACATGCGGAACCGGCAGAAAAACGGAGTGGACGAGCAAAGAGCCGAAGCAAATATCTTTAACCGAAATCATCATAATGAAATCCACTCCTTTCAGCAAAATAATAAAATAAGGTCGGAACTCCGATGAAACAACGCTTCGGCCTGCATATACAGCATATGCGGGCAAAACCGAAGCTTTCCCGTGTTCCGATGTCATTTTACACCCGCAAGGTCGGGCTTGTCAACAAAAAAATGAACATTCGGAGGCATTGTCGTGCGTTCAATTGCATTTTAATGCTTTGCATGGTATACTCATGCTGCACTTTTTTGTGACGCTGAAAATGTGAAAGGAACAAATACTTTGAAGAAAATGATATTTCGTATCATCTTGAGCATTGCAGGCTTTCTGCTTGTGGCTGAAGGAATCGGGGCAGCAAGCATCAGCAATTTAAACCTTGGCATTGTAATGCCCTTTGTTATCGGAATTCCGCTTATTGTTGTCGGGGTATTCTACCCGCTGCTTTCATCGTGGTGGAGCGTCAGCATCGTCGGCAAAATTTTAAAATACGCAATGATTTCTGCGTATGTACTGTTTGCTTTGCTTTTTGCGGCGACAACAACGCTTATTCTTGCAAACTCAAAAACGACTGCCGAGCCGGAGAAGGCGGATGTTTTGATCGTTCTCGGTGCGGGCATACGCGGAGACTTGCCGTCCGTCGTGCTGCGCAACCGCCTTGACCGCGCACTTGATTGCTATGAGCAGAATCCGGATCTGCTCATAATCGTGAGCGGCGGAATGGGTGAAGGCGAGAGCAGCACCGAGGCCTCAGTAATGAAAAAATGGCTTGTTGCGGCGGGCGTACCCGCCGACAGTATAATTGAGGAAGGCAAGTCCCAAAGCACGGAGGAAAACTTTATCTTTTCATTTGATATTATCAACAGGCTGTTTGACGGCAGCGGTGCGGCAGCCGAAAGCAATCCGCGGGTCGCGTTCGTCACAACCCGCTTCCATGTGTTCCGCGCTTCCCGCATTGCAAAAAAACTCGGATACGATGTAAACGGCGTATCCGCAAAGGATTTTTCTCTGCTTATCGTGAACAACTATCTGCGCGAGTGTGCGGCGATTACACAGTACTTTTGCACCGGAAGAATATAACAAAATGACAGCCTGCGGACTGCGGAAAGCCGTTTTTCCCTGCGAAAAAACTTTGCGGGAAAAATCGGCTTTTTTCGACAAAGCAATTGAAATCGGCGTTCGTGTATGGTAAAATCATGTCAGCAGTCAGTTAAACTTATATCGGTCATTGAATCATTCGGCAAATTGCTGTTCCAACGCATACGGTTTTAAGAGCGAACCGATATTCGGTACGCTGCATGACGGGACTGTTTTAATACTGTTTTATTGTAATACACAATACACTGCGGAGGCTGAGTTTGAAACGGGAAGCAAAGGAAAAATATGCGGAGATAAGCGAGGCGATCGAACAGGCGGAAAAGGCGGAATTAGACAGAATACTGGACGACATTGCATCGGGCAGCAAAAAGCGGTTAATACGTATTCGGAATAATGAATCTGACATAGAGATGATTTACCTCAGGTGCAGGCGAATTGCGATCGTGCTTGAATATTTCCGGTTTCGAACGCCGAAGCAGAATGCAGTGCTCAAAAAGGATTGCGACGACGTTATCAAAATGATCGCCTTTAACGAATATAGACTCAACACGGATAAAGCCAATGTTTTCGAGGCGGCGGACTGCGTTCTTGCGTTGTCTGACGGCGGCATTTCGAAAAAGGACGTTGTCGGCGTATTCTCAAAACAACATCTGAACGACAGAACAGTTTATAACGAAAACACACCGGAACTGCTTTTGAATATCTCATCGTATCTTTTGAAACGGGGAGAAGAGGAGCTCGCGCTCCGCGCGATGCGGTATCTGGTTGAATGCAGCCGCAGGCGGGCAGGAGAGGGAAGTCCGCAGCATCGGGAAATCGTAACTTCGATGCGGTTTTGGCAAAGGGTTTTTGCGGAATGGTGGGCGGTTTTGCCGCGGCGGGAGTGAAATATGTAATTTCCTGCCTGTGGACGGCGGATGATTTTGCTTCGGCGGTGCTGATGGCCGAATTCTACCGCCAATATAAAGACCGCAAGCTTTCTCCGCCTGCGGCACTGCGCGCTGCAAAAAAATATCTGCGGCGGGTGACGATACACGAGCTTGCGGAGAAAAACTGGTTTGACATTGCATTAAAGAACGGGGAGCTGAGCTCGGAGGCGCGAAAAGCCGTTTCGGAGCTTTCGAATATGCCTCCGAAGTTCGCCCCTTTCAATAACGAGATTTACTGGGCAGGGTTCACCTGCTTCCGGTGCAACTGAGGGAGGTATAGAGATGGAGCAACGGGAACAAAATGACAACAAGCATTTGGAACGCAAACAGCACATTAATGCCGTTATCAAACGGTCGGATGCAATGCGCGAAACGGAGCGGGATATTCGGTCGGCATACGAGGAATTCATGGAGAAAGGGGACGAAGAAACGCGGAAGGTCTTGCACGAAACAATAATGGTATTTTGCAATGTAAAAGTACGCCGGCTTGCTCACAATGCAGGGGGCAAGGTGAGTCCGGAGGATGTCGAAGACGTTGTTAACGAAAGTTGCAAGGCTATGTTGGAAGGGCTTGACAAGCATAGGTCGGAGAACGAATATATTGAAAATATAATGGGCTATATCAGCAATGTGTGCAGGAATCAATTGGCAAATTTGCAGAGGAAGCGGTTCAAGCTGAGGGATCCGGAAACGGGGGAAGGCTATATTCCGATATCATTGGAAACGCCGAGAGAGGACGGAACAACGCTTGGAAGTAACATAGGGGGTAATCCGCACTATAAACCGTGGGACGATGCCCGCCGACAGTTTGCTGCGACGGCAGTGCTGATTTACGTTAAAGCCTTTTTGAGCCTTGAGGTTCCGCCGCAGTCGAGTCTTGCACTGTTTTATGCAAGACTGCTGCCGCATATTCGGGGCTCTGTTGACGATAACAAAACCACATCCGTAAGTGAGGCGTTTAGGGTCATGGGTAAAAAAACGGTGGAAACCCTTGCGGATGAATCCGAACGGGAAATAAAGGAAGCCTTTCTGAAATCTCTCGGCTGGAGCAAGTATTTTCGGACACATCTTGACGATGAAATGATGACCGTTACAGGCAATGTGCCGCTGCGAAAAATTGTGTATACGGAGAAGTTCACAGCAAGCGAAACAGAACACTGGTCAACCGCCGTGCATAAGAGCTGCGTCAAAAAAGTCAGCGAAATTGTAATGCAAAACAAAGAAATAATAAAAAATGCCGAGGATTTCATTCCGGAGTATATACTTGCGAGAGACGGGGAAGTTAAGCCGAGCATACTGTACAAAGCTTTTACGGGAGGCAGAGTATGAAAAACGAACATATTGAATTTGATGAGCTGTACCGCCTTGCGGAAATCGAAGTGCAGGGGGAGGTATACAGCGAAGAGGAGAAGAAGGAGCTGCAGCACCTTATTGAATGCGAAGAATGCTATGAAAGGTATTGCGCTGCTGCATTAAGCCTTGCCGCATTGGACGGAATCAACGCGGAAACGCTTGCTGTCATGGCGGAAAAAGGTGACTTTGAAAAGGCGGAAAGAAAACTTGCCGAACTCGGAATCGATTTTACGGCGGCAGAACAGAAAAATGCCCTCAGCGGTGCGCCCGAAACCGAGTGGGCAAGGGTGGACGGAAGAAATTCGGAATCGGTGATTTCAATAACGTTCCGAAAGGTTCATGATGCAATTGAAGCTGCTGCACAGCAGATAAAACAGGTCGGCACGGGATTCATCTTCCGGTCGCCGGTTGCAGTCGGCGGAAGGGGAGGCGCAGCACGCGGTTCAACCCTTAAAAAGCTTGAAGATGTTGAAAACGCATACAACTGCATAGTTATTGACCCCGCGCTGAAAAGGCTCACGATTCAGCTGGATGCGGCGGAACTTGAAACACGGCAGGTGAAAGCATATGTTGTTCAAAAAGACGGAACAATGCGAAACATTTCGCTTGAGTCCGACGGAGATCTTTTGACAGGACGAATTGACGGGATTGTCGACGAATGCGAACTGCATATCGAAACCGAATTGTGCGCAAACGCCGATTGCAGGGATAAACATCCCGACGAATGCGACGGTGCGGACAGATAAGATGCGAAATCGCGGCTTGGACGGAGCAATTTAAGTTCTGAACCAAATACGGACGATGAACTGAAAAGCGGGCAAAGACCTCGGCAAACGGAGCTTATTCGGGCGTACTCACGGAGTACATGTACTCACGGAGTACCTTTAAACAGTGTTTGCGCGGCAGGAGGTCTTTGCCTGCTTTTTGCATTATTCGGAAAAAGGCAGAACAACTCTGCATGAAAAACAGCACGGTTATTTTTGCTTGCTGCCTTCGTTTTGCTCAATGCGGCTCTTCCAACTCGGCGAAAGGGCGGCATCGCAGCGGATATCGGAGATTGCCTCACTGAGAACATCGTAATTCAGACGCGTTCCCCTGCTGTCGGCACGGTAGGTAACGGCACGCTCCGCCGCAATGCCGAATGTTCCCGCGGTTTCCACCGCATCCATATTTGCGCCGAGAAAAAGGAATTCCCAACCGTATTTTGTTTTTTGCCGCTCGATCATGTTCTTTACTTTGCCGACGCTGTGCCGACGGCTTGCGTTCTCCATGCCGTCGGTTGTGATGATAAAAAGCGTATGCTCGGGAACATCCTCCTCGCGGGCATATTTATGGATATTCCCGATGTGTTGAATCGCATCGCCGACAGCATCAAGAAGCGCGGTGCAGCCGCGGGGAACATAATCCTTTTCGGTCATGGGTCGGACGGATTTAATGTCTGCGCGATCGTGGATGACTTCGCTTACATTGTCGAAAAGAATTGTCGAAACAAAAGCATCGCCCTCTTCCCGCTGCTGCTTGCGGAGCATTGAGTTAAATCCGCCGACGGTGTCCGCCTCAAGTCCGCTCATTGAGCCGCTTCGGTCAAGAATAAATACAAGTTCGGTAAGGTTCTTTTTCATTTTAACATCCTCCTTAAAGTGTCAGATTTACTGTTTACGGGCATATTTTAACGCTGCCGAGAGGGGAAGGGGTCGCATGAGAAGCGACAATTGAATGTTAACAGGCGGTTTGCGGTACTTAATACGGAATTATCGGAAGATACGCAGCGGCGAGGCTCGACTTTGCGAAAACCCGAACCGGCGGCTTTTTTCCAAAAGAACCCTGATTCTGCACTTCCCTGCAAGCTCTCCGCCAAAAGCAAGCAAAAAATGCGGCGGAAAAGCGACAACTCAAAGTGCGGCGGGGGTGGTAGAATCAGGACAATCGGATTTTGATATGAATTATTAATTCTGTTCTGCATTCCGAATTGCAAATTAAGCGAGGAGAGAGTCATGGAAACAATAAGGAGGATTATCGGTGCAGCTCGGGGCGGATTGTTTCGGCATATACAGCCGGGCAGGCTGCTCCGGGCAGCGATGCCGGAGGTGTTTCCCGTAACTGCGGCAGCGGCTTTGCTTGCGGCATACGGAATGCCGGCAGGCATGGGCTCATTGTTCGGCGCGGGAGGGAGTTATGCATTGCCCGTGTTGGGAATTGCGTTCCTTTGCGCGATATGGTGCGCGGGAATGAACATATACCCGGCGTTTGCGGGCACGGTTCTGGGCAGTCTTGCAGGCGGGCGTCCGCAAGGCGCGGCTGCGGCGATGCTTATCCTGCTCTGCACATTTTTGCAAAAGAAAAGGAAACGCCTTCCGGTAGGAATGAGATATTTATACACGGCGGCGGTGCTGACGGTGCTTTACCCGGTTTTCGGAACGCTGACGATACAGGGCGCGGCGGGGTATTTCGGGGGCGTATGCGTTTCCGTTGCGGCGGCGGTTCTGATGCGGCATGCGCTCGGCGGGATTGAAAGCATTCTCGGCAGACGGGAAGTCACGGACGAAAGGATCGTTACAATCGCATTGCTTGCGGGCGTCGCCGTCATGGCATTCGGGAAATTTGAGCTTTTCGGAATCAGCCCGGGGGCGGTGGCTGCAGCTGTTTTCTGTATGCTGGCAGCATATTCGAAGGGTATTGCTGCGGTTTCGTGCGCGGCTGCGGCTGCGGTCGGGCGGGTTATGGGCTGCGGCGGGGATCTTGTTTTTGTTGCAGTGCTTTGCAGCTGCACACTGCTCTGCTGCTGTCTGCGTGTTTTCGGAAAATGGGGAATAGGGGGCGGCTTTACCGCCGCTTCGATCGTTTTTGCGGTTTTAATACCCGGTGCGGGAAAGCTGAACATTGCGGAGACGCTTATTGCCGCCGCTGCATTTCTTGCTGTTCCGGATGATTTTTTTGAAAAACTGGATGCGAACCGTCCCGGATACCGTGACGGCAAATATGAACAGCGGCTGTCGGCAGTGACATACAAGCTGAATTCGCTTGCGGATGTGCTCGGACAGATGGCCAAGCTGTTTGAACCGAACGGAAGCGGCGAGCAGGCAGCGGCGGACGGGTTTGTCAACCGCCAGCTTGCGGGTGTTGCAAACTGCATAAAAAAACTTGCTTCGGACGGAGTGTACGGCAGGGGGCAGAAATACCGCATCTCATTCGGCTGCGCCGTAAGTCCGAAGGCGGGGAACAGCGAAACGGGAGACAGCTGCTGCGTGCGTGAGTTTGACGGGCTGCGTATGGCAGCAATCAGCGACGGCATGGGCAGCGGAGGACCTGCGCGGAGGGAAAGCCTTCGGACGGTTGAACTTTTTGCAGCATTGACGGGCGTCGGGTTTCGCCCGGAGGAAGCGGCGGAATGCCTTAACAGACTGCTTCTGCGGGAAGGGGAAGATATGTACGCAACACTTGATGCGCTTGTGTTTGACACGGTGAGCGGGAGCGTCAGCCTTGCAAAGCATGGCGCACCGCCGAGTTATATCCTGCGGGAAGGGCGGCTGAGCACGCTCTATGCGGAGGCACTGCCGGTCGGAATTCTTCCGCAGGCAAGGCCCGCTGTGTGCACGGCGCGGCTGCGGAAGGGTGATATCGTTGTTATGATGAGCGACGGGGTTGCGGATGCACTGGGAAAGGAACTTGTTGCTGCCGTGACGGACAGAACACGAAATGCGGGCAGCCCGAAAGCGGCGGCTGAAGAACTGCTTGCCTTTGCGGATGAAAAAGGCGGGCGAACGGATGATATGACCGTTATTGTAGCGAAAGTCGAATAGAATAAAATCGGTAATTAAACAACAGAAAACAGCAAAAGCCGAGGGAGAGGACAGAAACGTTTCGCTCCCGTTCGAACGGCATAAAAGTTGAAGACGGTCAATGAGTTAAAGCTGTCGATTTAAAGGTGAAGGGGGGCGGGAATCGGTTAAAAAAACGAACGAGCCGGGGGCAGAAGCCTGCGGCTCGAAACGCTTTCGGTAAATATAGTTGTTGATTCCTGCGGAATAACCGAAACATCCGAAAGCGCACGGAAGGCAAGCCTGCGCATTCGGAAACAGGCGGAAAACTCCGGTGAGGGAAAGCTGACGGGATCAGCTCTGAAGGATGGGCGAATTGAGTGAAAGCACCTTGGTCTTTTCAAGGTGGGTGCGGAGGATTGCCGCCGCATATTCGCTGTCGCCCGCACGACATGCATCAAGGAGCTTGTAGTGCTCGCCCTTGGACTGCGCGCTGACTTCGGTTGCGGAATAGTAGGGACGGATATAACGATCCACGTTCGCATGGAGCTGTTCGATGAGCTGGAGCAGGAAAGTGTTGCCCGTTGCTTCATAGAGAGCGAAATGGAACTGGAGGTTAAGATCCTCAAGCTTGTTTGCATCGGTTTCGGTTTCGCATTCCTGAAGAATGACGGCAGCCTTTTCAATGCATTCGTCCGTCATGAGCGGAATCGCGGCACGAATCGCACCCATTTCAAGGATGATGCGGGTGTCCATTGCATTTTCAAGCTCCTCACGGGTGAGCTTTGTAACAACGGCACCCCTGTTGGGGTAAATGCGGACAAGACCCTGCGCATCAAGCTGGCGGAAAGCTTCCCTGACGGGAATGTGGCTGACGCTGAGCTGTGCGGAGATTTCGTCCTGACGAAGGGGCATTCCGCCGGGAAGCACCCCGCGGATGATTGCGGTGCGCAGTACCTGGAAAACCCAGTCTCTTGCTGCCATTGACCGCTGCTGCATTTCTTCTGCAATGTCTTTAAGCTGCATAGTAGTTATCTCTCTTTCATATATACATGTACAATGAGTTGCTTGCCTTTACAACCGTCCCTATTATACAGGGATTTTATATAATTGTCAACCCAATTATCAATGTTTTTTCGGGTATGATATATGTAAAATGCAAAAAACAGGTCGAAAATGCAAAAATTTTGGAAAATAATGAAAAAATCCGCAAATATTGTGAACACTGCCGCTATGCCGGCCGCCGCTCTTGAAAAAGCCGGGGATAGGGGTTATAATGTATACGGCGGGTTTTTTTGATTCGCTGCTTAATTGCATTAAAGGAACTGATAAAAAAAATGAAAAAAGG
>ERZ772886.1234-NODE-1234-length-23279-cov-4.203066_pt1 | contig 23279 bp, 23 predicted proteins | sample MGYA00512128_ERZ772886 | MGnify/ENA primary metagenome ERZ772886 (study PRJEB29015, sample SAMEA2737698) | human gut metagenome | biome: human gut; feature: human-associated habitat; material: faeces | place: China | collected 2012 ... | reverse complement strand
GGCGAGGTCACCCCGCACATCGGACGCCACGCATTTGCCGTTCTGGCCATACTCAAGGGGATGCTGCTGGAAACTCTTCATCAAAAAAATGCGGAAATTGAGTGTTTTTCGCGCCATGGATTATGTATTTCCCGAATAGTGCTATTACGCTTTTCCGCAAAGGTTTTTCGGGTTCCTTCATAAAAGTATATGAACACCAGTCTCTGCTGTTCTCCTGCCGGGCATCATCATCACAAGGAAGACCGGCATAGGTATCATCCGTGCATAGCAGCAGTTCTTTATCGCAGTAGTACAGGAAAGTGCGTAATTCCAGCGCTCTGACTTCTAGTTTCCAATTTGCCTCATCGTCTTCGGAAGTGTCCAGCGTAAAGCGGAGTAATGGCAACTCTTTCCCGGTCGCGTCAGTGTATTTCCACTCATCTTTTACCCTGTACGCATCCCAAAACCAAAGGAAAGACGGCAAGATGTCTACTTCCGGCGTTGTGCTTCCTAGAGCATCGCGCACTTGCGTGAAGAAGCCGTAGAATGGAGCTTTCTCTGATCGAAGGCCATAGCAGGGTTCATAACCAGTTGTGCTTCGCTCTGATACGCGCAGGTCAAATTTGCCTAATCCAGGGATGCTGAAATTGTGCAGGGCTTTGGCGACGGAATCGCTCTCATTGTCGATGAGCGCACAATGCGTGGTCTGGGTATATTCCGCCTTATCGTGCCTGTTGTCGCATTCCTTTCTTTCGAATCGATCGATGACAACCCAGTCTAGGGGAGTTGGAGTTGCCGTTCTCAAGCGTTCCTCGAAGAGCTTTGTGGTTGGTTGGTCTAGATCCCATTTATCGCCAAGCGTTTCATATACTTGTTTCATTTTGCTTCTTTTCTAAGGTATCGGGATTCGTTAGCGGAATATTAGAAAAGAACCCCTTGTGCCTCTTCCATGAAAAGATATGATAAGGAATCATATTCTGATTCTTTTAAATCGACCATAGCGGGAATAATTGTCTGCGCGAAAGCTTGAAGATTGCAAGCCCCTCGTTGAACGTTTGCAATTCCATTTATATAATCAAATTTGATATTCTTCTCCCTCTTCGAAATTGAAATCTGCACTTCACAGGATATGACTCGGGCATTCTTCCCAAACATTCGCAGGGTATTGCTTTTTTGAATTTTAGAGTCCGGAATATTGTAAACAGTTACACTGTCGCGGTTGTCTACTTGAACTCGTTGTATTTTTAATCCAGCCACTCTATGGATAAAGGTGTCAACGTCCAGTCCTTCATGCATTGCAATATTTTCGGACTCATACATCTTCTTGATATCTTCGGTCGAATCCGAGAATATAATTTGTGTCGTTCCATTTGTGGCAATTAGATGTTTTTCGTCGATGGTCCAGTGCCAAAAAGGAAGATATGCTGATTCGGAGAATAAAGATGGCGGTGTTCGAACAACTTTTGCTGCTTTAACAGCAATCGTGTTTGCCTTTCCTGCAATCAAAGAATTGAAGCTGTAGGGGTGTTTTTGTGCATTCAGCTGAGACGTTTGTGAAAGTGTGAGCTTTGCGGGTATAGATGACCATTGCGTGTTTTCGTCTGAATGGGAAAGAAGATAGTCCCATCCTTCGTCATTAATCTCTTTCTCCAATAAAGCGGGCGAAGGATAGTCGGTTATTGCTCCGCCATGTCCGCACCATAATGCCTGGTAAAACGAATCAATCTGGTTTCTTCCGTCGTTGGACATAACCTGGTGCATTGTCTGCAATGATTGCGCTACTTGATTCCCATTAAGAGATTCTGCAGCGTTAGTTCCGTCGATAAAATCTTGCGCTGTCTTTGTTGCTAAGGGTTTTGTAAAAAGTCCGCGCCCATACTGAGGTATGGGGTAGTTGACGATTTTATAGATAGTTTGTTCCCGATTTTGCTTTGCAAGCATCCCTAAAGTCATGGTGTTGCTGATGAGGGAGTTGATGGTTTTGCTCTGAAGCTCAAGAGTGCTCTTATCGGTAATTTCACTAAAATCTTCGATTGTGAGAATGATTGGATGGAAAATGTCTAATAGCTTTGCATCCTCAAATATCCAATTAATATCGGACGTTGTTCGTATATATAAATATCTTTCTTGTTTATTCCAGTCGATGACCATATCTGGAATAAAAGTATGATTGAAATAGTCGGTATATCGGATATTTGATTCTGGACTGCACTGTTCGATGTAATACCGTGTCTTATCTTTTATGGATTGAATTGTTTCGATTTCATCGCTGCGCATCATAGGACATCATCATCCTTCTTTTCCCGTACGATATTGTGCTATTACTCCCATTTCCTCTCTGGAAATAGTTAGAAAATCTTCCTGTTCTTTTGAAAGAACTAGGAGCCATATGTCTTTGGACAAACTATTGAGAAACTCTTCCTCTTGGGAAAGGGCTTTTTCCGCTTCTTGAGTATCTGAAATATTCAGAGATCTCAATCGATTTCTTTTGTCTAGGATTGCTTTCTTGATTTCTTCTGGTGAATGCAGCTGGTTCCATTTTGTAACCCTAAATGGAGACCAGGTGATCCATAGAAAAACGTCAGTGAATTTCGGATCTTCTTTTCTGGCCACGTAGCATTTTGCCAAAAAATCAGTGAACATGGACGATTGGTCACTGGCGCTGGAGTAGTTCTTAACCTCTGCGAAGAAATTTTCTCCTTCTCGGGTTTTGTCGGCGTCATCGCCTTGTCCAATGAACGTTCCACCTAAATCAAAGGAGAAGGTATTGTTGTCGCCTGGCCATTTGTAGGTTAACTTTTTAACGGCTGTGCGATCGGGGTTGACCCATTGCACTTTGGCTCTTAATGTGCGTTCGAGCCATCTTTTAGCTCGATGAGCGCCTTCCTCACCTTTACGTTGTATTTCTTCACCCGACGGCATGAGATAACTATATCTCTTTTTATGAATTAGGGGGATTGCTTGTCGAAGACAACGTGGATAACGATATATCATCATGAACTCATACTGACAGGGAGTGCTCTCTTTGTCATAGGGCTTGAACTGACCGGTCTTACCGAACACGAGGTAGAACGTTGTGAGGATGAGGCTCTAGAACAGGGACATTCCATGATTCATGTGCGTTTGAGGTTGGGTTTGGTCTGTTCCCTGTCGAGGAAGAACCATGCGGAGATGGGGGTGTGGGGCGGGGTGTCTATGCTGCAGGTTTCGCATGGTCGTATCGTGTTGGCATGAGACCGATGGATCACTTAGATTGTTATTGAGTGACGTGTGGCTTGCCTCGTGCTATGTACCGCACAATCCATTCGGCGATTGTTCTTCGCTGGGCCGGGGATGCTTGCGTGCTGGATGCCTCCGACGCTCAGGCTAGCGCCCCGGTTATTGACATGTTTTATCAGACCCGACACGCTATGTTTTTCCGTCGATTTGCGGCAATTGACATACGGGTAGTGTAAGTTTGTTCCTACAAGGCCAACTTGAGTGGATAACGGCTGGGTTCCTGAATGGGAGTAAGACTTTAGGTCGAGAATTCCTTTGCCCCTGGGGTTGGCCTTGTATCATTTTTCCATTCTTGTCGTTTTGTTTTTCAATTTTTGAATGATGTGCTGCGGATCTTTGGCGATTTCATCGACGATGAATTCGACCGCCTGATCCGAATAGATGTACGAATGTCTTCCGTTTTTCCGTTCCTCGGGTGATGAACGGTCGTAACAGTATTTTTTCTCCTGTTTCATGTCATAGCAGGCGATGAAGAGTCTGAAATGATACCTGCTAAATTTAGCGTTCTGGTCGTTGTTGTATACAAAGCTGATGCTACGGTGTTTGAGCTTCCTATTGACCAGTTCGATGAGCTTTTTCATGCTATAGGGGTATTTATCGGTCGGGTTGATGAGCTGTTTGATGATGCGTGCATGTGTATCGGCGTTGTTATCCACTTGGATTGGAATGCCATGTTTTTTAGACAAAACGAATTCAGTGTGGAAGTAGGCTGAATATTTAATGTTGTTTTCTACTTCAGCTGTTTGATCTATAGATGTTTGCATACGTAGCAGGCGTGCTGCTACTTCCGGGGTGTATTTGGCACGCAGCGTCTCACCGTCAAGATCGGTACGATTGACGGAAAGCACAAGATAGTTGTCAGGGATGCTGTCGCATATTTCGATGCTGTGCCAGTCGCGGAGTTTGTCGTCATAGTTGTGAATGTTGGCTTGAAATATCGGGCCATAGGTGATTTCGTATTCTTCGACCACGAAATGAGTGCCAGTGTTGCGAAGTTCGTCGATGGATTCGAGATTGAGACGGACAGGATCCTTGTCGTTGGTCATAACCTTTTTGATACAGTCCGCCAGAGAAAGTGTGCGCTGCGTTTTACCTGGATAGAAAATGGATTCGTATCCATCGCGTTTGATTAGATATGCCTTGAGCATGAGCTCCCACGCGTTGCACAAGAAGAACGCGCATCCTTCGACCCTGTACCTGATGGTTGGGCGATTGAACAGTTCTATTGCCAGAATGAACGCCTCTTGTGATTTGGAAAGCAAGCGTTCGCAATCATGTTGCTGCTCCGGTGTCAAGGATGGATTGTCCGCCGTCATTTCGTTGCCCCTTCAAAGATTTTGACCTATTTTACTGTAAAAGTAGTCGGGTTCGGTCATTTTTTTAATAATCTGGAAAAGACATTTATTGCGCGGATGCCAATGGTTCTATGTTGATATGTCCTGCTTGCTGCGGAATTCAATTTATGGGCTTCGTGGTCAAAATCGGCATAGTCGAACACGGGGTATAGCACTGTAAGCATAAGACTCCGGAACGTGAGTTTGCGTTTCCTGATTCACATGCGTCTGAGGCTAGCCGAGGAAGGGCCACGCGAAGAAGAATATCCGTTTCAGTCCCGGGGAAGTCTCAGCCTGCCGCAGTCGTTGCGAATGATGGAGCGGCGCTATATAATCGCAGTCTTATGCAGTCGAACATTTGTTCTATAATGGGTGTGTTGTAGCCGGTCGTGGCGGATTGCCGGATCTAATGTCAAAAGATTGGAATTGAAAACTCGTGAGTGGAGATAAAACTTCTGAACAAGGTGTCGTCAGGATGGGAATGCTCCATTTTGAAAATGACAAGCTTCCTGATACGAAAGCCCTTCTTCGGATTCTTGACGGTCATATCAATGCCACTATTGCTTGGGATAGCGGCAGTAGCATATTTGAACGCTGCTTTACCTCAAGAAGCGTGCTGTACTGCGACGATCCGGAATATAAAGAATATGTCTATGACTTGCCCAAACAGATCTGGTTTCATGATGCGCAGGGGTCGGTGGATTTGCTTGGTTGCAAACCGGACCGTTCCATGAAAACTATGTGACGGGGGCCAACGGGATCATCGATGCGAGGTATGCGGTGTTCAACGCGTCGGTGGGGAAAGATTATTCAAAAGTTAACGCATTGCGTACTTCCCTAGGCGGTTTGCGCGAATGGCTTGGCATCAGCAGTATCCTCGAATCGGAGCCGTTTGTTGATAGGGATAACCGAGTGAAGGGGAAGCAATATACTCTTAAATGCCCAGATAACATAGGAACCGGTAATCCCGTATTCGAATTCGTTCCGCATTGGACCACCTCGGTTTCTGGGAATACGACTGAGCTTCATGATTTGGTCTATATGGAGAGTTCTTCTCATGATGTTGAGAGCTGGCCAGCCCATCTTGAGAAACATCGGGCCATGCGTGATCTTCTTCGCATTTCAAGTTGGACGGAGCATCCTCTTTCAATAGAAGCGGTTTCCAGAAGGGATGATCCTCTCCGGGCTGAAAGTGGAATTCCGTACCAGGAAAGATGGTGCGCGGTCGTTGAATCGCATTCCGAAGTGCACTCGCATGCTGGGCAGTTCGATTATCTGATTAAGTATTCTGATTTCGACAACGGTGATCTAAATTCGTGGTTTAAACTTCGGGATACTTATGCTCGAGGAATTGACCCTATTGTTTCATTGTTCTCTATGAGAGGCGCTTCTATTGAAGCTTGGGTGGTGCAGCTTAGCATTGGATTTGAAGCGCTTGGATACCAGCTGCTATAAGAGGGGGGGAATGGACAAGTGTGCAGCTGGCAGAGCTTGTTTTGCGGATAAACTTCATGCCATTACTTCTGAGCTCGACGATAATTGGCCTTTCGATCTCGAACAATGGAAGCTCGAGATGGCTGAATCCTATAACTCGATTAAGCATGCAAACCGGGCTGATATGGCCTGATTTTTGTTCCGCCCTTATAGTGGAGCGGCTTGCGCCGCTTGGTTTGCATAATACTCGGTTTCGGTCCGTTCCGGTGTCCTGTAGCCCAAGGACTGGTGCAGACGCTTCGAGTTCCACCACGAGACCCACCGGAACGTCGCCAATTCCAGGTCCCTCAAATCCCGGAAGGGCTTGCGTCGCCAGACGAGCTCGGTCTTGTACGCGCCGTCGGCGCTCTCGGCCATGGCGTTGTCGTACGAGTCGCCGACCGTGCCGGTCGAGGGAAGCATGCCGAATTCCCCGACCCTGGTGGTGCACACGAGGCTGATGTACTGCGCGCCATGGTCGGAATGGTGCACGAGACCGTCCGTGCCGCCATGCGAGGCGGCCCATGATATCGCCTGTTCCAGCGCCTGCAGCGGCAGCTCCCTGGTGTCCATGGTGGTGGCGCACGCCCATCCGACGATCCTGCGGGCGAACACGTCGGCGGCGAACGCCGTGTGGCCGAACGAGCCGTTGGCCATGCGCACGTAGGTGATGTCGGCCACGTGCGGCCGGTTCGGCGCCTCCGCCTCGAACCCGCGTTCCACGAGGTCGGTCCTGCCGCCCGCGCCCTTCGCCGGTTTGGTGGTGACGGGCGTCCCGCCGCGGCGCACGCCGCGGATTCCCGATTCCCGCATGACGTTCATCACCTGGTCGCGGCCGATCTCGGCCGGATCCCAGCCCCGCGCCAACAACTGGGCGTGCGTCTTGCGGTACCCGTACACGGCCATGAAGGAATCGGCATGGATCTCGAGGATGCCGCGGGCCGGCGCCTCGTGCCTGGCGGCCATGCGGCTGACGGGCCTGGATCTGAACATGCGGTAGCCGCGCGGCGTGATGAACCCGCAGTCCAGCGAAGCGGCCAGCATCCTGCGGATCGGCCCGACCCTGAAACGGTCCTTGAATTCGTCGATGTAAGCGACCATCAACGCCGTGTCGGGTCGAGCCGCGCCGCGAAAAAAGCCGACGCCGTCGTCAATATCTCGTTCGCCCGCCTCAATCGCGCGACCTCGGCCCGCAAACTCCTCAACTCCGCCATCGCGTCTTCGGCCGACTGCTTGGCCTCCGCCGCGACCGTGGCGTCCGTCTTGCTGCGCCAACGGCGCAGCGTCTCCGGCGCGACCCCCAGATCCTTGGCGACCTGTTCGATCGCCTTGGTCTCCGACGAATACGAGCCGCGCGACTCGGTCAACAGCCTGACGGCCTTCGCCTTGAACTCCGGCGTGTGTCTCGTTCCTTTTGCCATGGTTCCATCATCTCCCATCGAGTTAGGGGAAATGCGGAACAAAAATCAGTTCATATCAAACCCTAGTCTTGTCCGCCCTCATAGGACATCGCCACGCTCACATACAAATCAGCTCTCATTCATTCTGAAAACATCGGTGGATTTTTGAGGGGAGAGAAGCATCATCGCATTAAAATTAGAGATGGCTTGTTAATCTAATTAGAAAGCAATCAAAAATGAGTCCGTGGAATAACCAACTTATTATTTTGGGGAACGGGTTTGACCTTGAATGTCAGCTACGATCACAATTCGATGATTATTTTCAAACGAGGATGGAAAAACCTTGGTTGTGCGAGCCTTATGCTCAGTGGAAAGAGAACCCAGATGATCCAGAGAATTTATGGGATCATATCTTCGCCTTCGAAAAAGAGAATAATCCGAAGAGCTGGAAAGATGTAGAGGCAGTCATCCTGAAATGGGTATCGTGTAAAGGGATGAACGATTATGTGGAAATCATCCATCCAATACAAAAACGATACAGCTTCTTGCAAAAAGTTAAGGCCTTAGGAGGATGGCCTCTTCCTTCTTCACTACCAGAACGCATTAGTTATATAAAAGATGAGGACGCATTCCGCAACCTCTTATTTGAGGAATTACAGCTTATGGAAAAAGCCTTCGAAGTTTTTTTGACTAAAGAGGCGGCCTCTCTGGATTACATTCGAAAATCATGTAATCTGTTTCGCGTGTTGCGCGATGCGGACACGGAGGAAGATCCAAGGGATACCTCGAATTATATTCTATCTTTCAATTACACGGTTCCGCAGCCCGATAAAATAGATTCTTCTTTGTCCGATTTTCGCATTGCATGCTGGAGAAATGTGCATGGACGATTAGGAAAGGATCATATTATTTTTGGAATCGATATGAACCAACTTCCAAACCAGCAGAAAAGCAACCCAGCAGTTCTTCAATTCACTAAAACGTATAGGGTTCTAAGGCAGTCGGGAGATACAAGTGTGAAAGAGGAATCCGTCGGATTGCTGGAACCATATCGGATTGGCGAGAATTTTAATACGATAAAGGTATATGGTCATTCACTGGGACAGGCAGATTATTCTTATTTCAAGGCGATATTCGATCGTATAGATTTATATGGATCGAATACAAAATTACTGTTCTACTTCCCATCTGACCATCCTTACATTAAAGACGGACTATACCAGCAAATCACAGGCCTGCTAACAGCCTACGGTGAATCCATGCCAGACCGTAGTCGCGGGGATAATCTAATGCATAAAATGCTACTGGAAGGAAGATTAGCCTTGTCAGAACTTATTGTTCCTGATTTGGAATCCTGATATTCCGTCGAATCGTGAAATCCTTCCATATAGGAATCCCGTGATACATCCAATCAGACGCCCGAAGACCTGTCTGCAGAATTGAAACGGGAGAAAAGACAACGGACAGAATTCTTCTTTTTCATGCGAGAAGTAGATAATTCCAATCGTTGTGTGGCATTCAGAAGCGCGGCCGTCTGCCGTTCCAACACGGCAAGACGCTCATCCAGCGATTGTTCGACGTCTAGAGCTGGAGCATTAGCTAAATCTTCGTCCTGTATTTCTTTTCGTTTCAGCCCAAAAACAGGAGTAGCGGAACCGAAGTCCTCCATCCGCTGGAGGTTTTCAGTGATTCGACGAAGACTTTTATGGAATGAATAATGTCGATAGCGGTCAAAAAGTTTGTTGATCCAGTAACATAAGGAGTTCTTTTTTGATGTGCAAAACCGAGGCAGCGAAATCAAAAAAAGGGAACACAAGCAAATTACCACTAAGGCAATCGTCAAAACGATTCCGGAGGTCGAGAGAAATTTAGGCCACGGTGACCAGAGTGAGCAAAGAACTCCCAAATGAACAACAGGAATATAAAAAGAAACTAGCATAAGCCATGCTATCTGCTCCACTTTTCTGAAAAAGGGCTGTGTTTCAGTGCCAACGGCAATGTCAAGAAGCATAGGCACCAGAATTGCAGTAATTGCCGAGGAACATATCAACACACAGCAGAGAAACTGACATATAAATCCAACGATTTGCATGATGGAGACCTGTCCAAGGGCTCTTACAAAGTAAATGAAAAGAGGAACAGAAACCTCTTTCTCAACACTAGCGGGAACTGCGGCAAAAAAAGCTGCGAGGACTAGGAAATACGGAACAAACACAACCAGCACAGGAGCTTTCAAACGCTGGAACCACTTGATATTCGTTTTTTCACCAAATCGGGAGTCAATTCCGTTTGACAGCCTCTCCCTAAGAGCGGTTGCATCTGATTCAAGTTTCTTCTTTTGCTCTTCTGTTACGAGTGTGATTCGCTCTTCCTCGGTAAGAATTCTACTGGCATTCGCCAAGATGCATGCCCAAACCGAGATGAACAGGATAGAGACCAAACCGATGAAAGTACCATTCCGATCCATAAGGCAGGGAGAGAGCATACCCGTGAGAAACAGTATAACGATGGAAGTGCCGATGGATGCCGAGGAAAAAAGCTCTATCGTCCCCTTTATTCTGCTCTTTCCATCCATCACGATCACCACGACAATAGCAACATCAAATGTGAGGAAAGTTAGCAGCCATGTAAGCGGATCGAAGTCCTCAGGAACAATATTCACGGCATCCGCCCAAATTTGTTCAAAGGAGGGGTTTTTGAAATCAATCAAAGAGAATCCTTCTAAGGTCAAATCTCGTTTCAAAAAATGCATCGTTGCTAGCAGTGCGAAGGTCAACAACAAACCCAGAGGAGCGAGCCAGAAAATCCTCCTTAAATCCAACAAAAGTAGTTCCTTTTCCACGCTCTTTGGTTCTTGAACAGAGCTTTTTTCATCCATGGAATCCTTCTCCTATCCACTGGGCACAAACGCCTCATCCGGAATCAAATGCCGCCGTACATCGGCTCCTTGCGGCATATCTCGACTATTGGTTTTCAGCAGAGGCACTCCCACCAAACAATTAAACGATACGCTGACGTTAACAATTCCGAAAATCTGTAGACGCGGTGTCTCTCATACGATGCCGCCATGTCGGATGATGAGATGCATGATTCCGAAGATCAGCCGCGGCACGAGTCCCGCGGGACTAGTGAAGTATCTGTTCGGCAAGGGACGGCACAACGAGCACTCCTTGTCTTTCGTCAAATAAATCTGCGTGGCGTCACCAGCTTAATCTGAACACCATCGGCGTTCAAAATGGACACCGTCACCGGTAGCCCGGATGTTTCCTCTCTTTTTCGGTTATCTCATCAGGGAGTGGCTGTTGCGGTACGACTCGCCACGGAACCTGACGGTCCTGCCGTGGTGCACGATGTGGTCGATGACCGCGGCGGCCATGTCGCCGTCGCCGAACGCCTCGCCCCACCGTCCGAACTCCAGGTTCGTGGTGAACACCACGCTCCGTCTTTCGTAGGGATCCGCGATGACCTGGAACAGGGCCTGGCCCGTCGATGTCGATGGGCAGGTAGCCCAGCTCGTCGATGACCAGCAGCCTGGCGCGGCCTATCGCGCGCAGCTCCGCGTCGAGCCGGCCCCTATGCCCTCGCAGACCCTGGGCGACAAGCTCAGGCGCGTGTACGACGAGATCGACGAATGGCGCAGCAGGCCGTTGGAATCGGAATATCCGTACGTGTTCGTGGACGGCGTGTGGCACAAGCGATCATGGGGTGGAAGCGTGGAGAACGCCGGCATCCTGGTCGCCATCGGCGTCGACCCCGAGGGCCACCGCGAGGTCATCGGCGTGGCCGAGGGCATGAGGGAGGACGCGGCCGGCTGGGAGCAGTCCGTCAGGGGCATGATCGAACGCGGGCTGAAAGTCGTCAGATTGGTGGTCGGTGACCGGTGCGCCGGGCCCGTCGCCACCGTCAACCCCCATGCTCCCCGAGGCGAGATGCCGGCGGTGCATGGTGCACTTCATGCGCAACGTGCTTTCGAAGACGCCGCCAAGCCACAGGGATTGGGCTTCCGCGGCGTTGAGGGCCGTGTTCGCCATGGAATCCCGGGAGACGGCCCTCGCCAAGGCCGAACAGGTCGCCGCGGAGATGGAAGGCGGGAGGCTGAAGGCCGCGGCCGACTGCCTGCGCGGGGGGGGGTCGGCGAGACGACCACGTACCTGCTGCCGGAGTTCCCGGACGGGCACCGCAGGAGGATACGCACCAGCAACATGATCGAACGGCTCAACCGGGAGATCCGGCGGCGCACGCGCGTCGTGGGCAGCTTCCCGGACGGCAACAGCGCCCTCATGCTCGTCTGCGCGAGGATCAGGCACGTCACAGCGAACGAATGGAGCGCACGCCGCTATCTCGACATGTCCCGGCTCGATGACACCCTACAGGCAGCGAACCGGTCATCGCGCCATGGACGGCCATGATCCAAAGTGCGCAACTTTTCGGGCATTAGGGGATGCTGGCGTTTTCTTGGAGACTGAATGAGAGAATCTTCGTATGTCCGGTCCCGAAGAACGACAGCGTGCGGTGGAACTGTATTCCGCCACGCCGAGGCCAACGGCCCAGGTGGTACGGCCCAGGTGGTCGAGCACCTGGGTTATCCGACCAGGCAGTGACTGGAACGTTGGCTGGCAAAGGATTCCCGGTATGCTGGCCATATGGCCAAACGGGGGAGCGGATGCTTTCTTGGAGGTAGCTTCGCAGCCATTCGCTGGCGGCACCATCTCCAGGTGCTGGCACATCCTGTTTACGCGATGAGATATCGCGAGGAACGTCCTTTGCCCTCATGCATCAGTTTGCCCTCATCCTCCATCTTCTTAAGTAGCCGGTATGCGCTGATATAGCTCAAGCCCAATAAATCCATGACTTCCGAAGATGTCACCTCGCCGTCGTTCTTTTCGGCTAGCTCAAGTACCAGTCCTCGCTGACGTGTCGCTGAGATATTGTTCTGCCTGACGTATGCCGGTAATGCATCGTCTGCCTTGTACACCTTGGAACTCAGAATGTACGAACGGGATATGCCGCTGCCGGACGCCTCCACAACGCCAGCCTCCACCAAATCCTCCACTGCGCCAACTACCCGACGTTCTTCCAATCGGGAAAACTCGTGAAGCTGCGACATAGTCAGACGACGATGCTGCTTTAAGCAAAGAAAGTATGATAAGTGCCCATACCGAGAGACTGCTGCCACGTCGCTTCTCTTCTTCGGACACCATCCTGATGAACGACTCGTCTGGCACGGCACGGCGAATGAACAAATTGACCTCGGTGCTGGTGGATTGCGAATAATCGGGCATTGCGCCTCCATTGGCCAATGAGCCGATATAAATCTTATCCACTCCGCGTCCGGTCTGCTCGGCATATCCAGCGGTTTTCAGAATCAAGGCCAGTCGGGGATTCCTCGATCTAGGCTGTGCAGACAGGAGGTTGTCTTCGCTTATGCCCTCGATGAAGCCGCCCGGGTTGGAAATGGTCAGGCCATCGGTGTCAATCATGAACCGCACGCTGCCGATCCGTGCATAGTCGCGATGGCAGAACGCGTTTACCATGGCTTCGCGGAGAGCCTGAGGGTCGAAATCCGGCACGTTCATATGTATCAATCCGCTCATGATTTCGTGGCCGGGGTTCCATGGTTGTATCAAATCGCTGATTTTGCCGAACATGTCAACCAGCGGCAGCACAAATGGATCCGTGTTTATTCGCGGTGTCGTACCTTCCATGACCTGGAACGTGGCTGAGGCTGTGGGTATGCAGCGCTTGATGGCTTCGGTGGTGCCAATGGTCAATAACCCGGCAATGGTGGGAAGCTCTTCACCCTCATTGCCGGACACCAGTCCAAGAGCCCTGTCGAAGTCCGTATCGTCGAAAGTCAGCAGTGAACTGTTTGTATTGGTCTCGCGAATGTGCTGGCGCAATTGGTTCCGGGCTTCGGTATCCAAATCTGTGAGCTCGCCGCCTGGGGCTGGCATGTCGCTGTAATCGTAACTGCGTTGTTGTGAGAGACGGCTGATGAATTGCGAGACGAATAACGGCACTACTTCGGGAGTGCCGTCGGCTTTGAGCCGGCGTTGCAGAGTCTTGCCGTTGCTTGTGGATACGATTTGCTGACTGTTATCTACTTCTATTGCTACCACTTGGCAGCCATGTTCGTGAAAAGACTCGATTCGGGTGGTCTGCTGCGGTACGGTTTTGTTGAATATGAAGGCCGCGAGTCCATTGATATTGGAATGCTGTTCGGAGACGCCGGTGACTATGCCGTTATCTTCGATTCCGAGATAGAGCGTGCCGCCTTGTGTGTTCGCGAGGGCAACGACGTTATCTACGATTTCATCGTCTGATTGCGGGCGGCGCTGCTCGCTTTTGAATTCGACAGTCAGAGATTCCCGATCTGGTAACATCACTTTCCTTTCATAACCTTTCATAATTCTGACATGTAAGATTTATCTCTTACATGTCAGAATTATGAAAGATAGGTAAGGAAGGTCAGATTCCTATAGCAATGGGAACTCATCGGGTATTAGCTGAATCGGTCAGCGGGGGGGGGGCAGCTGGCTGTTTTTCCGTTCACAGGCCTTGTCCCACAGCAGCTCAAACCAGCGTCCACGCCGCTTATCGATGGTGACGGCGAACAGTGCCTGGCGGATGAAATCAAGCAGAGTGCAGATTGCGTAGATCGCCAGCAGGATGCCGAGGATCAGCAGAATCGCCCACGGCTGCTGGTAGAGGTTCTGCAGGTTAAACAATCGTACCCAAAGCAGTTTCTCGGAGGCGGCGTAGTCGGTGATGAGGTATACGGAGAACGCGGATTGCGCGATCCGGTTGACGGCGCGGCTGTGGAAGGTGACGCGGTCGAACAGCAGAAACATGCCGAAGCCGACCATGACGACGGGCAGCTTCCACGATCCGGTGATGAAGATGCCCATATCATGTCCCATCAGAGACAGCGTTGCGGATGCGACGGTGTAGAGAAGGAAGAATCCGAATCCGATGCCGGTCAGCAGCCATATCTGTTTGGTGGTGAACGGCTTCATATACCACTTGTACGCGGAGATGAGGATGAACACGTAGATGAAGCCGAAAACGTTGTCGGATAGCGACTGCGCTCCAGGAATGAAACTCAACAGTCCCCAGATTGTCAGTACTGTTGCAGCAAGCGCCAAGTGATATTCGCGTCCGAGCGCCTTCAGTCCCCTGGAGAGGAAGGGGAGCAGCGCCAGGAAGATGGCGTATGCGGTGGCGTACCACCACAGTCCCATGCTCAATGGCGCGATGCTCTTCACCATGAGTTTCATGCCGAGGTCGGTCCGGTCGAACACGAGGTAGAACGCCACGAGGATGAGGCTCCAGAACAGGAGTTCGCGTTCCATGATCCACACGCGTTTGAGGTTGGATTTGATGGTTTGCTCTTTGTCGAGAAAGAACCAAGCGGAGATGGAGAAGAAGATGACGACGCCGACTTTACCGCCGCCCTGCATCACGAGCTGGAAGAAGATGCGTTCCGGTCCCAGGGGGAGTTTCAGCACGTCATAGCCGTTGTGGACGATGAAGTGGTGCATGAGGATCATGAACATCGCGATGATGCGCAGCAGCTCGATGCTGGAATTCCTGCACCCCCCCATTTGAATTTCTGGAGTGTGCCGGCGCGGCTTGTCTGACGTGTACGCCGCTGCCGCTCGTGCTTGTGCTCTGGCTGTTTTCGTCCATCATACTTCTTTCTCCTGGTCCGTCTCTCTCCCGAAAATTCTACGGGGGTGGAACGACTGCGTGAGGGGAGTGCTCCCGTTCCCAAGATTAAGAGTATTCATTTCTCGTAAGTTGTTTTAGTGGTTGGCTTGCATTGTGCAAGGTTGTAGCTCGTTAGTTTAAATGCACGTCGATATGGGATTGCTTTTTCATTGTGGCAAGAAGCACTATCGTCTCAAAACGCACGAGTGATTTGTTTGACCGTGTCTCGAAGACGCGGTCTCTATTGCACTGTCTATGTTGCTTGATGGGAATCGTTTTGCCGATATGAGTGTTTGCTGTGCGTTTCACCGGCTGGGTGGGGCTTGGTTTCTGGCGTATGCCAATTTCGTGAGGAGTGATGGAATTATATTGTTGGAATGCCGAGACATTGGACATGCCGATGCGTCATATTCCGCTGAGCGTGCTGATGATGGCCGGGATTCGTGACATCCTGATCATCAGCACGCCGAAGGATCTGCCGAACTTCGAGCGGCTCCTGGGTGATGGTTCGCATTACGGGGTGCGGTTCTCGTACAAGGTGCAGCCCAGCCCGGACGGGTTGGCTCAGGCGTTCCTGTTGGGTGAGGAGTTCATCGCGGGCGAGCCGTGCGCGCTGGTGTTGGGCGACAACATCTTCTACGGCAACGGTCTGGGCGCGACTCTGCGTGGCGCGGTCGCGAAGGCCGAGTCCGGCGAGGGCGCGAGCGTGTTCGGCTATTATGTCGACGATCCGGAACGGTATGGCGTGGTCGAGTTCGACGAGGACAGGAAGGCCGTGTCCATCGAGGAGAAGCCTGCGAAGCCGAAGTCGCATTACGCGGTGACCGGCCTGTACTTCTACGACGAGCACGTGGTCGAGTACGCGAAGCGGGTGGAGCCGAGTGCGCGTGGCGAGTTGGAGATCACGGATTTGAACCGTATGTATTTGGATGCGGGCATGCTGAACGTGCGTACGTTGGGTCGTGGTTACGCGTGGTTGGATACCGGTACGATGGATTCTTTGTTCGAGGCGGGGGAGTTCGTGCGTACCGTGCAGCGTGCGCAGGGTCTGCCGATCGCAATCGTGGAGGAGATCGCCTTCGAGAACGGTTGGATCACGCGCGACGAGCTCATGGAGTCCGCGGATCGTTACGGCAAGGGCCCCTACTGCCGGCATCTCAAGGGTATCGCCGACGGCGAGATTATGCTCGTGCCGAATCAGAAGAACTGACTTGATGCAGCGTCTTCAAGGCGCCACATCAAGTCAGCTCTGCCTACCAGTATGTCCTAGCCCCGTTGTCCCAGATATCCGTTTTCCCATATTCAAGTGCAGTAATGATGTCTTGATTCAACTTGCTACGCAGGTCATCACAGATTTCCGTTTGGAATAGTGGAATGAAGCACACGTCCCATATGAGCTTATGGCTATCCGGATCGGGGCAAAACAATATTGCTGTGGCCTGAACCGCTTGGAGGAATTGCTTCGTCTGGGGTTTGTACTCCATCAGTAGGGCGTAAACGTCCTTACTGATATCCATTAAAATCTTGGTGAGCAGATTACTTGAGATGGAGTCTCCATCAGAGTATCGTTTTTGGCTTTCCTCATCATCGTTTTCCTGCCGTGATTTGCGTGCTGCGACTGTGTTTTTCCTATGTCTATTTCGCGATGGGCCGAATCCTAGTGAGTTACGTCGTGAGAGAGTGAATGCTGCTTTGCAGGCATTGATAAACGTATTTTCATCCGGAATTGTGTCTGCGGCTTCGCTGAGCGCGAATGCGATAGAAGCTACGATGTCGCAAAGTACGTGTGCTTGGGACAAATATTCGCCGGCTTTAGGGGCTAAATCCTTGAAAGAATCAATGCCGTGTCTTTGTACACAAGCGCAAAGTCTTGACACTTGCTGACTCGTCATGGAATTCTCTTTTGCCCAGTGAGGTATATCAATTACTCGGCAATAATCAATTATGGGATGAGTTATATCCTCGCAAAGAAAGAACACGCGCTCAGGTTGTCTCTGCGCATGGATGATTGCCGTTGCTTTATCGTGTGGAATATCGACAATATGGGCTTGGACAGTTTGGATTTTATCAGCAAGAGCCTTCTTATATTTGTCAGGTAGTTTCTTACTGTTTTCGGGAGTAAGGACCATTCTGAGTAATTGGGCGTGTGCGATACCTGCGCATGAACAGATGCAGTCGAATCCATTTGCGAATGTGCAGCTACCTTGACCTCGTCCAGTGTGAATATCTATGAAGGGGTTTTCGAAATTTACCCGGATGGGTAGAGCCATGTTTCTTCTTTCAGCTCTGTTTATTAGATTTCAGCGTTTCGATTACTTTTGGCATATCGGTCCAAGGGGCGTATTCCTGCTCGTGATGAGGTGCAAGCGTATTGCGCCCTTGTCTGTTTCCCGCTGTGTTATGTCGCTCCGCATTGCGTATGGCGGCATCGAGATGTTCGCTGTCAATGAGTTCAACATTGACGTATTTGTTGCGATTTCCTCCGACAATGCCGGCTTTCGCCGCAGCCGATTCGACAGTAGATGTCAGTGTGAAGCTCGGTGGGCAGACACTGACATGATCGAGTAGCCAGACCTCGAAGCAGGGATTGGAAATGATGAGTTCGATTCCATTGTCCTTGCAAATTTTCGCGGCCTGGCTGTGGCCATGGAAGTCGTCAACATCGACTACCACCCAGATTTTTTCATAGCAATCTGTGGAGATATCCCGTTCGTCCTCTTCCTTCAACTTGCGCGCAAAATCTGCGAGATGTTCAGGGCTTTCGTTCTTCTGTTGGTACTCGATGACGACGTCATATATGGAGGCAAGCCGCTTGAAGTATTGCTTTTCGGTAACAGCTCCGCCAGCTACGACAAGATAACGCTTCTTGCGTGCCCTGTGGAAACGTGCGGACTTGCGACCATGCACGGGAACGTCTCGCTTCTTCGCCATCAGTCATCGTCTCCATTCATGATCTGTGCGAACACGGTATGGAAACTGGGGTTCGGTGTGGCGCCATATACACCATTGAGGTAGTTCTTGCCGATGTTCTCTTCCTTTCGAATACCAAGTTCCGTTACCGGGAAGAGTTCCGAGGCGCCGTCTTTGTCTTTCTCCACAAGCCATATCTGATCGGGTTGCAGTAGGCGGTTCGACGAACCCGACTGATTGATCAATGACACGTCATGGGTCGTGAAAATGAGTTGGGAGCCGTGGGGATTCGTTGCCGGATCGGTGTACAGCGCCACCAGCTCTGCTACCAGGGTTGGGTGCAGGCTTGTGTCAATCTCGTCGATAAGCGTGACCGTGGGCATTGATAGCTGACGAAGGGCAAGCGAGAAGAACGACAGCGCGGCGACGGTGCCCCTGGACTCGTTATCCAGACCGAAGCCGGCGGAGGACGAATCTTCGCCGGTATGGGTGAATTGCAACTGTGTTGCGTTTTTGATGTTGAATGCTTCCTCGAGCTTTCCCTCATCAGCTCCGATCTGAGTCTTCATCTGCTCTTTGAACTGATGCCAGATATTCGAGGGGATGTTCGCCGGAACGCTTTTCACATCGCTGATGCCAAAATCCGCGTATTTGATCAGAGATGTCAGATGCTTCGAAAAAGGTGTCTTGTTCTTGAATTGGTCAAGCAATATGGGCTGTTCCTGTTCAAAGGCATTTGCCACGCAATACGCCATATCATTCTGGAAGAACGAGAATACAGGTTGGACGCATTCGATGCCGGCTGCGGCGGCCGCCGAAAGCAGGAGAGCGTTGGGACGGAGTCCCACTGTCTTTCGCACTTGCGCTCTAGGTCCTTTGAAAGAGGCTCCGAATTTCACTTCGTCGTTTCCGGTGCGGGAGAACAACAGTGAGGAGTGAGTGGAGAGACGTCCTCCCATGTCCTTAAAGAAGGTAAGCTCTTCCTCCAATATGTGCTTATTGTTATAGCGGAACCAGTACTGGTATTTTAGATGGTTCTCGGCTGTGAACTCCAGGAAGAACATCGATGGTTCCTCAAATGGGTTCTCTCTCAGTAGGAATGGTTCCCTAAGAATATCGCTGTTCGCATCACCTTGGCTGTAGCTGTTTGTCACCATGTTACGCATGGCGCACATCGCCTTCAGGAAATTGGATTTTCCTGATGCGTTGGCGCCGTATATGGCTGTGATTGGAGACTGCCGTGAGTCGTTGGACTCCGTGAACCTTTCGTCGCGAGTCATGGAGAAAGACTGCTCGTCTCGGAAACTCCTGAAGTTCGAAAAACTAAAATCAATCAGCATCGGGTTGCCTCGTAAGTATATTTTGCTCCTTTGATACTGAGATTATATCCAGAAATATACTCATTTTGCAATTTTCTGCTAAAGGCGGTGGTTTCATTGTGCTTATTGTTGCCGTATTGGAGATATCTAGTTACCGTTATACCCATGCTTGCGCGTATCCAGAGCCTCCTTCCAATAGGATTCCCTGGCGAGCACAACGTCTTTAGGCACGGTGAAGTCGTAATGTTCCAGAAGCGTGTAGCGGAAATGCGTCTGCACGTACTCCAACCCGTGCTGTTTCACAATGGCAATCAGCCCCGTATCGTTTCCGTGACCATTGCTGATGTAGTCTTGCCAACGCTGGTATATGCCGTTCCTTCCGGTGGCGCTTCCCACATACAGTTTCCCGTTATCGGTATTGGTGATTACATACACGCCTTGCTGTCGGACAGCGTATTCTTCCAGCTTGCCTTGTCGTTCTCCCAAATCGACTTAAGCTGGGCATAGGAAAGGCTAACAGCAGGTGTTGGCGGCCTTGTTCACTTGGCACGGTCGCGGCCGGTGGTACTTTTTCTTGTCGCCAGAAATAGGCCGCCAAAATTGGCCACAGAATATTGCCAAAAAGTCTCGCACGCGCACGATATCGACAGGGAATGTTCCTTATTTCACAGCCCATCTGTTTGAGTTCCCAAAAAATGTGTTCAATGTATGAAGGGATGAGGAATAGTTCGAGGGGGAAGATTACTCTTGGAAAGGATATTGTCAACGTGAGATGGGGAAGTTCAGTGACTTCTGTAGAGAACGCTAATGTGCAGCAGCCTACCGCACCGCAAGGGGTAGTTGAGGAAGCGGATGACGGCATCACTCTGATGGATTTGCTCAAAATCATTCGTAAGCATCTGGTCACCGCGATTATCGCATTCGTGGTGGTAGTGGCAGGCGTGAGCGCTTATACCTTCCTCGCTCCGGCGAAGTATACGGCTACGGCTCAGACCATGGCTACTTACAATGCTTCTCAAAATGGTGCCGACATTAACCAGCAGTCCACTGGTGGCAGTTACATTTCCAACCAAATCACCTCATATCCGACGCTTGCCACCACTTCGAAGGTGCTCAAGCCGGTCATCGATGATCTTGGCTTGGATGAAACCGTGACGGATCTTGCCGGCCAGGTCACTGTCACCAATCCGACCAACACCGCGTTCGTGAACATTGCCGTGGTGGATGGAGATCCGAAGCAGGCCGCGGACATCGCCAATTCCGTTGCCGAATCGCTGAAGAACGTCATTGAAAGCGACCTGTACTCCGGAGATAAGTCCCCGGTGAAGCTTTCCATCGTGCAGAAGGCACAGGTCCCGACGTCTAAGTCTTCGCCGAAGACTGCCCTGTATTTGGCTGTCGGTGTGGTGCTCGGCATCATCATCGGCGTGTTCGCCGCACTCATCAAGGACCTCCTCAACACTAAGGTTGAAGAGACTTCCGATGTGCGTAGCATCGTTCGAGCATCTTCTCTTGGCTCCGTTCCGATGGACGCTTCGCTTGATGATAAGCGTCCGGTGCTGGTGAGCCAGCCTAACGGCGCTATTGCCGAGGAATTCCGCCGTATTCACACGAATATCGACTTCCTGCAGACCGACCGCACCGAAGGCGTGGGCCAGCTGCTTGTCATCACGTCTGCGCAGCCGTCCGAAGGCAAGACCACCATGGCTATCAACACTGCGGTGGCCCTTGCTGAAGATGGTGCGAAAGTACTGCTTATCGACGCTGATCTCCGCCACCCGTCCGTTGCTCACCACTTGGGCATTGAAGGTGCCGCCGGTCTGGCGCACGTGCTGTCCGGACAGATGGGCCCGAAGGACGTGGTGCAGAGCTACTGGAAGCCGAACCTGCACATTCTGCCTGGCGGCAAGAGGCCGGCGAACGCTGGCGTGCTGCTGAGCTCCGAAACCATGAAGCTCATGGTGGAGCAGGCGCTCACCCAATACGATTACGTGATTATTGATACCGCCCCGTTGACGGTGTCCAACGATGGCGCGGTATTCGGCCGTTGGGCCAAGGGCCTTCTGCTGGTGGTCAGCCGCAACGTGTGCGAGAAGAAGTCCCTGCAGGAGGCGGCCGACACGCTCGCCACCGCGCAGGTGCCGGTGCTTGGCTTCATCTTCAATCGTGCAGATCCGAAGAAGACCAATACGCATTCCAATTATTACTATTACTATGAGGATGGTGCGCCGCGCAGCAGCCATCGCGCGAAGGGGAAGAAGCGGCACTGATGGTTCCCTTCTTCACGGAATGAGGGGTGTATGGCAACTGAGAACGATAATTCCCGGTCTATGAACGGTATTTTGTCCAACATATCTCGGGATGTGGTGGACACCAGCTGGGATATTCCTCCGCTGACCTTCCCCAAATTGCAGCCTACCGATTCGGAAGAAGCCGATGGTGCGGATGAGACCCCGCTTGCTGAGCCCCGCACCATCGCTTCCTCCGTACCTGCGCAAACGGAACAGCCGGTTTCGGCTGCGCTAACAATCGCGGATATACCCAGTATGCCGCTCGATACCGTCGATTTCGATGATGCGGTTGCACCGGCCGATGCCGAGGAAACCGCCACTCTGCCGCCCCTCGTCTCTTCGACAGATGAACAGGACGCCGAAGCGACTCAGGCCTTTGACACTTCGGATGGCATAACCGACCTAGAGGAACTTGCCGCGGAAGATCCGGAACATGATCCGTTGAAAACCATTCCGGTCGCGCCGAAAGAGCCATCTGCGGACAAGTGGAAGATTATTGCCATTGTCGCTGCGATTGCGGCAGTGGCGGTTGCTATCGCCGGCGTCATCGTGGTACGCAATCGTATCAATTCGAAAGAACAGCGTGCGGCAGTGGTGGTATGTGAGAAGGCGAAATCCAAATACTCCAAAGCCAACGAAAAACTGCAAAACGCCATCGAACAAGCAACTAGTCTGCAGGGCACTGCGGCAAACCAGGTGGCGGATGCCGCCACAATCGACCAGCTCACTCAGGCCGTGACCAAGGCGCAAAACCTCAAGACGGTCGGCGGATGCTCGGTGCTGCTGTCCGAAACCACACTGCGTGCGCACGCCCGTAGCATGAGCAAGCAGATCAGCAATATCAAAGAACAGACCAAGGCCGTTACCGCAGCAGCCACAGCTGTGTACGCCAGCAAGCGAGCTTTGGAAGTGAATAAGACGACTGCCGCGTTGCAGAAGACCATTGCTGACGCAAAGACGTTGCTTGACGGTTCTGCAGGCCAGGTTGCGGATGAGTCGACACGTGACGCGCTTGCCAAGGCGATTGACGCTGCCCAGAAACTCCTCGATGGCAAAAGCACCGATGTTACGGCCATGCAGAACGCTTCGAAGGTGATTTCCTCGACTTCTGACGGCGTAAACAAGTCTGTGGCGGAGCAAACTGCGGCCAATGCCCAGTCGAATACCAATTCGAATACCAATAACGGCACTACGAACCGGCGCTACACATATACGTGGCAATTTGGTCCGGGCTCTGGAAACGGTGTGAACGGTGGTGGTTCGACCGGTGGCAATAACAATGGTGGCTCAACCGGTGGTAATGGCGATTCGACCGGCAACGGCAACGGTGGTTCGACCGGCGGTAACGGCGGTTCTAACGACGGTAATGGCGGTTCGACCGGTGGTAATGGCGATTCGAACGGCAACGGTGGTTCAACCGGCGGTAACGGTGGTAATGGCGATTCGAACGACAACGGCAATGGTGGTTCGGACGGCGGTAACGACAACTCAGATACAGGTACTGCTGGCGAATAAGCCATACCGGAGAAGGATTTGGATATAGCGAATGGTACCCCCATAGGTCCCTCTTAATTTCGGGGGGGG
>ERZ772886.1215-NODE-1215-length-23547-cov-4.656990_pt1 | contig 23547 bp, 15 predicted proteins | sample MGYA00512128_ERZ772886 | MGnify/ENA primary metagenome ERZ772886 (study PRJEB29015, sample SAMEA2737698) | human gut metagenome | biome: human gut; feature: human-associated habitat; material: faeces | place: China | collected 2012 ... | reverse complement strand
CCAAATTAATGTCGGCAATCCAAACCTCGACTCGACGAAAAATTCCTCGCCGTCCGCTCTTGAGAATTGAATCAGCGGCTCCCTGATCCACAAAATAACATGACATTTAGTCTGACAGCAGGCTGAATAACAACGGTATTTGGTCCGCTTGCGGACTGAGTATAAAAATGTATTACATTTAGGAGGCAACATGAAAAAGAGAATCTTTTGTCTGATTCTCGCGCTTGTCATGGTCCTGTCCCTGGCCGCTTGCGCCGGCTCCGGCAATGACAACACCGAGAACACCAAGGACACCACGACCAACACTGAGGGCAGCGAAGCTACCACTCCGGTTTCCGGCGGCGAGGCTGAGCTGGCCCTGATCACCGATGCCAACTCTATCGACGACCGCGGCTTCAACCAGTTCTCCTGGGAAGGCCTGAAGCAGTACGCCGAAGAGAACGGCAAGACCTACACCTACTACACCCCGATCGACCAGTCCACGCAGAGCTACCTCTCCGCCATTGAGGGCGCTGTCAACAACGGTGCAAAGCTCGTCGTGACCCCGGGCTTCCTGTTCGGCGAAGCCATCTACAAGGCTCAGACCATGTATCCGGACGTCCACTTCGTTCTGGTCGACGCCACCCCGACCCTTGATGACGACACCGTCATCGCAGACAACACCTGCTCCATCTTCTTTGCGGAAGAGCAGTCCGGCTTCCTGGCGGGCTACGCTGCTGTCAAGGAAGGCTATCGCAAGCTCGGCTTCTTCGGCGCTCTGGCTGTTCCTGCTGTCGTTCGTTTCGGCTACGGCTTCGTGGACGGCGCGGAATACGCTGCCAAGGAGCTCGGCCTTGAGGCTGGCTCCATTGAGATGAAGTACACCTATACCGGCGCTTTCGGCAACTCTCCTGACTTCCAGGCGAAGGCTGCTGCATGGTATCAGTCCGGCACCGAGTGCATCTTCGGCTGCGGCGGCCCGGACAACGTCTTCGCGGCCTGCGAGGCCACCGGCGGCGACTGCGTCTCCATCGGCGTTGATACCGACATGTCCCAGATCACCGAGACCTGCCTGACCTCCGCCATGAAGATGCTCACTCCGGCTGTCTACGGCGCGATTAAGGCTTACTACAACGACACGTTCCCCGGCGGCACGAGCGAGACTCTGACCATCAACGAAGACGCTGTTGGTCTTCCCATGGAGTCCTCCCGCTTCAAGAACTTCACGCAGGCTGACTATGATGCCATCGTCGAAGTCCTGAAGGCTGACAAGGACGGCGTTACCTCCGGCATCCGCCGCGATGTCGATGCGGATGGCAACACGGTCGCCATCGAGGATGTTGCAGCGACCCTGCAGTATGTGACGGTTCAGGTCGTCGAGTAAACGACTATGAGATAAGGCGGACCCGGCAGGGAGCGCTGTGGCGTTTCCCTGCCGGGTTTACCAACTAGGGGGATCATTTTATGGACAACTATGCGATCGAGCTGCTGCACATCACGAAGGTGTTTCCTGGCATCGTCGCGAATGACGACATCACCCTGCGCGTCCGCTATGGCGAGATCCACGCCCTTCTGGGCGAGAACGGCGCCGGTAAATCGACGCTGATGAGCGTCCTGTTCGGCCTTTATCAGCCGGAAGAGGGCGAGATCCTCGTGAATGGCAAAAAGGCAGAGATCAAAAATCCGCGCACGGCCAATGCGCTGGGTATCGGCATGGTTCATCAGCACTTCATGCTGGTGCAGAACTTCACCGTGCTCGAGAACATCGTCCTCGGCGTCGAGACCGCAAAGCACGGCGTCCTGCAGATGGAGGAAGCGCGCAAGAAGGTGCTTGCCCTGAGCGAGCGCTATGGCCTGAATATCGACTGCGATGCCAGAGTCTCTGACATCACCGTGGGTATGCAGCAGAGAGTAGAGATCCTGAAGATGCTCTACAAGGACAACAACATCCTGATCTTCGACGAGCCGACGGCTGTCCTGACGCCGCAGGAGATCGACGAACTGATGATCATCATGCAGAACCTCAAGCGCGAGGGCAAGGCGATCATCTTTATCACCCATAAGCTCAATGAGATCAAGGCAGTTTCGGACTACTGCACGGTCCTGCGCCGCGGCAAGTGCATCGGCACCTGCGACGTTTCGACCGCCAGCGTCGAGGACCTTTCCGAAATGATGGTCGGCCGTAAGATCGACTTCCATCTGGAGAAGGCTCCCGAGCATGCAGGCGATGCTGTCCTGACGCTTGAAAATGTAACGCTCAAGTCGGAGCGCAACCCGAACAAGAATATTCTGAATCAGGTCTCGTTCTCCGTCCACAAGGGAGAGATCCTCTGCGTGGCCGGTATCGAAGGCAACGGCCAGAGCGAGCTCGTCCGCGTGATCGTCGGCCTGCTGAAGCAGAACAGCGGCAAGATCCTGCTCAACGGCGAGGATGTCAGCCATGCCTCCATCCGCTACCGCAATGTGCACGGTCTGGCCCATGTGCCGGAGGACCGCCACAAGTACGGCCTGATCCTGGACAATACGCTGGAAGAAAATCTGGCAATGCGCAAGTATTTCCGCAAGGAATTCCAGAACCACGGCTTCATCCGCTTCCATAAGCGCCGCGAGCTGGCGGAGGAGCTCATCGAAGAGTTCGATATCCGCAGCAGCGAGGGCGCGAAGAGCACGGCCCGCAGCATGTCCGGCGGCAACCAGCAGAAGGCGATCATCGCCCGCGAGATCGACTCGGACGAGAACGTCATTCTTGCCATGCAGCCGACACGCGGTCTGGATGTCGGCGCGATCGAGAACATCCATAAGAACCTGCTCCGCCAGCGCGACGCTGGCAAGGCCGTTCTCCTCGTTTCGTTCGACCTGGAAGAGGTCATGAACATCAGCGACCGCATCATCGTCTTCTACGAGGGTGAGATCGTTGCCGATGTCCGTCCGGAAGAGGTTACGGTCAATGAGCTGGGCCTCTACATGTCCGGCAGCAAGCGGAAAGGAGCGGTAAAATGAAAAATCAGACAAGTCCCCTTGCTCCGCGCCGCCAGAGAGACTACGCGGGCGTGCTTTCCTCCATTCTGGCCATTCTGGCCGGTCTGCTCGTCGGCCTCATTGTTTTGCTGGCGACGAATCCCTCGAATGCATTCCCGGCCTTCAGTGCGCTCATCACGGGCGGCTTCTACAGCGGCATGAAGACCTTCGGCAACGTGCTGTATTATGCCGTGCCGATCATCATGACCGGCCTTGGCGTCGGCTTCGGCTTCAAGGCAAGCATCTTCAACATCGGCGGTGCCGGCCAGTTCATCGTGGGCGCCTTCTGCGGCGTCTATACTGCCAGCGTCTGGAATCTCCCCGGAGCACTCGGATGGATCGTTCCACTGCTGGCCAGCATGATCGGCGGCGCCCTGTGGGCCCTGCTTCCCGGCCTGCTGCACGCCTATCGCCGCGTGAATATCGTCATTGCGACGATCATGATGAACTACATCGGCATGTATCTTGTGAACTATCTCATCAAGATCGCCCCGATCTATGACAATGTGAAGAACCAGACCCGCCCCGTGCCGGCGGCTCACCGCCTCCCGACGGCCGGCCTGGAGAAGATCTTCCCGGACAGCTCCGCGAATATCGGCATCTTCATCGTTATTGTTGTGGCCATCATCGTGTACATCCTGCTGGAGAAGACGAATTTCGGCTTCGAGCTGAAGGCCTGCGGCAAGAACCGCGACGCCAGCATCGGCTTCGGCGTCGATGCCAAGCGTATGATCATGACCGCCATGCTCATCTCCGGTGCTCTCATCGGCCTCGGCGGTGCGCTGCTGTACCTTTCCTCCGCCGGTAAGTACATCAAGGTCGAGGACGTGCAGGCGGCAGAGGGCATGAACGGCATTCCGGTCGCCCTGCTTGCCATGAACCACCCGATCGGCATCATATTCACCGGTATTTTCATCGCGTATATGCAGGTCTCAGGCTTCTACATGCAGACCTACGGCTTCACGACGGAGATCGTCGACATCATCGTCTCCGTGATCGTCTACTTCAGCGCATTCTCCTTCATCATCCGCGAAGGCATCCGCAGATGGCAGCTTCGCCAGAGGACGGACGTGCACCACACCGGGAAAGGAGCGGAGAAATAAATGAATCTGTTTATCTTTATCTGCCAGCAGACGCTGATCTTCCTCGTCCCGCTGCTTCTCGTCGGCCTCGGCGACCTGTTCTCCGAGCGCAGCGGCGTTCTGAACATCGCACTTGAGGGCATCATGGTCTTCGGCGCGTTCGCGGGCATCATGTTCATCCGCTCGGCAAGTGCCGCCATGCCCTCATGGCTCGTTCTGCTGATCGCGATCCTGATCTCGATCCTTGCCGGTATGCTCCTGAGCGCCCTGCACGCCTTTGCCTCCATCCACCTGAAGGCGGAGCAGACCATCAGCTCGACGGCCATCATCACGTTTGCTACGGCGTTCTGCATCTTCTATGCCCGCGTCATGCTCGGCACGGAGCAGGTCGTCTTCCGCAACACGTTCCGTATCGACGCCGTCCCGCTGCTCAGCAAGATCCCGGTCCTCGGCCCGATCCTGTTCCAGAAGGCCTATGTCACGACGTATCTCGGCATCCTCGTCCTGATCGTCACGGCCTTCATCCTCAAGCGCACCCGCTTCGGCCTGCGCCTGCGCAGCTGCGGCGAAAACCCGCAGGCAGCCGACAGTGTCGGCATCAGCGTCTATAAGATGCGCTATTCCGGCGTCCTGATCTCCGGCGCTCTGGCCGGTCTCGGCGGCCTCGTGTTCATCCTGCCGACGACCACGACCTACACCGCCAGCGTCAGCGGCTATGGCTTCCTCGCCATGTCCGTCGTCGTGTTCGGCCAGTGGAAGCCGTGGGGCATCGCGCTCGGCGCTCTGTTCTTCGGCCTGACGAAGACCATTGCCGCGTCGTATTCCGTTATCCCGTTCCTGTATAACCTCGGCATCCCGGAGGCCTTCTTCAAGATGCTTCCCTATGTGGCGACGCTGATCGTTCTGGCGTTCTCCACGAAGCGTTCCAATGCGCCCGGCGTCATTGGCGTTCCCTATGATAAGAGCAAGAGATAATATTTGGAGGTAAATTACCATGGCTGTTTTTACAGATGAGGGCAAGACCTATCACGTTCGTGTGGGCAAGGGCGACATCGGCCGCTATGTCCTGCTCCCCGGCGATCCGTTCCGCACGGACCTGATCGCATCCTATTTTGATGATGCAAAGCTCGTCGCGCACAACCGCGAGCATAAGACCTGGACCGGCACGCTCAACGGCGTTCCCGTCTCCGTCGTCTCCACCGGCATGGGCTGCCCGTCCACCGCGATCTGCCTGGAAGAGCTGATCGCCTGCGGCGCGGACACCTTCATCCGCGTCGGCACGGCCGGCCGCGTCTGCGACCGCGCGTTCGACCCGACGCTTGACGGCGTCATCAACACCGCTGCCGTCCGCGACGAGGGCACGACGAAGCACTACATCCCCATTGAGTACCCGGCCGTCGCCGACCGCCACGTTGTCGCCGCTCTGGCCGACTCCGCCAAGCAGCTCGGCTACAACTTCATCGAGGGCATCACCCAGTCCAAGGACTCCTTCTACGGCCAGCACGAGCCGGAGAACATGCCCGCCGAGCCGTGGCTGAAGGCCCGTTGGGAAGCATGGCGCCGCGGCAATGTCATCAGCTCCGAGATGGAGTCCGCTGCGATCTTTGTCATCTCTTCCATCCGCGGCTGCCGCGCCTCCTCCGTCATGGCCTATACCGAGATGCCGAAGAGCGTCGAGGTCGCCGTCGGTGCGCTGCGCATCCTCATCGAGCAGGATAAGGCTGCCGAGAAGTAATTCTGCAATGCAGCGACTCCCCGTGCCGAAAACGGTGCGGGGAGCTTTGCATTTTTGGACAAAATACGATTGACATTCTGAATCCGGGACGATATAATCAAGGATGGTCCGGCTGGTGCCGGACCATAAAATTGAATCACACGACTCGCAGAGACCGCGTGGCCGCAACGGCGGAGGATCCGTCAGGCGCGTTGGTAAACAAGGGAATGGGGATAGTACCCCGAGAAGGCAGCTGCCTTCTGGATGACCGTCGCTGTGAGCGCTGAGGCTGCTGTCCGTCGGCGAAAGCCGGTCATTGGGAAACTGAGAAGGCAGGGCGGCAGACGTGGCGGATGCTCCGCCGGAGGCGCAACTCAGAAGACCTACTGGGAGATTTCCATAGCCCGAATCGGTTGAGGGGATAGGTATGCTATCCCTTCAGCCGTTTTTTTGTTTTCCGAAGGGAAAACAAAGCGCCCCCTGCAGCTCAGCTGTGGCGGGGCTGAACCCTGCTTCTGCCGCTCCGGCGGCTGCCGATACACATTATCAGTAAAAGGAGAGATCGCTTATGCAAACGAAACCCGCAGCGTGCGGAAAGCGCCTGCTGGCGCTCGTGCTGGCCATTGTGATGGTCTGCTCGCTGCTGCCCGTCAGTGCGTTCGCAGCAGAGCCCAACTATGAGCTGCGCGTCCTCACGTTCGAGGATGCCGACTATAAGGGCGGAACGAACTTCGCAGGCGGAAACAACTGGACGAGTCTCATTGACAGCCCGCAGTACGGCGGCAAGATGCTCTACGGAGAGAGCGGCGCCGGTGTCGACTCCGTCGACGCTGCCTACAAGTGGACGGATAAGAACAATACCTGGCTCAGCAACACCCTGTCCGAGGGCTATGGCTCCTGGTGCTACTGGAGCGGCGGTCATGCCGTTTCCAACTATGTTTCCGGTGAGATCAGCAAGTACGGCGGCTTCGAGAGTCAGCTTACCGTTTATAAAAAGGACGTTTCCGGTCTGGAGCGGACCGGCGGCGGCCACAACGGCTCGAATAACTTTGCCGTGCATTACGGCTATGCAGATAATTCCGGCTATGGCCTGACCGAGGCCTCCCTGCCGACCCTAACCTTTGCCGACGGCACCGCCCGTGTCATTGACCATATGTATGTCAACAACATGGACTATGCGCTCAACTGCTACATCGACGGCAACGGTCTGACTGCCAAGATCGGCGACGACGATTGGGTCAAGCTGGTCGCAACGGGCTATAACGCGGCAGGGGAGAAGACCGGAACGGCCAGCATCTACCTCTGCAACGGTCCGAAGAACATCATGATGGACTGGACAAAGTGGGACCTGTCCGGCCTTGGTAAGGTCCTGAAGGTCACGTTCAATGTGACCGGCTCCAGCGATAACGGCTATGGCTTCTCGCAGCCCGCCTACTTCGCCTATGACGATGTGGCAGTCCGCTTTGAAAAGGCGGCTGCGGTCGTCCCGGCGACCGGCGTGACGCTCGACAAGACCACGCTGAATCTGATGACGGGCGAAACTGCCGTTCTGACGGCAGCGGCACAGCCGGAAAACACCACGGATACCTTGACCTGGACGACCGGGAATGAGGCGGTCGCTACGGTCGCGGACGGTGTTGTGACTGCGGTCGGCGCGGGCAGCACCGTCATTACGGCAACGTGCGGCAGCGTGAAGGCCGAGTGCACCGTCACGGTCACGGCCAGCCCGCTCACGGTCAGCGTCGGCGGCAAGACCAGCCCCCTTTCCCGCGTTGGCGGCGAGGGCGAGACGAAGTACCGTGCCGTGCTGCCCTACGGCAGTGATGTGACGATCCATGTGGCGGATGCGAGCTTCCTGCTCGTGACGGACAAGAAGAGCAATTATCTCAACGAGGCTGGCGCGAATCCCTTCACCCTGAAGGCTGCGGAGCTGGAAACGGCCCTGCTGACGGACAAGGATGAAAAGCCCTTCACGCCTGCGGAAAACAGCAAGGTCGCCTATCTGAGCATTATGGATGTCATGGCGGGCACGACGTATGAGCTGTATCTCGAGCTTACCCGCGAGGTCACTCCGGCGACCGGCGTGACGCTGGACCAGACGGAGCTGACGCTGACGGCGGGAAAGACCGCTTCCCTGAAGGCCACGGTCCAGCCGGAGAACACGACGGATACCATTGTCTGGAGCTCCTCGAAGGAAGAGGTTGCAACGGTGGAAAACGGGATCGTTACGGCGAAGGCGGCCGGCGAGACTGTCATCACTGCGACGTGCGGCACCGTGAAGGCAGAATGTGCCGTTACGGTCACGCCCCCGGTCATGGCCTCGGCTGTAACGCTGGATAAGACCGAGCTGAACCTGTATACCGGCGACACGGCGGCCCTGACCGCTGCAATCCAGCCGGAGGATACGACGGATCCGACCATTGCCTGGACGACGACGGATGCAGAGGTCGCTTCCGTGCAGAACGGCGTCGTGACTGCCGGAAAGACCGGTACGGCCACGATCACGGCCAGCTGCGGCGAGGCAAAGGCACAGTGTGCTGTGACGGTCAAGGCTCCTGCGGAGCCTGCGCAGAAGGACGGCGTGTATCAGATCGGCAATGCCGACGAGCTTGTCTGGTTTGTCAAGAAGGTCAACGGCGGTGAGAATGCGATCTCTGCCGTTCTGGCGAAGGATATCGATCTGACCGACGTGATCTGGACGCCGATCGGCAATGGCAGCGTAGCTTTCGCGGGTAGCTTTGACGGTGCAGGGCATACTGTCTCCAACCTGACGGTGGACTATGCCACGGCGGCCTCCGGCGAGAGACTGTATCTCGGCCTGTTTGGTCAGGTCGAGGGCACGCCCGAAAAACATGCGGTCATTCAGAACCTGACGGTCACGGGCAGCGTGAACGCGGCAAGCGAATTCTCCGTTTATTCGGGCTATGTCGCAGGCGTGGTCGGCTCTGCTCGGAATGCGGAGCTTTCCAAGGTCATTTCCCGCGTGGATGTGACGGCCGACGAGAGGGTCGGCAGCACCTCCTCCGTGGGCGGTCTGGCCGGTGTCATGATCGACACGACTGTGACGAACTGCGGCAATGAAGGCGATGTCACCGGCGTGAACAACCTCGGCGGCCTGTGCTATGAGCTCTATTCCGGCACGATGACCGGCTGCTATAACACTGGCAGGATCACGGCGACCGGTACCTATGTCGGCGGTCTGATGGGCTATGCCAAGCAGGCGACTATCACCAATGCCTACAGCACCGGCGATGTGACCACCGAAAAGACGCTCATGGGCGGTCTGATCGGCGTCATGGAGAAGTCCTCCCTGACAAATGCCTATGTGTCCGGCAAGGTCACGACAGCCGCGGCCAGCGGCGCGATCGGCGCAGCCGTGGGCAGTGCGGATCAGGTCTCCAATGTGTATTACCTCGGCGGCGCTTCCGCGATTGGCGACGAGAACGCCACGGCGAAGACCGCAGAGGAGCTGAAGGCGCTGGCACCGACGCTCGGCAGCAGCTTTAAGGAAAACACCGGCTGCGGCGGCTATCCGCTGCTGGTATGGCAGGAGGCCCGCGCACATCAGTATGAAGACGGCGTCTGCACCGTCTGCGGCGCGAAGGATCCTGCAGCGCCCTATCTGCTCGACGGTGTGACTGATGCCGCTGCGGAAGTTCAGACCGGCAAGAGCTATCAGCTCGACGATCTGATGGACGGCAAGATCTTCGGCGTGAAAAACGGCACGCTGACCTACAAGAACTACTTCTACACCATGTCCTCCGATGGCGGTGCGACGTGGAGCGGGGAGCAGCACTTTGAGGAAGCAATGTTCGGCGGCGTGAACAAGAGCCTGGTCCAGAGCAAGGCAGGCACATATATCTATAAGTTCCGCGCAAAGAACGACGCCGGCTACTCCGCCGATACCTGGACGCTGACGCTGACCTTCGTCGATGTCGTCGAAGCGAATATCAACTTCTACGTCGGCCGTGACCAGAACTACAGCACAAACGGCAATAAGTACCCGATCCTCAAGATGTACAAGACCGCGGGCATCGACGAAAATCAGTTTGACTATGTCGGCTGGTTTACCGATGCCGAGGGCAAGACCGTGTACGTCTACAACCCCGCCGATTACACCATCATCGACGGCGAAGAGAAGGACTATGTCGAGATCGACGGCACAAAGTACGAGCTGCACGACTACGAGGAGGTCCGGTTCACCAACAGCGCCTTTGACGCAGCCGACGAAACGGCGACGGCCAGCAACACGGTCGTGAACAATTACAACATGTTCTACGCCACCCTGAGCACCGGCCGCTACTCCACGCGCGGCTACGGCTGGAACACTGCGACCGAGGCCTATGACATCTATCTTGGCGGTCAGAGCCTGCCTCTGCCGATGGAGAAGGACATCTACGGCGGCGGCGGCAACGACATCCATCTCGGCGTTGTCAGCGTCTACGCTACGACCAGGAACGAGAAAAACGAGTACTTCGGCACGGACGACTACCATGTCGAGATGATCATGCCCGTTACCGGCAGCATGATCCACTCCGGTACACACTATACCTACACCCGCTACGGCAGCGACTACACTGCCTTCCCCTTCCTGTCGTGGGAGGCGCAGAACGCTTCGCTGTACAACATCTATGCTTATCCGACGAACACGGAAAAGTATATGTTCAATCAGCAGATCAACCAGACCACGGCGCCTTCCTACAACGTCGTAACGAAGAACATCACGATCGCCAACGCCGTGGAGCTGGATATCACTGCGCCCACGACGGCGGAGTTCACCCTGTTCTTCCAGTACAACAACTTCAACACCAGAGCGGTCGAGCCGTACAAGACTGCGAAGGACGACGCGACCGGCATGACCACCTATTCCTACCGCGTTTCTGAGCGCAACAACAACTACACATGGCGTCTGGTCGATGAGACCGGTACCTATGTGACCAAGGCCGGCTGGCTGTCCAGCCTCAACCAAAAGACGGAAAAGACGATCACCTTTGACTCCGGCGCGCCGACCGACAGGAAGTCTCACAGCTTCAAGGACCTCGGCACGACGGTATCCTCCCGCGACGAAGCCGACCTGCAGGTCTTCCTGAGCCACAGCGGCTTTATGAGCGTGAGCGACACCTACCGCATCCGCGCGTACCGTATGTGGGAGCTAATCAATAACGATGCAGGCAACATCATGGTCGAGCCGAGCTTCAACATTCAGGTGCTGCAGGGCAATCCGGCGGACGTTACGCAGGTCAGCGGCGGCAACGCCGTAGGCAACTGGCTCGACGTGACGCCCACCGGCACGGACATCGTGGCCGTCACCTACGACGCCATCGACCTGTACAACGACAAGGACGTTGCCGGAACCCACGGCGGTCTCTTCCCGGCAACCGCCCCCGAGCGCACCGGTGTGTTCGTTATCACGAACAAGGCAGCCGGCAAGGCTGACGCCGTCATCCGCTTTAACGGCGGCACGACCAGCCCCCGCGGTGCGGAGTGGGACTACAACTACGACACGTGGTACTACCTTGACACCGACGAAGCCCCCACGCTGGACTTTACTACCACCAAGGGCGCGACGGCCAGCTACGCCGTCGTCACCACCGACGCTGCCCTGAACAGCACCCTGTCCGGCTGGACGGAGCTTACGGCGGACGAGAACGGCATGTTCCACGCCTCCCTCCTGCCCTTCCGCACGGCAAAGACGCTCGGCGGCACCGTCATCCTGAAGCTGACCGATTCCACCGGCACGTCCTACCGTCTGGCGCGCGTGGCGCAGATGAGCGTCACCGTGAAGAATGCCTCGAATGACGGCGAGCCCATCATGCCCGGCGATAAGGTCACGCTCTCCTTCGACGGCCTGTATCGCGGCATGGATAAGGTTTCCGGTATCTTCAACCCCACGTTGCTATATCTGAACTACAGCGCGGAGGAAGAGGAGTCCAAGGGCCAGCTGACTCAGTACTGGCAGATGGACAGAGCCTCCGTCACCGTGGAGATGCCCACAGACATCACCTTCCCCGAAGGCTCAGACAAAACGACCGTTATGGTCACCGACGGTTATATCTCCGGCGGCATGTACTCCGCCGCCAGCCCGTTTGATACGCTGTACAATATGACCGACACCGGCGTCGGCACGAACTTCTCCGCGGTCACCACCAGCTTTGTTGCCAGCCGTCTGGCAGATGTTTCCGTCGAGGTCAACACGAAGGTCACCTACAACGTCAAGCTCGTCCCCGTGGACGAAAACGGCAACGCGATCGACGGCCTCACCCCCACGTTCACCGACCGTGACAACAAGGCAGTGACCGCCGAGGCCGACGGCACCTTTAAGCTCGGCTATGGCCCGTATTCCTACGCCGTCGAGCAGCTCGGCTATGTCCGCACCACCGGCTCCTTCAAGCTCGGCTCTGCTGACGCAGCAAAGGTCGAAAACGGCGTCCTGACCATCAAGTTCACCGTCCGCAAGGCGGCCGAGAACGCTTGGGACGGCAAGACCACCACGGAACCTGCCACCGACGAAAACGGCGTTTACCTCATTGGCACCGGCGCAGAGCTGGCATGGTTCGCCCAGAAGGTCAACGGCGGCAGCGCCAAGCTCTCCGGCATCCTGACGGCCGATATCGACCTCGCCGGTTACGAGTGGACGCCCATCGGCACCGCTTCTAAGAAGTTTGCCGGTACCTTCAACGGCCGGAATCACACCATTGATCATCTTTCCATCAACTACAGCAGCAAGACCCCGATATCGCTCTATCGCGGCCTGTTCGGCTGGGTCTCCGGCGCCAACGCCACCAACCGCGCGAAGATTGAGAACCTGACGGTCAACGGCACCGTTGTCGCCGGTTCCAACAAGCCTGTTAACGATGCTTACGTCGGCGGTATCGTTGGCCGTGCGGACTATGCCGACCTGACGAATCTCCATTCGAATGTCGATGTTTCCATCAAGCGCACGGCCGGTAACTACTGGCAGAGCGTCGGCGGCGTTGTCGGCGGTGCTTACTACAGCCTGAATGTTACCAACTGTTCCAACAGCGGCAATGTCACCGGCTGGCGCTACTGCGCAGGTATCGTTGGCAACATTTCCAGCGGCAGCCAGCCCAGTACCATCACCGGCTGCGTCAACACCGGCAGCATCACCGCACCCAGCACCTGCGCAGCGGGCATTGTTTCCAATCTGCCGAACGGCTGTAAGGTCACGGCCTGCTACAACACCGGTGCGATCAAGGCCGGCGGCAACTATCCCGCCGGTATCGTCGGTTACTGCGCGAACTCCGAGGTCCGCAGCTGCTTCAACCTCGGCACGGTCACCTGCAACACAACCTTTACCTATGGCTCTGTCATTGGCACGGTGAGCAGCGCAGATGCCGTCATCAAAAACCTCTACTACCTCGAGGGCACCTGCGAGAAGGGCGGCATCGGCGCCGTGAAAAATGCCGAGACCCAGACTGCCGCTGTCAGGACCGCAGAGGAAATTGCGAACGCGGAGTTCGTTTCCACGATGAACGCCGATCTGGCAGAGGCTGCCTTCACGAGCGGCTGCACCGCGACGAAGCATCCGATCCTCCTGTGGCAGGCCGACGCGGAGCATACCTTCGCGAACACTGCCTCTGATGTCATCAAGTCGGAAGCTACCTGCACCGAAGCCGCGGTCTACTATGTCAAGTGTGACAACTGCGATGCGGTCAGCAATACGCTGACGGTCAAGGTCGGCGAGCCGCTCGGCCACGATCTGACTGTGACGGTCGTGGAACCGACCTGTGAGAAGGACGGCTACACCGAGTCCGTCTGCGCGCGCTGCGGCCTCAGCTACCGCACGAACTATGTGGCGGCAAAGGGCCACAGCTATGTGGATGTCGTGACGGCTCCGACCTGTGAGTCCGCCGGTTACACGACGCATACCTGCTCCGTCTGCGGCGACAGCTATGTCGACGCGATGCTCCCGGCCACGGGCCACAGCTATGAGGACGTTGTGACGGCCCCAACCTGCGAAAAGGGCGGCTACACGACGCACACCTGCTCCGTCTGCGGCAGCAGCTATGTCGATACCATGACCGATGCGCTCGGCCATGATTATCAGACCGTTGTAACGGCTCCGACCTGCGACGCCATGGGCTATACGACGCATACCTGCACGCGCTGCGGCAACAGCTACGTCGACAGCTATACGCAGGCAGCGGATCACAGCTACACGAGCGAGGTGACGAAGCAGCCGACCTGCACGGAGGAGGGCGTTCGTACCTTCACCTGCACGAACTGCGGCAAGAGCTATACCGAGTCCATCCCGATGATCGCCCACAGCTATGAGGCGGTCAGGACGGATCCGGACTGCACGCATATGGGCTACACGACCTATACCTGCTCTGCCTGCGGCGACAGCTACAAGGCTGATTTCGTGGATGCTACGGGCCATGACTGCGAGGCGACGGTAGTCGCCCCGACCTGCGAGGGCTACGGCTACACGGAGAATCACTGCAAGCACTGCGACTACACCTACATCAGCGAGATCCGCCAGCCGCTTGGCCATGACGACAAGCTGACCGGCGCGAAGGAAGCCACCTGCACGGAGCCGGGCTACACGGGCGACATGGTCTGCACGCGCTGCGGCGAGGTGCACAGCAAGGGCGAGGAAATCCCTGCTCTGGGCCACGACTACGGCGACTGGACGACGGTGAAGGAAGCCGATTGCTTCCACACTGGTCTGGAAGAGCGCAAGTGCGGCCGCTGCGGCGAGACTGAGCAGCGTGAGACTACGGCAGAGACCTGCCCGAGCGAAGCCTACACGGATCTCGACCGGAATGGTTGGTATCACGAGTACGTTGACTGGGTGCTGAAAAACGGCGTGATGAACGGCGTCGGCGGCGGCCTGTTCGAGCCGAACGGCGAGACGACCCGCGCAATGCTGGTCATGGTGCTTTACCGTATGGCGGGCGCGCCGGACATGGCGGGCCGCGAGAGCAGCTTCACGGACGTGTCTGCCGACAGCTGGTATGGCGCGGCGGTGATCTGGGCCTCGGAGAACGGCATCGTTAACGGTGTCGGCGGCGGACTGTTTGATCCGGATGCTTCCCTCACGCGCGAGCAGATGGCTATGATGCTCTATCGCTTTGCGGGCTATCTCGGCAGCAATACCGAGAAGCGCGCCGACCTGAGCGCCTACGGCGATGCCGACGCGGTCAGCGCATTTGCGCAGGATGCCATGGCATGGGCCGTTGCAGAGGGCCTTGTCAATGGCCGCAGCGCAGCGGAGCTAGCGCCAAAGGCCGGTGCAACGCGCGCGGAGCTGGCGACGATCCTGTTCCGCTTTGCGGCGCTGCAGAACGCCTGAAGCAAATTACGCATAAGCAGCGAACGAGTGCCCCGGGGAGACCCGGGGCACTTTGTATGCGGCACATAGAAAAATCGGAAAAAGGCCTTGACAAAGGGGCCGACAGTCCCTATAATAGAAAGTAACCGAACGGTTACATAAACAGCCAGACGCAAAGACGCAGTGCTGATCGCGGTTCCGATCATGCGCTGCGTCTGTTTTTTGAGAGGAAGATTTTATGAACGCAATTCGTTATCCCACGAGCACCGCAGCACTGCGCGTTATGCGCGGCAGCGCCGTGGGTATCCATGGGCGTCCTGCCGGCGGCCGTCGCCGCCGAAACGTCAAGAGCGCAATGAGAGAAAGGGGAAATTTACCATGAAGCTGTATTTTGGAAACGCCGTCACGACGGCAACGACACTGATGATCCTTGCTCTGCTGGGCTACATCGGCTTTTCCGCCTGGAACCGCGGCAATATCGCCTGCTGGGGCAGGAGAACGCTGCTCCTGCTGGTGTTCGGTCTGGTCGTCTGCTGCTTTGCGGCGGCGCGGGACGGGCTGGACAAGACCATCCAGCACACCATCGACGGCAGCTGCGCGCCGGGCGTGTTTCCGCTCGTCAGCGTTCCGACCGTCGTCGGCTGTGCCGGTGCGCTGCTGATCGTCGTCGCCGCGATCGCCACACCGATCGCCAGAACGCAGAAAATGCGGGAGCTCTGGTTCTATGTGATGTCCGGCGGCGCGGTCCTGAAGATCGCCACCATGGAGATCACGCGGTTCGTGCTCTGAGACCGCGCGGAGAATTCTTGGACTGTCAAAAAAGGTCCGTAAAGACTTTTTGACGAGCTGCATTCTGGCAGGAGACCTCCCGCCGTATGATCGGAAAGGAGAAGAAGCATGGAAAAGAAGAACGCATTTACGATCACGCGAGCCCGGCCGGAGGATGCCGCGGCGCTGCTGGACTACCTGAAGATCGTGGGCGGCGAGACGGACAACCTCAGCTTCGGCGCAGAGGGCGTGCCGCTTGCGCCGGAGGAGGAGCAGGCCTATCTGCGCACACAGGTCGATTCGCCGGACCATGTGCAGTATCTTGCCAGGGTGGACGGCGAGCTCATCGGCACGGCCAGCCTGAACCGCAAGCCCGGCCGGATGCGCCACCGCGGCGTGTTCGGCATCAGCCTGAAGCGGGCGTGGTGGGGCTGCGGTGCGGCCTCGGCCCTGACGGAGGCCGTCCTTGCCTTTGCGCGGGAAAACGGCTTTGCCCAGCTCGATATTGAGGTGCGCAGTGACAATGTCCGCGCCATCCGGCTGTATGAAAAATTCGGCTTCCGGAAGCTGTGCACCTTCCCGGCCTTCTTCCGCATCGGCGGGCAGGACATTGATTTTGATGTGATGCTCCTGCAGCTGCCTCAAATCTGACTGCAGCGGCGTGCCCTTTCCGGGCGGTGAGCGCCGCTGCAGACGTAATCGGTTTGTACGTTTTTCGGCGATCTGTGCGAACAGCAGGACCCTGACGAGGCTGCCACATCAGGTGAGGGCAACGGGGGATCAGGGCGTTTCCGTCCAGTGAAACAGCTTCCCAAGTTCCGCAAAGCAATCCCTGCAGATCCAGCTTCCGCTTCCGGCATCATAGTATCCGTCGTGCATATCCTCCGGGGAGCGGCTGATCTTTGCCCAGCAGACCTCGCAGTGCACATGGTCAGCGGAGTCGGCAGGAAATTCCCGTTGTACGAGCGGGATATCATGCAGATATTCCTTTGTGCGATAGGCCCAGTCATACCATTTTTCTTCCATGCTTGCTTCTCCTTATGCGGCGTGTCCCCCCCCTGCAGCGGGCTCGGGATGAGTCAGAGGGGGAGCTTTTCCTTTCACAGGTTTCCTGCACTTGCTCGTTACGGATTATATCGCGATTCAATAGTATAACTTTGGCAGTATTGACCTGCACAGTCTACCATCAAATGGAATATAATGTGTGTACAAGCACAGCTTACACTCCGTATTGAAAAACGGATACCTCTCTCTTCTCCACGCCGGGTCTTCTTCCAACAGGGTAATATGCGGCTTCTCTCCGCGGCACAAGCCCCAATCAAATGCACACCACATTTTGGTCACGCCACCAGTATCTATTGACACGAATTCCAAGTCCTTCACAATAGAGGCATCCGGTATTTGATCACCCCACCAACCGTATAGGCCAATGCACATGGTTTCATCATAGCGCTCCGTCGGAGCAAGCCGTACAACTGGTTCCCGCCAGATATCGACCACACGAAGGATGACATACTTCTGGTAGTATGGAGAATCTTTCATCTTCGGACTTAAAATCTGATAAGCCAGCAGGCTACCTTCGCGCCACGGACACTTGCGCGCATACGGCTTACTGATCTTTTTGGCCTCCGGCAGGGGCGAAAGCAGCATTTCCTGCGTTTCCCGGAAAAACTGCAGCATGTCCGATAGCCGCTCATTCGGCCCTGCGGCCAAACGCTGCTCGACCGTCTCCTGATATAGCGAAAGGCAGTAGAGCGCCTCCTCCTTCGTCCGGGGCGTCAGTCGGCCGGTCTCCCATTCGCAGATGCCGAGGGAGAGCCAAAACGTGGGCGTGAACAGCAGGTCTCCGTCCTTCGGACAGTAGGCCCGCAGCAGCAGGTCCTCCGTTTCCTCAACGCTCTTCCCGATGGAGATCAGGCTGCGATAGTCCGCCCGGATGTCGCAATAGTCGTCACCTTGTTTGAATTGTTTCTTGAAGTTATTCATTGTTATTCCCTCATTAGACCAATTAGTGTTTCCTCAGGTATTCATGGGTAACGGTCTGTTTGCTGGTAACATGGGTTCCCTGCGGGGAGACGGTTTCATCTTTAGCAGGGGCGTCCGCCTCGACCGGCTCATTCTCGACCGGTTCGCCCTCGCCGCCGGACATGATCTCTCCCGGCGTGGTCGGCTGCGGCGGGGTGATGATGTCGCTATCGACCTCCAGAGAAATAAAGATCAGCGGGAACAGGAGTTTTGTTTGGTTCAAAGGGCACTTCCTTTCTGCGGGATGGGGATGGACCTGCTAAAGACGATGGTTTCATCTTTAGCAGGTTTGTAAATAATTTCAATCTGAAACAACGATTGCATACCATTCCTGATTCAGCTGCTGCTGTCTTAACACTGTCGGGTACGACCCCGTCGGTGCGCGCTCACCATCCGTCCAGATCAGCGACGCCTCCAGACCAAGCTCTGGTGCTGCCACAACGCAGAATTGTGTTTGATGCCCAGATGCGGCAATGCCGGAAAGGCCATCACGGAATAACGGCAGTACGCTTTCATAAATGGATTGGTAGACTTCGGCGGCATACTCTCCCTTGCGAGAAATAAAATACAGCTCGTTGACCCGCTTAACGCACACGCCCTCGTTCTGATAGTCCTTCCCGAGAGCTTCAACCGGGCGGATCAGCATGGAATCGTCGTTTGCTTCAGCAAAATCCTGCAGCGTTGCTTGTGCCGCCTGCAGTTCCGTCCTATGCGCGGCATAGAAATCCATCGTTGTTTCCTGATAGCTTTCGGTATGGGAGCACGCCGTGCAAAAGAGCGCAATGATTAGGAATAACACGATTCCAACTGCAGGAAAGGCAAATACTCGAATGTTCTTGTTCATTTCAATTTCCTCTCTGTAGTCTGTGGGGCTGACCTGCTAAAGATGAAAGTTTCATCTTTAGCAGGTCTGCTTTCGACTCATCGATTTCTCGCACCTATAATGTATCAATTCACGGTTTTCAGGATTGGCTTCTTCCAGTTGAACGTTTTTTGCGTCGATCTCCTCGTCTTAAAAAATATATTCCAACTATAATACCCGCTACAATAAAGAGAATACACAAAATGGAAATCCACAAATTAACATAATTTTCGTAGATAACAGTCTCATGGCCATCTTTCACATAGACCAACATTTCGCTTGCCGTTGTCAAATAACCAGTCCATGAATAGTGATTTGAAATATAGTATCCATTTCCGTTTATTACAGAACTTTCTCTATTCATGGTATAGTATATTGTAGAAAGTTTTTGTTGTTGCTCTATATCCAAGGAATCACGGTCTGCGGCGTAGAGGGACATCTCTCCTGTATTCCAATTCCAAAAGAGGAAGAAATCACCGCGTATTTCATGGATCACGAGATAGTCTCTCTCAAACCACAATTGATATGGATTTGTAGAAAAAGAATAGCATCCCCTTACTTTCCCGTCTTCTAACGTATAAAGCTTATCGCTGATTTGTATAGCGCATCGTCGTTCATCGGCGCCAAATGTCCATATTCTGGCATCCATTTTTGTGTTAGTTGGAAGTTCTTCCCATTTACACAGCTTTAAATACTGCTGAAGTTCTTCGTCGCTCTTTTGCACTAACGGAACGTTCATAAATACTATTGTATTAGCCGATGCGCTTCCAATTACAGAGCATAAAGACATCAATACGGCTATTATAAATACTTGATATCGTTTCATTGTGCACACCACTCTCGAATGCGCTCAATCCGATTATAGAGAGCTTCATATATATTAAATTTTCTCGTCGTTATCGGGTAAGTCTCACCCCAATTTGCATGAAATTCTCCCGATGGTGTACCAACTCCAGCTGAAGTAGTTATACCGTAATAATTTCTATCCTTGCCTTCTGCTATATTGAAGTCTAGGCCACCGCCAAGCCCGTAGTATGGTGTAAAAAGCGATCCGCCTATGGATTTTCCCGGGCCCTCAAGATCCGTAACATCGGGAGCAAACGTTACTGAAGTTGTTGCGGTAATTGAAGCGCTTGGACTGGCATTAGTTGTAATTCCTCCACCCATCGGTTGCCACTGGAATGCCACGTTACCATTCGAATCAGCAGAGACCATTGCCGTGAACGTGAAATCCGATACGCCAGGACTAACGTTTCCTGTTACACCATGCGATATAACAACATCTACGCTAGATGTTACCTTTTGGACAACCTTTACTGCGGCTTCGACAATATCCATGGCTTTCGACAGGAGTGCCTTGAACCAGCTATCGCCAGATTCATCCGTGTTTGAAACAGGATTATTTCCACAGTATACAAACATATTGCAGGAGACTGCATCACTGGAGTCTGTGCTGGCGTAAATGTCGGCATTGATGAATCTTCTATTTACCGGGTCATAGTATCTGCTTTGCAGGTAGTAGAATCCCGTCTCATTATCATAATAGTATCCACGATATCTGAGCGGGTTAATCTCAGCCAGTCTACCGGAGCTGGACACATTGCCCCATGCATCATATTCATAGGTCGCGACAGACTCATACTCAAAGCCGGGGATGTAGTGGATCAGCTTTACCACGTCGCCCTGGAGATTGAGAACGTAATAATATGTTTGGAAGCTCGTTCCGTTCGTTGAATACTTGAGTGCAAACGGCTTTCCGGATTCATCATAGATGAAATCAAGGACCGCTGTCAAGGTATTATTGGTCCGGATCGTTTCACGGGCCACTTTTCCGTTCAGTGTCAGATACTCATGCGTGACAGTTTGTGTTCCGGTGACGTGCATCCCCTGCGGGGAGACGGTTTCATCTTCAGCAGGAACGTCCGCCTCGACCGGTTCGCCCTCGCCGCCGGACATGATCTCACCGGGGCTGGTCGGCTGCGGCGGGATAATGATCTCCCCGCCTCCTCCGCCGCCACCGCCGACTGCCGTATAAACTGCATACACCGTGGTATCCGTGTGGATCGGCGTGATCACTCTGCGCCAGCTGCCAGTGTAGCCGAATTTGATCGGCACCGTCGGGTAGTCGCTGTCCGAAAGGGAAAGGATGATCACTGGGAAATAGATTTTTGTTCGGTGCAAGAGGTCACTTCCTTTCTGCAGGCTATCGGGGCCGTGCTAAAAATGAAAATTTCAGCTTTAAGAGATTTAAACAGGCTAAAGAGCAGATCAACAACAAAATGAATAGGCAATCGCTTCGCAATACTTCAACAATTCTGTATCTGATATAAGATTGTCCCGTTCAAAAAGAATCCTGATATAATTTGCCGGATCAGTTTTATCATAAAGGCACAATTCATAGTACTGTATAATGCCGCCCGCGGTTTCTCCCAACGCCAGCTCGTTAAGCGAAACTCTGGTGCCAAAACAGGTATACTGTAAAGAAGTGCGTTTTATTGAAGAAACAGTTATTCCGGTAACTGACTGTACAAATGCTCCGACGTCCATTCTCTCTGCCTGCGTATTGAAAATTGCGATCTCTTCTCCAAGCGCATCGTAAATTGAATGATTACCTTCTTCAAAAGAAAATGTCCAATCCGACGGCAGGCGGAACTGAATATCAAGCGGGCTAAGCGAAATCTTGCTCCAATCAACATAGTGCTGATTAATATATGGGTTATTCAGTTGCTTTTTGGCCTCGTATCTTCCGTAAATCTCGTTGCCCACCATCAGGAATACAGGAAATAGCAAAATTGCCACAGCCAATAAGCTACCTAGCAAAACTCCAACTAAGATATTAGTTTGATGCTTATTCATACTCGCTACCCCGGCTCTCTCAGTTAAGTGCCTCAAATATCCAAGCGTTCCTGTCATATCCCCGCGCTGTTTTCTTTGTATCACCCATATCAGCAACTTTCGCACGTTCTACAATGTCTGATAGTAGGTAATGCACAACCAATTCGTTCGCTATCCCCCGTACAGAACGATTTGAGAGTGCATCAGGGTATACCTCTCGCGATACTCGAAGCATTTCACTCGCAATGCATTCAGAAATTTGGCTCTTTAGCAAATCATTCGCATTAACTTGCGTGTTGTCAAATTGCAAAACGCCATTCGGAGTTAGTTTAAACTCATATGAATTAGTATATGTGCTTGAAGATTCGTACACCGTCCAAAAGAAACTATTAACTGTAAATGTTTCAGTATAAGTAATAGTTGTAGCAAAGAAAATTGCTCCGCTATCATTATCTGTACCTGTGGCATGTGTTTGTACATCGAGTACTGTAACTATTTTGGGAAGTTCTCCCTCTGAATCGTATAAGATCACAACATTATTCCAGCAATACGAATACATGTTACAGGCGAGTGCATTATTTGAGTCTGTGCTGGCGTAAATGTCGGCATTAATGAATCTCCGGTTCGCAGGATCATAATAACGAGACTGCAAGTAATAGAATCCCGTCTCAGAATCATAATAGTATCCGCGATATCTGAGAGGATTGATCTCGGCCAGTCTACCGGAACTTGACACGTTGCCCCATGCATCATACTCGTAGGTAGCAACAGACTCGTACTCAAAGCCGGGGATATAGTGGATCAGCTCGACAACATCGCCCTGCAGGTTCAGAACGTAATAATATGTTTGGAAGCTCGTTCCGTTTGTCGAGTATTTGAGTGCGAATGGTTTCCCTGATTCATCATAGACGAAATCCAGCACGGCTGTCAAGGAGTTATTCGTTTTAATTGTCTCTCTTGCGACCTTGCCGTTTAGAGTCAGGTATTCGTGGGTAACTGTTTGTGTTCCGGTGACATGGGTTCCCTGCGGGGAAATTGTTTCATCTTCAGCAGGAGCATCCGCCTCGACCGGTTCGCCTTCGCCGCCGGACATGATCTCACCGGGGCTGGTCGGCTGCGGCGGGATGACGATTCCGCTATCTTTCGTGTAGACAGCCGTGATCGTCGTGTTCGCATGGATCGCGCCTGTTTTCGGCCACGAACCTGTGTAACCGGCCCGTTTTGGGATCGCCGGATAGTCGCTCGTCTTCAGGACATAACCGTCCGCAACCGTCATGGTCTTGAGCGTCTTCCCATTGGCCTTGAATGTGACCGTATAATGTGAGGCGATCGGCGAATAGACTGCATTGATCGTTACATTGCTGTGAATCGCAGCAGTATGCTTCTCCCACGCGCCATTGCAGCCGACCTTGGCCGGGACTTCCGGATAATCCGCATCCTGTAAAACATACCCGTCGTTCACTTGGATCGCCTTGACCGTAAAGCCGTCCGCTTTGAAGAACACGGTATATTTTGTCACGACTGCCGTATACTTCGCCTGCACCGTGACATTGCTGTGAATTGCCGACGTATACTTCACCCATTCGCCGGTATAGCCGCTCTTTGCGGGCACGGTTGGGTAGTCACTGGCCTTTAAGGTGTAACCGTCTTTGACCGTCATGGTCTTGACGACCGTATTGTCGGCCTTGAAGGTAACGGTATACTTCGCCACGACTGCCGTATACTTCGCCTGCACCGTGACATTGCTGTGAATTGCCGTGGTATATTTGACCCACTCGCCGGTATAGCCGGTTTTGGTGGGGACGGCGGGGTAATCGCTGTCCTTCAGCGTATAGCCGTCCTCGACGGTCATGGTCTTGACGGTCGCTCCGTCGGCCGTAAAGGTCACGGTATAGTCCGGAAGCTGCGTGAACGTCTCGACGGTGTAGGTCTTGCTTGTGCGGATGCCGTCGGCGTCGTAGGAATACTC
>ERZ772886.1210-NODE-1210-length-23634-cov-5.480682_pt1 | contig 23634 bp, 23 predicted proteins | sample MGYA00512128_ERZ772886 | MGnify/ENA primary metagenome ERZ772886 (study PRJEB29015, sample SAMEA2737698) | human gut metagenome | biome: human gut; feature: human-associated habitat; material: faeces | place: China | collected 2012 ... | reverse complement strand
CCCACGCATCGTAGCCGTAGCTGACGACCGTATTTCCATTCTCATCCAGAATCGCAACAATGTCGCTGGGCAAGGATAGTGTTCGCTATATGAAGAGGTTTTCCCTGCTTTTGCAAGAAATTTTCCTGCAAGCCTTTCCAGACTGCCTGAATTTCAGTTTCTGAAACGCGAAAATGAAGAAAATTTTCGGACATAGGAAAAGCGGCACACAGCCAAGTGGGTGTCAGTTGCGTGCCGCCAAGGTGTCATCAATTTTCAGATGACATTTACAATTCTGCTGATAAAAAGTTCCAATCTTGTTGTTGCGAATCACCATCCATTGGAAGCTATATTGTAAAGCATAAGCTCCATACGGTTATTACTTTCTGACATAACACGCTCCTGTCGCGTCAATATTACGCAGGAATAATTTCATTTCGTCAAAAACATTTTTTCATATCTCACTTCTTTTTTATTTTGTGCTACAATCTGCGCAAAGTATTCCTCTCGGTGAAAATCCGGTGATCTAAATGGTGTTATCCATTCATCATACAATTGTATCATTCTGGGGGCGTTTTCTTGCGCATCCCCAATTTTCAACCGCTTTTCTTCTTCGTATTTGCTGATTTGTACGTCGATATCTTTTCTATTCCACGGCTTTGTACTCGTGGAAGCTATCCGCAGCTTTGCAATCCTCTCATCCATTTCGGCAAGCATCTGCGGAAGCGCATCAATTCGCTCGGTTCGAATTTTCTGCTTTGCTGCTTCAATCCAACTAACTGCAAATGCAATATCTCCCACATACGCTGCAGAATAGGCAATCAGTTCATCTGCTTGAGATTGAGGTTTTATAAAATGTCGTTCAAGAGCCGTCGTATTGCACAGATAATTTAACAGCTTTTGTGGTGAACAAAGCGATTCCACAAAAGCAAGGTTACCGCTTTTCAAGCAGCGAATTGCACTTTCCGCCCATGCTTCTGCCTGCGTTTCACTTGCACTTTCTAATAGAAAGGGCAATTCTTCCAGTCTCCTGCCGTTCAATATCCAAAGAGAATTAGGCATATAGAGCGGCGAAACACCTATTTCCACCTGCGTGATTCCTCTGCTTTTCTCGAAATAGCAGTATGATAGAATCTCGTCACCGTTTTTATAAAACCTCGTTGCTGTTCTCTTTGCATAACCGCATTGCTCCACCAAATACTTTCCTACTTGTTTCCGCGCCTCATTTGCGTAGGAAATCGTTTCCGACATTTAGATTCCTCCTCTCGAAATCATGGAACTTTCTCAATCGTTATCTTTGTCGGTAGGTTTTGTAAAATTTGATTGATCCTTGTTTGCGTAAGCGGTGCATTACCAAACTTAAAATCGATAGCATATGTTGGACGACCAAATCCATCAACAATGGCAACATCAAGTCGCATGCTTCCATGTGTACCATAATCTACTTGTTTTGTATTTTTGAAACTATAAACGAGCAAATTCCAAAAGGGAACCAAAAGGATAGAGACATTTCCTCTCTATGGTGGCAGAATGAAGATAGCAACACCACTCAACGTCCACCACGAAAGGAGACGTCTCATGAGTACATTGTAAAGCAATCGGAAGAAATTTGCAAGTGTTTGAACCAGCTGCGGTTCAGAAAAATTCTGTCCGATGTATACATGGAACACATAATGGCAATCATCCATTCGGTTTTCATGCCCGGCTATCATGGGAAAATAGCCAATACGAAGTATTTCAGCGAAAAGCACAGAACCTCCGTTGCCCATTTCCTGAATGACGGCAAGTGGGATAGCCTCGAAGTCGAGCGGTCATTCAGAAAGCAGGTTGTTGATACGGTTTACCACGAATCCCGCAAAAGCGGACAGCCCGTTTTCTGCATCATGGACGATACGATTGCTTCGCATACAGCGCCTTCGTCACAGGCGCTGCACCCCATTGATGCGGCGTATTACCACATGTCGCACTTGAAAAAGTGCCACGATTACGGGCATCAGGCAGTTGGCGTGATGCTGTCCTGCAATGGACTTTCTTTGAACTACGCGATGGTGCTGTATGACAAGTCGCGTTCCAAGATTGAGATTGTCCGGCGCATTGCGCAAGAGCTGCCTGTGCCGCCGAATGCTGCGTATTTTCTCTGCGACAGCTGGTACACATCGAGTGAACTGATAGCCGCTTTTGCGCAGAAAGGTTTCCAGACCATTGGCGCATTGCGCACCAACCGCATCATCTACCCCAACCAAATCCGACAGCAGGCAAAAGCATTTGCCCCTGCCATCCGCAAAGATGATCCGAATGTCAGCCTCGTGACCGTTGGCAATCGGCGCTTCTATGCGTATCGGTATGAGGGCAAAGTGAGCGACTGCGCAAAAGCGGTTGTTTTGCTGTGCTATTCGGAAAAGTCCTTGGGGAATCCCGATGCACTGCGAGTGTTTATCTCGACGCAGACGAATCTTTCCACGCAGGAAATCCTCGAAATGTATGCAAAGCGCTGGAGCATTGAGGTGTTTTTCAGAAACTGCAAGCAGAAACTCGCCTTTGATAAATGCCAGCTTCGGAAGCAGCGAAGCATCGAAAGAATGTGGCTGCTTCTTTCGCTTGTGCATTTCCTTTGCTGCACGCTTCCGGATTATAGGGGCGCTTTTGAAAAAGGCTTTGCCTATTTTCGAGAGTGTCTGTTGCAGGCATAGGGTGAGCTTCAGCGCTATGCTCAAAGAAAAGTTTGGATGTTTTTTGAAATTTGCTCATTCATAGTTGTAAAATAAAATAACGCAAAAGAAAGACTCTTCGAGTCAAACCTGGTAGAATGGTAGCGACCAAACCAACACTCGCCAGGAGGGACAAGATGAGCCAGAAGAATTATAGCACAAAGACAGGCGAAAAGAAGCACCTGGAAGAAAAAGGTTCTTCACGAAAAGTGATGGAGTGAAGAATGAAGCGAGAAGAACCTGACGAGCGCAAAGAAGAAAGCCTCATCACGATAGCCAATCCATACTTGAGTTGCTCAGACAAAAGTAAGGGGGAACAGGTCATGCTCCATTTAGATTGTATCGGAATTGAAGTCAAAAGTCAAAGATACGAAGGGAGAGGAGTCCAAGTATCGCCGGATGAGCAGGAAGCGGTGCTCATCATGGAAAAGCGGACAGGAAAAAGGTTCTTCACGTTTTATAGTGGAAAGAGAAGCTCGGAATAGCAACGATGGTCAAGCCATCGTTGAGAGAGGGCGGGCAACGAAGAAGTCGTTGTGCGGCATTGTGTGCTTCCTTCTCTGCCAACCTTTCAGCCAGCGGCTGATTTCCTTATAGACATTCCACTACTTTCCGTGATGAACCAAAAAGAAAGAACCCCGCCGAGCGTATATCGACGAGGTTTGGGGGAATTTGAAGCTATGAGATGAGTGTACGAATCCGCATCCTTTACAGGGGTCAGATGGCCCAGATGGGAACAATGAAGTTCTCACTGTCGATGGCCGTCAGCTCGTTCTTCATGCAGAGGATGGCGCCCTTTCCGCGGGGAACGGAGCCTTTGTCCAGCAGCTTGAACGGACGGGTCAGCTGCGTTCCGGGATTCGAGGTCTTTTTGATCTCCATCGGGTGAAGCTGACCGTCGGTCTCGAGAACGATATCGATTTCCTTGGCGTCATTGTCCCTGTAGTAATACAGATGCGGTTCTTCGCCTGCGTTGAAATAGGTCTTGACAATCTCAGCCACCGTGAAGTTTTCAAGGATCGCGCCGTTGATGGCACCTGCCTCCAGCGTTTCGGGACTCGACCACTTCGTCAGATATGCGACAAGGCCTGTATCATAGAAATACAGCTTGGGCTTGCTCACAGTGCGCTTCAGAAGATTGTTGGAGTACGGGTGCAGATAGAAAATGATGTCCGATTTTTCCAGAAGTCCGAGCCACTCCTGTACCTTCTCAGACCGCATGCCGTCCATGTCATTGCCAATATCGGCATAGTTCACCATCTGCCCTGTACGGCAGGCAACGGCTGTGATGAACCGCAGGAACTCCACTGCCTCGATGGTGCCGTCCAGTTCGCGAATATCACGCTGAATGTAGGTCTGCAGATAGCTGGAGTAAAACAGGTTGCGGTTGGTGATGCGTCCGCTGACGATCGCCGGCATGGAACCCTTGAAGATTCTTTCAAACATCTCAGGCGTATCCGCGGCATTCCTGCAGGAGACCTTTCTCTGAAGTTCGTTCAGATCGAGCGTAAAGGGCTTGTTTTCATCCTGCCCATATATTTCGCCCTGGGACATGGTGGACATGTGCAGGATGCAGGCCCTTCCTGCCAGGGATTCTCCCGCCAGCTTCATGAGCTTGAATGCCTGTGAGCCGGTCAGCCAGAAATCACCGTATCGCTGATCACGGTCAGCATGGAGCTTGATATAGGGAAACAGCTGCGGCGCGTATTGTACCTCATCGATGAGGATGGGCGGCTTATGCATCTGAAAAAACATCTCGGGATCGCTCTGCGCAAGCGCACGCTCGTTCAAATCGTCGAGCGTCACATAAGTGCGATTCGTCCCTTCCATCAGTTTCTGAAGCATGGTCGTCTTGCCAACCTGCCGCGGGCCGGTCACGATGATCGCCTGATACTCATGGCAGGCTTCCATGATGACCTTCTCCAAAGACCGCTTCATATACCCCATATCGTCACATCCTTTCGGGCGTTTTACACTCTATTTGTATTATAGCCGATTTTTACCCAAAGTCAACGCCTGTTCGGTTATTTTCCGGGAATTCTGTAAAATAGCCGATACTTCAACGACCATTCCTCAGCAGAAGCGAGGCAATGAACATAGGATCAGCAGCTTTTGCTTCTATTCATCGTTTGTTTCTACCTGACCGGAAGGAATCTGAGAAACGCAGAACTCAAGAGCTTGAAAGGTAATCTTATAGTGAGGCTTCGGGGGAATATACTCGACGTTCATGATATTCATCCTCCTTGCTTGGTCATCCAAGTCTGCGATAACGGGTATTTTTGCCATTTCCTTCTCGTTTAATCTCCCCGGTATCAACCATTTTACGCAGTGCTCCCTCGATGGCGCTGACACTTAACGAAGGACAGAGTTCGCGAATGTCCTGCTTGCTAAACCTGCCAAGCTTGTTCATGGAGGCCTGCCTGACTATTTCAATGGCTGGCTGCTTCTTTTCTACGAGGGCAAAACGATCTTCAAAATCCCTGTAGGCAGAAAGAATCGTACCCAGAAGATACTTGATAAAAGGAACCTTGTCTTCCGTCTCTTCGTGCCAGCCGATTTGAGCCTTACCAAGAGCATCATAGTACAAATCCTTGTTCCTCGCTATCTTTGCTTCAAGCGATATATACTTCCCCACATAGAAACCGCTTCTATATAACAGAAGTGTTGTAAGAAGACGGCTCATTCTACCATTGCCATCATTAAAGGGATGAATGCACAGGAAATCGTGGATGAAGATTGGTATGGCAATCAGCGGTTCGATTTCCATATTACCAATCACACGGTTGTATTCTTCACAGATTCGATCAAGAGCATCCGCTGTTTCGAATGGTGCCAGAGGTGTGAAGAGTGTCTCAACATGTCCATCAGGATACGTGGCGCTGATATAATTCTGAACACTCTTTGTACGGCCTGCCAGTGGGTTGTTCATATGGTTGTACATCACCTTGTGTAGCTGCAAGATATAGTTCTTTGTAATGGGAATCGCATCGAAGTTCTCGTGAATGATGTTCAGCGCATCACGGTACCCGGCAATCTCTTGCTCATTGCGGTTCTTTGGCGTGGTTTTTTCTGTGACGAGCTGCCGAATACGGGTACTGGTTGTGACAATTCCCTCAATAGCGTTGGATGCTTCTGTACTCTGAATCTTTGCAATCTCTACCAGCTTTTCAAGTTCTTCCGGCTTTTGCCTGAGGGAAAGCTCTTGCTTTCCTGCTTCTTTATAGATTGCAGCAATCAGGCCGAGTATCTCAGAGTCCCATTTCTGCTCTTTGATTGTTGAGTAATGAAACTGGCGCATTCACTTTCCTCCTCTCGATTCCCTTATATTATAATCAAATGTAAGGGAATCGTCAATGGCGTAAGTGGAAAATCCATTATAATATGTCCAGAATAAGAGAAAGGAAATCACAAAACCATCTTTTGAACCGTCCGCATAGACATCCGATTCGCCAGGAGCATCTGAACCCAGCCGGCTGCACGTCGGGTGATACATGTTCCAGGGTATGCAAAGGAAACCTTATTTTTGAAAGTCATTCCGCATTTCGGGCACTGGTACTGGTGGTATCCAGCTCACGGTTTCCAGAGAACAGCTTCCCCTCCGATGAACAGGAAAAGAATACGCGTATGTTCTCCTACCGTCAATAGCCAATGATCGGCCTATGAAAGAATGCGTGACACTCCTGCAATTTCATTAATATCATGCCGCGCTGTTCCTCTTGCATTTTCCCAGTTTTTTCTATGATAAAGAAAAGAAGCTTTCTGTTCAGGAGGTGTTTCCAATGACGAATCGTCCCGCTGAACCAAGCAGACCTGCCCGCCTGCCAATTGTCCGCTCCGCCATGTTCGGCCACGCGATTGCCGACGCGATGGGCGTGCCCGTCGAGTTTTCGACTCGAAGCCAGCGCCGGTGCGATCCTGTCACCGGGTACCGCGGGTATGGCGCACACGATGTTCCGGCTGGAACCTGGTCGGACGATACCAGTATGGCGCTGGCGACGATCGACAGTCTGGCGCATGGCCTTGATACCACGGACATGATGGAGCGCTTTTGCGACTGGAAGCTCCACGCCGCCTACACGGCGACGGGCGTGGTGTTCGACATGGGCATCACCACGAGCAAGGCGCTGTCGCAGTTCAAGAAGGGTGTGCCCGCGCTTTCCTGCGGCCTGGACGGCGAGTTTGACAACGGTAACGGCTCGCTGATGCGGATCATTCCAGCAGTGCTATTCTGCAAATTTGCTGCTGCCGATCTGTCCCCGGATGAGCAACTGGCGATCATTCACGACGTTTCCTCGCTGACGCACCGCCATCCCCGGTCGCAGATGGGCTGCGGCATCTATGCGCTGATTTTGATGGAGCTGTGCGACGGCAGGGGCATCTCGGGCATTCAGGCGGGCATCGACAGGGCGAAGCAGTATTACGAAGCAACCCCGGCGTTTTCCAAGGAACTGGGCAGCTATGCGCGGATTCTGAACTGCACCTCCATCATGGATTTTGCCCGAACGCCGGAGAATGAAATCAGGAGCGGCGGCTATGTGGTGGATACGCTGGAAGCCGCGCTGTGGTGCGTGCTGAATACGGACAATTACCGCGACTGTGTGCTGAAGGCTGTCAATTTGGGCGACGACACCGACACCGTTGCGGCGGTAGCAGGCGGTCTGGCAGGCTGTCTGTACGGAATGGAGGGGATTCCATGCGACTGGCTCGCCGGTCTGCGGAAGGCAGAGGACATCGAAGCGCTGTGCAGGGCATTTGTGGATTCGCTGAATACCGTGCATGAACTGCCGGATGAATGGCTGAAAGATACAAAAATGCTCGGCATGGCGGAGGAACTGGACAGTATGGAGCCTCTGCCCGAGGAGTATGTGAGCTTCATGCTGGACTTTCCCATTACAGCGAAGGACATGGAAAGGTTCCGCAGCGGTCATGCAAACGCAGACGCAGGCTTCCAGTGGCGGGTCGGTTCGGGGGGAAAGCTGTGCATTTTTCGTGGGCTTCGCTGCGTTTATCGCCTGCAAATTCGTCCCGAAACAGATCGTCATCGCGTGTTCTTCTATATCCATGATGGGATCGACAGCCTCGAAGATACGTTCAAGAACATGCCTCCGCGCGAGACGCTGGTTCAGCTTCTGATCCAATGGATGGGGCACGAGGCCGTTCTGAAAGCCGTCGATCTGCACTGCCATATCGTTCCGGGCGTCGATGACGGCGCACGGGACATGACGATGGCGCTGCAGATGCTACAAATGGAAGCCGCTCAGGGCGTCCGGCACATCGCCTGCACGTCGCACAGCTTTGACGGACGTCACGATGGATACCGGCATCGCCTGAAACTGCTTCAACAGGAATAGGCAAAGCAGGAGCGCGGACTCTCTCTGTATCCCGGATGCGAAATTTACTGCCCGCAAGAAACGCCCCAATCGGTTCTGCGTAAGGTGCAAAGCAAGGAATACGCACTGCTTGGCAACTCCGGCTACATGCTGCTGGAGTTTGATCCAGGCAGCCGAAGCCGATATATGCTGGATTTCGTCCGGAGTATTCTGGACATGACCGCCGCATCGGATGCCAAGGCAAAGCACGTTGTTCTCGCACATGTGGAACGATACAGTAACCTTGCAAATGACGACGAGGCACTGAACACACTGCTTGCGTGGGGCTGCCGCATCCAGATCAACGCGTACAGCCTCGCGGAGGAACAAAAGCCTTCCACGAAAGCCTTTGCGCGCAGGTTGCTTGATGAGAGGAAGGTATCCTTTCTTGGCTCAGATGCACACCGCACGGATCATCGTCCGCCGTGTGTGAAAAACGGCATCCGGTATGTCTACGACCACTGCGACGTCGATTATGCCAACGCGGTCTGCTACGAAAATGCGAAGCTACTGCTCACCGGCGCACTGGGATAAGAAAGGAGCATTCGTCATGGCAAGGTTCAAGGGGTTTGATTACAAGAAGGCCGAAGCCGATCTGGACGGCGTCGGCGCGTATCACCCGGACGAAATCCACTCCTACCATTCCGAGAAAGCCGTTCGCAGCTACATGAAGGAGCACGGACTGAATCCTGACAAATACTACAAGCCGGATGGAAAGTGCTCTCCGTCTGGCTCAAAGGAAAGCGACAATGGCGGCTGCTATCTGACCACCGCGTGCGTTGCGGCGCGTGGATTGCCGGATACATGCACCGAGCTTCAAACGCTGCGTGCCTTCCGCGACGGCGTTCTGGCCCGTCAGCCCGGCGGACAGCAGGAGAGGAGGCGTATCGACTGTATAAGGCGTATTCGATTCGATTGGGGAAAAGTATCTGCGGCTTGGTTGACTGACCGTTTGATGAGGTGAATACAATAAGTAACGGGCAAGCATGCAAAAGGTTCTCCACTATTTTTCGTGAAGAACCAAAGAAGCTGGACGAGGAGCTGATAGCCCAGGGTAAAGACGTGTCCGACCTGAATCGGCGTTTCACGCTATGAAGAACGAAAAAAAGTCAGCGTTACTACAAGGCGTGGGGGAAGCTTCCAGAGCAGAAGCGACCTGGCGTTGAAGGCAGTATGAGTTTGAACTGAGCAAGTACCGTGAGGTGGAGGAATCCTTGCAGCGCTGGCAGGATGACGGCGAACACATCGATGACAAAGGCTGCCAGAAGGCATGGAAGTATCTGAACACGAAGCGCATGGTGCCGGATATCAATCAGAGAGAAATGAAGGAGGACGTGTGCAGGCTGGAGGTGGTGAAGCGGGAGTTTATAAAGGAGCCATCCACATGCGTGATCAAATATTATGAAAGCAAATAGATCCATGACCAATATTCTACTATCATTTGCCATTGCCTCATCCTTTTTCCACAATCGGAATACACACGTTCAGATGGAACAGGTTATCCTCTGTCTGGTATCGCATCAGTCCGTCATATTTTTGTGCAACAAAGTCAATGGATCGCATGCCGTAGCCATGCTTCAGATAATCATCCTTTGTGGTTTGCGGCAGTCCTGAACCGGCAGGACTGCCCGGCACGAAATAGTTCGTCAGTTGGATCACGGCGACGCCGTTTTCTTCCCGTATGTTCAGGGAAATCAGACGCATAGCCTCATCTGTCAGTTGGCTGACAGCCTCAATGGCGTTGTCGATGGCGTTGTTCATCATTGAAAACACATCGGATGCCTCCATAAAGGATAGACACCGGGCATCAGCCATGCAGGAGAGCGTAATATGTCGCTGCTCCATGATCGCCTGCTTCTTGTAGAGAACCATGTTCAGAATGTCGTTGCCGGTCTTCAGGTGACTGTCGTAAATCCGAATGGCGCTGCGCAGCTTTTTCATCTCGTTTTCTGTCAGACGATCGGCATATTGGTCCAGCATATGGCGCATATCGTGACACTTGATGTTGATCATTTCCATATCGTCGCGTATGGCATCAAACTGTTTGCGCTCATTTTGAAGCAGGCGCTGAGTGATCTCCAGCTCCTTGTTGACATGGCCATGGGCAAGCAACACAGTGCGGAAGATGAGCACCAGAAGTGACCAGATCAGTGCCAGAGCACGCACTACTGAGGCCATCTCCGGGTTGTTTGCTTCCAGCGGGCGACTGTAGTTTTGCAGTACTGTTGTTATCGCCATGACGGAGATGGAAAACAACACAACAATGCGGGAATAGTGTTCATTCTGAACAACGCCTTTCTTTCCGCGGAAGACAATACCCAACGTGATAATCAATATCAGGTGCAGCAACAGATAAACCAGCCAAGCAATTTCCGGACTGTAGGACTGCCAGCCCATAAGCGAAATGCTGCGGTAGGGATCGACTCCCTGCACCAGATAGAATAACTCTGCAAGCCGACCGGTTATGGCCTGCACGGCTGTGCCAGCGCAAAGACACATGCTCCAGTCAGCCAGAGAAATGTTCCAGCACATGACGATCCATTGCGCTGTGCCGGTATAGACCAGTGCGGTGATGAGCAAATGCATCCAGAAACCGTTGAAGATCATTTGAAGTGGCGCAGTGGCAGCGGCCAATAGAGTGTATCCTACGAAGCCAAGGCCAAGGCGCATAAGAAACTTCTTTTTCCTGGGGAAGATAAATGCGAACATCAATGCACAGAGGGCAAATTCCCACGCGTTGGTGGTTCTGACAAACAAGGCATATTCAATACTCATCTTATGCGCTCCTCCGTATAGCTTAAAAATGATTGCATAAATTCCTTTTTCCTTGGCTGGCTGATCTGCAGATCAACGCCTTCTAGGGAGACTGTGTAGCCTTTCACGCGACGTACATAACGCAGATTGACCAGATAGCAGCTGTTGCAACGGGCAAAGTGATGGGAGGCATATTGCTTTTCAGCATCGTTCATGCGTGCGTAAACAGAGTAGGTTTTGTTGCCAAGCGTGTGATAGATCAAATGATGGCCTTCGGATTCAATATAAAGGATATCCTTCAGTACGAGCTTAACCTTACCGTTGGCATCGGAAATGATAGTCTCCGGTTCATCTGTGTCCATCCGCATCTGATGCTCCACGCGAGACATCTTCATCATAAAATCCGGATAGGAAAGCGGCTTGAGCACATAATCGAATGCACGGACTTCATATCCCTGGATCGCATATTGGGCCAGGGAGGTCACGAAGATCAGCAGCACATTGGCATCCAAGGCACGCAGCTTTCGTGCGACCTCCATGCCGTTCATGTGTGGCATCTGAATGTCCATAAAGACGACCTGGTATTCTGCCCGGTAGGGATCGAGGAACAATATGGGGTTGGTAAACACGCTCACACTTCCCGTAATCCCTTTGTCCGCGCACCAGCGGGTAAAGTAGGATTCCAGCAGCTGAGCATAAACAGGTTCGTCTTCAACGATTGCAGCACGCAGCATACCCTGAGCCCTCCTGTTTTTACGTTACCTATATTATAATCCTTTGCTTGCCTGCACGTCAATCGACGGCATCTTTAGTTCATGACGTTTTTTTTTAGTTTGTGTCAATTCTATTGAAGCAAAGGGGGCCTCCTATTATGATATGCATAACAACACCGCTCAAGCGGTCAATAAAAAGGAGGATTCCCCATGAAAAAGCTGCTTGCTGTCCTGCTTGCCCTGGTTCTCTGCCTGTCTGTGAGTGCCGTCTCCCTGGCTGAGGCTGCCATGACTGGCCGCTACATCTCTACCCAGAATATTGCCTTCGTGTCTGCCTATCCTCAGTACACCTTCAAGATGGCCACCTTCGGTATTCAGACCCTGGAGCTGTATGACGACGGTACCTATCGTCTGATTGACACCGAGAATTCCTTCTCCGGCGGCCTGATCTTCGCTGATGACGGCACCTATGAGGCGATTCCGCGTGGCGGCGATGTGTATGTGTACACCGGCACCTATGAGGCGATCTCTGATTCCGGCCTGCTGATGGTCACCCTGTCTGCTCCCACCGGCCTGGAAGTGACTTCCTCCAACAGCATCGAAACCAAGAGCGCTACTGCTGAAGGCACCGATCTGGAGACCCTGCTGGCCAAGTTTGGTTTTGCTGACACCGATATCATGATCGACGAAGCTACCGGCGTGTTCGACTTCATCGTGACCGGTCCCCAGGAGTAATCAAACAGCGCGGGTGGAGGTTTTCCAAAGCCTCCACCCGCTTTTTCGACAGAAAAGGAGATATTGAACATGCGCAGGAAGATGAAGCTGTGGCGCGGCCTGACTGCTGTGACAGGCATTCTGCTCTGTCTGTCCATCCTGATGACAGATCTGTTGGTTGAATGGAGTGGCCAGGTGAACGTCGTGCTGGGCGTTACGATCCCAACCACGGTGGTGGATGGCGATAAATGGGTGTATCCTTCCGAATACGGCATGAACGAGGAGGGTCTGGCTGCCATGCTGGCTGCCTCGGATGCCCATGATATTCAGACCATGATCGAAGGCGCCGTGCTGCTCAAGAACAATGGCGCATTGCCGCTCACAGGCAGCGAGACTCGCGTGAGCCTGTTCGGCCGAGCCAGCGCTGATCCCATTTACCGCGGAAATTCAGGTGGTCCTGCTATCGATAAGCGCCGCCTCGTGACCTTCCGCGCCGGGCTGGAGGGCGAGGGCCTGGTTATCAATGACAAGCTGTTCAAAGCCTATGAAGGCAGCGAACTGCGCCGAAGGAAGGCTGAGCCCGACTGGTTCATCGCTGAGGAAGGTGCCGCCTTCTATACCGCTGATCTCCAGGCTTCCTGGGAAAATGACTATCACGACGCGGCCATCGTGCTGCTCAGCCGCGATGGCGGCGAGGGCAAGGATCTGGCCATGTCTGACAGTGACGGCATTTCCCATCTTGCCCTGCATGAAACCGAAAAGGAAATGCTCAAGCTGATCGCAGACAGCGGAAAATTCAGCAAGACGATCGTCCTCATCAACAGCGCCTATCCTATGGAAATGGATTGGATCTATGATGAGCAGTACGGCGTGGATGCGGCGCTGTGGATCGGCACGCCAGGTCTGAAGGGCTTCACGGGTGTTGCCAAGGTGCTGACCGGCAAGGCTGCTCCGTCCGGTCGCCTGGTAGATACATGGGCAGCCAACTCTCTTTCTGCCCCCGCTGTGCAGAACGCCGGTGATTTCAAGTTTGCCAATACCAAAACCGGCTATATTGTGGAAGCAGAAGGCATCTATATTGGCTACCGCTACTATGAAACCCGCTATTACGATCAGGTGCTGTCCCAGCACAATGCTGCGTCAAGTGCGGGCACGTTCATGGGCGAAACTGCGTGGAATTATGCAGCAGAAATGACCTTCCCCTATGGATATGGTCTCTCTTACGCGAATTTCACGCAGGAACTGAAGGATCTGAAATGGGACCGCACTGCCCATACCGTTACGGCTAAGGTGAAGGTGACCAACAATGGCGCAGCCAATGGCGCTTCCTACGACGGGGCAGCCAAGCAGTCAGTTGTGCTATATGTCAATCAGCCTTGGGAAGAAGGAGAAGCTGAGAAATCTGCGATCCAAATGATCGGTTTTGCCAAGACCCGCGACCTCAAGCCCGGCGAGAGCGAAGAAGTGACCATCGTTGCGGATGATTACCTGTTTGCTACATATGATATGAACGCGGAGAATGGCGCTGATCCCACCCGCAAGGGCTGCTATGTGTTCGATGCGGGTGAATACACCTTCGCTATCGGCAGCGATGCGCACGATGCGCTGAACAATGTGCTGGCGCTGACTCAGCCCGCTGCTGCGCTGACTGATGCTTCCGGTAATGCCGTGACCGGTAATGCTGCGCTGGCCCGCACGGTCAAGCTGGATGCAAGGGACAATACGACCTACGCCATATCCCGCGAGACCGGCAATATCGTTGCCAACCTGTTTGAATCCATGGATCTGAACAGCTGGCTGCCCGGCACAGTGACTTATCTGACCCGTGCTGACTGGAACACCTTCCCGGCTCCGGTCAAGGATGTGGAGCTGACTGCCGAAATGAAGGCCGTCATCGAAAACGACGCTTTTATTACCCCCGACAATGCACCTGCCTATACGGATTTTGCCATTGAGCAGGATCACGGCATCAAGTTTGCCGATATGATAGGCGTGGCATATGATGATCCCAAGTGGGAGCTTTTCCTGGATCAGCTGACGCTTCAACAGATGACCTCCATCACGGGCGAAAACTTCGGTCAGCCTGCCATTGATTCCGTGTCCAAGCCTGCCAATGCCAACAGCGATGGCCCGGCAGGTCCCCAGGGCAACTACCGTTTCGGCGAAAAGTATGCCACCACCGTACACGTGGGTGAGGTGGTGGCGGCGGCAACCTGGAATATTGATCTGGTTGCTCAGCGCGGCAGCTTCATCGGTGAGGACTGCCTGTTTGTGGGCACGACGCAGCTGTGGTCTCCCGGCGCAGATCTGCACCGCACGCCGTTCTCCGGTAGAAACTTTGAGTATTATTCCGAGGACAGTGTGCTGTCCTACCTCATGAGTGCTGCGCAGACGTGCGCCATGCAGGCCAAGGGTGTGAACGCAGCCATCAAGCACTTCGTGGGTAACGATCAGGAAACGAACCGTACGGGTCTGTGTACCTTTGCCACCGAGCAGGGCTTCCGTCAGAATTCTCTCAAGGGCTTTGAGGGTGCATTCACCAAGGGCGGCGCGCTGGGCACCATGATGTCCACCAACCGCATTGGATTGGAGACCATGTATCAGAACGCCGCCACCTGTACGGGTGTGCTGCGCGATGAATGGGGCTTCAAGGGCGTTACCATCACGGACTCTGTGAAGGGTGACAAGTCGGTGTATGCCGTTGCCTGCCTGGTGGCCGGTACCGACACCTTCAATGCCGATACAGGACGTTCTACCGAGCTGCTTAAGTATCTGGTCAAGAACAAGGATGGCTATGTGCTTCAGGAACTCCGTCGCGCCAATAAGAATTTCTACTACGCGATGGCCCAGTCCAACCTTGTCAACGGTCTGACGCGCGAGATGGTCGTCCAGAACTTTGTGCCCTGGTGGCAGTATGCCATGCTTGGCATCAATATCGCGTTGGGTGCGTTCACTGCGCTGTTCGCCGTACTGTTTGTTTTCAGCATTGCTGCGGGAAAGAAAGGGAGGAAAGCATGATGAAGAAAGTATTCAGTGCCCGGACCGTGGGCTTCTATCTGGGTCTCATTGCTTGCCTTGCAGCCCTTGCCGGTGCGGTTGGTCTGGTTGCCACGGATATGGGTGACAGGACCTTCTCCTGGATCACTATTGCCCTGATGGGTGGCGGTATCGTCTTTGGATGCATAAACGGTGTGACTGACTTGGCCATCGCACCGCTGCTGAGCACGCTGTGCATCGGCTGTGGATTCTGCTGGCATCTGTACATTGGTCTGCCCACGCTCTCAGACATCTGGAACGGCGTCAACTACATAGGTGGCAATGCGCAGGCTGTGATGGTTTATGGCGGCTTCTTCGCAGTTGCTATGCTGCTGAGCATCATCAGCTGCTTCATGGCCCAGAGAAAGAATATCCAAATCGCATAACGCATTTCAGGCGTTCTGGCGGATCAAAAAACGCCGGAACGCCTGATTCAGATCCCAATAATACGACGAAAAAGGATGAACTGCGGCAATGAAATACAAGCTCAATGACAGACACTATGCTGATTTCCAGGTGTTCGAGGTCAGTAAACTGCCGGGACGCAGTTACTTTATCCCATATCCATCCCGTGCGGCAGCTGAAGCTGTCACGGCAAAGGAAAAGCGCTACTCCTCCGGAAAGGTACTTTGCCTCAATGGGCAGTGGGATTTTAAGTTTTTCCCCCGTCCGGCGGAAATGCCCTCCCTGCTCGATACATCCGAGATCAGTTTTGACAAGATCGATGTACCCTCCTGCTGGCAGTTCCGTGGATATGACAAGCCCTTCTATGTGAACATCCGCTATCAATTTCCCTTCAAGCCGCCGGTTATCCCTACCACTGAGAAAACAGGCACCGTATTCAGCTGGCTTGGTGTGGATCAAAAGGTTATGCCACGCTGGAAAAAGCCCGACGATCAGTACAATTTTGTCGGCGTGTATCGCCGCTTTATTGATATTGACCAGCCGAAAAAGAAATACATCATCTCTGTTACTTCAGCATTGTCTATGTATTTTTTGTTATTTCTGAATATTCTATCAGCTTCTGCAAATAAGCCAGTAGTGTTTACACGTTTGATAACAGCAACATCACGAAATTCTTTTTTCAGAAAATCCATGTAGACCTGTTCACTTTCGCCTTCACAGAATACCACAATGTACTTCTTGCTTTCTCTGATTTGGTGTGGCATTTACTGTACCTCCTCGATTTCAACATCTGGTATTGCACCGTATTTGCCTACAAGATACCCTTTTCGAATGTTATCGGTTGTGCGGGTTGAAAACTCGCTAAGGCTATATAGCTCAGATGTGCCATCTTTGTCATGTTTATCAACAAAGTACAGCTGATCCTTCCGTAACAGCTCAAGGTTCATTAGCTCCGTATTGTGTGTCGTAAAGACAATTTGCGCGCCATTGGGATTAGAGGCTTTGCTTTGGAACTTTGCAATGATATAGTTCACCAGCATTGGGTGCAGTTCTCGTTCCAATTCGTCTACGAGCAAAATGCCGCCTATACGCAAGGCAGATTCAATTGCAGGAGCAAGTGCCATTAGTTTTCGTGTGCCATCTGATTCATCAGAAAGTTCAAGCTCATAGTTTTCTTTCTGCCCGTTGCGTTTTTCGCCTTGATGACTTGCTTTTGCAGAAACTTCCCCCATTTTCAAATGAATTTCGCCGTTGTTGGAGGTTTCGGCAAGAACGTGCATAAATTGCACAAGAGCATTCTTTAGCTTTTCCTGAATATTACTTGGCAAAGTTTCATCATCTTTAATTTCGCTGCTGTTGAACTCAAATTGTATATCACGAATACCCAGATCTGCCGCCTTTGCGTAGTCAGCAATTGCTTTCAGCATATTCTTATCCTCGGAATACTCAATTAGCTGACGTGGTATATCGGAATAGTCTCGTGAAAAAAACACCTGATTACGGAACCACCGCATCGCAGCAATGCAAGCTGCGTCATTCATAGTGCAGGCCACAGAGAAAAACAGCTGATTTTCAGCAACCATTTCACCAATTAAGGCACGTTTGCTTTTTTCCTCTGTAAAGGAAAAATTTTGTCCATCACGAGAAAAGACCAATGCTTTTTGTCCCTTGGGGGCATGATATAGGTATTCTGAATGGATTTTATTCCGTGTGGCAGAAAAGCCATAGTAATACCTGATGCCACTTGAAACGTATTCAAATGCAAATTCCGTAGGTTCGTTCTCGGAATAATCATTCAGTGCAAAAGGTGTTACAGGAATTTCCGCACGTTCATGCTGCGTTCGCTGTGCATTGCGGATAAACTGTACAGCAAGCCAAAAGGCACGAATCACATTGCTTTTCCCTCCACCATTTTTTCCGTAAATTGCAGCGGCAGGAAGCAGCTTAATCGTGGACGACATTGGAATCAAGCATTCCTTAAACGGACTGAGTCCAGAAGCCTCCATAGAAAGTACAGCCTCATCCCGAAAAGAGCGATAGTTCTTGAACTGAAATTTAATGAGCACTAAACCCACCTCCTCAAATCTCAATGATAGTATAGCACAAAACCGTTAGAAATGCAACAGAATAAATCGGTTTTTTTGATTTTATCGGCTTGATTTTACTCTGTATGTGTATTTCTCATTTTCTTGTCGGATGTGCTTATTGTGTGTTCGGCATAGCAATGCAGTTTTGTGTCAGAAATCTTCATTGATGCTGAAAAAGACTTCCATTGAACTTTCAAAACGTTTCCGGACTAATATCTGATACTGACTGCGCCCTTGATGGCTTTTCACATTATCGTGCTACGCCGTCCGAACGGCCTGTTATCTTCTCGTTTGACACATTTCACTTTTTGTATTTATATAGTATGTTCATTGAAATGTAGCATAGTAATTGTATCAAGTTTTCAATGGAAACTCGGTGGTGAAATGACCGTATCGACTGACGGGCGTTTTCGTTACCTTCCCCCTTGCATCCTTTGTGTTCGCATGATATAATTATTATGGATAATACTTTATCCATTTCGCAATAATATCGCTGATATATCTAATATTTTATCCGCAGGAGGATGCTATGAACTTCGTATGGGAAACGCCGGAGGAAACTGATCTTGCTATTGCCCAGCGTCTTGCGCAGATTCGGAAACGCCGCGGCTTATCACAGCTTCAGCTGAGCGAGAAAAGCAATGTCAGCTACGGCAGCATCAAGCGTTTTGAATGTCATGGGCAAATCTCCCTGATTTCACTGACCAAGCTGTGTGTCGCGCTGGACTGCGCAGACGAGCTTCGCCGCCTGTTCAGCAATGTGGAATATGCCAGCATTGAGGAGGTTCTCCGTGAAAGAACGCAAGGTTGAGGTGTTTCTGGATGACCGATTCGTAGGCACGCTGGCGGAAACTGCCGACCGTCGGGTTGCCTTTGCCTATTCGGATGAATGGCTGGAAACAGGCTTTTCCATCAGTCCTTTTTCGCTGCCAGTTGAGCAGAAAGTTTTTGTGCCGACTGCAACGCATTTTCAGGGATTGTGGGGCGTGTTTGCCGACAGCTTGCCGGATGCATGGGGGCGCTTGCTGGTAAACAGAATGCTGCGCGCTCGCGGATTAGTCGCTGAAGATGTAACGCCGTTGGAACGCCTTGCTATCGTTGGTGACTCCGGCATGGGCGCGCTGACATACCGTCCGGCGTGGGACGTGCATCGGGAAGAATCGCTTTATGATTGGGACGAACTCGCCGAAAAGTGCCGCGCTGTTCTTCATCACGAGGATGTTTGCGACCTTGATGCGCTGTTCCAGATGGGCGGCAGCAGCGGCGGCGCGCGTCCTAAGGTGATGACAGCGGAGTGGATTATCAAGTTTCCTGCTTCTGGCGATATGCAGGATACAGGGTTCATGGAAAAGGAGTACATGGATTGCGCTGCCGATTGCGGCATTGTCGTGCCGGAAACGCGGCTGATGCCGTCCAAGCAGTGCAGCGGCTATTTTGCTGTGCGCCGTTTCGACCGGGAGCAGCACAGCAGTCGCATCATCCGACGCCATATGCTGACAGCAGCTGCCATTTTGGAGTTGGACTGGCGTATGCCCTCGCTGGATTACAACGCGCTCATGAAGCTGACAAGCATCTTATCCCGCAGCAATTCACAGGATTTGGAGCAGATGTACCGCCGCATGTGCTTTAATGTGTTCGCCCACAATCGGGATGATCACGCAAAAAATTTCAGCTGGCTGTACGATGCACAGTATGACTGCTGGCATCCGTCGCCCGCTTACGATTTAACTTGGAGTACAACCTATTATGGTGAACACACGACCACGGTGAATGGCAATGGGCGTGACCCCGGCATGACGGAAGTATTAGCGGTAGGGCGAGCGGCTGGAATGACGGCAAAAGTATGCAAACAGATTGCAGAGGAAATTCGGAAGAAAACGGAAGGACTGGAGCGGAAGTATCGTGAGGTGCGGGCATGAAGAACAGCGCAGGATGCACCGTCAATGGCAAAAGAATATATCTTTTTTCATAAGCCAATGCTGATGATGGCGGGAAATCCAGAAATCGCAACTTAAAAGCCATTTTTTTCGTCTTGATTAGCATTTTAATTGCCTTATGCAATTTTGCAGCAGAAATCTTCATCTTTAAAGACTGCCATCATTGAAATGCTTTCTGGCGCAGAAGTAGCAGTCAACACGGCAACGTTTAAGAATGACCCAGCAAAAATTGCAAGTAAAGATGATGTGATTACTTACCTGATTCACCTTGGCTATTTGGGATATAACGAGGATTCCGAAACGGCATTCATTCCCAACGAGGAAATCAGGCAGGAATTGATTACCGCCGTAAAAAGCAGCAATTGGAATGAACTGATTGGCTTCCAAGAAGAATCGCGGAAACTGCTGATGGCAACTTTGGCAATGTATGTAGAGAGCCGAACTCCTACACCACCGTGCCTACCGACCGATACACGGCGGTTCAATCGCATAAGAGCAAGAACTTGCAGCGGCAGGATACCAAAGTCTCCTGCCGCTGCAAGTCTTTCGTTTATAATGGGATATGTTAAAACTTAGCTTCCAACTATTCTCCAATAGCCCAATCTAAAATGCCCCACTGGTATGCCTTATCGTTCGGAATTTGCAGATTTTTTCGCTGACATCAGCTTCCTTCAGGTTCCACCTCTCGATGGATACCCTCGACTAACGCTTCCTACTGCCAAGCACGTTGTGGTCTTTCACCACTTAATTATTGACCATACCGGTTACACAGAAACGGCACACAACCGAGTGGGAGTCAGTTGTGTGCCACCGAGGACTGCTATCTATTTTCCCTATCTATTCGCACAAAAACACCAATGCCATCATTCCGTCAGCGTAATTGTTTTGAACGAATTCGTTGATAAATCCAGCGCCAAGATTTCTCTTCCGGGTTTCGTATAGAAAAAAGCATTTCCATTCTGCACGTTCAGGTTCCAATCATAAACATGCGGGAGCGTGACAGATGTAACTTCTTCCGGGTGATTGAGGGAAATATAGTGCAGAGTAACTGACTCCGAAGAGGCATCCAGCGCACATAAGAAGCCGTCCTTCATTGAAATAGACTTTGCTCCTGCAATAAACGGAACCGAGACGACAGAATTATCTGGGTTATATAGCAGCATGTTTTCTTCGTCGAGCATATAGCCATTGCTGATTCGTGAAATATTCTCCGGAATCACAACGGGAATGGACGTACCCGATTGAAACAAAAAAGCAAATGTAGAGCCATCTTCCGTCTGATAGATACACTGTTCATTATCCTGTGCTATTACATCTCCCTTAATAATTACTGTTTCGGACTTGCTCGTGCTGTCGTATGAACATAAGCCAATGTCTCTGTAATATAGGGGAGCATTATCCATTGCACCACACAGGACATAGGAAACGCAGCGTTTGTTTTCTCTGCTTTGGGTATGATAGTAGTATATGTCAGATGAAGTATAAACGAAATAAATTTCTCGTTCGTACAAAAGTCCTTCTGGCGCAGCAACCATGCTGTATATCGAGTGCATTGTTTCAAATTCAAGTGAAATATCCGACCAGTCCTGTGACATTCGATATACTCGATAGCGATGCCGAACCGTAACGCCGAAAATTTGGTTTACTACATGAATCATTGCCCAATATGTTTGGGATTCTGCGTCGTAAGACATCAGGAAGTTCCCATAATATGAACTTCTGGCTCCCGGATCAATCATATTGATTTCGGCATGAGCGGAAGACATAAACAAGCATACCACAACCATCAGCACAGAAAGCAGCTTCATAGAACGAACCTCCTTTTTTTATTAATATTCCATACCAATTGGCATCATTTCGGTTTTTACCGTCGGAAAACCTGATACTTCAAAAGTCCACCCTACATATCTTGGGACGGTATCAAGAGAAGCACTACCAAACATTAACCACATTATTGGGTTTTCAAAGAACGGGTTTGAAGCTTGCATAACAGCAGCGGAAGCTTGCATGCAATTTGTGTATAAGACATTATATGCAGGTACAATTCTATACATACTATCTTTATCTGTATATGTAGCACGGAGTAATTCAGCATAGTCAACTGATCTGCTATAGTCTCCAGTAAACAAAGTGGCACGATCATACTTGCGTCCATATAATGGCTTTTTATCTTTCATCCGTGTATGATTCAATGTGTCATTCAGCGCGTCAAGATTCAGCAAACCATTGCTATCAAACGAGACTGGAACATTCTGCAGAATCACTTTTGCTTGAGTCCAAACAGGCACTCCCACCGCTTCAGGCCCCCAGTAGAAGTAATACCATGTGCCATCATCATCCTCAATGAGTAATGACGTATGACCCAATCCGCCTACATTGCCCGAATCCGTCAGCCAATATGCATCCGTTCCTTCAGCATCCGCCTGCGTCAGAATGTTATTAAAGCAGTATGCATATACGTTATTCTCCAAAACACACCGTGAGATTTTAACGCCAATATCCATATTGGTAAACCGTCCCCACCCCGGATTATAGTACCGGCTCCGCAGATAGTACAGCCCCGTCTCCTCGTCAAACACATACCCGCGATAGCGGAACGGCTGCACCTTGCCCAGCGTTTCTGCCAGTTCGCCAGTACACCACAGCGGCGCGCCCCACGCATCGTAGCCGTAGCTAACGACGGCATTTCCATTCTCATCCAGAATCGCAACAGATTCGCTGGGCAAGGGCAGTATTCGCTATATGAAGAGGTTTTTCCTGCTTTTGCGGAAGTTTTTGCTGCCAGCCCGTCGGCGGCTTGTGCGAGGAGCACAGGACGCGACGGGCTGGGAATAGAATATTCTTATGATTGTGTGGATTACTATTGACGATACGCTGCATTATCCTGCAGGTATGTATCTAATATCTTCCACTATTAGTTGTGGTCCAACAAATCTGATTTGAATTTTGCCTCCATTTGTCGCAGGCAACTCACCTAGTCCGCCATACGATGTGACCATTACGTTGTCTTCTGGTACAATCGCACATATATCATTCAAACTGGATACACCTATCTCAATAACGGACAAGTCATCGATAGTAAAACATTGTTTCATGTTTTCATCTCCATTGGTTTTGTTATGAAAAACAACAATTAAGCACACAATTCCACAAAATAATGCTGTCGCAATTATGTAAGAAATTACGTGAGCTTTTTTCAATTTACCTTCTCCTCTCTCACTTGGTAACAGCAAAATATACAGTTTTACTGTCGTGGTAATTATTGCAAATGACTCTACCTGTCTTTGCATACCCATCCCATGCTATTTCACTTGGATTATCTCCAGCAATTAAGCGTGAAGGCAGGGAACTGGATTTGTGCGACCAAGAACCATCACTGTGCTGTAACATAAAATGATAATCCGCTTCACTAGTTCTTAATGCAATTCTGTACTCATTTGGATTGATGGGACTATCATAAGAATCAATGATGCGCATAGACCTTCCATCAGCTTTTGCATCATCCAATACCATTTGGGCAACATTTTCAACACTGAAATCTTGAACTGCATCAGGACTTCCACCAACATACCTCCATTCTGTTTCGCCTAAAGCGTATGCATAGCAGTTATACTTGGTAGAAGTCGTTGGTTTGTATGTTGAAGCTTCACCATAGTCTGTTTTTGCGGCACAGCCACTCAATAAAAGTGTACAGGCAGCAAGCACCCCAGCAAGCAGCAGTCCCTGAATAGCGAACAATCCAGCGGGATCCATATAGGAGATTACAGAGTTTCCACAGTAGGAAAACAAATTGTGCTTGCTGCTTTTCTGGAACGTTGAGATAAGCGCATCCGCATTAACAAACCGTCCCCACCGCGGATTATAATACCGACTCCTGAGATAGTACAGCCCCGTCTCCTCATCAAACACATACCCGCGATAGCGGAACGGCT
>ERZ772886.1208-NODE-1208-length-23636-cov-25.102710_pt1 | contig 23636 bp, 18 predicted proteins | sample MGYA00512128_ERZ772886 | MGnify/ENA primary metagenome ERZ772886 (study PRJEB29015, sample SAMEA2737698) | human gut metagenome | biome: human gut; feature: human-associated habitat; material: faeces | place: China | collected 2012 ... | reverse complement strand
AGCGATTTTGGCTTTTGTTTTGTTGCCGTATCGCGTCGACTTGTATATAATACCACGTGGTCTAGGTTATGTCAACACTTTTTTCGACATTTTTTTGAGATTTTTACTGAAACACTAGGATTCGTGGAAAAAGAAACATGCTTGATTATCGCCTTTATCGGCATTAAAAATTCTTCAAAAAATCTCAAAAAAAGTAGCATTTTCAGCTGTTTTTTTCATAAAAACCGCCGAAAATCAGTAAAATTTTTCTTTATTCCGCAGATTTTTTTCTTAAAATCATGTAGGTTTTTTCTTCTATCTTCATTATCCGCAAGCTGCCGATTCAATACATATCCTTCCGGAGCATACTTTTACATACTTTCCTTTAAAATAAATACGCTGAGTTTTCAATAATTCTATGACAAAGTTGTCTGAAAATGCTATAATAAGATGACTTCTATTTGCAGCCTTTGGTATTGGCTGCGCAGTCAATATAATGAAGAAGAGGTAGAAAATGTTTAAAGTACTAAAATTCATTGTCATCAGTGTTGTTTGCCTCATTATAATGGGAGCCTCAGTGCTTTATGGCTTCTCCAGTCTTTTTGCACCTCCTAATATGGATGAAACACTGATTCCGGACGCTGCTTCACAGTTCTACGATATCAATGGTAACGCAATCTATACTACGCTTTCTGAAGAACGCAGAGTACCTGTTACTATTGATAAGATTCCTAAGCATGTGCAGCGTGCCTTTATTGCTATTGAAGATAATCGCTTCTATGAACACGGTGGTATTGACTACCGCGGCACAGCACGTGCTCTGCTTTCTACATTAAGCGGTCACGAAGTACAGGGCGGCAGTACCATTACCCAACAGCTGGCAAAGAATGCTTTTCTTACGCAGGAACGTTCCATCATCCGTAAAATTAAGGAAGCTTTTATTGCCAAGGAACTTGAGCACAAATATACTAAGGATGAAATCCTCACTATGTATCTGAACCAGATTTATTTCGGTCAGGGTGCATACGGTATTGAAAGTGCTTCCATGTATTACTTCAATAAGCATGTTCAGAATCTGGATATCGCTGAAGCTGCTACTCTGGCAGCTATTCCCAAGAGCCCTAACTACTTTAATCCTTTTGAAAATCCGCAAGAAAGTAAAAAACGTCAGGAGCTTGTTATCGACCAGATGGTTAAATACGGTTTTATCTCTGCTGCTGACGGTAATGCTGCCAAAGCAGAAAAGCTTGTCTTCAGCACAACACATAAAACCAATTCCGATCCTCGCTCCTATTTCTTCGATATGATTACCCAAAAGGTTATCGAAGAGGTTGGTGCAGACGCTCTCTATAAGGGCGGTCTTAAGATTTACACCACTTTAGACCCGGATATGCAAAAGGCTGCTGAAAATGCTATGAAGCATCTGCCGGGCTATTATACAGACGGCAAGAAGCTGACTCAGCCGCAAATGGCTCTGGTTGCCGTTGACCCGCATAACGGTTATGTTAAAGCTATGATCGGCGGCCGCGGCCAGGATAAGTTCAACCGTGCTACTCTTGCAGTACGTCAGCCCGGTTCTGCCTTCAAGCCTTTTGTCTACCTGACTGCTATGCAGAACGGTTATTCTCCGGCCAGTGTCATTGAAGATAAGGAAGAAGAATTCTCTCCCGGCTGGAAACCGCAGAACTCCGACAGAGCATGGCATGGTAAGGTAAGCCTGCGTACTGCTCTGGTACGTTCTATGAACGTGCCTACCGTTAAGCTGGCCCAAGAGGTTGGTGTAAGCAAAATTATCAGCAATGCCGAAAAAATGGGTATTACTACTCTGGTTGATTCCGGCGCCTACAGCGATGCAAACCTCGCTATGGCACTCGGCGGCCTCAGCAAGGGCGTTAATCCCTTGGAAATGGCTGCAGCCTACGGCGTTCTGGCAAGCAATGGTATGTATTGCAAGCCTATTGCTCTGCTGAAGATTGTTGACCGTGAGGGTAAGGTTCTGTACGAAGCTAAGCCTGAACCCAAACGTGTTATTGATGCCGAAGCAGCATACCTGACTACTAATATGCTGCAGGATGTTCTTATCAGCGGCACTGCAGGCGGCATGGGAATCGGCCGTCCGGCAGCAGGTAAAACCGGTACTACCGATACCTACATTGATGCCTGGTTTGTTGGTTACACCCCCGACCTCAGTACTGCCGTATGGGTTGGCGATGATAACAACAAATCTATGAACCGTATGTACGGCAGCGGCGCTCCGCTTTCTATCTGGCATGATTTCATGGTCAACGCTCTGGCCTCTACTCCGCGCACCGGCTTCAGCAATCCTGGCGTAGCAGTTCCGCAGGAACCGGAAATCAAGCAGGATGATAAGGACAAAGATAAAGACAAGGATAAAGATAAGGACAAAGACAAGCAGGCTCCCGCTACAGTAACAACTGAAGGCAATGCCAACCAGGCACCTGTAGTAAGCAGCCAGCCCACTAAAAAGAAACGCAGCATGAAGGACCGCGTTAACGAAATCATGGGCAAGCCTGTTGTCAGCAATCAGCCTACTCCGCGTAACTAATTCACTTTTATGGTGGTCACTAAGTGTGGCCACCATTTTTTATTGCTCGAAACTAAGTATATTGTATACATGAATACAGATTTATGCTATAATAATGACAGCTATAAATCAGCTTTAATTAACGAACTATAATAATAAAAGGAGTACTGCCATGGAGAAGAAACCCGTAAAAATAGTTGAAACCGTCCTGCGTGACGGCCACCAATCCCTTGCTGCCACCAGAATGCGCATCAGCGACATGCTGCCGGTACTGGAACAGTTGGATAACGCCGGCTACTATGCTTTGGAGGCTTGGGGCGGCGCCACCTTTGACTCCTGCCTGCGCTTCCTTAACGAGGATCCCTGGCAACGTCTGCGCACGCTCAAAAAGTATCTGCGCAAAACCCCAATTCAAATGCTGCTGCGCGGTCAGAACATTTTGGGCTATAACCATTATGCCGATGACGTTGTACGCGAATTTGTAAACCGCTCTGTTGACAACGGCGTATCCATCATCCGTATTTTCGATGCTCTTAACGATACACGCAACCTGGAATGCGCAATGCGTGCCGCTAAGGAAGCAGGCGCACATGTTCAGGGCTGTATTGTATATACCATCAGCCCCTACCATCAGGACAAGGATTTTGTACAGCTCGGTAAGGAACTGGCACAGATGGGCGCAGATTCCATCTGCATTAAGGATATGGCCGGTCTGCTGCGTCCCTACGCTGCCGAAAGCCTTATCCGCAGCCTGAAGGCAGAGCTTGACCTGCCTATCGACCTGCACACCCACTTCACCAGCGGTATGGGTGATATGACTTACCTGAAGGCTGTTGAAGCCGGTGCGGACATGATTGATACCGCGCTTTCTCCGTTCTCCGAATCTACCAGCCAGCCCTGCACCGAAGCTCTGGTAGCAACGCTGGAGGGCACTCCCTACGATACAGGCATCAGCCTTGCCGAGCTTAATGCATTGGCTGACTATTTCAAGGATGTACGCAAGAACCTTATCCACGATTTCAACCTGAACGCCAACATCACCATAGATCCCAAGGTACTCACCTTCCAGATTCCCGGCGGTATGCTTTCCAACCTGCTGAACCAGATGAAGGAAATGGGCGTTGCCGACAAATACCCGCAGCTGCTTGAGGAAATGCCGCGCGTGCGTGCCGAGCTCGGCTATCCGCCGCTGGTTACTCCTACAAGCCAGATTGTAGGTTCTATGTCCGTATTGAACGTTGCACTTGGACGCTACAAGATGATCCCCCGCGAGGTTAAGGATTTGATTCTTGGCAAATACGGCCGCACTCCGGGACCGATTGACCCTGAGGTAAAACGCCTTGCCATCGGTGACGCACCGCAAATCGACCACCGTCCTGCCGACGATATTCCGCCGCAGATGAAAAAGCTGCGCGAAAAGCTGGCTGAGGAAGGCTTCCCCAACGCACCGATTGAAGACGTTTTAAGCTATGCCTCCTTCCCTGAGGTAACTCTTAACTTCCTGCGTCACAGCAACATCGGTATGAAATTCCACGATTTATAAGCACAACGCTAAAGAGCACGCTGAGAAATCAATCTCAGCGTGCTCTCTTTTTATGCAGATATTATTTTACATCCTCCAGATGTTCTTCCTGAAGCTCCTCGTGAATCTTTTCCGGCTCGTGCAAAAGCTGGATGCCGACGCGCACAATACGCATCTTGTCAATCTCCTCTACCGTAAAAGCAGCAGCAGGTGTCTGCACCTTCTGCCCCACCTTAGGCGGATAATCAAGCTGAGAGTAAACCCAGCCGCCGATAGTATCACAGTTTTCTGTGTCCAAGGCCAGCTCGAAGGTATCGTTAACATCCTCCAACAGCATTTTGCCGTCTACAGAATAGGTTTTGCTGCCCTTTTCTTCTACCTCCGGACGTTCCTCGTCAAACTCATCCTGAATCTCGCCTACGATTTCCTCCAGAATATCCTCAACGGTAACCATACCTGCGGTACCGCCGTATTCATCAACGAGGATTGCCAGCTGGCTGCGATGCTTCTGCAGAATACGCAGCAGCTTGCTGATAGGCAGAGATTCCGGCACCAGCAGCACCTTACGCGCCAGACTGCGCAAATCAGGACGATCGCCGGCGTTTAAGCTGCGCAGTAAATCCTTGATATGCAAAAAGCCGATAATATGGTCCTTATCCTCATCACAGATAGGATAACGCGTCATGCGCTCTTCCAACGCCGTCTTGATATTATCCTCCCAGGAATCCTCCAGATACAGGCAGATCATATCGGTACGCGGTACCATGATATCGCTGGCACGACGGTCGGAAAAATCAAAGACATTATCAAGATAAGTAAGCTCTGTTTTATCAATATAGCCATGCTTGTGGCTTTCTTCCATCAGAATGCGGATTTCGTCCTCGTTGTGCGCCTCTTCCGCCTCGCTCGCAGCCTCAACGCCTATACGACGCAACGTCCAGTTAGCAACATGATTTAAAAACCACACCGCCGGATACATCAGCTTATCAAACAGAATCAGCGGAGTTGCCACAAACAGAACAACCTGCTCAGTCTTTTGAATAGATAATGATTTAGGCACCAGCTCGCCTAAAACGATATGCAATGCGGTGATAACACCGAAGCCGACAACAAAAGCTATTGTATGCTCAACTTGCGGCGGCAGCTGCAGCAGATTAAATACAGGATGCATCAGCTTCGCCACCGTCGGCTCACCAATCCAGCCAAGGCCCAGAGATGCCAGCGTGATACCAAGCTGTGTCACCGAAAGATAGGCATCGAGATGCTCCGTAACCTGCTTAGCGCTTTCTGCCCGCGTATTGCCTTCCTTAATCAGCGCATCAAGACGCGAAGGGCGTACCTTGACAATAGAAAACTCCGAAGCAACGAAAAAGCCGTTCAGCGCTACCAAAAATAAAATCGCTATAACATTAAACAAACATATGAGATAGTCCAAAAATCTCTGTAATCCTGCAGATTGCAGAAAAACAGTTTCACCTCCGTAAAATATATGATATTAATAGTATTGTACCATAGTTAGGCCATAAAGCAAAATAATTTTTTGTAAAAAATGTAGCAAAAAAGCCGCCGTATCAGCAAAATTCACATGATACGACGGCTTAAAATATGTTTAAAAGGTTAGATAAGTCATCAATACTGCTTTTCCTAAGATTAAGGAGAAGGTATTAGCTTCGAGGCGGCAGTACTTCTATGCCTTATACTCAAGCTTTAACTGCTTCAGCGCAGCGTTTGCACAGAGTCGGATGCTCAGCGTCCTGACCAACCTCGTCGCTGTAAATCCAGCAACGCTCGCATTTGTGGCCTTCGGCAGCAGCAACGGTAACCTTCAGGTCCTCACGGCCGGTTGCTTCGGCACCTTCGGCAGCGCCTTCAACAATAACAGCCTGAGAAACAATCAGCAGAGTTGCCAGGTCTTTTTCTACGGATTTCAGGATAGCCAGTGCTTCGCCTTCGGCGTGCAGCTCAACCTTAGCGTCCAGAGAGTGACCGATTTGTTTGTTACGACGAGCCAGCTCCAGCACCTTGGTGATTTCGCTGCGGATTTCAATGAAGTTATCCCATTTGGTTTCCAGCTCTTCGTTTATGTATTCTTCCTTAACTTCCGGCCAGGGCAGCATTTGTACGGATTCCGGAGCATTAGCAGGTTTCTTCATGAACTGCCATACTTCTTCCATAGTGAAGCTCAGTACCGGGGACAGCATAACGATGAGATCCATGAGGATTTCATGCATAGCGGTTTGTGCGCTGCGACGCTCTTTGCTGTCAGCCTTGTAAGCATACAGGCGGTCTTTGAGGATATCCAGATAGAAGCTGGACATTTCAACGGTGCAGAAGTTGTGGATTGCATGGTACAGTACATGGAAATCATAGCTTTCGTAAGCAGCGGTAACTTCCTTCTTCAGCAGCTGCAGATGCATCAGAGCCCATTGATCAAGCTCCAGCATTTCGTTGAACGGAACTGCATCAGTTTCATAGTTGAAATCGTTGGTGTTGCCAAGGATGTAACGGATGGTGTTACGGATTTTGCGGTATACCTCAGCCAGCTGTTTCAGGATTTTCGGGGAGATACGGATATCTGCCTTGTAATCGGAGGAAGCAGTCCACAGACGGATGATATCAGCGCCGTATTGTTTGATTACGTCCTGCGGAACGATAACGTTACCTACGGATTTGGACATCTTGCGGCCATCGCCGTCAACTACATAACCATGAGTCAGTACGGATTCGTACGGAGCACGGCCTGCAACAGCAACGGAAGTCAGCAGAGAGGACTGGAACCAGCCACGATGCTGGTCACTGCCTTCGAGGTACATAGCAACCGGCCAGGACAGCTCCGGACGCTTTGCGGCAACAGCCATGTGAGAAGAACCGCTGTCGAACCATACGTCCATGATATCGCTTTCTTTGTGGAAGTGCTTACCGCCGCATTTCGGGCAAACAGTGCCTTCCGGCAGCAGCTCTTCTGCAGTGTGAGCCCACCATGCATCGCTGCCTTCTTTTTCGAACCAGTTAGCAACGGAATCGATGGTAGCTTCGTTAATCAGATGCTCGCCGCAGTTATCGCAGTAGAATACCGGGATAGGAACGCCCCATACGCGCTGACGGCTGATGCACCAGTCGTGACGGTCGCTTACCATGTTATGGATACGTTGTTGGCCCCAGGAAGGAATCCACTGTACATCGTCGATAGATTTCAGTGCTTCATCACGGAAGCCGTCGATAGAAGCGAACCATTGAGAGGTTGCGCGGAAAATAATCGGGTTTTTGCAGCGCCAGCAGTGTGCGTATTGGTGCTTAATGTTTTCTTTGCCCAGCAAGCAGTTCAGCTCAGCCAGATATTTCAGTACCGGGATATTAGCATCGAATACAAACATGCCCTTGAAGCGTTCGCCTGCTTCTTCGGTCAGCTTGCCCTGAGAATCAACAGGGCAGAGAATCGGCAGCTTGTATTTCAGGCCGGTTTCAAAGTCGACATCGCCATGACCGGGAGCGGTATGTACGCAACCGGTACCGGCTTCGGTAGTTACATAATCAGCCATAACTACGAGAGAACGGCGGTTGTTGTATTCAGGGAACGGATGCACGCATTCAGCGAATTCCATATCTTTACCAAGAGTAGTGCCAAGGATATTGCTGAGGTCCTTGTGGCAGACAGCGCCAACCTGAGCCAGCAGGTCCTTTGCCATGAAGAGAACTTCGCCTTCACATTCAACCCAGGCATATTCCAGAGCAGGGTTCAGAGCAACAGCAACGTTGGCAGGCATGGTCCACGGAGTGGTGGTCCAAATTACCATGTAAGCCTTTTTGCCTTTAGCAGCTTCCGGAGTCTGGCCGTTGTCTTTTACCAGCGGCATTTTTACGAAGATAGTCGGAGTTTTTTGTTCGCCGTATTCGATTTCTGCTTCAGCCAGAGCGGTTTCGCAGTGCGGGCACCAGTAAACGGTCTTTTTGCCTTTGTAGATATAGCCTTTGTTAGCCATAGTACCGAATACACGGATCTGCTCAGCTTCAAAACTGTGATGCAGAGTGATGTACGGGTTTTCCCAGTCACCCAGAACGCCCAGACGTTTGAAGTCTTCGCGTTGGATATCAACCCATTGCAGAGCGAAGTCGTGGCATTTGCGGCGCAGAGTCAGCGGATCCAGCTCATTGCGGTTCAGGCCCAGCTCTTTGATAGCAGCGTGCTCAATCGGCATGCCGTGGGTATCCCAGCCGGGAACATACGGGGTATCGAAGCCGCGAGCATATTTGTATTTCATGATGATATCTTTTAAGATTTTGTTCAGGGCATGACCCATGTGGATTTTACCGTTTGCATACGGAGGGCCGTCATGCAGAACAAATTTCTTGTGGCCTGCATGCAGAGCCTGCTTTTTGCCATAAATATCGTTTTCTTCCCAGAATTTCAGAAAATCAGGTTCGCGCTGCGGCAGACCTGCACGCATAGGGAACTCTGTTTCGGGCAGATTCAGTGTTTTACCATAGTCCATTACTAATAACCTCCAATTTTATTAAACAAAAAATTTAACAATATAAAAAAGCTTCGTCCCTCAGATAAGGGACGAAGCTGTAGACTAACAACGATTAATACGCTTGCGTATCATGCATCATTAACAAACGTGTACTCCGTGGTACCACCCTCATGACGACAGCCTTTGCTGCACGCCACTCGTGTGCGCAATATCGGGCGCTCCCGTATGCAGCTACTAAGCTTCGCCGCACCCGCTCCAAAGTGATTTTCACCTGCTTTACTTCGTCCGGGCTTGCACCATACCCCGGTTCGCTTAACCTGCGCCGCAAGCTACTGTCTTTTTCATCGCGTTAACAAATATCAATAAACGCTAATATTATACATTAGCTGTAGCAAGAAGTCAATGAGTTTTTCTTGCTTCTCAAAATTACTCTTTAGTAGACATTTTTTCTATATCCGTAAAATCAATATAGAGTTTTTTATTCTTATATCCGTAAGAAGTTGTCAAATCTACTATTTTTTTACTATAATCACCACTCACCAGCTTGCCGGAAAAAACTACAACGTCGCCACTTTTCAAAGGCATAATCTTTTTATAAAGCTCGCTGTCGGCAGGGATTAACATTTCATCTGCGGCATATCTTTTTGTTTCAACAGCATATTCCGCTTCAGGAAAATCACAGCTTAGCCTTACATAAGCAGCCATCCCAGATTTTTCCGATTCGATGCTATCAACCTTGGCACACCATTTTTTCACATAACCGTCTTTAAAAAATTCATTGAATTCCTTTTCGTATGATTTATTGAATTCCGCTTTCTCAAGCTCTGTCATGGATTTTCTCTCGTTTTGATTATAGCGGGCCTGTATTTCATTGAACTTTTTCTGGCTGGGAATACTTTCAGCAACTACACTATCAGTAATTTTCACAAATGAATTATCTGATTTTCCGATATGTAAGCTACTTCCTAAAGCTGTAATAAAAGTCAGCAAAATTATTAAAAGAAAAATACCAACTATCGCTTTGGCAAAAACTCCGTGATACCGCCACAGCAAATATAATCCTACCGGCCAGAAGATAAAAAGCATTAAAACAGCAAACCAGCCCTGTTCCCAAAATTTACTTTCCCGCTTTACCTCAGTTGCTTCTTCACGAACCGCTCTCCCACAACCGGAACAATATTTGGCGTTATCAGATATTTGTTGTCCACAGTACTTGCATTGCATAACAATCCGCTCCTCATCATCCATGTATATGTTATTACAACAACATAAAATCCTAAAAACAAGCTAATGATATGCCCTAAGCTCTTTGCCTCTAATCACCTTTATCTTAACATTCTTTAGGATAATTAGCAACAATACTTCCGCTCTCCCCCACGCCCATACTTATTGGCTACAGTATAAAATTCCCCCTATACCCTACGCTCTACTTCTACCGTACTTTACGTCTATCCTTTATGTAGTACTCTAAAGAACAAGGTTACTACTAGCTTACGCTAGTAGCTTTTATCACAGCCAAAAGAAATAAAGACAGAAAGAAAAAATTATAAAAAAGAAAGAGAGAAAAAAGAAAACTCATTATACTAATGGCTAAAAAACATCAATTTACTCACCCCCCAGTGCAAATTTTTTTAGAAAAATATTTTTAAAATTTTTTGCGTTAGGGGGGTGAATAAAACGACAAAAAAAGCCATTAGTATAGTGAGAACACAAAAACAACCGCTTAAGCGCTTTTCCTCAAAGCACCCAAGCGGTCATTCACAGCCTTATTCACTTCTCGTACTTAAACTCAAACACGCCAAAGCCCTTTCCCTGCGTCAGATGACTGACGTCATTCAAGCGGAAAACAGCATGCTCATGCCATTTGTTAATCCCCAGAACAGTTACGCTGGCAGGCTGCACATCAACCGAAAAGTTAAACGCCGCCACCTGCTGCATATCCATTCCCAGCCAACGGAAAATTATATTCTGAATCGTGCCCTTATGCGCAACAATCAGCAGATTTTCCTTATCGACATCCGCACAATGCCACAAGCCGTGTACATTACGACGATAGAACTCATTGCGCGTTTCACCGCCGGGATAGTTGCGGTGATCCAGCTCCTGCTCGGAAGCAGGCTTGCAAAAATGCTTCTTGGCCTCTTCCTCGGTCATGCCGGCAGCAATACCGTTATTCTTTTCCCTCAGAAAACGGCAATGCTCTATTTCGCCCTTAAAGCCAAGCTCCTCGGCAATAATCTGCGCCGATGCGGAAGCGCGCTGCAAATCACTTGCCAGAATCCGCAGCTTGCAATTACGTCCGGCAAAATCCTTCGCCAGCTTTACCGCAGCAGCCTTTATCTGCGCCCTTCCCTTTTCGGTCAGCTTTGAATCCGTCCAGCCGCCGGTCAATCTTTGCGTATGATGCGTTGCTTCACCATGCCTCACTAAAATAATCATCATTCAGCCTCCGACTATTCTTCGTTATGACTGGCATAGTTTTTGAGCAGCTCAACCTGCGTTTCCAACAGATGCAGCATATTTTTACGATGCAGCGCCGCCTTTTTCACCTGCTCGTTATAAGCCTGTTCGGCCATAGCAGCCTTGGCATCAGCCTCAAAAATAATTTTACGGCTGCGTTCCTCTGCATCCCCCACCAGTTTACGATATTTAGTATTTGCATCCAGCATCATTCTGCCGGCTTCGCTGCGAGCATCCTCCAGCAGCTTGTTAGCCTCGCTGGCAGCACTGTTGGCGCGTTTTTTGCAGACATCCTCGGTAGTAATGCGCAGTTTATCGGCATCCACCTCGGCAGTGCTGCGCAGCTTTTCGGCATAGGACTTAGCTTCTTCACGCAGCTTATTGCATTCAGCCATCGCTGCCTGCAGCATGTTATCGGTTTTGTTCTTCGTCTGATTATACAAATCCTCGGCATGCGCCATGGTATCGTCGTGCAACTTCTGCGCCGCAGCCTTCGCTTCGTTCAGCTGCTGCTCGCATTTCACTGCCGTTTCCTTCTCCAGCAGCGCCGCCTTCTTTTCGCTGGCGTTCTTCACCTCGTCAGCAGTTTCCTGCGCTACAGCCAGTGTACTCTGCATGGTAGCCTCCATCTGCTGATAATATTCCAGCTTGGAGCTGACGCGCTCGATAGTTTCCTTCTGCTCCAGGTTATCCAGATAAAGGTATTCGTATTCCTTAATCAGCTTGGCAAGAAACTTGTCTACCTCTTCTACCTCATAGCCACGAAAACCCTTGGTAAAAGTTTTTTTCTTTAAATCCTCCGGATTAAGCATGGTTTATCCTCCTAGATATAACGCTTCAGCGTTACGCTGATGCGTCCTTTTTTAGTAGTGCCGCGGATTTCCTCAATCTCTACTCGTCCACGGCCGCGGAAGGAAATTACATCGCCCTCGTTCACCGGCTGTGCCGCCTTCTTGGCTTCTTTCCAGTTTACCTTGACATTCAGGCTTTTGATTTCATCCGCCATACGGCTGCGGCTTACGCCATAGCCTGCCGCTGCCACGGCATCAAGGCGCAAATCAGCGACTGTCGCGTTAATCAGCTTAACCTTTTCTTCCTTCTGCAGCAATTCCTCGCGGGGAATTTCCGTAAGCGTTACCAGCGCAGAACCGATCTGCGTCAGATTACCGGTAAGATAATTCACCAGCGATTTTTCTACTACGAACTGCGCTCCCTCGGGCACAAAAACAATATCACCCAAGGCCTCGCGCTTGCAACCCGTGCCCATAAACGCACCCAGGATATCGCGATGCGACAAATCATAATAGCGCTTATCCCAGGCCGCCAGAAAATAGGCCATACCGAAATCCGGCTGGCCGTAAAAATCATCGGCAACAAAGGCAGCCTTCACCCTTTCGGCATTACTGAAGCCGCCGTCGCTTTCCAGACGCACATTTTCGTAGTTTGCCGCAATAATTTCCGCAACGTTATAGGCATGAGGATCAAGAAACTCGCTCACGCGGAACTTGCGTGATTTATTGGCGCCCTCGGCCAAGTCCAGCAGCTTGGCCGCCAGCTGTTCGTCACCGCCAGCTTTAAAATAACGCAGAATTTTTTCTCTGTCTGCCATAAATTATTTCCCCTGTAATTCCTTATCTCTTTGCAGCACTGCCTGCACCGCATCATAAAAAGCACCGCGCACGCCATGGTTTTCCAAAGCATGGATACCGGCAATAGTCGTGCCGCCAGGGCTTGTTACCTGGTCGCGCAGCTGTGCCGGATGCAGGCCGCTTTCTACGCACAGCTTGCCGCTGCCTGCCATTGTCTGTGCGGCCAGCTTAATAGCCAGTGCCCGCGGCAGACCGGCACGCACGCCTGCGTCAGCCAGTGCATCAATAATCACAAAGCAATAGCCCGGTCCGCAGCCGGAAATAGCGGTAATCGCCTGCAATGCTTTTTCATCTACAAATTCTATTTCGCCGCAGCTGCTGAAAATTGCTGCCGCAGTCTGCTTCATCGGCTCGGTTACCGCCTCATCGCAGCAGATGGCAGTCATGCCGGCGCCTGCTGCCAGCGGCGTGTTCGGCATCGTGCGGACTACCGGGAACCCCGGAGCATAGGCATGCAGCTGCGCAAGCGTAACACTGCCCATGATAGAAAGCACCCAGGCATCCTTTTTCATCGCAGCTATCAGCTCAGGCACCAGCGCCACCGGTGCAACCTGAGGCTTAACGGCAAAGATTACCAGGTCAGCATCCTTTACTGCCTCTTTATTATCCGTAGTAACATTTACGCCAAAGGCTTCATGCAGACTGCGCGCATGTGCTTCCGTCGGCTCGCCTACGGTAATCATCTCCGGTGCAATCAAACCGCCGCCGATAATTCCCTTGATAATAGCTTTGGCCATAGCGCCGCCGCCGATAAATGCAATCTTCTTTACTGCTATTTGTCCCATGGATTATTTCCCCTCTCGTCAAGCTCGTGCTCTTCGCCCGCATCTATATCTACGTTTTTCGGGGCGCAGATAACAATATTGCGGCCCAGCTTTTTCATGCTGCCGCCGATAGCATAAACAGTACCGCTGATAAAATCGGTCATACGCTTGGCAACAACATTGTCTGTCTTATCGTAATTAACAACTACAGCCTGATTATCACGCAGATAATCGGCAATCTTAGGAGAATCATTGAAATCTACAGGCTCCAGCAGTACAACTGTCATAAGCTTATCGGCAATAGGCAGGTTAATGGTTTTGCTGCCCATTTTTTCATTTTTAACCGGCTCCGGCTTTGCTGCCGAACCCTTAAAGTTCAAAATGGATTTGCGTTCACGCTTAGGCTCCTCTGCCGGTGCTGCAGCAGCAGGCTCCTTGCTGCCGAAGAAACGTTTCTTGGGTTTAGCGGGCTCCTGCTCGGTCTTGGCAGGCTTTTGCTCCACTTCTTCCTCGATGATTTCTTCCTCGTCATAAAGACTTAATGCATTCATGATTTTATCAATAATATTCATTACGTCACCAACCTTATCTATGTCTTAAAATTTCAGGCTATAATCACGCTGTCCGAACAAGGCTGTGCCTACACGCACAATATTGGCACCTTCTTCAATCGCAACTGTGTAATCGTTGCTCATACCCATAGACAAAATATCTGCCTGCGGATACTGCTGCTTTAAGCGGGCGAACGCACGGTAGCCTGCCGCAAATACAGGTCTTGTCTGCTCGATATCCTCGCATTTTTGGGCAATAACCATCAGCCCGCGCAGACACACATGCTTGTATTCGGGCAGCTTCGGCAGCAATGCTAGGTAATCCTCTTTATCCAGACCGGACTTTTGCTCCTCATGGGCAATATTCAGCTGCAAAAGGATATCCTGCACCTTGCCGATGCGTTCTGCCTCTTTATCAATCGCAGCCAGCAAACGCTCACTGTCTACCGATTCAATAAGGTCAAACAAAGCTACTGCCTGACGCGCCTTGTTCGTCTGCAGATGGCCGATAAGATGCCAATAGCCATGCTTGCCCAAGGCCTCCTGCTTATGCTTAGCCTCCTGCACGCGGTTTTCGCCTACGTTGGCAATGCCCAAGGCTTCAATATCCGTAATAATTTCGGGCGGATGATTTTTCGTCACCGCCACCAGCGTTACCTTATCTCCTGTGAGCAGGTCTTTATTTTTACGCTTGTCCAAAGCAGACGCTATCTGCTCCTGAACCTGCTTTAAATTATCAGCTAACAATGTATTTGCCCCCCAATTCTCAGCAAAATGATTTGTGGCAAAGATTCTGCTTTTTATTATGCTTTAAAAGCTCTTTATCTTTATATTTTAGCATACGTGTAAACCATTGTCACGAATAAAAACAACAAAGAGCTGCCGCACAAAAGTGCAGCAGCTCTCAATAAAATTATCTTTGTTATGATAGCTATTAGTATAACAGTTTGTTGGCAATAACCAGACGTTGAATTTGGTTGGTGCCTTCGTAGATTTGCATGATTTTAGCGTCACGCATCATCTTCTCTACAGGGTACTCTTTGGTGTAGCCATAGCCGCCCATTACCTGAACAGCGTCGGTAGTTACCTGCATAGCGGTATCAGCAGCATAGCATTTAGCCATAGCAGCCTCTTTGGAGAATTCCATGCCCTGGTCACGCATCCAGCAAGCCTTTTGAACCATGAGGCGAGCGGTTTCAACCTTCATAGCCATGTCAGCCAGCATGCCTTGAACCATTTGGAAGGAAGCAATCGGTTGGCCGAACTGACGGCGCTCCTTAGCGTATTTAACAGCGCAATCCAGAGCAGCCTGAGCGATACCTACGGAAACAGCGCCAACGAACGGACGAGCGCTGTCTAAGGTGTTCATAGCAATACGGAATCCTTCGCCTTCGCGGCCTACGCGATAGGACTCAGGGATAACAACGTCTTGCAGAACCAGCTCGGTAGTATTGGAAGGACGGATGCCCATTTTGTTTTCTTTCTTGCCAACGGAGAAGCCCGGGGTGTCTTTCGGAACGATGAAAGCAGTCAAACCACGGATACCGCCGGTTTTGCGGGTGTTAGCGAATACCAGAAAGATTTCTGCCAGACCACCGTTGGTGATGAACATTTTGGTGCCGTTCAGAGTGTAGGTGCCTTCTTCCTTATTGCGTACAGCGCGGGTAGAAACGCCGCCTGCATCACTGCCTGCACCGGGCTCGGTCAGAGCGAAAGCAGCCAGACCGCCGTTGTTCAGGATATCGCAATACATTTTCTTTTGCTCATCGGTGCCTGCCAGCAGAACAGGTACAGTTGCCAGGCTGTTGGCAGCCAAAGAGGTTGCAACACCTGCGCAGCCTTTGCCCAGCTCTTCATAAATGGTAGCAACAGCAATGCTGTCCAGGCCGGGGCCATCTAATTCTTCCGGAACAATAACGTTCAGCAAGCCCATTTCGTTAGCCTTGTCAATCAGGCCGTCACGCATATGGTTTTCTGCATCCATTTCAGCAGCATAAGGAGTAATTTCTTTTTCAACAAACTCCCTTACCATTTCCTGTAATTCTAATTGTTCCTCGTTTAATGCAAAATCCATCATATCCTCCTTGATATCAAGCGGTCTTCCGCGTCATTTCCCTTCCAAATAAACTCAGGTAAGCTCACCATTTGGCGGGTATCTCTTTAAATCTGTCGACGACAAACATCGTTGTTAAAATCGTCCCAATTAAATTCTTTTTGCTGTCAGTCATTTCAGCCTCAATAACCATCGTAGAATGTCCGGAATGCTTAATATGGCTTCGTACCGTTAATGTAGTCGGCTCATGGACACCTTTGATAAAATTCATGCTGAAATTAAGAGTTGCCACTACAGCGCCCACGCTTGCACCGGTAACACCCAGAACGGAGTCTGCCAAGGCCAACATCACTCCGCCGTGACATATGTCACGATGATTAAAATGCTTCGCCGGATCAACGTCAATGCTGACTTCAGCACTGCCACACTTTATCTCACCAATATGCACACCGAATTGAGTCATAAAATTATTATCTGTGTACATCTGGCGAATATAGGCAGGAACATCCTTGACCTGCTCCACAGCTATCATCGCCTTTCTTCGGACAGCAGAAAAAATTACTGTCAATATATCTTTGATATTTTACCACAAAACAGCGCTTAACTCAACAGTTTCATGCAAAAAAATAAGCTGAAAGGAAAGTTTTAGGGATAATTTTTTCAATAATCGCACTTTGGTATAAGCGCGAAACAAAATGGCTGCCGCACTTTGAGTACAGCAGCCATGCAAGAAGCAGATAAATTAATCGATAATATTTTGCTTGTAATCGTGATACAGAGTCTTGAGCTCTTCCATAGTTGCTCCCATCTCAACTTTAAGCTTGGAAACAGTATCGTAATCGCCCTCGGCAACAGCTCTGCGGATACTGGTAAAGATGCTCTTCTCTTCGAAGGAATCCTTAGCCAGCTTAGCACGCAGGTTCTGGATTTTACGCCACATTGCCAGGTCGCAGTCGGTGCAGGTTTCCTGGTTGTGCAAGCGCTTCATATCGATAACAGCCTGATAATTTTCCGGAATCAGACGAGTCAGAAGCTCGGTTTTCCAGCGAATCAGAGCACCCTGCATGAAGGAGTCGATATATTCCTTCTTCAGGATATTGCCTTGAGTGAGCACTGCAACCTTTTCCGGATATTTTTCGAAAGCGCAGAGATTTTCCCAAACGGTAGCAGGCGGTTCACCGAACAGCTTGCTGCGTTCTTCCGCACTGAAATCTTCAAACACATCTTCCTCAGTACGGTATTGACGGTCGGTATCCAGATAGAAGCCCTCTTCGCCGGCCTTCTTGGAAATTTCCTTTTCCAGAGCCTTCAGGTCCTTGCCGGATTCTACGCAAGCCTTAATGCCGTCGAGGCAGGACAGGTAGAAGGCTGCAATGGCGATGTAGGTATTGGTGTACGGGTTCGGAGAACGCATTTCGATACGGGTAGCTTTATCGTTGTCCAAATCGCGGATCAGGCCTGCAAGAATTGTTCTGTTACGGGACGGGTTATCCGGGCTCAGGCCAAGGCTGGTAACGATGCAGACAGGAGCTTCAAAGCCGGGTTTCAGACGGTTCAGAGAGTCAATGGTGCAGGAGATAAACGGATTGGTTACCTCGTAGTTTTTCAAAAGGCCCATGAGAGCGCCGTAGCCGATAGCGGACAGGAAGTCCTCATGCATATCCTTCGGCGAGAACAGGTTGACAATTTTGCCGTTTTTCATTTTTGCGGCAATGCCTACATGTGTATGCTCACCGCTGCCTGCAACACCGGGAATCGGTTTAGCCTGGAAGGAAACCTCCAAGCCGTTCATGCGGAAAACTTCTTTAACGATGATACGTGCCAAAAGCTCGTTATCTGCAGTCTGAACGCCGCTACTGAATTTCCAGTCAACCTCCAACTGCTCCATAACGTGAGTCATATGGCCTGCGCCGTCAATCTGACCTTTAACGCCGCCACATTCCTTATGGCCCATTTCCGGCTCCAGGCCGTACAGCTCCAAAGTCTGAATAGTCTGCTCCAATGCAGTACGCACGTTGCCGCGGGTACGCTGCCAGTATTGCTCCTGCATTACCTGAGAAGAGCTCAAAGCCTCCAGCGGTGCGTCCTCACGCGGAGTTTTTACCCAAAATTCCAGCTCGGTAGCACTGGTGAAGAGCAACTTTTCAATCTCAGCAGGATTTACATGCTCCAGACCGGCAATTACCGGATGCTTAGCAAACAAATCCATGATTTCTTTTTCTACATAAGCCAGAGTATCATTCAAAATAGAACGGGAATCAACATGATTGCCGTTGTGAATCAGATAGCAGGGAATGCGCAGAGTACCGATCATGCGGCCGCTTTCTGCATCAAAATGCTCATAGTTATAATCAACAAACCAGTTAACGGTTTTATCAACCTTCATATCAACGCGGGCATCGTTCAGAGTAGCGATACCGGTCAGCACAACGGAGGAGCCGTCAGTCTGTGCTGCGCTACCTGCCAAAAAGCCATCGATATCCTCGAGGAAAATCTTCATCGGAATTTTTTCATCGGTATCATTACCGGCAAAATCCACACCCATCAGAGATACAAACTGAATCTCCGGATGCAGAGTCAGAAGCTCACGCAGAGTACTTTCGTTTTGTTCTTCGGGTTTAATTACATACAGTAAATCTTTGTTGTTCATGATCAGTGCAGCCATAAGGCTGCCTCCTTTCTCAATACTCCCTAATTATCATGCTGCAGAAACATGCTCCCTACATATTTTCTGCAAGATAAACGAAAAAGGACCTTTTTAAGCATGGACACACTACTTCCTTACTCAAAAAAGTCCTCGTTGACTGTCTTACTATTATAGCAGATATTAAGTGCTTTTGTCCAGCTTTAATTTCTGATAATGAACTGTCAGGCAAGCAGGCGGACAAGAATTTCCTCCAGCTTTTCGTATCCGCGTCCACCCTGACGCAGCTTGATATTCATATCAGATAGTCCCAGCAAAGCTTCCGTCAGACGCTTTTCATCAAAGCGCCTGCTGTCGCGCTCCAAAAATCTGTAGGCGTATGGGCTGCGCATCCCCAGCTCTTCCATAATGCCCTTCTGGTCGTAGCCTCTGCGCTTCAGCTCCAGATAACGCAGCACCTGACGCAGTTTAAAAGCTACGGTTGCACTGAGCGGCAGGATATAGGTTCCGTGCTTGCGTTCGCTCGCCAACAGCTCCAGACATTGCTTCAGCTTGCCTGCCATAATATAATTGGTCAGCGCAAAAGATGAAGCGTTTGGCAGCAGTGCAAAAACATTCAGCACATCCTCTTCCGTCCATTCTCTGCGTCCTGCGGCATAAATCGCCAGCTTGCCGATTTCCTGCTGCAGCAAATCCAAGGGAATCTCTTCCTTTACCGGCTCGATATATTCGCTGATAGCCGCCAGCGCATCTCTGGTAAAATGCGCGCCGTATGCTGCTGCCTGCGCATACAGCCAGTCATCAAGATCTCTTTCCTTAATGCGCTCGCACGGACAAATCAGCGCACTTGTTTTGAGCTGCTTATACAGTTTGGTCCGCTTATCCATTTTCTTACTGCTGATTACAAGCAGACAGTAATCCGGTACGTCGCTGACAATCGCCGCCAGCTGCTCCATTTTCTTGGAATCGGTATCATCCTGCGAATCAGCAGTGCCGTTTGCTTTAGCAGGCTTTGCTGCCCACAGCTTTTCGTCCTTCAGGAAAATCAGCGATTTGCCACAGAAGAAGGGATAGCTGTTGACGGCCGCCTGCAGCCCGGACAGGTTGGTGTCCTTGTCAAAGACCGTTATTTCGCGGTCAGCCTCCGGCGTATCGCCAAAAACATATTCCGGCAGCGCGGCAATAATGCTGTTGCGGTAGTAATCCTCCTCGCCGCACAAAAGCAGTACCTGCGCCTGCGGCAGCGGCTTATGCTGTTGTAATAGTGAAATCAGGTTTTCCGGTTTAATATCCATCTGTATTCCCTCTTATTATTTTTCTAACGGTACAATAGCTAAGGTCTTGCCTAAAGGTGCAAGTATTTTTAAGATTGTACTGATTTTAGGAATAGATGTACCGTTTTCCATTCTGGCAATTACAGGCTGCTTTACTCCGCTCAAAAGCTCCAATTGCTTTTGTGTTATTCCCTTATCCTGACGTGCTTTAATCAGTTCACCTATTAAGGCAACGCGCAAATCACTTGCAGAAATTTCTTCCGGTGTAAAGATATTCTTTCTGACATCCTGCCATTCATAGCCTACTGCACTATTCTTCACTTTCCTCACTCCTTAATTTGAAATCTTCCCATTCACGCAAAGCCTGAGCAATTTCGGTTTTAGGCGTTTTCTGCGTTTTTTTCATAAAGCAATGCAACATTACAAAACTATTATTTTCCCATACTGCAAATAAACTTCTATCACGCAAAGGCCGCAACTCCCAAATGTTATCCTGTATATGCTTAATATAAGGCTCACCTAATTGCAGACCAAATCTAGCTAATGCCTGCATATAGTCATTATGCTTATTTAATTTGATTCTGCTGTTCTTATCTTTTCGCGAAGCAAGTTCCATTAAATAATCATATACAGGCTGTCTGCCACGCTTATCACGATAAAAATATATTTTGTACATAATTTCTCTCCTTTAATTATAACTTATGAGTTATATTTTGACAACAGCTTCACTGTAAATCAGCATAGCCATAGCATTTTATTCCCTCTGCGTCAAAAACAACTTTAATGCACCCCAGCTCATCCGTTCTGACAACATTGCTGCCTATTGCCTGCAAACGCTCCAGCGTTTCCTGATGCGGATGTCCGTAGCGGTTGGCGCGTCCGCAGGAAATTACCGTCAGCTTAGGGCGCACCTGCTCAAGAAATTCCATACTGCTGCTGTAATGCGAACCGTGATGTCCTGCCTTCAGCACAGTGTATTGCTGCAGCTGCAGCCCTCGCTCGCGTTCTTCCCCCATGTCGCCTGTAAACAGCACGCTGCCCTGCGCGCTGTGCAGCGCCGCCAGCGTGCTGGCTTCGTTTCCCGGCACGGCCTGCTGCGGCACATCAACCAAAACAAGCTCTGCAGCAGCGTCCAACGCATAGCGTTCACCGCTCTGCACAACATGCGCCTGCGTCCTGCCGGCCTGCGCCAAAATTTTCTGCTGCACCCTTTGGCTTTCCTCTGTAAGTGCTTCATTGGGCAGGAGCAGCTTTTTTACCCGCAGCTGTCGCAATAAATCCGCCGCAGCACCCACATGGTCAAAATCATAATGGCTTAAAAGCAGGATATCCGCCTCACGCTTGCCAAGATAGCGCAGAAATGGTGTTATCACGCGCGTTGCAGTCGAAAGATTTTTTAAGCCGCCGGTATCAATAATTGCCACATGCTGTGACGGCGTAACGATAACAGCACAGTCACCCTGTCCCACATCCAGAAAATAGCAAGCCAGCGGCAGCGTGCGGCACTGCTGATAGGCAAGCGTCCCGACAAGCAGTAAGGCATGCAAAAGCAGGATACAGCGCCGCTCCCTGTTGCTCCAAAATTGCAGCCAGGGGAAATCTGCCCACACAAAGAGCGCTGCATAATAGATTACAAAGCAATAAGCAGGCAGCTTGCCGATAACTACAGTGCTGTACGGCAAATCGGCAAAAAAACGCGCCTGCGTCAGCACCTGCGCCGCAAGCCAGGCTGCAAGCTGCAACAGATAATCACCGCAGACAGGCAACAGTGCGCCCACGAGTGCCATCTGCGCGGCAATTTCCAACACCGGCACCAGCACGATATTGCTTACCAGGGCAATCAGCGAAATTTGGTGAAAATAATAAACCTCCAGCGGCAGTACAGCCAGCTGTGCTACCAGCGAAACTGCTGCCGCTTCGCCTATCGGCGCAGGCAAGGCCTGCGGCAGCAGCCTTTGACATGCAGGCAACAGCCACAAAAGTCCGGCCGCCGCCCCGAAGGATAACTGAAAACCGATATCGGCCAGCCATAACGGCTGCAGGCACAAAAGCAGTGCCGCCACCAGACACAGTAAGCGCCCGCGCTCCGCACCGCTGCCGCCAAGCAGCAGAACGCTGCTCATAGCCAGTGCTCGCAGCACCGGAGGACGCAAGCCGCAGAGCAAAGCATAGGCAGCCAGCAAAATGATAACAATAACCTTACGCCAGGGCAGCGGTACCCACTGCAGCAAAGCAAGCAGCAGGCCTGTGAGCAGCACAATATGCGTGCCCGAAACAGAAAGAAGATGTGCCAAACCATTATCCGTAAACAGCTCGCGTGTTTCTTCATCCAGCCTGCTGCTGCCGCCAAGCACCATACCGCTCAAAAGCGCCCCATATTCAGCGCCGGCTGCTGCTTCTATGCGTTCGCTCAGCTTTTTGTTCCACAAGGCAAAGCGCTGCCACCACAAAACCTGCGGTTCTATCTTTAGCAGCTGCGCCTTGCGCAACCGTCCGCCCAGCTCCTGCACTCTGTTGTAGCTTGCAGCATCAAAGCCTCCGGGGTTACGCAGGCTGTCCAGCTGCTCCAGCGTCCCCTTAAGCACCACGCAGCCTACCTGCGGCAGCTCGCCCTTCACGCTTACGCGCAAACGACCGCTGTAAGCAAGCTCTGTATCGTTATAAACCTTTTGACAACGTAGAATCGCGCTGCTGAAGCCATCATGACTGCGCACGCTCAAAGGCTCCACTGCGCCCTGCACTACAACCTGCCGTCCGAAACAGGCAGCAAGCTGCTGCTCGGCGGACGGCGGCACGGTAAGCAGACGAAAGAATAATATACAAAGCAGCATGAACGGTAAAAATAATCGTAGATAACGTGTTTTCTGCAGCACTAATCCACCTCCACATAATTAAGCAGCTTTGCCAGCTTGGCTTTGCCTATTCCCGGCACACGCAGCAAATCCTCCGCGCTGGTAAAACGCCCACTGTTTCTTGTTTCCACAATGCGCTGCGCCAGCGCCGGGCCGATACCCGGCAGCTGCTGCAGCTCTCTTGCGCTCGCGCTGTTGATGCACACAATCTGCACTGCAGAGTTATTTTTTTCTGCGCCTGCTCTGGTACTACCAACCTTCTTCGTGCTACTTGCACTATAACCGGCAGTTGCCTGAGCGTTTTTTCTCTGTGTTCTGCTTGTCCGTGCAGCCTTCTGCACCGGTACTCGTATCTGCATACCGTCGCGCACCTTACGCACCAGATTAACGCGTTCACTGTCGGCATTTTCCGTCAGACCGCCGGCAGCAGAAATGGCCTCTTCCACTCTGCAGTTGGCAGACAGGTCGTAAATTCCCGGCTCCAGCACGGCGCCGCTCACCTGCACGCGTACTGTTTTTGTCTGCGTTGCTTTGGATGTGACCGCACTTTGCGCAGACTGCAATAAGCTGCTGCCCGTCAGCGATTTTTCTTTGTCGTTGGTGCTTATAAGGCTGGTGATGATGCAGCCTGTGAGGAGAACGGCGATGAAGATGATTTTTTTAGCTTTTGGTTGCATGGGGATACCTCCTAAGGGTGTTGGGGAAATTATTGCGTATGCCTTCGATGCTCAACCCTTCCGTCTGCTCGCTAAAGCTCGCAGCCACCTCCCCTTTCAGGGGAGATATATTGTATAGAGAAGTTTTAACATTCGTTTCTGAAGTGGTAAACTTATTTTAGACACAGAGGGGGTATTTTTTGTACAGATAATAT
>ERZ772886.1176-NODE-1176-length-24133-cov-4.472215_pt1 | contig 24133 bp, 14 predicted proteins | sample MGYA00512128_ERZ772886 | MGnify/ENA primary metagenome ERZ772886 (study PRJEB29015, sample SAMEA2737698) | human gut metagenome | biome: human gut; feature: human-associated habitat; material: faeces | place: China | collected 2012 ... | reverse complement strand
CCCACCACGGCTCTGGACGTTACGATCCAGGCGCAGATCCTGAAGCTCATGAACGATCTGAAGGAAGAGCACGGCACCTCGATCATCTTCATCACCCATGACCTCGGTGTTATCCGCCAGATCGCGGACGACGTGGCCGTTATGTACTGCGGTCAGGTCGTGGAGATGGCGCCCGCCGGTACAATCTTCATGGGCGCTGAGTTCTCTCATCCCTACACCGAGGGCCTGATGAACTCCATTCCGCGCCTGAGCACGCCGACGCATACGCGTCTGGACGCCATCCCCGGCGCAGTGCCGCACCCCCTCAAGCTCCCGAAGGGCTGCAAGTTCGCCCCGCGCTGCAAATACGCCACGGAGCGCTGCCTCAATGAGGAGCCCGAGATGATTCACGTCAGCGAGACGCAGCAGGTTCGCTGCTTCTACCCGCGGAAGGAGGACCGGCATGGAAAGAAATAATGTTCTTCTCAAGATCACGGACCTGCGGCAGTATTTCCCAGTCGGCAAAAAGAAGGGCTTGTACGTCAAGGCGAACGACGGCATCAGCCTGAATATCTACGAAGGCGAAACGGTCGGCCTCGTCGGCGAGTCCGGCTGCGGCAAGTCCACGTTCGGACGCACGCTGCTGCAGCTCTACCGTCAGACCGACGGCAAGACGATGTACTATGGCGCGTCCCGTGATGAGCTGGCCCCCGAGTATATCGAAAAGACTATCCGCCATCTGCCCCACGGCCTGCATGAGCTGGCCGCGCTCGAAAAGAAGCGCGACGAGATGCAGAAGGTCTATGATGCTGCCGATGAGCAGAAGCGCCTGCACATGCACAACGATCTCACGGCTGCGAAGAAGGCTGCGAACGACGCCTATCTGAACATCGTGAATGTCATCGGCGGCTTTATCACCGCCAAGGACCTTGGCCCTGTCATGAAGATCTTCTCCGAGCGCCACGACCGCTGCTGTGACCTGCACAAGGCCATCGAGAAGCGTGCCCCCGTCAAGCTCGACTACGACGAGGAGGCCTTCAAGCTCTCGAAGCTCAAAGCGGGCGAGAGAGGCTATGACAGCCGCAAGGGCAAGCTTGACAAGCTGGCTGAGAAGGTCGCCGAGCATGACAAGCTCGTCGAGGCCGCCCGTGCCGAGATTGCAAAGGTCGACGCCCGCATCGACGCCATGCGCGCGAAGTACGCCGCCGATCCCGAGTTCCAGAAGCATGAGGCCCTGCTCGATAACGGCATCGACCTTGCGCGCCTGACCTATCCGGAGGTCCGTACCCTGCGCTGCCAGATGCAGTATATCTTCCAGGATCCGTATTCCTCCCTGAATCCCCGTATGACCGTCGCCAACATCATCGGCGAGGGCCTGCTGGCGCACAAGTACTGCAAGAAGGCCAACGAGCGTATGCATGAGGAGATCCTGCAGACCATGGAGGACTGCGGCCTGGCTCCCTACTTCCTGCATCGCTATCCGCATCAGTTCTCCGGCGGTCAGCGCCAGAGAATCGGCATTGCCCGCAGCCTTGCGGTGCATCCGAAGTTCGTTGTCTGTGACGAGGCCGTTTCCGCTCTGGACGTGTCCATCCAGTCCCAGATCATCAACCTGCTGCAGGATCTGAAGGAGCAGCAGCACCTGACCTACCTGTTCATCACGCACGATCTGTCGGTCGTTAAGTATATCTCCGACCGCATCGGCGTTATGTATCTGGGCAATCTCGTCGAGCTTGCCGACTCACAGGAAATCTTCGACCACCCGATGCATCCGTATACCGAGGCTCTGCTCGAATCCATCCCGACGACGGAGGAAAAGCGCGATCTGGCGGTGCTCGAGGGCGATATCCCCAGTCCGGTCAACCCGCCGAAGGGCTGCAAGTTCCACACGCGCTGCAAGTACTGCACCGAGATCTGCACCCACGTCGTCCCTGACTGGGAGGAGGTCACGCCGAACCACTTTGTAGCCTGCCACCACAAGCTGCACACCAATGAGTGAGCGCAAAACGGGCAGTGGGGAGCGTCAGGATGCCGAGCAGCCTGAGGCCGCCGAGCAGAACGAGCCGCAGGGAAGAACACTGAAGTTTCCGGAGCTGCCGGAGCGCCGCAGCCTGATGGGCGGCGTGATGTTCCGCAAAAAGCTCGCCCGGGCCCGCGCCTTCCAGAAGGAGCGCAGCGGTGAGTCCGAGGAAGCGCCGGAGGAAGGCATCCCGCTGGAAAAGCACGATGTCTCCACGATGATCTTCAGCGCCCTGTTTACGATTGTTCCGATCTGTCTGGGCATCCTGCTGCTGATGGGCTTCCTGCTCCTGTTGATCTTCCGCGCCCTCTGACAAAATTCAACAAACCGCTGCAAAATGTGCTCCATTTTGCAGCGGTTTTTTGCGCATTTGCGGCCGTTTGCAGGTTGACACACGGCTGGAATTACGCTTTAATAATGTATGAACGCACAGAAATGAGGAAACAGACTGCAGCCTGGCAGAAAAAGATCCGGAAGGACATTTTTCAACAAGCTGAAATACCCTAGAAAGAGAGGGAAACCATGAAACAACAGACCCGTTTTTATGTCAGCCGGAAAAACCCGCTGACCTGGATCGCCGCGGCCCTGTCGCTGGCTTCCATCGTTCTGCAGATCCTCGCGCTCTGCCTCGGCGAGGGAGCCGTGATCAGCACCGTGAACATCTGGTTCCAGAAGGTCCTGCCGATGGCGGTGAGCCTCGGCTTTGCGCTCCAGCTCGTGCTGGAAGGGGAGACGCGGTTCTATCGCACGTCGAAGCCCATTTTCTGGGCCTGCGTCTACTTCGGACAGGCGGCGCTCGACCTGCACCTGCACGGCGGCTATGCCCTGTTCGGCTATATGCGCTATGTCGTGATGTGCTGGATCCTGTACCTGCTGCTCTACCTGATCTATCGCCTGACCATCACCGGCAAGATCCCGGTGTCCTATCCGCTGCTGTTCACGCTGCTGGTGCCGCTGGCAATTCTCATCTATGATCTGGCGATGGCCGGCTGCACGATCCCCGTGTGGTACCGCCTTGTCAAGATCTCCAACATCGCCATGGCCGGCAGCGCCGTCGTCGCCGTGCTCGCGATGCGGCCGTTCACGGACGGGGCTTACCACCCGACGTGGGGCGACCGCAAGGATGGCCGCCTTATCCGTACGCTCAGCCCGATGAACATCGTCGCGGGCTACATCATGCCCACACGCAACGATGCCTGCAACTCCATCCAGACAACGTTCGAAATTTCGAGGGTCGAGCGCTACATCCGCCAGAAGCGCGCGGAGGGCATGGAGTCCTTCGGCCTGACGCATGTGCTGCTTGCGGCCTATGTCCGCTGCATCGCAAAGTACCCCGGCGTGAACCGCTTCTTCTCCGGCCAGCGCGTCTATCAGCGCGATGACGACGTCCAGTTCACCATGACCATCAAGAAAGACATGCGCACGGACGGCGAGGAGACGACCATCAAGCTCCACCTCAAGCCGACGGACACGACGAAGGAGGTCTATGAGAAGCTGAACGCCCTCATCGACGAGGTCAAAAACACCCCCCTTAACAGCTCGTTCGACCATGTCGCGGCTCTGCTGGCCAGTATGCCGCGTCTCCTGCTGAAGTTTGTCGTCTGGTTCCTGAAGACGCTGGACTACTTCGGCATGCTGCCGGCGTTTCTGACGGACCTCAGCCCCTTCCATGGCACGGTCATCTTCACGTCCATGGGCTCGCTTGGCATCCCGCCCATCGTCCACCACCTCTATAACTTCGGCAACCTTCCTGTCTTCGTCGCCTTTGGCCGCAAGTACCGCAAGGTCGAGCTCGATCTGCAGGGCAAGCCCGTCACGCGCCGCTATGTCGACTTCGTCATGAATACGGACGAGCGTATCGTCGACGGCTTCTATTACGCGACGGTCATGAAGTACTTCGAAAAGCTCCTGCGCGAGCCGGAGCAGCTCGATCTTCCGCCCGAGGAAGTCCTGCGCGATATTCCCTGAACCCAAATATCCAAAGCTCCTGCGTGTGCACTGCATGCGCAGGAGCTTTTTGCGTCTCCGTGTCACGGACAGCTGTACGCATGTGGCTGAAATGAGAGACGAAATGTAAGACGAATATACGCAGAAGTGTAAGAATATTTGTGAGAGAAAATAGAGCGATCAGCACACCAGAAGGGAACGAATTGTGATTAGCTGGCAAATAAGGACATTTAATATGGATATTCCACGACAGAAAAACAGAAAGTCAGGCAAATTTTTCCTTGCATTTCCATACAGCCTGTGGCATAATTAGAGTCGCAGTTCATTACGCGTTAGCGGAGCAAAGCGCTAACGAGCAAAAAGGAAAGGATGGGATATGCAATGCGCAAAAAACTGACTGCGCTGCTGCTGGCCTGCCTGCTGCTGGTTTGCCTGGTCCTGCCGGTGTCCGCTGCGGACGCCCCGGCGCTCTATGGCACGGCCAATGCCGCGGACGGCACGGTCACAGTCACACTCAGTCTTCGCGGCGGCAGCGCCGTGCGCAGCGGAGCCTTCACGCTCAGCTACGACAGCTCGCTGACGCTCAGCAAGACCGAAAAGGGTCTGCCGCTTGCAGTGGCAAACACAAAGGAGAAGGGAAAGGTCGTCTGCAATTGGGTTGGCGGCGCAGCCGAGGCCGATCAGGCCGTGCTGACGCTGACGTTCACGAACGCAGCGACGAAGAGCTATACCTTCAAGGTGTCCGGCGCCAAGGTGACGGACAAGAACTATGAGACGACGAAGATCGCTGACTTCCCGATCAGGATCTATGTGGCCTGCAACGGTAAGAACTGCCCGTCCAAGAGCTACAAGGATGTCGATCAGACGCAGTGGTATCACAATGCTGTGGACTATGTCCTCGGCAATGACCTGATGAAGGGCACGGGCAAGACGACGTTCTCCCCGGATGCCACTCTGACGCGCGGCATGGTCGTCACGGTCCTCGGCCGCATGGCCGGTGTGAAGACGTCCGACTATACCGGAACGAGCTTCTCCGATGTCAAGGCCGGCAGCTGGTATGCGCCCTATGTGCAGTGGGCCAGCAAGCAGGGCCTCGTCAAGGGCTATGAAGACGGCACGTTTAAGCCGGAGCAGAATGTGACCCGCGAGGAGATGGTCACCATGCTGTTCCGCTGCTGGAAGAGCGAGGGCAACACCTGGAAGACGGATGTCACCGCGCTCAATGCATACAAGGATTCCGCAAAGGTCTCGAGCTGGGCGCTTCCCGCCATGCGCTGGGCTGCTGCTAACGGCGTCGTCAACGGCGTCGGCGACAGCATGCTGGAGCCGCAGGGCCAGGCAACGCGCGCACAGTTTGCGAAGATCATCATGGTCTACCTTGAGAATCTCGCATGAAAGGAGCGCAGGATAGAAGAATGAAGCACTGGAATCTGAAACGGGTCCTTTCGCTGCTGCTGGTCGTGTGCATGGTCACCGGCCTGCTGTCCGGCGTCTCCGCGATGGCGGAGGATCAGACCGCGAATTATCATGAGATCTCCACCGACGGCCTGAAGCTTGCAACGGAAGACAATGCCGCTGCGGACGAGACCGAAACGGAAGAGGCTCCCTATGCCGACACCGATGTCGTGCGTGTGTTCGTCGTGCTGGAGGACAAGCCTGTCCTGCAGCAGGGCTACGCTACCCGCGGCATCGCCGGCAATGCTGCCGCCATGGCAGCCTCCAAGGCGCTCGAAGCCAAGCAGGCAGCGCTGGCCGCAGAGATCTCTGCGAACGTGCTGTCCGGCGAGACGCTGAACGTTCACTGGAACCTGACGCTGGCCGCCAACGCCATGTCCGTTGACCTGCCCTATGGCAAGATGGACGAGGTCGAAGCGCTGAAGGGCGTTAAGAGCGTCATGCTCGTTCCGCAGTACAGCATCGATCCGCGCGAGCAGGCCGATCTCAACACCATTTCCTCTGGCAATATGATCGGCAGCTACAACGCCTGGCTCGAGGGCTATACCGGTGCGGGCAGCCGCATCGCCATTGTCGATACCGGCTTGGATTCAGACCATCCGTCGTTCAACAGCGCTGCGTTCGATTACAGCCTGCTGGTTACCTCGACGAAGAACGGCAAGCAGATCGCGGATTACAATCTGCTGACCGCCGCGAAGATCAACGAGGTCCTGCCGCAGCTGCATGCCGCAGAGCGCTATGAGGGCCTGACCGGCAATGCTCTGTATGTCAGCAGCAAGATCGCCTTCGGCTTCAACTATATTGACGCCAATCTCGACATCACGCATGACAACGATCAGCAGGGCGACCACGGCACGCACGTTGCCGGTATCGCCACGGCCAACCGCTATGTGGAAAATGCGGACGGCACCTACACCTACGCTGACAACGGCGTCGTCGGCGTTGCGCCCGATGCGCAGGTCGTCGTTATGAAGGTGTTCGGCAAGAACGGCGGCGCCTATGCCGATGACTACATCGCCGCCATCGAGGATGCCATCGTTCTGGACTGCGACAGCGTCAACCTGTCCCTTGGCTCCGCGGCGGTCGGCTTCACGACCCCCGGCGAGGCGTACTTCGACAATGTCATGGATTCTCTGGACGAGACGGATACCGTCGTTTGCATGTCTGCCGGTAACTCCGGAAACTGGGCAGAGGACTCCGTCAACGGCCTGCTGTTTGCCGAGGATTCCAACACCGGCCGCGTCGGCTCCCCCGGCGCCTATGAGAATTCTCTGGCCGTCGCCAGTGCCGACAACATCGCCAACACCGCGGAGTATTTTACGGTCAACGGCGCGAACTACACCTACGCCGACGGCGCAGGCAAGACGTTCACCGGCGGCGCGACCTGCAAGAGCGCAGCCTTTACGACGCTCGATAAGTCCGAGGACAAGAGCGGCACGGAATATGACTTCGTGTTCATCGGCAATCCGACCGACCCGGACGACACCGCAAAGTACGGCGGCGAGAAGTCCGACTTTGCGAACACGGCCGGTAAGATCGTCCTTGTCTCCCGCGGCAACGGCGTTGCCTTCACCGATAAGCAGATCAATGCGGATGCCGCGAAGGCTGCCGCCATTATCGTCTATAACAATGTTGACGGCTTCGATGCCATCTATGCGGCCTGCACGAAGAAGCTCCCGTTCATCACAATCCGCCTTGACCAGATGAAGGCGATCCTTGCCTCGGCCACGCAGGACGAAAACGGCGTCTGGGGCGGCAAGCTGACCGTCCACGGCAGCGGCGTCTATACCGACATGAACGCCACCGGCGGCGTTATCACCATGAGCTCCTTCAGCTCCTGGGGCGTACCCGGCGACCTGTCTCTGAAGCCCGAGATCACCGCCCCCGGCGGCAACATCTATTCCACGCGCACGGACGGCACCTACGGCCTGATGAGCGGCACGTCCATGGCGTCTCCGTCTGCTGCCGGTCAGGCAGCCGTTGTCGCGCAGTACATCCGTGAGAACGGCCTTGCGGAAAAGGCCGGCCTGACGGCCCGCGCTCTGGCGCAGAGCCTGATGATGGGCACGGCCGTTCCCATCATGGACCCGGATTCCGACGTGGAGTACTCCCCGAGAAGACAGGGCTCCGGCCTTGGCAACGTGGAGAACGCCGTGAACAGCCCCGCCTATGTGACCATTGACGGCAATGACGACGGCAAGGTCAAGGTGGAGTTCGGCGACGATCCCGCCCGCACCGGTACCTACAGCTTCTCGTTCCATGTCAACAACCTGACGGACAAGTCCGTCTCCTACAGGCTCAGCGCCAGTGTGCTTGCGCCGGAAACAGTCACGGATGAAGAGTCCGGCACGAAGTTCATCGCCATGAACGATGTTGCAGTCGGCGCAAATGCGGTCTTCACGACCGATGCGGCGGGCTACGACCTCAACGGAGACGGCAAGCTCGACGACGGCGACGTCATGGCGATCCTGAACCATGCCGCCGGACTGGAGCTGCTTGCAGACGCATCTCTGGCCGACCTGAACGGCGACGGCACTGCCGACGAAGTCGACGCGCAGATCCTTAACGACATTCTCGAGGGCGGCTCCTATGAGGGCAAGACGCTTGAGAGCCTGCAGAGCAACGACGTCGTGACCGTCCCGGCCAACGGCAGTGTGCAGGTCAAGGCAACCCTGAGCCTGAACGAGGAAGGCAAGCAGTATATGGAGGAGAACTTCTCCAATGGCAACTACCTCGAGGGTTATGTCTACCTGAATGCCGAGACCGATGCCGAGGCCAAGCTTGGCGTCAGCCAGTCCATCCCGTTCCTGGCCTTCTGGGGCAACTGGACGGATTCCTCCATGTTCGATACCAGCGTCTATGCCGAGGATCTCTTCAACGAGATGCCGCACAAGTACCTGAATATCGCGCGGGAGAACTACTACAATGTGAAGAAGGCGGGCAGCGGCAACACCTTCAACCTCGGTGTGAACCTCTACGCCAACGATGATGCGTTTATTGCTGACCGCACGGCTGTCCGCGCGGGCGATACGCTCATGACCATAAACTACAACCTGATCCGCAATGCGCAGGACGTCAGCTACGTCATCCGCAATGCAGAGACCGGCGAGGTTTATTTCAGCAAGGACTACGGCAAGCAGTCCGGCGCCTTCTACTATACGAACGGCGGCTACTGGTCCAACACCGTTACGACGAAGGGCATCAGCTGGAGGTTTACGGACAACGAGGGCAATGCGCTCCCGAACAACACGAAGCTCGAGCTCGTCCTGACTGCCGTACCGGAGTACTACACCGCCGACGAGAACGGCAATTATACCGGCCTCGGCAAGGGTGCAGCGTGGGAGACGCTCGTTACCGTCGATAACGAGGCACCGGCTGTCACCCAGATGTTCTTCTCCAGCGATCCTGCGGGCCGCAAGCTCATCAACATCGCGGCGCAGGATAACCAGTACATCTCTGCCATCCAGTTCCTCACGACGGACGGCAAGCTTATCGGAACGCTCTCTCCGAACCAGCAGACGGCAAACGAGGCACTGAGCCTTTCGGTCAACGCTGCTTCCATGAAGCAGGACAAGGTCGTTGTTGCGGTCGTGGACTATGCGGGCAACGCAAGAGCCTATGAGCTCGAGCTTGGCCTCGGCGGCGACGAAGGCGACGAAGAGCCCGCAGTGGAGCTCAATGGCTTCTTCGCCTTCAACTCGACGAACAACACCTGGGCGCGCTTTGAGCCGGATACGGCCAAGACCCCGGAGACTGCAGCAGAGGCCGATGTCCAGTTCGCTTCTGCAGAGTATGTCAACGGCTACACCGTAGCCTGCACGACGGATGGCTATCTGTACGTTATGCAGCACGGCAAGTTCGAGCCGACGCCCGTGTGTTACCTGAACGCCATTCTGATCGACATGGCTTATAACAAGGCCGACGGCAAGCTGTACGCCATGGCGGTCCTCAATGACGAGAACGGCGAGCCGCAGTACGGCAAGCTCGTCACCGTCGACATGTTCACTGGCGAGCTGACTGAGGTCGGCTCGATCACGAGCGACATGATGCCCTCGTCCCGCGACGGCGAGGTGCCGCAGGTGCTGGCCATCAGCGACGACGGTACGTTCTATGTCATCAACGCCTCCACGCGCAACACCTACCTCTACAGCTTCCGTCTGACTGAGGACGGCAAGATCGGCGAGCTGACGAAAGTCGGCAAGACCGGCTTCAAGGCAAACTATCTGCAGTCCATGGCCTTTGACCACTCCACTGGCGAGCTCTACTGGGCACAGTTCGTGCGAGCCTCCAGCTGGGCACGTCCGACCTACAAGCTCGTGAAGCTGGACCTCGAGACCGGCGTCGGCACGGCACTCTCCGATCTGCCCGGCGAAATGACCGGCCTGTATATCGTTCGCGGCCAGGGCGGCTCCACCGGCAAGACCGACAAGCCTGAGAAGGTCCAGCTCACCACGACGAGCGCCACGCTCTACAGCGGCAACAAGACCGCCCTTGAGGCCTTCGTGACCCCGTGGAACCTGACCGACCGCTCCATCGTCTGGTCCTCCTCCGATGAGAAGATCGCCACCGTCAATGTAAACGGCGTTGTCACCGCAGTCAGCGAGGGCACGGCAGTCATCACCGCCGCCTCTAAGCTCGACGGCACCGTCAAGGCCGAGTGCACCATCACGGTCATGCAGAACAACACGACGCTGACCGGCATCGTCCACAATGCAGACGGCCAGAGCTTTGTTGCCGACATCGATGTCGACTCTGCAAACTACAAGTACCTCACCGGTGCACTGGAGCAGGATTACTATTCCGTCGTTCAGACGGGCGATATGCTGCTGGCCTCCGGCGACGGCAACCTCTACAGCCTTGATGCCGAAAACGGCTACGCAGCCAAGGAGCTGTGCTACACCGGCGACCTGTTTATGTCCGACATGGCCTACAGCCCGAACCTTGACCTCACGCTCGGCACCTATGGTTACTACCTGATGCTCGTCGATCCGACCACCGAGAACGGCTACCGCGGCCTATGGAATCTGCAGGGTGCGTTCACTGCCATTGCGGGCATTGCCTATGCGGGCCATGACAGCACTTACAACTACTTCTATATGCTGTCTGCCTCCGGCACGATCCACCTCATCGGCATCGCTCCGAACGGTGACGGCTACACGCTGAGCCTCCTGCACACCATCGTAACGGACAAGTCCCTTGCTATTACGGGCCAGCATATGTATCAGTCCCTGTACTATGATATGGAGACCGGCTGGATCTACTGGGCACGCTTCAACGGCGAGGACTCCTCCAGCATCATCGCGATCAACGAGGAGACCGAGGAGGTCGTCCTCCGCGGCACGTTCGACGAGGCTGCATGGCCCGTTGTCGGCCTGTTCGCTTCCAAGAGCGGCGCGATGGATCTCGACCGCACCGGCGATTTCAACTTCAGCGAGACCTGCACGCTGGCCCAGACCGAGCTGAGCAGTCAGGACGCCGTGGCGCTCCCCGCCGGGAGCCTCCCCACGCTGGAGCATTAAGCTCAGAATAGGAGGAAACCATGAATCAACTGATGAAACGGGTGCTGTCCGTCCTGCTGGTCGTGTGCCTCCTGTGTTCCGCGCTCCCCTTTGCCTTCGCGGCAGAGGGCGGCGGGTTCACGGACGTCTCAAAGGACCACTGGGCGTATGACGCCATCACGGAAGCCGTTGCCGCCGGCTATTTCAAGGGCGTGAGCGACACGGCGTTTGATCCCGAGGGCACGCTGACCCGTGCCATGCTTGTGACCGTTCTGGCGCGTGCCGCCGGTGCGGAAACGGACGACAATGCCTCTACCGGCTTCTCCGATGTGGCAGCGGGCACCTGGTACACGGGCGCTGTCGCATGGGCCGCCGAGAACGGCGTTGTGACCGGCGACGGCGACGGCACGTTTGCCCCGGACCGCGCGGCCACCCGGCAGGAGACTGCCACAATCTTCCTGCGGCTGCTGAAGCTGCTGAACAAGACCCTCCCCGAGATCGAGGAGGTTAAGACCTTCACCGATGCAGCCGACATCGCCGCCTGGGCGGAAGAGGCTGTGGAGACCATGCAGACGGCAGGTGTCCTGACCGGCTATCCGGACGGCAGCTTCCTGCCGCAGAACCCTCTGACCCGCGCTGAGGCCGCTACGCTCCTGTGCCGCTTCCTGAAGGCTGCGGAGGATAAGCCCGAGCCCACGGAGCCGACGGAGACCGAACCGACGGAGCCAGAGCCCACGGAGCCCGAGCCCACCGAGCCCGAGCCCACCGAGCCGAAGGAGCCGATCCACGTCACCTTCGTCTCCGAGCACAGCGCGGCCTATGTCGAAGGCAAGGCCGTCACGGAGCTGACGCTCCCGGAGAATGTGAACTTTGTCGAGTTTATCGCCCGCGCTGACGAAGGCTATGAGGTCTATGACGTCTCCGCAACGAGCGGCCGTCTGGCGAGCCACGGCAGCAACTACATCCTGGCCGGGCTGACCGAGGACGTCACCGTCACACTGTCTGACGGCCTGATCCAGCATACCGTCACGTTCAATGCCGTCAACGGCACGACACCGGTGCAGGTCAAGGTCCAGCACGGCAGCACGGTCGAAAAGCCCGCCGATCCCGTCAAGACTGACGATACCTTCCTCGGCTGGCACACCGCCAGCGGCGCGGAATGGGATTTCGCGACTCCGGTCACGAACAACATGACGCTCTTTGCCTATTGGCTCAACGACACCTATGTCGGCGCGACGGTCTATCTGGACGGTGTCAAGGGCAGCGACTCCAACGACGGCCTGACGGAGGAGACCCCGGTCCGCACCTTTGCAGCGGCTGCGGCTCTCATCTCTCCGAAGGTCACCGACGGTGTCATCTGGGTCACGCATACCGTGACCGTGCTCGATGAGCAGACGTGGGACCTCAAGGGCCGCGACTGCATCGTCAAGCGCGCTCCGTCCTGCACGGGCAACATGATCGCCGTGGACGGCGGCAGCCTGACGCTCTCGAACATCACGATCGACGGCAATGCCGAGGTCTTCTCCGGACTGTCCGCCTCCGCTCCCGCGAGCAACACCATCTATCTGCTGAACTATGCGACGATGACGATGAACAACGCCGTTGTCACGAATTGCTTCGGCGCACAGGGCGGTGCGTTCTATGTGGAAGACTCCACCCTGATTCTGAACAGCGGCAAGATCTCGAACAACACGTCCAAGTTCACCGGCGGCGCGATCTACCTTAAGTCCAACACGAAGGACGATAAGACCGTCTTTACAATGAATGGCGGCGAGCTGTCCGATAACGTGGGCGGCTCCGTTGCGGGCGTCATCAACGTTATGGGCAGCCATCCTGTGGAAGTGAACCTGCTCGGCGGCGCGGTTGTGAACAACTCCATGTCGACGACGGGCGCGAACATCGCCTGCATCTCTGCCACGAATGACGGCTCTACCGTCGTGCTCGGCGGTGTGAAGTTTGCCGGCAACACGAACAAGAACGGCGAGACGATCAACGCGCTGACCCTTTCAACCCACAACGTTACCCTCATTCCGACGGAGGATACCGATTTCCAGGACCCGATTTACATCAACAACGCCTATGGGTCCTCCAAGGACGTCGCGATTCGCGTGCCGGAGGGCCTGACCAAGCTGAAGGGCAAGCTCCCCATCCTGCTGGCCAAGGAATTCGTCGGCGCAGCCACCATCTCCGGTGGAACGGGCGAGGGCGCTCATGCCCTGCAGCCGAGCGATATGGAGAAGGTACATGTTGTCAACGGCATCGACGGCGCTTATTACCTCGAGGTCAATGAAAACAACACGGCGGTCTTTGCCGAGGTCAAGACGAACGACATCGTCGTCTACCTCAGCGGCAACGGCAATGACACGAACGACGGCCTGACCGTTAAGACGCCGGTCAAGACGTTCGAGAAGGCCAAGGAGATCCTGAAGGCCCGTGTCGATGCCATGGAGACCATCCCCGATGACGCGAACTTCGTCATTTCACTGGTCTACCGCATCCAGATCAAGGAAGACTGTTCGCTGAACTTCAACGAATTCGGCGAGAATGCCAAGCGCTGCATGGTCCGCCGTGATGCTACGAACACCTCCGGCTATATGTTTGACATCAAGGAAGCGAACGTCACCATCGAGAACTTCCGCGTGGACGGCAACAGCAAGTATCTGAAGAGCGGTGTCAATGCCTCCTTCAGTATCGGCTCCGGCGCACAGGTCACTGTGAACGACGGCTTTGAGATCGCCAACATGATCTTCGGCGCAGGCGGCGGAGTGTTCAATCTCGGCGCAAGCAAGACGGAGACCCTGCTGACCATCAACGGCGGCTGGTTCCATGACCTGACCGGCTACAACGGCCTGATCGTCTATGGAAACTGCATGTCTCTGAGCACCTATGTGCCTGCGCGCTGCGTTGTGAACGACTGCCTTGTTGAAAATGTCACCGGTTCCTATGGCCTGCTGCATGCCATGAAGTTCGTGACCATCGAGATCAATGGCGGCAGGTTCCGCAATATCACGATGAAGAACGACATCGGCTATCTCGCGGCTGTCAACGGCGACGCCACGGCGAGCATCGTCCTGAATCCCACGCCCGCAGGCCAGACCGCGGAGCTGAACGGCGATATCTACCTGCGCAACTCCAAGAGCGATGAAGACGGCAATCTCAGCAAGACCTCCGACGGCTATGTGACCATCGGCGGCGCGCTCGACCACGACGTTGTGATCACCGGTAACCTCATGATGTGGGGCACGGTGGTCGCCGCCGGAACGGACGACTACAAGCTGACGCAGGCTGATCTGGCCCACATCAGCACGGACACCGGCGATGCCCTTGTCCTGAAGGAAAAGACGAACACCATCGAGATCGCTAGGACCCGCTGATGTCCCGCACATAAGAAAATGGCTGCCCGGCGCGAAAGCGCCGGGCAGTTTTTCGTGACCGGGATAGCGCCTTGTAGGGGCGAGGCACTTGCAGCCCGTACAAACCGCCGTCAAAATGGTTAACGCCTCCGAATTGTCATTGCGAGGCCCCGAAGGGGCCGTGGCAATCTCGCAGTACACGGACGGATAACGGGAGAACCGTCGGCGAAATCGCAGCTGCCTGCCCGAGATTGCCGCGGGATCAACGCCGGTGTATTTTGTCAGTCTCCATGGCGTTCAGGGAACGCCGCTGCAGACACAATTGTTGCACGCTGTTTTAATGACGGCCTGTACGAACTGTAAGTGCCTTCCCGAGATTGCCACGTCGCTTCGCTCCTCGCAATGACAAATCGGGAGCGTTTGCTTTTTTCATGTTCCCTGTACCGATCGGCAGGTGCCTCACGGGACGTCGAGGACGCCGCTCCCCTACAATGCCTCAGCACACATAAAGCGGCGCATCCGGTTCGGGATGCGCCGCATGGGAGACGATATTCAGGAAAGGTCCTTGCCGAGGTCGCAGGTATACAGCCAGCGGATGGCATCACCGTCCTGCACGGTACAGTCCGATGCGCCGTAATTCGGGAAAACGCCGTTCACGGCAAACATCCAGCCGGAACGCGCGCCGCAGTCCTTCTCGTAGAGGTTGCCGAGGCCCTCAATGTAGGTGGTCTGGTACAGGGGCGAGACGGAATACTCCATCTGGATATTGTAGTCGCTCACCACGCGCTGCAGGACGGAAAACACTGTGTCGCCCTCCTGCAGCTCGACCGTCACGGTACCGAGGATGATGCCGTTCGACGGGACGATGGAACGCTTGGCCTCCGAGAGCTTGTCCCAGTTGTCCAGGACCGTCGTGCAGGAGATGGAGACCGTGCACGAGGGAACGGCAGGCTCCGTTACGGGCGGCTCCGTCGGGGCCTCCGTGGCAGGCTGCGTCGCGGCGGTCGGGGCTTCTGTGGCCTTTGTGGCCTCCGTAGACGCTTCGGTCGGAGCTTCTGTGGCTTCCGTCGGGGCGGCTGTGGGCTCCTCTGTGGGAGCGGCTGTCTCGGGCGGCTCCGTGACGTCCCCCAGCGTCTCCGTGGCCAGCTGCAGCCCCTCCGTGCCGCCGGTGGGCTGCGTGTCCCCGCCGCCGCCCTGCAGTACAAAGACGAGCGTCAGAACGGCTGTCAGAACGACGCACACCAGCGCGATGAGCTGCCAGCGCTTCCAGGAATGAAACAGCTTCATGGCAGAACCCTCACTGCAGATAGCGCGTCAGCATGGCCGCGGCCTGCGCGCGCGTTGCCGTGCCGCCGGGGGCCAGCCTGCCGTCCATGCCGTTCAGAATGCCGCGCTCCACGGCCCACGCCAGCGCCGTGCTCGCCCAGTTGGAGCACGTCCCGGCATCCGGGAAGGCTGCAAGGCTCTGCGTGCTCCCGGGGCTGCCGGAGGCGCGCCAGAGCATAACGGCGAGCTGCTCGCGCGTGATGCTGTCCATCGGCGCGAAGCGGTTTTCACCCACGCCCTGCACAATGCCGCTCTGCTGCGCCCACGAAACGGCCGTGGAGTACCACTGCCCGGCCGGGACGTCGGAAAAGCTGCCGCCGTCTGCTGCGGGGCTGCCGGAAGCGCGCCAGAGGATCGTGGCGAGCATGGCACGGTTCAGCGTTCCCTCGGGATCGAAGCAGTCGTTGCCGACGCCATTCATGAGGCCCTGCTCCGTCACTGCGCAGACATAGGGCTGCGCCCAGTGGCGGGCCGTGTCGCGGTAGCGGACGCAGGTGTGTGTGCCGTAGGTCGTATCCGTCATGGTGTACAGGGCGGGCTGGCCTGCGAGGAAGCGCTCATAGGCCGCGAGGGCGTAGCCCGCCTGCTCTGTGGCCATGTAGTTTGCCGTGCGGTTCGTGTGGCCGAAGGCAAGGCCGGTTTCCGTCTGCACGCGGAAGCTCATCAGTGCGCTGACGAGCCACGCGCCGTTCGCACGGACAAAGCGGCTGTCCTTCGCCGGGTCGATGCCGAGGGCACACAGCGCCACTAGGACCTGCGAGACCGATTCCGAGGACGAGGCGCCCCACGCGTCAAAGCTGCCGTCGTCCTTCTGCATGCCGCTGAGCACGTTCAGGGCGCGGTCAATGGCCGCAGAGACATCCGCCTGCGTGCGGTAGGGCGCGAGGGCCTGCAGCACCATGGCGGTCTGGTCGGGGTCGGCCGTCTTGCCGGAATAGTCCCAACCGCCGCCCGGCAGCTCCTGCGCCAGCAGGTAGGCCACGAGGCGCGCGCGGGAGCTCGTGCCGGAGGCTGCGAAGCCGTAGGACACGGAGTCCATGGCAATGAGGGCAAAGGCCGCGCCGTTCACGCCCTGCCAGACGGTCTGGTCGTAGTTTGCAAGCGGGGCCGTCAGGTCATAGCCCGCAAAGTCGCGAGCGTTCTCGCCGCAGGCCGTCAGGGCGAGGATCGTGCGGGAATACTGCGTGTAATAGGATTTATCCAGCACGCCGCCGCAGGCACGGAGCTTTTCCGCCAGAGAAGCGAGATAGTCCTGCCGCATGGCGTCCGTCAGATTGCCGCTGCGGGCCAGCTGCAGGATGGACCAATCGCTGTAGGTCCCGGCGGCCTGCATCGCAGCGGTGCAGTAGGCGGAGACGCCGTCCACGGCCTCGGCGACCGTCATGGGAAGGGCCGTGGGCTCCGCCGCCGCAGCGGGGAGCACCAGGCAGGCCAGCATGGCTAAAAGAACCAGCCCGGAGATCAGTTTTTTCATCATGGCTTTTTCCTCCAAGATCCAGAATTTACGCGCCGAGCCAGACCCACAGGATCTTGGCGATCTGGGCGCGGGTCGCGCCGTCGCGCGGACGGAGCCACAGCGTGCCGTCCGAGGCGGGGTCGCCCGAGATCAGGCCGCGGCTGACGGCCCACTGCATGGCCTCAACGGCATAGCCGGAGACCGCGTCCGCATCCGGGAAGGAGGAGAGCAGGTCTCCCGTAACGGCCTCGCCGTTGTAGCGGTAGAGAATGGCCGCGATCTGCTCGCGGGTGATGGCGTCCTCCGGGGCGAACGTCGCGGCGGACGTGCCCTTGACGACGCCGTTGGCGGCTGCCCAGATGACGGCGTTTTCATACCACGCCTGCGGCGCGACGTCCGCAAACGGATTCGGCAGGCCAGTCACGTCCGGGGAACCGGCGTGGCGGTAGAGGACGGTCACGAGCTGTGCGCGCGTCAGCGTGCCGTTCGGCTCGAATGTCGTGGCGCTCATGCCGTTCATCATGCCCGTTTCCAGCATATAGTCGACCGGCTCATGATACCACTGCGTGACGTCGAGGTCGGAGAAGGCCTCGGACGGACAGACCTTATTCTGCGGCTGCGTTGTATAGCGGGTCGTCTCGCCGTCCTGCCACGAATAGAGTGCATAGAGCGTGACCATGGCGCGGATGGGAGTGTAGGTGTCCGTGTAGACCGTGCTCACCTGCACGGCGTCGGCCACGGGAGCGTCTGTCCAGCCTGCGAAGACATAGTCGTGCGCATTGGCCAGCGGCTTGCCCTCCGGGGCGGTGAGCGCCATCTCCTCGCCGACATAGCTGCGCTGCATCGGCTGGGAAGCCCCCTCCGGCGTGGAGAATACGACGGTCGCGGGGATGCGCTGGCGGAACTCCACCACGAGCGTGCAGTCCCCGCGCACGTCGCTGACGGTGAAGACATTGCCGTCCTGGGCGACGGCGGCTGCACCCTCGGGCTGAAGCGACCAGCCGGAGACGGCGGCATTCTCCGCGGGCTTTGCCTCGAACGTCAGGTCATTCAGCGGCACGACCGTGCCGAGGGCCGTGTTGGCCGAGACGGCCGTAACGGTGAACTGCGCCTTGCCGAAGAGCTGCCAGTCGGAATGGACCTCCTGCAGGGCATCGACCTTGCCCTTGCCGGGGTAGGCGTCCAGCGCGGAGGAGACGATGGGGAAGGCGCAGTAGTTCCGGCGTGCGCTTTCAATGGTCAGGTACTCCGAGCAGTAGTCCCACTGTCCAACCTCAGTCTTCATCTGCGCAACGGCCTGTGCGACGGTGTCGCCCGCGCGCAGACGGGCAAAGAAGACCTCTTCCCACTTGTAGTCATAGTCGAACGTGACGGACTGGGAATAGCCGTAGAACACGCCCACGCCCTCGGCGCGCAGCGGGGCGCACAGACCGTCCGTCGCCATGCCGAGGCAGATGGCGCTCCAGATCAGGCTGTCCGGGGCCTTGCGCGTCATGTGGTTGGCGATGCAGGTGCCGTCCACGGCGTAGTATTTTATCGTACCGTAGGAGCCCATGTACTGCGCGTGGTAGGTATTGCCGTCCTTGGCATAGTCCTCCGTCGTCAGGCCGGTGCCGGTCTGCAGCAGGAGGTAGGACGTTGTCGCGCCGGAGACAAGGTCCTCCTCGTTCCACGGGTTCTCATAGTCTGTGGAGCCGTGGCTGTCGAAAATCACGACGCCGCTCGTTTCCACGGCGGCCGCGACGGCGTCGATCGTGGCGCGCGTCGTCTTCAGGACCTGCGAGCTGCCGCCCGTGGCGGCGGCCAGCTTCTTTACCTCGTTCTGATACTGCTGCGTGAAGCTGGGGTCCAGACCGTAATACGGCTCGATGAGCGTGATATCCGCGCTCGTCGTCGTGGATGTCTGCGGCTCGACTGTCTCTGTCTCAACGCTGCTCCCGGCGGCTCTGCGGGCCAGCTCGCGCAGGCGCGGGCTGTAGGCGCACGTCACGCCCGTCGTCGTTTCAAAGCTGAACTGCGCGCCGCGCCACTGCAGCGTGCCGTCCACATAGAGGTCGGAGGCCGTCACTGCCTTCGCCACGGCCTGCGCCGCCGCGAGCGTCCGGTCCGGGCCGTCCTGTGCGGACTGCGTCTGCGCCTCCTGCTCCACGGCGTCCAGCTCGGCCCACAGGGCGTCGATCGGCGCGTAGTCCGCGTCCGTCAGCGTGCGGGCCTTCGGACCGGCGGCAAAGGCGTTTCCGAACAGGGCCGGCAGCAGTGCCAGCACCAGAAGAAGCGCGAAAAATCGTTTCCAGTTCATATGTATCGGTTCCTTTCCTGTGAGTTACTTCTTATTCTACCATAGAGCCCGGCGATTGTCCACGAATTTTCCTCACAGCACCTGCCCGTTTGCCGTGCCCGTAAAGGCTCCGTGCAGGATGGCGGGTGCGCCGCCGACGAACACGGCGTCCATGCCCTCGCTCTCCTGCGCAGGCTGCTCCCAGGTGGCGCGCTCGTGCACGGCGGCGAGGTCGAAAACATTGACATCAGCGTCCATCCCGGCGGCAATGCGTCCCTTGCCCTGTAGGCGTAGAGCCTGCGCCGGAAGGGCGGTCATGCGCTGCACGGCCTCCGGCAGCGTCAGGACATGGCGCTCGCGGACGAACGTTTCCAGAATGCGGGAGAACGTGCCGTAGACGCGCGGGTGGGGCAGGCCCTCCGTGGGGTAGAGCGAGTCGGAGATGACGCTGGCAAACGGCGCGCGCAGGATGCGGCCGATGTCCTCGTCGCAGGTGATGAAGTCGATCATCGTCACGTTGCAGGCCTCCTCTGCCAGCACATGGCACAGGCAGTCGACCGGCTCCAGCCCGAGAAGCCGGGCCGCCTCGGCAAGCGTCTTGCCCGTGAGGGGCTGAAATTCCGGCCGGTGCAGCGTCGTCAGGCGGATGTTGTCCCAGCCGACCATCTGCGCGATGTTGTCAAAATCGCGGCCGTGGGCGATGCGCTCGCGCAGGATGTCCCGCTGAGCCGGGTCGCGCAGCCGGGCAGCAACGGCGTCCGTCCCGCCTGCCAGAAAGTCCTGCGGCAGCAGGTGCAGAAGCTGCGTCGAGCCTGCGCAGTAGGGATAGACGTCGCACGAGACGTCCAGCCCCTCGTCCCGCGCCTGCTGCAGCAGTGTCAGCGCCTCTGGGATGCGGCGGTTCCAGTTGCGCGGGCCCATGGCCTTGAGATGGCTGATGTGCACGGGCGTGCGGAGCAGGCGCGCCGCGCGGAGCATCTCGCGCAGGGCGTCGCAGACCATGTCGCCCTCCTCGCGCATGTGCACGCAGATGGGAATGCCGCTGCCCTGCAGCGGGGCCAGCGCCCGGAGCAGGCCGTCCGGCGTGTAGAAGCACTCCGGCGCATAGCCAAGGCCAAGCGACACACCGAGCGCCCCGTCCGCAAGCGCGCGCTCCAGACGGCGGTGCAGCTCCGGCAGGGCCTCATCCGCATCGCCCGGCGCATAGCCGCAGCAGTCCGCGCGCACCGTCCCGCCGCCGACGAGCATGCCGACGTGCAGCGGAAGCGGCCGGGCGCGCAGCGCGTCCAGATAGGCCGCCATGGACTCCGTGGGGATGGCCGGGTCGATATCGCCCGTGATCGCCCCGAGATAGCGCCGCAGCTCCGCCCGGTGTGCTGCGCCGAACGGCGCGAGCGACAGGCCGCAGTTGCCGTTGACAATGGTCGTCAGCCCCTGCCGCAGCTCCGCGCGGCCGAAGCCGGGGCGAAAGACGGCGGCATCGCCGTGGCGGTGGATGTCCAGAAAGCCCGGCGTGACATACTGCCCGGTGGCGTCCAGCGTTTTCGCGGCCTCGCCGCAGGACCCGACAGCCGCGATCTTTCCGCTGCGGATGCCGATATCCGCCCGAAACGGCGCGCCGCCGTTCCCATCGATGACCGTGCCCCCGCGAATGACCCAATCCAGCATGAATATCTCCTCCTTAATACATTCATCATAGCATACTTTCCCGGAAAATCAACGCGAACGGTTGATTTTTGTCGAGACGTTGGATATAATAAAGAAAATCCATCTTCGGAGGTAACACCCATGGCAGTCAAAATTGAAAAAGATACCATCATCGGCGACGTGCTCGACCTCGCGCCGGAGACCGCGCCCCTGTTCCAGGCTATCGGTATGCATTGCCTGGGCTGCCCGGCCAGCCGCGGCGAGTCCGTTGAGGAGGCCTGCATGGTCCACGGCGTGGATCCCGATGCCTTCCTCGCACAGGTAAACCACTTCATCGAGGCAGTGGAAGCCAATCAGTGATCCAAACCAGCCTGCTGCAGCTCGATGACTGCAGCAGGTCATTTTTTAAGGGAGACTCCCTGATGAACGGAGAATTGTTATGACACAGAAAGAACGGATGCTTGCCGGGCAGCTCTACCTCGTGGACGAGGAGCTGGCGGCCGAGAACCGCCGCACCGCCGGGGTGCTCCGGCAGTTCAACAGCGAGCCGGAGCCGGAGGCCCGCGCCGCCCTGCTGCGCGGCCTGCTGGGTGGGACGGGGCGCACGTTCAGAATCGAGCCGCCCTTCCGCTGCGACTACGGCAGCCATATCTATCTGGGCGAAAACTTCTATGCGAATTATGAGCTCATCGTGCTCGACCAGTGCGACGTCCGCTTCGGCGACAACGTCATGCTCGGGCCGCGCGTGAGCCTGTTCAGCGCGGGCCATCCGCTCGATGCGGACATCCGCAATGCCGGGCTGGAGTACGGCAAGCCCATCACCGTCGGCAGCAACGTCTGGATGGGCGGCTGCGTGACCGTGAACGGCGGCGTGACCATCGGCGACAATGTTGTCATCGGCTCCGGCTCCGTTGTGACGCACGACATCCCGTCCAACGTCATTGCGGCCGGGAATCCCTGCCGCGTGCTGCGCCCCCTGACGGACGCCGACCGCGCCCACTGGCAGCAGGAGGCCGCGCGCTGGCGCGCGGAATGCGGCCGGTGAGGCTGCCGGTCTCCGCGCGGCTGGACTGCTGTGCCGGGCTTGTGCCGCAGGGCGCGCGCGCCGCGGATATCGGCGCGGACCACGGCTATCTCGGCATCTCGCTGCTTCTGATCGGGCGGGCCGAGTTTGTTCACGCCTCGGAGCTGCGAGAGCAGCCGCTCCGCCGCGCCATGGAAAATGCCCTGCGCTTCGGTGTGGCAGACCGCATGCGCTTTTCCCGCGCCGACGGCCTCGATGCCATCGACCCGAACGAGGTCGACACCATCGTCTGCGCCGGGATGGGCGGCGATCTCATCGCACAGATCCTCGGCCGCTGCCGCTGGGTGCGCGACCCGCGCTATACCTTGATCTTACAGCCGCAGTCCTCCGGCAACGACCTGCGCCGCAAGCTGGCCCGGATGGGCTTTGCCATTGAGCAGGAGCGCCTTGTGCGCGACGGCGGCTTTCTCTATCAGGCCATGGCTGCGCGGTTCGGCGATGCCGCGCCGGTCACGCCGGGGCAGGAGTATGTCTCCGCGGCCCTGCTCCGTTCCGGCGATCCGCTTCTGCCGGACTATTTTGACCGGCTCATCCCGTCGCTGGAGCGCACCGTCGAGGGCCTGCGGCGCGGCAGCGAGCCGGAACGCCTGCAATACTACGAAACTGCGCTGCGGGAGCTGCGCGAAATGAGGGAGCTTTATGACAACGGTTGCTGATATTCTGGATGTGCTCGAGGCCCTTGCGCCCACCGGCATGAAAATGGACTGGGACAACGTCGGCCTGCTCTGCGGCAGCCGCAAAAAGGAGGTCGAGCAGGTCCTTGTCGCCCTTGACCCGTTCGAGGACGTCTGCGATGAGGCGGTCGAATGGGGCGCGGACGTTATCGTCACGCACCACCCGCTCATTTTCCGCCCCGTGGCGAACGTCACGGACGAGACGAGCGTCGGCCGGATCATCGAGCGGCTGTGCTCGGCGGGCATCTGCGCCGTCAACGCGCACACGAACCTCGACTGCGCCCCCGGCGGCGTGAACGACGAGTTGGCCGCCGTGCTGGGCCTGCGGGATGTCACGGTGCTCCAGCCGAGCGGAACGGACGCCCAGGGCCGACCGTGGGGCCTGCTGCGCGGCGGCGAGACCGACGAGCAGCCGCTGGCGGAATTCCTGCAGACGGTCAAGCGGGCCCTCGGCTGCCCCGGCCTGCGCTATGTGGACGGCGGCAAACCCGTCCGCCGCGTTGCCGTGGGCGGCGGGAGCTGCGCCGACGGGATGCACGAGGCGCTGGAGGCCGGGTGCGATACGTTCGTCACGGCAGACGTGCGCTATAACCAGTTCTGGGACGCGCACGACCTCGGCCTGAACCTCATCGACGCCGGGCATTTCTACACCGAGAACCCCGTGACGCGCGTGCTGGCCGATACCCTGAAGAGAGCCTTCCCGGATATTTCCGTAAAAATCTCCGAAACCCACACCGATTGCATGAAATATGCTTGATTTTTGGCCTGTGGAATGCTAAAATAATCTAGTTATTTACAGATACCACTCTACGAAGGGAAGAAATATTATGTCTGGACATTCCAAGTGGCATAACATTCAGAAGACGAAGGGCGCGCAGGACGCCAAGCGCGCGGCAGCCTTCACGAAGATCGCGAAGGAAATGTATGTTGCGGTGAAGGAAGGCGGCGGCTCGACCGACCCCAGCTATAACTCCCGTCTGGCCACGGTCATCACGAAGGCCAAGGCGGCAAATATGCCGAACGACAACATCAAGCGCGTGCTCGAGAAGGCCGCGAATGCCGGCTCCGGCGATTCCTACGAATCCATCACCTATGAGGGCTACGGCCCGAGCGGCATCGCCGTGATCGTCGAGACCATGACCGACAGCCGCAACCGCACGGCAGGCAACGTCCGCCACCACTTCGACAAGTACGGCGGCAAGATGGGCGCTGCGGGCTGCGTGTCCTGGAACTTCAGCAAGAAGGGCGTGCTCGTCATCGACAACGAGGACGGCGACTATGAAGAAGACAACGTTATGATGGACGCCATGGACTGCGGTGCGGACGACTTCGAGGCCGACGGCGACTGCTTCACGATCTACACCGATCCGGACGACTTCAACGCCGTTGCCGATGCGCTGGCCAAGAAGGGCTATA
>ERZ772886.1170-NODE-1170-length-24249-cov-45.830702_pt1 | contig 24249 bp, 23 predicted proteins | sample MGYA00512128_ERZ772886 | MGnify/ENA primary metagenome ERZ772886 (study PRJEB29015, sample SAMEA2737698) | human gut metagenome | biome: human gut; feature: human-associated habitat; material: faeces | place: China | collected 2012 ... | reverse complement strand
AAGAGGTGCCTGACATGAACGAAAAAATTACAGCCCACCCCCAAAAAGAAGAACGGGAGAAAGTCCTGAAGGAGATTCGGCAGCTTGAAAACCGAAAGAAGATTTTGGAGAACAAGCAGCGGAACGAAGAACGCAGGGTTCGCACCCGCCGCCTGATTGAGCGCGGAGCCATTTTGGAGGGGATTTTCCCGCTGGCTCCCGACCTTTCCGGCGCGGAGGTCAAAACATTTCTGATTGCCCTGTCCCATCTTCCGGGGGCTGCGGAATTGACTGCAAACCTGCCAAAATCCGGGGACACGCCATAAGTCCCTTGTTTACAAGGGCGCACTTATACACCGTTGCCGGTGCTGTGCGCCCTGCCGGGGGCGTTGCGTACTTCGTCCGCGATGGGAAGCTACGCTCCCCAAACCCCTTGTGCGCTCTGCGCAGCCAGACACCCGCTTTGCGTTTGTCCGGCTCCACAGAGCCTGTTATCCCCTCACTGAAAGGAGGTGTTCCCCATAGATTTCTGTCATATCCCCGTCAGTATCATCAAGCGCAGCGCAGGCCGTTCTGCTGTTGCCGCAGCTGCTTACCGCAGCGGAACCAAGCTGACAAATGAATGGGACGGAATGACCCACGACTACACCCGGAAAGGCGGCATTGTCCATGCGGAGATCATGCTGCCCGCCCACGCCCCGCCGGAATTTGCAGACCGTTCTATCCTCTGGAACAGCGTGGAGCAAATCGAGAAAGCAAGGGACAGCCAGCTTGCCCGCGAGATTGAAGCAGCCTTGCCCCGTGAACTGTCCGGCGAACAACAGCTTGCCCTTGTGCGTGCCTATGTGAAGGACAACTTTGTAGACAAAGGAATGTGCGCCGACTTTGCTATCCATGACAAGGGAACCGGCAACCCTCATGTCCATATCATGCTGACGCTCCGGCCTTTGAAAGAAAATGGACAGTGGGGCGCAAAGTGCCGCAAGGCATACGATCTGGACGAGAATGGACAGCGTATCCCGGATGGGAAAGGCGGTTGGAAAAATCACAGAGTGGATACAACCGACTGGAACGATAAAGGAAATGTGGAGATTTGGCGGGCGGCATGGGCGGCCTGCACCAACCGGGCGCTGGAATCTGCCGGTAGACCGGAGCGCATTGACCACCGCAGCTACAAGCGGCAGGGCATTGATAAAATCCCCTCTGTCCATCTGGGGCCAGCTGCCAGCCAAATGGAAAAGCGCGGTATCCGCACCGACAAGGGGGAAGTAAACCGACAGATCGCCGCCGACAACAAACTGCTGAAAGAAATTAAAGCCCGCATTACCCGTCTTTATCGCTGGTCGAAAGCCGAAACGGAAAAACCACAAACGCAGCAAAGCAGCTTGACCGCCTTGTGGGAGGCCCAGCAGCAGTTGAACGCTCCCCACACCCGCACCGGCAAAATCCGGGCTTTGCAGGAAAGCGCTGCACTATTCAGCTTTTTGCAGGCAAACGGCATCCAGTCTATGCAGCAGCTTCATGAAAAAATCGCTGATATGAACAGCCGTTACTATGACCTGCGGGGAAAGATCGTCAAGGCCGAGCGCCGGATCGCCACCCTTACCGAGCGCGGGGAGATGTGGGAACAGTACAACCAGTACAAGTCCATCCACAAGCAGCTTGCCAAAGTAAAGCCGGAAAAACGGGAACAGTTTGAACAGCGCCACAGCCGGGAACTGATTCTGTATGACGCAGCGGCCCGGTATCTGAAAGAACTGAAAGACAGCGGCGAGGCAATCACCCCAAAGGCATGGCAGCTGGAAATTGACCAGCTGGCCGCTGGAAAGCAGACGGACACGCTTGCCATGAAATCCATGCGGGAGGATTTGAAAGCAGTGGAACGGCTCCGCAAAACCGCCGAGCAGCTGTCCAGACAGGAACGGGACAAGTCTCACGACCGTGGGCCGGAGCGGTAAAGGCTACCGCGTTTTGGCGTACCCCTGTCAAGTGCGTCGCGTTTCACGACATACCTTTGCATACAGAAAAACCGCCGTACAGGTTTCCCCATACGGCGGCAGACTGTTTATTTGCCGAACAAGTCGCTGTGTGTGCCGGTGCGGGCCAGCGTCAGCACCAGAACATCATCCTCTATGCGATAGACAAGCAGCCAGTCCGGGAGAATATGACATTCCCGATGGCCTGCCCAATCGCCGGACAGGTCATGGTCGCGGTTCTTATCCGGCAGCGGTTCGCCCATTGCCAGCAATGCTACGACCTGCTCCAGCAGTTCGATCTTCAAGCCACGCTTGATGGCTCGTTTGTAGTCTTTTTTGAAACTGGTCGTGTACTTGACGGTATATTTGGTTTCTTTCATCTTTTCAGGTCAGCAAATAACTCGTCAAGGTCATTGTAGCCCTTTACAGACGGGTCTTTTGCAATCCTTTCCGCTTCCAGCATGGCAGCAACCGTTTCTTTGTTCGGCTGTTCCAGCCTTACTTCAAAGGGAATGCCGCCTTCACGAAGCGACTGGCGCACAAAGATGTTAAACGCCGTAGTCAGGTTCATGCCAAGTTCAGTAAACAGTGCGTCCGCCTGCGCTTTCAAATCTGCGTCCATGCGGATACTGATGTTTGTGGTATTTCCAGCCATACGATCAACCCCTTTCTGCTGGCAATTATAGTATATGCCATTTGCACGAAGAAAACAATACTTTGCACGAATATTTAACAATAAATTCATTCAAGGAGGTTACACGCTTTATGAAAGAAATCATTTATGAAGAACAACAAGACTGAACCTATCCCTGTCATGGATTACCGCCAGTACCGCAGAGCGCGGAGGCTGGTGCATGAGTGCTGTAACTACATCGACGGAAACTGTATCGCCCTGGACGATGGGGAGGAATGTGTCTGTGTCCAGTCTATTTCCTACTCCCTGTTGTGCAGGTGGTTTCGGGCGGCGGTATTGCCGCAGGATAAGGAACTGGAAACGGCGCTGTTCCACCGGCTGAATGCTAAGAAATGCTCCGTATGTAGGGCGCTGTTTACCCCCGGTTCCAACCGGGCCAAATACTGCCCGGAATGTGCCGCACGCATGAAGCGGATCAACGCCGCAAAGCGCAAGCGGAAACAACGGGAGAAATGTCACGCTTTAGGGGCTGAAAAACCCTTGTAAATCAAGGCTTTTTTCGAGGGTGTCAAAGGCAGGCTGATAGATTTATCCTCTGACCCCTAAAACGGCCTTAAAATGCGTACAGAATCCCAAGAGAAACCCCAAGGAGGAACCCTATGTCAGACAACCGAAAATATTATTACCTGAAACTCAAAGAAAACTATTTTGACGATGATTCCATCGTGCTGCTGGAAAGTATGCAGGATGGTGTGCTGTATTCCAACATTCTGCTCAAGCTGTATCTGAAATCGCTGAAACATGGTGGACGGCTTCAACTTGACGAGGACATTCCTTACACGGCGCAGATGATCGCCACCATTACCCGCCAGCAGATCGGCACTGTGGAGAGAGCCTTGCAGATCTTTTTGAAGCTGGGTCTTGTGGAAGTGCTGGACAGCGGCACATTCTACATGAGCAACATCGAACTTTTAATCGGCCAGTCCTCTACCGAGGCTGAGCGAAAGCGGGCTGCGAGGCTCCAAAATAAGGCTCTTTCTGCGCCCCGGACAAACGGCGGACATTTGTCCGACATTCGTCCACCAGAGATAGAGATAGAGTTAGAGAAAGAGATAGAGATAAAGAGAGAGATAGAGAAGGGACACCCCGCCCGCGCCTATGGCCGTTACCAGAATGTTTTCCTGACGGACGGGGAACTGGCAGACTTGCAGGCCAGCTTTCCTGCTGTATGGGAACAGTACATCGAAAAACTGTCCGAGTACATGGCTTCTACCGGCAAGCGTTATCAGAGCCATGCAGCGACCATCCGGCGCTGGGCCGGTGAGGACGCGAAGAAAGCAGCCCCGCCCTCTCGCAACCGGGATTACAGCGTAAGGGAGGATGAAACCGTATGATTGAGATTACCGCAGAAATCCGGGCGCTGATCGACAAGGCAGCCGCCGGTGTGGAACTGGCCGGGGACGAGTACATAGACCCGGCAGACGGCCTCATTCACTGTAAGAAGTGCGGCGGCCAGAGGCAGACCGTTGTGCCATGCTTTGGGAAATCCGGCTACTTTATGCCGCGCTGCATCTGCCAGTGCCAGCAGGAGGCTGAGGAGCAGCGCAAGGCTGCTGAAGAACGGCAGCGCCGCATGGAGCGTATCAAACGCCGAAAGGCACAGGGCTTGCAAGACCGTTATCTGTATGACTACACATTTTCCAATGATAACGGGCAAAACCCATTGATGGACAAGGCTCACGCCTATGTGGAGAACTGGAAAGAGGCATATAAGAGCAATATCGGGCTTTTGCTATTTGGAGATGTGGGAACCGGCAAGTCTTTTTTCGCCGGATGTATTGCCAATGCTTTGCTTGACCGGGATGTGCCGGTGCTGATGACGAACTTTCCCACCATCCTGAACCGTCTGACGGGAATGTTTTCCGAGGACAGGGCCGACTTTATCGCCAGCTTTGACGAGTACGACCTGCTTATCATTGACGATTTGGGTGTGGAGCGCAGTACCGAGTATGCGATGGAGCAGATGTTTTTCGTCATTGACAGCCGCTACCGCAGCCGCAGGCCCATGATCATCACCACCAACCTGAAGCTGGCCGAACTCAAAAACCCGCCTGACCTGGCCCACGCCCGTATCTATGACCGTATTTTGGAACGGTGTGCGCCGATCCTCTTTGACGGGAAGAATTTCCGGGAAGAAAATGCCGGTGCTACCCGACAGACAGCAAAAGACATTGTAAACAGTAAGCACGACTGATTTTTTACCGGGCGGCACAGACCCGTTCGGAGAAAGGAGCACCATGAACAAAGAACCCCGTACTATGCAGGTGGCAGACGCCGCTACTGCGTCCAGAGCGCCGGAAAACACGCCAGCGATGGTAAAGAAAATCGGCAAGACAACCTACAAGGTTCATGTCCATTTCAGCAATACCAGCACAGAAACCATGAGCGATAAAATCAAGCGTATGCTCAAAAATGAAATTCAGCAGATGTGACAGACTGATAAACGAAGCCGCCTTGTGCTAAACTGATGATGGTACGCACCAAAATTTTTGTCAAGGAGGACACGAAAATGCTTTACACAGAAAAAGAGAAACATGAAATTGAGCGAGTAAAGGAGGTCTTTGCGGAACATCTGCGGCAAAGCCCTGATTTTGAACTGCTATGGTCTGATAAAGTGGGCTTTGTCTGGCTGGCGATTGGCCTAAACCCGCTTTATGTTGATACCGGAAGGAGGATAGAGTCTGCCGCCGATCTCTGTCACGAGTGCCTGGATGATGTTGCGATGGATGTTCTGTATATGACAGGCAACGACCACGCGATAGAAGAAGCCGACCCGCTGGAACTGGCCGAGATTAAGCGGCGCTGGAAACCCTATATCGGCCAACTGCCGGAATATGCGTACCTTTGCGACGAACTGTTAAGCAGGAGCAAATAACCCATCCGCAAAAGTGTCAGGAGCTAAAATCTGCTTCTGGCACTTTTTTTGTGGCTTTTTTGTGAATTTGATTAAAAAGTCCTTGACAATTTGTCTCTGGGCAGGGAGTTTTTTGCGTCTTATATCACCTTATGCTCCATCCATTTCCCGCGGGCAAACCGCACAAGGAAACACAGGCTGCGGCAGATCCAGTCGATGAACATACCGAACCAGACGCCGGTCAGTCCTAAGTGGAACTGCAGAACAAAGATATAGCTCAGAATCACGCGGAACAGCCACATGCTGACGATGCTGACCGACATCGTAAACTTGGCGTCGCCGCCCGCGCGCAGGGCGTTGGGCAGGGTAAAGCTCGTCGCCCAGAAGAAGATGCTGAACAGGTTGAACCAGTGGACCACGTGGGTACACATGGCGGACGCCTCCGCCGAGAGGTTGAACCAGGTCACGACCTCGGGCATCAGGAAGAACAGTGCCGCGTTCGTGACGGCCAGCCCCGTGATGGCGATGCCTAGCAGCGTGACGGAATAACGCTGCGCCTGCTTTTTCTCGCCTGCGCCAAGGCACTGCCCGATGACCGGGATCGTGGCAAGGCTCATCGTGTTGCCGGGGATGTTCGCCAGCGTCGAGACCGAGTTTGCCACGGCATTGGCCGCGATGGCCGAGGTGCCTAAGGTAGACGTCAGGCTGCTGACACACAGCTTGCCGATCTGGAACATGCCGTTTTCCAGACCCGACGGGATGCCAATGGACAAAATCTGCATGATGGGCCTGCGCCGGGGCCGCAGGTCAGCGAAACGCTGCACGCGCAGGGGATTGTGCAGGTCCTGGTTCTGCCACAGGATGAACACCGCGGCGAACACACGCCCGATCAGCGTGGCCAGCGCCGCGCCGATAACGCCCATGCCGAAACCGTAGATCAGCAGCGCGTTGCCCGCAATGTTGATGACGTTCATGACAAGGCTGGCCAGCATACTGATGCGGCTGTTGCCCTGCGCACGGAACAGCGCCGCGCCGCCGTTGTACAGGCCGATGAAGGGGTAGGACACCGCACTGATAAGGAAGTACTGCTGCGCAAACCGCATGACATCCTCATCAATGCTGCCGAACACCATCCGAAGGATCAGGCGGGAGAGCAGCATACAGACAACACCCACCGCAACCGTAGAGATGCCCAGCACGCTGTACAGCTGGGCGGCGCTGCGGCTGGCGTTTTCCTCATCCCGGCGGCCCAGATACTGGCTGGCAATGACAGCACCGCCGGTAGCCAGCGCGGACAAAATCTGAATAATCAAAATATTCAGGCTGTCCACCAGCGATACGCTGGAGACAGCGGCCTCACCCACACCGGCGACCATCAGCGTGTCGGCCATGCCCATCGTGACGCTTAATGTCTGCTCCAGCAGCAGGGGCCAGATCAGGGTGAACAGCGCCCGCCTGGTAAACAGGGGACCTTGTGACTTTGCAGTGGCTGTCATGGTAAACTACCATCCTCTTTTACTTGGATTTTACCATTAGTATACAGCAAAATCTATGCGAAATCAAGGATTTGACACTTGTACAAAAAATGCCCGCGAACGCTGTAGCTGCGCCCTGTACAGCAAAAATCCGCAAAAATCAAATCGCAAGGATTTTGCCCACTTTTGCGGCGGCAAAAAGCCCCGGCCACAAAAGCTTGTGGCCGGGGCAGATCATGCGGCGGCTTGCAGGAGCCGCAGAGGGGCGGTGGTTAGAAGTCGACCTCGGTGTCGTAGTAGCAGCACTTCAGCAGCTTTTCCATCTCCTCCTGGGTCGGCTGGCGCGGGTTGGAGCCGGTGCAGGCATCGGCAATCGCGTTCTTTGCGATCTCGGGCAGTCTCTCGAGGAATACGTTCTCGGGGACAAAGCCCTGCTCGGCGGGGTAGGAGTCGGGGCCGTAGTGGCCGATGCAGTGCGGGATGTTCAGATCGTCGTTCATGCCGCGCAGATACTGGATGAGCAGCGCGACCTTCTCGTCGTCGTTCTCGCCGCCCAGGTGCATCTTGTCGGCAATGACGCCGTAGCGTGCCTTGGCGGTGGGATCCTTCGCGTTGTAGGCGATGACCTTGGGCAGGTACATGGCGTTGGCTGCGCCGTGGATGATGTGTGCGCCGTAATCGGCAAACGCCGCGCCGGTCTTGTGGGCCATGCTGTGTACGATGCCGAGCAGCGCGTTCGAGAACGCCATACCGGCCAGGCACTGGGCATTGTGCATCGCGTCGCGCTTATCCATATCGCCGTTGTAGCTGCCGACCAGATCCGCCTGGATCATCTCGATGGCGTGCAGGGCCAACGGGTCGGTAAAGTCGCAGTTCGCGGTGGAGACGTAGGCCTCGATGGCATGGGTCATGGCGTCCATGCCGGTGTGGGCGACGAGCTTCTTGGGCATCGTGTGGGCCAGCTCGGGGTCAACGATGGCGACATCGGGCGTGATCTCAAAGTCGGCGATGGGGTACTTGATGCCCTTCTGGTAATCGGTGATGATCGAGAAGGCCGTGACCTCGGTGGCCGTACCGGAGGTGGAGGAGATAGCGCAGAAGTGGGCCTTGCGGCGCAGCGGCGGGATGCCGAACACCTTGCACATATCCTCAAACGTGATGTCGGGGTACTCGTACTTGATCCACATGGCCTTGGCTGCGTCGATGGGGGAGCCGCCGCCGATTGCGACGATCCAATCGGGCTGGAACTTTTCCATGGCGGCAGCACCCTTCATGACCGTCTCCACGGAGGGGTCGGGTTCGATGCCTTCAAACAGCTCTACCTCCATGCCGGCCTCTTTTAAGTAGGCCTCGGCGCGGTCCAGGAAGCCGAAGCGCTTCATCGAACCGCCGCCGACGCAGATCATAGCGCGCTTGCCGGGCAGCGTTTTCAACGCTTCCAGCGCGTGGGGGCCGTGGTAAAGGTCACGGGGTAAAGTAAATCTAGCCATAGGGTTTGCCTCCTTTAAAATAGCTCTTTCGAACTTTGACAATTAAATATCAAAATCTGCTATTAACAGTATACACCTTATGTGTCTAAACGGTCAATCGACAATACAGAGAATTTTCCGGCGATAATTCAGCATTTTGCCAGTGGAACACTCATAGGCTGTTCTATGGGGAAGGGGGGCAGGAGCTATGCGTCCGATCACGCCGCAGCAGAATACAAAAATGCGCATGCGCATGCGGCTTTTGGCGGCGGTGCTGGCGGTGGGGTGCCTGGGCGGGCTGACGGTGCGGCTGTTTGTGCTGATGCTGCGCGACCCCGGCGGCTACGCGGCACGCGCCGCCGACCAGCAGCTGCGCGGGGCCACGCTGCCCGCCGCCCGTGGGGAGATCTATTCCGCCGATGGTACGCTGCTGGCCGCCAGCGAGACCTGCTGGACCATCCGCGCCGCCCCGCGGGAGATGGCCGACGACGCCGTAGAACCGGCTGCGCGGGCGTTGAGCGAAATTTTAGAGCTGGACTACGCCGATACGCTGGCCAAATTCAGCCAGCGAACCTCCAACGACTGCCTGCTGCGCCGCCGCGTGGATAAGACGATGGCCGACGCTGTGCGGGACTGGTGCCGGGCGAACGGTGTGGACGGCATACAAATTCGGCAGGATACCCGCCGCGTCTACCCGCAGGGGGATTTTATGGGCGGCATTTTAGGCTTTACCGACGTGGACAACGCGGGCCTGTGGGGGCTGGAGCTGCGTTACAACGACGAATTGACCGGGCAGAACGGGCGCATCCTGACCGCCAAGAACGCCTGGGGCTACGATATGCCGACGCACTACCAGACGCTGGTGGACGCCGTGCCCGGCAGCACGCTGACGCTGACCATCGACGCGAACATTCAGCACTGGCTCGAAAGCGCACTGTCCGCCGCTGTGACGGAGCATCATGTGGCCGAGCGCGGCGTCGGCATCGTGATGGACGTCCACACCGGGGCCGTGCTGGCGATGTCCTGCCAGCCCGACTACGACCCGAACGCGCCGCGGACCCTTATAAATAAGGAAGTCCGTGACGCTGTGAATGCCCTGACCGGCGAGGAGCGCAGCGCCGCGCTGCAAAAGGCACAGCAGGCACAGTGGCGCAACAAGGCCATCAGTGACCTGTATGAGCCGGGCAGCGTGTTCAAGCTCATCACGGCGTCGGCGGCGCTGGACTCCGGGGCGTGTAAGGCTACGGACTATTTCACCTGCGCGGGTAAAATAACCGTCGCAGGCACGCGGTTCCGCTGTGCAAACGGGCATGTCCACGGCACCGAGACCTTCGCCCGGGGGCTGGCTGTCAGCTGCAACCCCTGCTTTATCCAGATCGGTGTGCGGCTTGGAAAAGAACGCTTCTGCGATTACTTTGCGGCCTTCGGCCTGCGGGAGGCCACGGGCATCGACCTGCCGGGCGAGGTCAGGCGCAGCGAATACTACACCGCGGACCGGATGGGCCCGGTGGAGCTGGCGAGCTGCTCGTTCGGGCAGAGCAGCAAGGTCAGCTACCTGCAGATGCTCACGGCGGTCTGTGCGGTGGTAAACGGCGGCGAGCTGATGCAGCCCTACGTTGTGGCGAAAATCACGGCGCCTGACGGCACTGTTGTGAAGGAAGTGCAGCCGACGGTGAAGCGCCGCGTCATCAGCGAGGAGACCTCAGCCACGATGTGCCGCCTGATGGAGGGTGTCGTTACAGGCGGCACGGGTAAGCAGGCCGCGCTGGCGGGCTACCGCATCGGCGGCAAGAGCGGCACGAGCCAAAAGCTGGACAGCGCCAACGAGGGCGCGCGCATTGCGAGCTTTGTCTCCGTTGCGCCCATCGACGACCCCAAGGTCGCTGTGCTGGTCTGCCTGGATGAGCCCCACAGCTGGACGACGAGCGGCGGCGCGCTCTCCGGGCCGGTGTGCGCCGAGGTACTGGGAAAGGTGCTGCCGTATCTGGGCGTCGAGCCGGAAAGTGCGGAGTGATGGGAAACGGGCACGGGCGGATATGGAATCCGCCCCTACGTTGAATCGGGAAAGCGCAGCGTGACGGGGCTCTGCCCGTTTGCCGCTGCACTATACAAAAAACTCTGCGCCATCCCTCTTGACATTCCCCGATCCGGTGTTATACTGGTAAAGTACGCAAACGAACAGTTAGACAACGAACAATTCGAAATCTAACTTCTAGGACCAAAAAATCGTAAAGGAGGGAAGAAATGCACGAATCATCGCATGATGACTGCGGCTGCTGCGCGGATGCCCACTTCGGCGCACTGCTGAACCAGACCTCGCGGCTCATCCGCCGTGCGCTGGATGCCCGCATCAACGCCGAGGTCAGCTCGGAGCTGTCGGGCGTGCGCGGCATGGTGCTGGGCGACATCGTCCGTGCCGAGCGCCAGGGCCGCGACGTCTACCAGCGCGACATTGAGCAGTGGTTCAACATTCGCCGCTCCAGCGTCACCGCCATGCTGCAGGGCATGGAGCAGGATGGCTTCATCACCCGCAGCGCCGTGGCGAAAGACGCCCGCTTAAAGCGCCTTATCGCCACAGAGAAGGGCCGCGCCTGTCACAAGCAGATCGAGGCAAGCATTGCGCGGTTTGAGGATGACCTGCAAAGCGGCATTGACCCGCAGCAGGCCGCCGCGGCCCGCGCTGTGCTGGAGCAGACCCTGCGCAACGCACAGCACATCCTGCAAGAGGAAAATACCAACCAAGAGAGGGGAAATACCAATTGTTAAAAACACTCGGACGTGAAACCAAGGGCTTCCGCCTGGTCTCCGTGCTGACGCCGATCTTTATGATCGCGGAGGTCATCATGGAAATGATCATCCCGAAGCTGATGGCCTCCATCATTGACAACGGCGTCACGCCGGGCAATATGCAGGTCATCTACACCGTCGGCGCACAGATGGTCGTCGCGGCGCTGTTCGGCCTGCTGTTCGGCATTCTGGGCGCGGTGGCCGGCTCCCACGCGGCCACGGGCTTTGCCCGCAACCTGCGCCGCGGCATGTTCCGCAACATCCAGACCTTCAGCTTTGCCAACATTGACAAGTACTCCACCGCGGGCCTGGTCACCCGCATGACCACCGACGTCACCAACATCCAGAACGCCTACCAGATGCTGCTGCGCATGTCGGTGCGTGCGCCCGCCAGCATGATCGTGGCGCTGATCATGTCCTACACGATCAACCGTCGGCTGGCAAACATCTATTTGATCGCCGTCATCCTGCTGGGCTGCGCGCTCGCCTTTATTATGAGCCGCGCCACCAAGTACTTCGGCGAGGCATTCCGCAAGTACGACGACCTGAACGAGAGCGTGCAGGAGAATGTCTCCGCCATCCGCGTTGTCAAGGCCTATGTGCGCGAGAAGTTTGAGGGCGAGAAGTTCCGCAAGGCCAGCGAGAATGTGCGCAATCTGCTGATGCGTGCCGAGCTGATCCTGGCCTGGAACGCCCCGCTCATGCAGCTGACCGTCTACAGCTGCATCCTGCTCATCTCCTGGATCGGAGCCCAGCTCATCGTCAGCTCCGGCGCAACGACCTTCACCACCGGCGACCTGATGAGCATGCTGGGCTACTGCATGAACATCCTTATGAGCCTGATGATGCTGTCTATGGTGTTCGTCATGATCACGATGTCTGCAGCCTCCGCTAAGCGCGTGGCCGAGGTGCTGGACGAGCAGTCCGACCTGACGAACGGTGAGGACCCTGTTATGGAGGTCAGGGACGGCTCCGTCAAGTTCGACCACGTCAGCTTTGCTTATAAAAAGGATGGCGAAAAGGCCCTCGCGGACATTGACCTCGACATCAAGTCCGGCGAGACCATCGGCATCATTGGCGGCACCGGTTCGGCTAAGTCCAGCCTTGTGCAGCTGCTGCCGCGTCTGTACGACGTGACCGAGGGCAGCGTGACCATCGGCGGCGTTGATGTGCGCAGATATGACCTCGACACCCTGCGCAACAACGTCGCCATGGTGCTGCAGAAGAACGAGCTGTTCAGCGGCACGATTGCCGAGAACCTGCGCTGGGGCAACCCCGACGCCACCGACGCCGAGATCGAGGACGCCTGCAAGCAGGCCTGCGCCGATGAATTTATCGAGCGCTTCCCCGACAAGTACCAGACCCACATCGAGCAGGGCGGCAACAACGTCTCCGGCGGCCAGAAGCAGCGCCTCTGCATTGCCCGCGCACTGCTGAAAAAGCCCCGCATCCTGATTCTGGACGACTCCACCTCCGCCGTCGATACCGCGACGGACGCAAAGATCCGCCATTCGTTTGCGGAAAAAATCCCCGGCACGACGGTGTTCATCATCGCCCAGCGCATTTCCTCCGTGGAAAATGCGGACAAGGTCCTCGTGCTCGACAACGGCAGGGTCAGCGGCTTTGACACCCCGGCCAACCTGCTGAAAACAAATGCCATCTACCAGGATGTCTACAACAGCCAGACCAAAGGTTCCGGCGACTTTGATGAGAAGGGAGGGGAGGCATAATGGCACAGCAGCCTAAAGTCGTAAAGGTTGGCCCCGGCGGGCGCAGCAATGGCCCCCGCCCCAAGGTCGAAAACCCCGGCAAGGTGTTCAAGCGCATCCTCGCTTATGTTATGAGCCGCTATAAGGCACAGGTCATTGTGGTGCTCTGCTGCATTCTGCTGGCTGTGTTCGCCCAGCTGCAGGGCGTCATGTTCTCCCAGACGCTGATCGACAGCTACATTCTGCCGCTGCTCAAGGCGGGCAGCACGGACTTCAGCGGCCTGGCCGCGGCTATCCTGCGCGTGGCAGTCATCTACTGCGTCGGCATCGCTGCTGTCTTTGTGCAGAACCGCCTGATGGCAAGGATCACCCAGGGCACGCTGAAGGACTTGCGTGACGAGATGTTCACCCACATGCAGACGCTGCCCATCAAATACTTTGACACCCACGCCCACGGCGATATTATGTCGGTCTACACGAACGACATTGACACGCTGCGCCAGATGATCAGCCAGAGCCTGCCGCAGCTCGTCAACACGGTTGTGACCCTCGTCGGCGTGCTGGCCTCGATGCTCTATCTGAGCGTCCCCCTGACGGTGCTGGCCCTCGCGATGGTCGGCGTCATGCTGCTGGCGACGAAGTACCTGACCGGCAACTCCGGCAAATACTTCATCAAGCAGCAGCAGGAGCTGGGCAAGGTCAATGGCTACATTGAGGAAATGATGAACGGCCAGAAGGTCATCAAGGTCTTTTGCCATGAGGAAATTGCCATTGAGGAGTTCGACAGGCTCAACGATGAGCTGTTCCACAGCGCTGACAAGGCAAACTCCTATTCGCTGGTAGCAATGCCCGTCAACGGCCAGCTGGGCAACCTGTCCTACGTGTTCTGTGCCATCCTCGGCGGTGCGCTGGCTATCAACGGCTTCGGCGGCTTTACGCTGGGCGGTCTCGCCAGCTTCCTTGTGCTGACCCGTCAGTTCAACCAGCCCATCAGTCAGATCTCCATGCAGCTGAACTCCGTCGTTATGGCGCTGGCCGGCGGTGCGCGTATCTTTGCGCTGCTGGATGAAAAGCCCGAGGTCAACGAGGGCGACATCACCCTGGTCCACGCCAAGTACGAAGCGGACGATACTGTCACCGAGACGAACGAGTCCACCGGCATGTGGGCGTGGAAACGCATGGATGCCGACGGCAAGCCCCGGTACACCAAGCTGGAGGGCGACATCGTCTTTAAGGATGTGGACTTCGGCTACGACGAGAAGAAGATCGTTCTGCATGACATCAACCTGTATGGCCGTCCGGGGCAGAAGATCGCCTTTGTCGGCTCCACCGGCGCGGGCAAGACGACGATCACGAACCTTATCAACCGCTTCTACGACATCCAGAAGGGTCGGATCCTGTACGACGGCCACGACATCAAGTCCATTGAGAAGGACGCGCTGCGCTCCTCTCTGGGCATCGTCCTGCAGGATACCCACTTGTTCACCGGCACGGTCATGGAGAACATTCGTTATGGCCGCCTGACCGCCACCGATGAGGAGTGCATGGCCGCCGCGAAGCTCGCGAATGCGGATACCTTCATCAAGCATCTGCCCGACGGCTACAACACGATGCTGACCGGCGACGGCACGAACCTGAGCCAGGGCCAGCGCCAGCTGCTGGCGATTGCCCGCGCGGCTGTCGCAGACCCGCCGGTGCTGATCCTGGACGAGGCAACGTCCTCTATCGACACCCGCACCGAGAAGCTTGTGCAGGACGGCATGGACGGCCTGATGTATGGCCGCACGACCTTCGTCATTGCCCACCGTCTGTCCACCGTGCGCAACTCGGACTGCATCATGGTGCTGGAGCAGGGCCGTATCATTGAGCGCGGCACCCACGACGAGCTGATCGCCCAGAAGGGCCGCTATTACCGCCTGTACACCGGCAACTTTGCCGAGAACTCTTAAGCGCAGAGATGTCGAAAAAAGCCGCAAAACGGCATAAAATCAATCAAAACTGCCGGGATAGCATCTGCCGTCCCGGCGGTTTTTGTGCAAAATGCCGCAACAGCGCCAAAAAGTTGACGGGAAGGTAAAAAGTGGTTATAATAGGATACGTAGACACGCAAAAAGCGGTGTTTGACCACGCGGCATGAGGGAAACTACAAACAAGATTTGCCGCATAATATACATGATATACCTATAGGAGGAACAAATATGGCACCGAAGAAGATTGCACAGACCGTACTTACCGAGGGTAAGTTCTATACCATCAGCGCCGCCAACGGCAAGGTCGTTGAGGTCGCTGACTATAACATTGACAATGGCGCGAAGATCCAGCTGATGGACAACGCCAACTTTGAGTGGCAGCAGTGGAACTTCGTCGCGGCAGGCGACGGCGTTTACCGCATCCAGAACCGCTTTACCGGCAAGATGATGGATCTGGACATGGGCGGCGTCAGCGACGGCACCCGCGTCCACCAGTGGGAGGGTGCCCAGGCATCCAGCCAGCTGTGGGTCGTGGAGCCTACCAACGATGGCCGCGTCAAGATCAAGTCCAACCTGGCCGGCAAGCTGCTGGACCCCGGCATGGCTACCGAGAACGGCACTGTGCTGCAGATCTGGGCTGACGTCAACGGTGACAACCAGTTCTGGACCATCAACGAGGTCACCCGCAAGCCCAAGACCAGCGTGAAGGCCACCACCGTTAAGGCCAAGGCCGCTGCCGAGAAGGCCGCCACCGAGGTCGTCAAGGCTGCTGAGCCTGTCGTCGAGAAGGCCGTCAAGGCTGCCAAGCCCGCCGCTGAGAAGGCCGTCAAGGCTGCCAAGCCTGCCGCTGAGAAGGCTGTCAAGGCTGCGAAGCCCGTCGTCGAGAAGGCCGTCAAGGCTGCCGAGCCCGTCGTTGAGAAAACCGTCGAGGCTGCGAAGCCCGTCGTAGAGAAGGCCGTCAAGGCTGCCGAGCCTGTCGTTGAGAAGGCCGTCAAGGCTGCCGAGCCTGTCGTTGAGAAGGCTGTTGAGGCTGCCAAGCCCGCAGCCGAGAAGGCCGTCGAGGCCGTCAAGACCGCCGCTGCCAAGACCAACACCCGCAAGGGCGGCAAGGGCAAGCGCCGCAAGTAATTTGCTTTGAACTTTTTCCCTGCAATTTTTGTGCTGTAACGAGAAAACCCCGCCCCGTCAGGATGCAGTTCCTGACGGGGCGGGGTTATTTTTTGTTTGTGGCTGAAAAGCCTTCCCCTACGGGGAAGGTGGCCCGAAGGGCCGGATGAGGGGCGAGTGTGCCAATATTGCCCGTGAACGAGCTGCGGCGGAAACGCTGCCCTCATCAGTCACCTGCGGTGACAGCTTCCCCCACGGGGGAAGCCTTCAGACTTACCCCAGCGCCGCAATGCTCTCTTTGATCTTGGCGGCCTTGTCCTGGGCGGCAGCCAGCTTGGCGCGGGTCTCCTCGACGAGCTTCGCCGGGGCCTTCTCGACGAACTTCGGGTTGTTCAGCTGGTTCGTGAACATGCCCAGCTCCTTCTCGGCCTTGGCCAGCTCCTTGTTCAGGCGGGCCAGCTCCTTGTCGCGGTCGATCAGCTCCATCATCGGGATAAAGCCCTTCGCGTCGGGGGTCGCCACGTTGACCATGCCGTCGGTGCTGCCCTCGTACTTTGCCGTGACCGTCACGTCGGTGGCAAAGGCAAAGCGGGCCAGATACGCGCCGCCCTTCTCAAACGCGGCGGGGGAGGCAGTCTCAATGACCATGCTCGTCTTTTTGGCGGGGTGGACGTTCATCTCGGCACGCATGGCGCGGACAGCCTTGATGTAGTCCATCAGCTTCTCAAAGTCGGCGCAGTCCTCGGCCCAGACCTTCATGTTCTCGTCGCCGGGCCACTTCTCGTTCATGATGGTCTCGGCGCTGCCGGGCAGAGCCTGATAGATCTCCTCGGTGATGAACGGCATGAAGGGGTGCAGCAGCTTGAGCGCCTTGTCCAGCACGTAGACCAGCACCTTGCGGGCCGCGTCGGCGGCTGCCGCGTCCTCGCCGTTCAGGCGGGTCTTGCAGATCTCGATATACCAGTCGCAGTAGACCTCCCAGATGAAGTTCTCGACCTTCTCGGCGGCCAGACCCAGCTCGTACTTGTCGAGGTTGGCGGTAGCCTCGGCGGCGACCTTGGCAAGCTCGGACAAAATCCACTTGTCGCTCATGTCGAGCAGGCTTTCCTCGGGCAGACCCGGCTCAAAATCCTCGGGCAGGTTCATCTGCACAAAGCGGGAGGCGTTCCACAGCTTGTTGGCAAAGTTGCGGCAGGCAAGGACTTTTTCATCGCTGTAGCGCATATCGTTGCCTGCGGTGGAGCCGATGATCAGCATCATGCGCAGCGCGTCCGCGCCGTACTGCTCAATGACCTCCAGCGGGTCAATGCCGTTGCCCAGGGATTTGGACATTTTGCGGCCCTGGCTGTCGCGGACAATGCCGTGGATCAGTACCGTGTCAAACGGTGCCTTGCCGGTGTAGGCCAGACCCGAGAAGATCATGCGGGACACCCAGAAGCCGATGATGTCATAGCCGGTGACCAGCGTGTTCGTGGGGTAGAAGTAGTTGTAATCCTCGGCGTTCTCGTTGGGCCAGCCCAGCGTGGAGAACGGCCACAGGGCAGAGCTGAACCAGGTGTCCAGCGTGTCGGGGTCCTGGGTCATGTTGGAGCTGCCGCACTTGGGGCAGGTGCAGGGGGCTTGCTTGGCCACGACGGTCTCGCCGCAGTCGTCGCAGTACCAGGCGGGGATCTGGTGGCCCCACCACAGTTGGCGGCTGATGCACCAGTCACGGCCGCCCTTCATCCAGTTGATATAGTTCTTGGTGAAGCGCTCGGGCACGAACTTGATCTCGCCCTTCTCGACGCTCTCGATGGCGGGCTTGGCCAGCGGCTCCATCTTGACGAACCACTGCTTGGAGACCATCGGCTCAATGACCGAGTGGCAGCGGTAGCAGGTGCCCACGTCGTGGGTCAGCGGCTCGGTCTCCTTCAGCGCACCGCAGGCCTCCAAATCGGCCAGAATAGCCTTGCGGGCCTCCAGCGCGGTCATGCCGGCATACTTGCCGCAGTCCAGCACGTCCGGCTCGTCGGCAGCGGCGCGGCCCGCGGCCTTCTCGGCATCGACGGCGGCCTTGTCGGCAGCGCCGGTCATGTGGCCGTCGTAGGTCAGCACACGGATCATCGGCAGGTCGTGGCGCTTGCCGACCTCAAAGTCGTTGGGGTCGTGGGCGGGGGTGATCTTCACAACGCCGGTGCCCTTCTCCATGTCGGCGTGCTCGTCGCAGACGATGGGAATTTCGCGGCCCAGCAGCGGCAGCACGACATGGCAGCCGTGCAGGTGCTTGTAGCGCGGGTCCTCGGCGTTGATGGCAACAGCGGTATCACCCAGCATCGTCTCGGGGCGGGTCGTGGCCAGCTCCAGCATTTCGCCGGTCTCCTTGACGGGGTAGAGCAGATGCCAGAAGCTGCCCTCCTTGGCCTCATACTCGACCTCGGCGTCGGAAATCGAGGTGTTGCAGTGGGGGCACCAGTTGACCATGCGGTTGCCGCGGTAGATCAGCCCCTCGTTGTACAGACGGACAAAGACCTCCTTGACGGCGTCGGAGCAGCCCTCGTCCATCGTGAAGCGCTCGCGCTGCCAGTCGCAGGAGCAGCCCAGCTTCTTCAGCTGGCTGACGATGCGGTTGCCATAGGTGTTCTTCCAGTCCCAGGCACGCTCCAGAAAGCCGTCGCGGCCCACCATCTCCTTGGTCAGGCCCTCCTCGCGCATTTTGGCGACGACCTTGGCCTCGGTGGCAATGGACGCATGGTCGGTGCCGGGCACCCACAGCGCGGCATAGCCCTGCATCCGCTTGTAGCGGGTCAGGATGTCCTGCCAGGTCTCATCCATGGCGTGGCCCATGTGCAGCTGGCCGGTGACGTTCGGCGGCGGCATGACGATGGTAAACGGCTTTTTGCTGCGGTCGATCTGGGTATGGAAATACCCCTTGTCGCACCAGTTCTGATAGATGCGATCCTCGGTGCCCTGCGGGGCATACTGTTTGGCGAGTTCCTTCGGCATAGTGTAAACCTCCTCGTGAATGTGCGGGGCGTGATTTTTACATTTGGACAAAATAAAAAAAGGCCGCCCCATGAGTTTATCATGGGACGGCCTGAAAAGCTCAAGTCGCGGTACCACCCAAGTTGCCCGATCGGGCCGCTTTGCGGCAGGCCGACAAGCCCGCCTGCCCTGATAACGGCGGCAACCCCGTGCGCGGCTGGCAGGGGAGAAGCCCCTCTCACCGCGCCTGCTTGAAAGTGACAGCACCCGCTGCACCGTACCGGGCTTGCATCCTCCCCGGCTTGCTGCAAAGGTACGACGCGGGCACACTCTTTCGCACTGCATTTGTACCTTATAATGTACCGCAATGCGGCGGATTTGTCAAGGGCGGGTGCGCAAATCTGTCGGGCCCCTAGGCTCCTGCAGAGAGAGGTGAGCTGTCTGTCTTACTCCCACTTCTCCCACACTTCGGGGCAGTAGCCTACGGTGGCCTGTCTGCCGTTGCGCACAATGGGCTGGCGGAAGAGCTGCTGGTTCTCGAACAGCTTGTCGGCCTGCTGGCTCTCGTCGAGCCATTTCAAAAGCGCCAGCGTGTCCTTGTCCTTTGCGTTTTCGTCGGCGAGCTTTGCCCAGCCGCCCACGGCGCGGCAGACGTTGTCAAACTCGCCGCGGCTCATGCCTTTTTCCTTCATGTCAATCATCTGGAATCTGATGCCGCGCTCCTTGAACCACCGCTGTGCCTTTTTGGTGTCAAAGCTCTTGTTCGTGCCGAAAATCTGGATGTTCATGGCCATTCCCCCCCACAAAATATACTCTTTTCATTAGAATACCACAAAAACCATACCTTGACAACTTACAAGGCCGGGCCTATAGTATGAGGAAAACTGCGGCAGGGCGCTTGCTCTTATGCGGGCTGCGTGCTATAATACAGGTTTATAGAGGAGTATCTATAAAGGAGTATTATGGAAAAAGAAAGAACCAGTCCGTGGCTGATCTTGTTCCGCGTGGTATTTACGGCGGCGCTGATCGCCTGCATTATGTTTATCTTTCGCAACTCACTGGAAAACGGTGCCCAGTCGTCCGCACGCAGCCAGGCCGTCATGCAGTTGGTCAACAGTGCGCTGGCCAAGGTGCATCTCGGCCCATTGTCGGAGCATCTGATCCGTAAGCTCGCGCACTTTTCGGAGTTTGCGCTGGAGGGCTTTCTGCTGATGCTCTGCATCCGCGTGTACACAAAGCATTTTGTGCGCCACATGAGCTGGCCGCTGCTGGGCGGCATGACAACGGCGCTGATGGATGAGACCATCCAGCTGCACAGCCCCAACCGCACCTCGTCGGTGGTGGATGTCTGGATCGATATGTCCGGCGTTGTGGCGGGACTGCTGTTTGCACTCATCATCCTGCTGATTGTGCGCGGCGTTACCGCATTCATCCGCGTCAAGCAGGAAAACCGCGCTCTGCGCGCCGAGAGCGCGGAGCTGCGCCGCCGCGAGCATGAGCGGCTGGCCCGCCGCGCCGCCCACCGTGCCCACGAGGCACAGCTGAACCGCCCCGAACCCGACGAGGATAACTATGAGGAGGACGAAGAATGACGACCCAACAGGCAATTGAAGCCCTGCACGCCCTGCCGCGCATGGGGCAGGGCGCACCCGGTCTGGCCCGGATGCAGAACCTGTGCGACCATCTGGGAAATCCCGAAAAGGAGCTGCAGTGCATCCACATTGCGGGCACGAACGGCAAGGGCAGCCTTGCGGCCATGACGTCCTCCATCCTGACGGCAGCGGGCTACAAGACCGGTCTGACCATCAGCCCGTATGTGGTGGACTTCCGTGAGCGGTTCCAGATCGACGGCGAGATGATCCCGCCCCGCACGCTGGCAAACCTGACGGAGAAGGTGCTCGACGCGATTGACGCCATCGAGGCCGAGGGCGGCGAGAAGCCTGTGGAGTTTGAGGCCGTCACTGCGCTGGCGTTCCTCTGGTTTGCCCGCGAAAAGTGTGATCTGGTCGTGCTGGAGACCGGCCTTGGCGGGCGCTGCGACGCTACGAATGTCGTGCCCCACAAGCTCGTGGCAGCCATCACAAAGATTGGCTATGACCACATGGAAGTCCTGGGAGATACCCTTGATAAAATTGCCGCCGAGAAGGCCGGTATTATAAAAGAAGGAACCGTCGTCGTCAACTATCCCGACCAGCCTGCGGAGGCTATGGGGCCGATCCTGACCGCCGCTGCCGAGGCGCACACGAGCATCATCACGCCCGATAAGGACGATTTGACGCTGCTGCGCGGCAAGCGGCTGGAAAACCGCATCGACTACGGCGGCTATCGCGCCGCACTGGGCCTGCCCGGCACGCACCAGGCTAACCACGCCGCCATGGCTGTCGAGATCGCGCTGGCTCTCTGGCGTGAGTTCGGCTATGATATTTCGGACGACGCCATTCTGCAGGGCCTTGCCGATGCCCGGATGCCCGCCCGCATCGAGGTACTGCGCCGCCATCCGCTGCTGCTGCTCGACGGCTGCCACAACCCGGATGGCGCTAAAATGCTGGCCGCGACCCTGACCCGCGCTGACTTTGAGGAAAACCTCGTCGGTGTGCTGGGCGTGCTGGCCGACAAGGACTATAAGGATATGCTGTCCGATCTGGCCCCCTGCTTTGCCAAGATCTACACCGTCACGCCCAACTGCCCCCGCGCATTGAGCGCCGAGGAATTGCAGAAGGAGGCCCGCTTCCACACCGACGCCGAGGCCGCCGACAGTGTGGCTGATGCCATCCGCAAGGCCGTGGACTACGCCGACGAGAACAACCTCGCGGGCGTTGTTGTCTGCGGTTCGCTCTACCTTGCCGCCGAGGCCCGCCCGCTGCTTCTCAAAGAAGCAGAAAAATAACCGGCCATCGCCATTTCAACAAAATACGCACCCGTAAGCCTGTATCATAACGATACGGGCTTTTTATTTTGTCTCAACACCCCCTCCGCAACCTCCCGAAAATTACCCGTTGATTTTTAACTCTCCCCGTAGGGGCCGGGCATGCCCGGCCTGCAACCTTCCCAACACTACCCTGTATACCCTTATAAATGAAAAAAGAGGACAACCCTATGGCCAAAGTAACCTTCGTGCCCGGCAGCGGCACACTGGCCGCCTATTTGAGCGGCGAGATCGACCACCACGCCGCCCAGACACTGCGGCGGGAGATCGATGCCCAGGTCGATGACCGTCTGCCCGAGCTGCTGACGCTCGACTTCTCGGGCGTCACCTTCATGGATTCCTCGGGCGTCGGCCTGATTTTGGGCCGCGGACGCCACGTAAGCGCACTGGGCGGGCGGCTGACCGTCCAGAACCCGCCGCGCGCCGTGCGGCGGATGCTCGACCTGGCCCACATAACCTACGCCTGAACGGAGGTGAACACTGATGAAGATGCTCAATCAGGTAAAAATTACGTTTGCGGGCCGCTCCGTCAACGAGGGCTTCGCCCGCGCGGCGCTGGCCGCGTTTCTTGTGCAGCTTGATCCCACCGTGCCCCAGCTCGCCGATATGAAAACCGCTGTCTCCGAGGCCGTGACCAACTGCATCGTCCACGCCTACCCGGACAAGATCGGCCCCATCACAATGACGGCGGCCATCTATGAGGGCGGCATTGTGCGTATTACCATCACGGACCGCGGCGTCGGCATCCCGGATATTGCGAAGGCGATGGAGCCGATGTTCACCACCGGCGACGCCGAGGAGCGCGCGGGTCTGGGCTTTGCCGTCATGCAGAGCTTCATGGACAAGGTCAAGGTCTCCTCCACGCCGGGCCGCGGCACCCGCGTGACCCTGACCAAGCGGCTGGATGCCCGCGCGTGAACCCCTACATATATAAGAGGAGGGGACAGTCATGCCCACGGATATGCACCAGCTGCCGCGCGAAGAATTTATTGAGAGAAACCTCGGCCTTGTCCACGCCTGCGCCGGGCGGTTCAAGGGGCGGGGCATCGAGTATGAGGAACTCTACGCCGCGGGCTGTCTGGGCCTTGTGAAGGCCTGCGATGGGTTTGATACCGGGCGCGGCGTCTGCTTTTCCACCTATGCCGTGCCGGTCATCCTGGGCGAGATCAAAAAGCTGTTCCGAGATGGCGGCACAGTCAAGGTCAGCCGTTCGTTAAAAGAGCTGAGCCTTAAGATCAATGCCGAGCGTGAGCGCTGCCTCAAGCGCACCGGCCAGGAGCCCGGCGTGACCGAGCTGGCCGAGACGCTGGGCACGACCCCGGAGCAGATCGCGCTGGCCATCCGCGCGGCCCTGCCGACCCTGAGTCTGACGCCTGTGGACGACGAGGATGGCCTGCGGGAGTTTGACGTGCCGGTGGAGTCCCCGGAGGAAGCACTCTCGGACCGCATCGGTCTGGCCGAGGTGATGGACAGGCTGGACAGCGGTGACCGCCAGCTCATCCGTCTGCGCTTTTTCGCGGGCCGCACCCAGAGCGAGACCGCCCGCGTCCTCGGCACGACCCAGGTCCAGATCTCCCGCCGCGAGCGCCGCATCCTGAAATGGATGCGCGAACAGCTGTTAGAGGCCCAATGATACCCCCGACAAGCACCCGCTCATCCTTCCGCCACCCCGTAGGGGCCGGGCATGCCCGGCCCGCGCGCTTTCCGCCGCCTGCCGTCAATCTTCCACCGCTCACCCATTCCCCCAAACCATCCCTCCAGTTCCGCAGCATATGAAATCGGCATCGTAGGCAAGCATATATTTTTGCTTTTTGATATTTTCTTTCGGGAACAAGGCATTATATATAGTTTTTGCCGTAAATCTCAGTCCCGAGTCTGTCAGGTTATCTCTCATATCCGACACCACAAAATATTCCATCGGCACTCCGAAATTTATCATTTCACCGTATAAATCTATTATTTCCGCATCATTTGCCGACGCAATTCTTACAAGCTCTTCAATGACTCCGCTGTAATTGGGACGTGCGTCCGCTTTCTGCATCGGTGTCGGTGTCATGATATATATTTTCACGTCGGGATTTGCCGATTTCAATGCATCAATCAATGTCTGATAATTATCCGCAAAGCTGTCATCAATGACATTCTTTGCAGCTTCCGCACCGCCGAACATTATCATTGCGGTATCGGGAGCATATACTGTCAGCGCATTTATATCTGCCGCACCGATATTATCCGCACGGAAATTCTTAAACTGATATTTTTCGCTGTCAAGCATCTGCGTAAAATATCTTCATGTGCGTTCTCTCGTCGGTGGTGCATCCGCTGCGTCTGACGTTCGTGGA
>ERZ772886.1163-NODE-1163-length-24338-cov-8.746078_pt1 | contig 24338 bp, 18 predicted proteins | sample MGYA00512128_ERZ772886 | MGnify/ENA primary metagenome ERZ772886 (study PRJEB29015, sample SAMEA2737698) | human gut metagenome | biome: human gut; feature: human-associated habitat; material: faeces | place: China | collected 2012 ... | reverse complement strand
AAATAATTCGGTGATTACCAACTTTTAAAGATACTTTCTTATCCCGAACTCACGTAACAATGCAAAAGTAAGAGGAAACTATCTAGAAATATGATATAATTTTATCCAATAATTCACAACATTGCAGATAGTCTAATTACTTACATCTACTCTATGTCCTATAAATCTCCCGAATACTTTCAAATAAACAGTGCCGATAATTCAGAGAATTACCGGCACAAAAACCATTATCCTTTCAACCTTACCTAAAAAAATACTTTATACATAAACAACATATCTCATTTTACCAATAACACTTCTTTTACAATACGCCCCCACTCCTTCAAATCCTCACTTTTCCACCCAGTATCAGGTGCTGAAGGATAAAGCATCGAGCAAGTTTCATCTTTGTCAGCTATTGACCAGGCAGCCCAGCTGACAGCATGTTCTTTCATCCACACCTGCCATTTATTCCATTCCTGCAAATCTATATTTCCATCTCCGCTTGCTTCCATGCCGGCACATTCGGAAACAAAAAGAGGAACTCCTTTTTCCAGCGCATAATCGGCACGCTCACGCAACGAAGTTTTATGAGTAGCAGCATAAAAATGCAGTGTATACATTATATTATGTACATTCTTTATTGGATCATCGGCGGCCAGATGTACATCCTGATCCCAATGAGGAGTACCCACCAGAATCAATGCCTCCCTATCGACGGCACGAATACAAGCAATAACGTCCTCTGAATATTTTTTCACATCAGCCCAGGTATCCTTTACCGGTTCGTTGAATATTTCATAAATAACATTGGGAACACCTTTATAGCGAGCGGTTATCTGACTAAAAAACTCTTTCGCCTCTTCTGTATGTAACCCATGGCTATGCCAGTCTATAATGACATACACATCATTAGCGATAGCAGCATCGGCAACAGCCGTCACACATTTCAACGCCTTCTCCGGATTGCTTAGATAAGCCCCTTCGGGCTCTACTCCCATAGCGGCACGAATCAGCGTACAATTCCATTGCTCTTTCAGCGTTTTCACAGCCGAAGCATTATAAAAGCGAGGCCACCAGTTATGCCAGCCCATACTGACTCCTTTCAATACGACCTTTTCGCCTTTTTCGTTTACAAGAAAGGTTCCTTTTACAGACAAACGTTCCACAGCTGCACTAGCATTTACACTACCATATAAAAACATCAGGCAGCACAATACACAAACTTGCAGAATAGAAAAGACGCTTTTAATCATGTTTCGGTCCATAGCATTTCAAATTAAAAATCCATTCGATTAACACTTGCAAAAGTAGACTATCATAAAATAAAAAAGCAATACTATTTTATCTGATTGTTGCATTTCTATCACAAACCGCTTTTTATTACCTTATTTATATACGCTAACAGCGATAGTTCATCTTACCATAACATTGACAATAAAAAAGCGATGTTTCTTTTACAGACATTAGTCTTGAAAGGAAACACCGCTTTACTTACCATACTAGCTTTATCAAATAATTGTACGTTTCTTCCGATAATCATCCCTGAACTCTTTCGGAGAACAATTCTTCTTTTTCTTAAAGATACGGTTAAAGTTGGAAAGATTGTTGAAACCGCACTCATAGCAGATTTCAGCAATCGCCATCGTAGAATCTACCAGTAAACGGGTAGCATGCCCCAAACGTAAATCAATAATGTAATCTGACAGGTTCTTTCCGGTACGCAACTTGAAAAAACGGCTGAACGAAACTTCTGTCATACCTACCATATCAGCAAGCAGACCTAGTCTGATTTCCTCCTGATAATGTTTTCCAATATAATCCTGTACTTTCTGTACTCTCCGGCTGTCTGAGTGCACTTCGATTTTTGCAAACGAAGAACTAGACAACGTACGTGCCTGATCTGTAAAAAGGGAAAGTTCATACAGCAAGGTCAGAAAATGCACTACTGCATAAAAACCTTTCATTTCCGGAAGCTTGTCTATCAGTGCATACACTTTCATCACCGCATCCATTGGAAAACATAAACCGTATTGCGCCTTGTCGAGCATCTTTCGAATCATATCAAACTGATTGGCATCTATCAGTCCACTCAAAAAAGCGGGTACAAACTGAATGGTTATTTCCCGGATATTTGATGACGAACAGGTATTTTGCTCCCAAACGTGTTCCAGGTCCGGACTTGTTATCAGCACTAAATCGTAATCGCCTATAACCTCTGCCGAATCACCCACCACACGGCGCACTCCAGGCGCATGTTCTACAAAATTCAATTCAAACTCTTTATGCGAATGCATCGGATAGGTAAACTCTTTCTTATGCCGGTCGGCTATATAAAAACAGTCCTTGTCCGAAAGTGGAGTTATTTCGCGTATAAAATTTTCATTTACCAGTTTTTCCATAGCATTTGTTTTCATTATCACAAATATACATAATAAAATGACAAAACCATAAAACCGAAGAAAAAACGTGTTCACGTTTATAGAAAAAACATGCTGATATTTTCAAAGAAATATGCTGATATCTTCAGGAAAACATGCTGATATTTTTTTATTTTCTGTACAAACTTTTATCACCTGTTCCCGATAATATTTTATCTTACTTCCACCTTTCTATCAAAATAAGATAAAACCATATCAGTCTGTTCATAAAATAATTACTATTTTTGCAAATGAGTTAATAACTGCATAAACCGATTATCAAAAAGATGAAAAGCATGAAAGTAAAAAACAAAATCTATCTGCTGGCAGGATTCTCTTTACTTGCTGGAAACATGTGGGCACAAAACATTTGCATTTCTACCCCAAACACTTCGCTTGTTCTGAATGCACCAACCGGTGGTGAGCTGAAGTATCTTTATTATGGAAACAAGTTAAATGAAACTGATTTACAGAATATCAACGGGGTCAAGAACTGCGACCATACAGCTTATCCGACTTATGGTATGAACTGCCCTGGAGAAACTGCACTGGCTGTCAGACATGGTGATGGAAACATGTCAACACAAATGGAAGTGGTAAGCGTAAGTACTGATAAAGAGAATCAGGCTACACTAACCACTGTACGTCTGAAAGATAAGGTATATCCTTTCTATATAGATGTACGCTATAAAGCCTACGAAGATGTAGACATGATAGAAACATGGACTGAAATAAGCCACACAGAGAAAAAACCTGTTTACCTGACACAATTTGCATCTGCCTACTTGCCAATCCGCAGAGGAAACGTATGGCTTTCACATTTATCAGGTTCATGGGCTAACGAAGGTCAGCTTACCCAAGAGCCTTTACAACCGGGCATGACAATTATCAAGAACAAAGACGGTGCACGCAATTCACACACATCGCACGCGGAAGTGATGTTTTCACTCGATGGCGCTCCTCAGGAAAACAAAGGACGTGTTATCGGAGCTGCACTTTGTTACTCGGGAAACTACAAACTGAGAATAGATACTGACGACAGCGACTACCATCAGTTTTATGCAGGTATCAACGAAGAGAACTCTTCGTATACACTTCCTAAAGGAACTGTATTTCAGACTCCTGCCGTTGCACTTACATATAGCAACGAAGGTCTGAGCGGTGCGAGCCGTAACTTCCATAAATGGGGAAGAGCGTATAAGCTGGCACATGGTAACACCGTACGCGATATTCTGCTGAACAGCTGGGAAGGTGTATATTTCGATATTAACCAGAAGGGCATGGACCAGATGATGGGTGACATTGCCTCAATGGGAGGTGAACTTTTCGTAATGGACGACGGATGGTTCGGCGACAAATATCCGCGTAAGAACGACAGTTCTTCACTGGGCGACTGGGTAGTAGACAAGAACAAGCTTCCCGAAGGCATTGAGGGATTGATAAGAGACGCCAAGAAACACGGAATCAAGTTTGGTATCTGGATAGAGCCTGAAATGGCAAACACGACCAGCGAACTGTATGAAAAACATCCTGAATGGATACTGAAAGCTCCTCAGCGTGACCCGGTACTGGGACGTGGAGGTACACAGGTAGTACTTGACCTGGCCAATCCGGAAGTACAGGATTTCGTATTTAAAGTCGTAGACGACTTGATGACAAATTACCCTGAAATAGCTTATATCAAATGGGATGCAAACATGGCTATCATGAATCATGGTTCCAACTATCTGCCTGCGGATAAACAAAGCCATATGTATATAGAATTCCACAAAGGATTCGAAAAAATATGCCAGCGCATCCGTGCCAAATATCCAGATTTGACTATTCAAGCATGTGCAAGCGGTGGCGGACGTGCCAACTATGGTATTCTTCCCTATTTTGATGAATTTTGGGTGAGCGACAATACCGATGCACTTCAGCGCGTATATATGCAATGGGGAACATCGTACTTCTTCCCTGCTATTGCCATGGCTTCACATATCAGCGCAGCTCCTAATCATCAGACTTTCCGTACCATTCCATTAAAATACCGTATTGATGTGGCAATGAGCGGACGACTGGGTATGGAAATTCAGCCCAAGAATATGACCGATGAAGAAAAGGACTTGTGCCGCAAGGCTATAGCTGACTATAAAAAGATTCGCCCAGTTGTGCAGTTGGGAGATATTTACCGCCTCATCTCACCTTACGACCGTCTGGGAGTAGCTTCGCTGATGTACACTAGCCCTGAAAAGGACAAGGCCGTATTCTACTGGTGGAAAACAGAACATTTCGTCAACCAGCATTTGCCTCGCGTAACAATGGCAGGACTTAATCCTGACAAAAAGTACCGCATCACAGAACTGAACCGCATAGACAATCAACCGCTTGCCTTTGAAGGGAAGGTATACAGTGGTGCTTATCTGATGGCGAACGGACTGGAAATACCTTACAACCATATCGTTGATTATCACAAACAGAATGATTATTCCAGCAGAGTCTTGTATTTGGAAGAAGTAAAATAAGTCTGTAAATTAAGTAAAAATAAAGGCTGTTTCAGAGGTTTTAGGTCTGAAACAGCCTTTTTCGTTCATCAGAATTTCCAATCTGATATGCTATCCAGGACCTTTCATTTACTCAACAGACAAAATGTACAGCATATTTTTTCATATGCCGGTTCCCAACCTCAAAGATCTAATCATTTTAAGTTCTTCACACTGTGGAAATAATACAATCCAACAGATTATTTTCTATAACAGCCCTCAGCCATAACCCATAGTTGTCGTATATGTCCAATGACCTGTCAATGTTCATTTAAACCCAAAAAACATATATGACATAGAAAACAATAAAAGAGCCATATCAAACTCCATTTCGGAATATTGACATGGCTCTTTTAGAATAAATAAGTTTTATAATTTATTCCCAATTATCAGTGCGGAACGGATATAAAGGAAGTTCACGAAGATTTGCAACATTTCCCGGCTGGAAATCTCGGAAACAATAACGTACAGCAACGGGCTGTGCAACCTTATCACAAGTCACCTTTATCTGCAAATTATTAAAGACCTCAGCTTTTGCCGGATAAAAGACCTTGTCACTTCCTGCAACCTCAAATCCTTCCATATCAGACAAACGGTTAAATCCTTCTTCTGCATGATCGAATGACAAGATAGCTGCACCATCCTTTACCTCCATCGATTTGTAAACCGGCCCGTAAGCTTCTATACCCGGAACATGATAAGTCTTACTCAGTGCCATATAGGCAAGACGTTTTCCTACATCAGTTTTATTTTTAGGATGAACATTTTTTATTTCATAAGGTTCTACCAAATCGTTTGTAGAAATCATTCCACTGTTTGGAATGATAGACTGTGCCTGGAACTGTGCTTCGCGAAGCAATGCACATCCTGTAGTTTCTGTAGAATTGAATGGAGCTATCTCTACATAATAGAACGGCAACTCACCCAATCCCCACTCTTTACGCCAGAGTTCGACCATCGTTTTCAAACGTTCAGCATACGTTTTATGTTTACCTACGTTCGATTCTCCCTGGTACCACAAAAATCCCTTAATAGTATAATTCTGCAAAGGTTTCAGCATACCGTTGTACATCAATGTCGGACTCAGATAATGCCACCAGTCGTGTCCGTCTTCCTTACGGATATCACGTTTCAAGTCAATATCGGGATATTGAGAAACAATCTCACGGGGCAACCATCCTTCTACCATCGAACCTCCCCAGCTACAGTTGATAATACCAATTGGAATATCCAGTACCTGATTCATCATCATCGCAAAGTTAAAGGCTGTTGCGCTGAATGCCGGAGCATTTTCCGGATTACTAACTTTCCAGCTTCCTTTACATTCGTCGACAGGCTGCAATTGTCCGTTCTTTTCAACAGTAGCTACACGGATTCCTTTCCACTTTGATGAAGTAGCGATCGTTTCATTAGCTCCTGCTATCGGACAATTCCAGAAGCCTCTCAACGGCATCTCCATGTTCGACTGACCAGAACAGAACCATACTTCTCCTACCAGTACATTATTCAAAATGATTTCTTCACCATCGGAAATAGAAATGGTGTAAGCGTTGTAACTTGCCGTAGGAGTCTTAATCTTTGCAATCCACTTTCCGTCTGCACCGGCAGTAACCTTGTATGTTTCACGATTCCACGACGGACGGATTGTAACTTCGGCATTTGCATTGGCTTTTCCCCACAAACAGGCTTCCGTCTGTTGCTGCAAAACCATATTGTCGCTCATAATATCAGGCAATGTAACTTTTGCCCATGCCCCAGCCTGCATCATCAGCAGACAGGCACTGATAATCCATTTTTTCATATCTTCAATATTTTAAAGTAATTCTTTCAGTTTACCATTTCATCAGTTTCTTAAGGAAGGCGGTCAGCTCTGAAGCCATCTTCTGATGCTGTCGCATGGAAGGATGGTAACTAGCACCTATCCCCAGCGAACCTGTCTGAGGCGACATATCAAAACGATATATCTCTTTATCTCCATGACTGTTCATTTCACCCACTACGGTATCCATTGCTTTCTTTACATCATCCAATGGTTTTCCATTCATCATGGAACCTGTCAGCAATACCAGTTTAGCATGAGGATAGACAGCACGGAGCTTTTTCACAAAACTGCGATATCCCTCAGTCAGCAGATTCATGTCATAATTGTCGAGACTTGTATCATTTGTTCCCAAATTAATACACACCACATCCGGTGTATAAAGCGTATGATCCCATAACTCTGTAGAGTCTGTAAAAAGGACCTGTTCGTACATGGCAAGCATACAGTCCTTACTGCCCGAACGAGGTGCACCGTAGTTACGGTATACACCGATTCCGGAACGGGCCACTACCAGATGCTGGGCTTTCAATGCTCTTGCCGTACGGGCTGCATATGTATAAAAATGATTTTCTGTTTCATAGGTAAACGGATCAGAAGGATTTTCTGATTCTACTCCATAACCGCAAGTAATGGAATTACCGATAAATTCAATTCGACGTTCAGGTAACACCGGAGCCTCGGCCAGTCTGCATCCTTTATCTAAATAAAAGCCCTTGAATGCTGGCTTCAGTTCATATCCTTCTATGGCATACATAATGCGAACACGGTGTGTTCCTTCCGGTAATCCTTCTGCTAACGTCTGGATCGAATCGTTTTCAGCGAAGTTAATCCGATAAGGCAATTCATCGTCAACTTCTACCATAAACGCTCCGCTTCCCGGTTTTGCTTTCATCTGTAAGGATGTTCCTTCAAAGTTTGCCAGTATACTGACTCCCGGATAAGTAAAACGGACAATATGAGGAATACTCCGGCTAATTCTTCCCATATAAACGATGCGTGAATCATCTGAGGATATAAATTCTTTATCACACTGACGGATTTCGGCTGAAACCGGAGAAGTAAATCCGGCTATGAATCCGTACAGCAATAAACCATACAAATAGTTTTTGTTTTTCATATATCATAGTATTTTCTGCAAATATAGCACATCTAACCCAAGAGCGTTTGATACTTTATTATCTAATATCTGTCAAATTTAAGATCTATTCACTCTGTTTCGGATTATTTGCTTACTGATATGGTACTTTTTTTACCCTTTCTTATAACCATAAACTTCTCTTTTTCTATCCTTTTTCGAATGACAATGTTCGTCAGTAAGATCTACAACAAAAAACTTGTCAACTAACTAATATAAGCAAATAGGAAAAGATAAAATCTACGAGTTTGTACATAAGCCATTGCAACGGTTAGAAATTCTGCAATGATTCGGTAATGAAAAATGTCAAGACTACAGTTTATAACATAAAAAAAGTCTACAAATCAAAATGATTTGCAGACTTCTGCGGTGCGTACGGGACTCGAACCCGTGACCCCATGCGTGACAGGCATGTATTCTAACCAACTGAACTAACGCACCATTATTTTTATTCTTAATTTTGCTATCTCTCTCGATTGCGGTTGCAAAGGTAGTACATTTTCCTTAATCTGCAATAGTTTGCTTGTAAATTCTTTATTTTTTCTCACCAACAGACATGCTTAAAAGCCTAAATATTGCACATTTTAGAGAAAACTTGTTACAACCAGATGCATACAATGAACTTTTTGTCAGAAATATTAGGAAGTTCACAATATTTCGTTACTTTTGCAAAAATACAAATAAAATAAAAGAATGAATGTAGCTATCATAAAATACAATGCTGGCAATATATTTTCCGTAGATTATGCCCTACGCCGTCTGGGAATAACTCCTGTCATAACAGCAGACAAGGAATTGCTGCTAAAGGCAGACAAGATTATTTTTCCTGGAGTAGGAGAAGCACGCAATACCATGCAATATTTACGGGATAATCAACTTGACAGACTTATAAAAGAACTGAAACAACCTGTATTGGGAATTTGTCTGGGCATGCAGCTGATGTGTAAACATTCGGAAGAAGGAAATGTAGACTGTCTGGGTATATTTGATGCTAAAGTAAAACGTTTCCAACCTCTAAAACATGAGGACAAAATTCCACACATGGGATGGAATACAATTTCACATACCAATAGTGATCTGTTCCGGGGGTTCAACCGCGAAGAATATGTCTACTTCGTACATAGTTACTACGTTCCTCTGAACGACTGCACGGCTGCTCAGACAGACTACATTCTGCCTTACAGTTCTGCATTGCATAAAGATAACTTTTATGCAACACAGTTTCATCCTGAGAAAAGTGGTAAAAACGGAGAAAGAATTCTCACAAATTTTCTCGATTTATAAACATTGTTCTCCAACGATATAAATAATATTATGATAGAATTTATTCCTGCCATAGATATCATTGACGGAAAATGTGTACGTCTTTCACAAGGTAAGTATGACTCACAAAAGGTATATAACGAAAATCCGGTAGAAGTTGCCAAGGAATTCGAAGCTTACGGAATAAGCCGCTTGCATGTAGTCGATCTGGATGGAGCAGCTTCACATCATGTAGTAAATTATCGAGTTCTTGACAGAATTGCAAGTCAGACATCTTTGATAATCGATTTCGGAGGAGGTGTAAAAAGTGATGAAGATCTTGTCATTGCTTTCGACAACGGAGCTCAGATGGTTACATTGGGAAGCATAGCCGTAAAACAACCCGAATTATTTTGCCAGTGGTTAGAAAAATATGGTGAAGAGAAAATAATACTCGGAGCCGATGTAAAAGACAACAAGATAGCTATTAGCGGATGGAAGGAAGAGAGTACTCAAGAACTAATGCCGTTTCTTAAAAACTATATAGAAAAAGGTATCAACAAAGTGCTCTGTACTGACATTAGCCGCGATGGAATGCTGGAAGGTCCCTCTACTCCACTTTACAAAGATATTATGGCTGCCTTTCCCGATATACATCTGATAGCAAGCGGAGGCGTAAGCAATATTGATGATATTCTGAAGCTACACGAATCAGGTATACCTGCTGTAGTTGTAGGAAAGGCTTTGTACGAAGGTAAAATTTCACTGAGAGAGTTAAGCCGTTATCTTTAAATAAAATAGTACAATATATATGTTAGCAAAACGAATTATCCCATGTCTGGATATCAAAGACGGACAAACCGTAAAGGGAACGAATTTTGTAAATCTCCGACAAGCCGGTGATCCTGCAGAGCTAGGAAAGATATACAGCGAACAAGGGGCTGACGAACTGGTATATCTGGATATAACAGCCAGTCACGAAGGACGAAAAACCTTTACCGACCTGGTAAAACGTATTGCTGCACATATCAGCATACCTTTCACGGTGGGAGGAGGCATCCATGAATTAAGCGATGTAGATCGTCTGCTCAGCGCCGGAGCTGATAAAATCTCCATCAATTCTTCGGCTATCCGCAATCCACAGTTGATAGATGACATAGCCTCTCACTTTGGCTCTCAAGTATGCGTAGTAGCAATCGACGCCAAGCAAACAGCAGACGGGTGGAAATGTTACCTGAACGGCGGCAGGAAAGAAACGGACCGGAATCTTTTTGAATGGGCTCGGGAAGCCAATGAACGCGGAGCAGGAGAAATATTGTTCACAAGTATGGACCATGATGGAGTAAAAAACGGTTACGCCAATGATGCCCTGTCCCAACTGAGCCAAATACTGACCATTCCCGTCATCGCTTCGGGAGGAGCAGGAAGCAAGGAGCACTTTAGAGATGCTTTTACTATCGGAAAAGCGGATGCAGCACTAGCCGCCAGCGTTTTTCATTTCGGTGAGATTCCTATTCCCGAATTAAAAGCATACCTTTGCAAAGAAGGAATCAACGTTAGAGTTTAACTTTAAAATATATAAAATATGGATTTAGATTTTGAGAAGATGAACGGACTTGTTCCTGCCATCATTCAAGATAATTATACCCAAAAGATACTGATGCTGGGATTCATGAATGAAGAAGCATACAATAAAACAGTGGAAACTGGAAAAGTCACATTCTTTAGCCGCACCAAAAACAGATTATGGACAAAAGGTGAAGAAAGCGGTAATTTCCTGCATGTAGTTTCCATTGCGGCCGACTGCGACAATGACACGCTGCTGATAAAGGTAAATCCTGCAGGACCAGTTTGTCATACAGGAGCAGATACTTGTTGGGGTGAAAAGAACGAACAGGATATTATGTTCCTGAAAGAGTTGCAAGACTTCATCGACAAACGTCATGAAGAAATGCCTGAGAAATCTTATACGACAAGTCTTTTCAAATCGGGAGTCAACAAAATGGCTCAGAAAGTAGGCGAAGAAGCAGTAGAAACAATCATCGAAGCATGCAACGGAACAGACGAACGCCTGATTTATGAAGGAGCCGACTTGCTTTATCACCTTATCGTACTGCTGACATCGAAAGGTTACCGCATTGAAGATTTAGCACGCGAATTAAAAGAACGCCACAGCGAAAACTGGAAGAAACATTGATTTTATGGAAGACCAACCACTCATAAGTTATAAAAATGTAGATATCAACCAGCAGGAGCTAGGCATACTGAACAATGTAAACTTTGAACTGAAAAAAGGTGAGTTCGTCTACCTGATAGGAAAAGTGGGTACCGGTAAGTCGACTTTCCTGAAAACCATATACGGTGAACTGGATATATGCGAAGGAGAAGCAACTGTATTGGGTTACGATATGCGTACCATCAAGCAAAAAAATATTGCCAGCCTGCGACGGAAACTGGGCATCGTATTTCAGGATTTCCAGCTTCTGACCGATCGTACTGTATACGATAATCTGGATTTCGTACTGCGTGCTACAGGCTGGAAGCTATTTTCAGAAAGAGAAAGTCGCATTGAAGAAGTATTACGTCTGGTAGGCATGGAAAACAAAGGCTACAAGATGCCGAATGAACTCTCAGGCGGCGAACAGCAGCGTATCGTCATAGCACGTGCTATATTGAACAAGCCTGAAATAATCCTGGCTGATGAACCTACCGGAAACCTGGATGTAGAGACAGGCAGAAACATCGTCAAATTGCTTCAGGAAATATGTACACAGGGTACGGCTATCATCATGACAACCCACAACCTGAACCTTTTAAGCGAGTTTCCAGGAAAAGTATACTGTTGCGGACAACATCAGTTGCGCGAAGCAAGTGAATACTAAAAAAGACAAATTGTTAGAGATTTTATTATCATTATTAAAAAGAACCATAAAATATTCGTATCTTTGCGCCCAAAAGAAAGAGTATTTTATAGAACAATTAAAATTCGAAACTAGAAATGAAAGTCTTAAAGTTTGGAGGAACATCAGTAGGCTCTGCACAGAGAATGAAAGATGTTGCCAAATTAATTACTGATGGCGAGCAGAAAATAGTAGTATTGTCTGCAATGTCGGGTACAACCAACACACTGGTTGAAATTTCGGATTATCTATACAAGAAAAATCCCGAAGGAGCAAACGAAGTAGTCAATAAGCTGGAAGCAAAATATAAACAGCATATTGATGAACTTTTCTCTACCGAAGAGTATAAACAGAAGACTCTGGAGTTCGTAAAATCGGTATTCGACTACATCCGATCTTTCACAAAGGATATATTTACACTGTTCGAAGAAAAAGTTATTCTTGCACAGGGAGAAATCATTTCTACCAACATGGTAACTAATTATCTCTGCGAACAAGGCGTGAAAGCGGTTTTGATTCCGGCTTTGGAATTTATGCGCACAGACAAAAACAGCGAACCCGACTTAAACTACATCCGCGAGAAATTGGCTTTACAGCTTGAAGCAAATCCTGGACAGGAAATATATATTACACAAGGATTTATCTGCCGCAATGCTTACGGAGAAATAGACAACTTGCAACGTGGAGGTAGTGATTATACTGCTTCTCTTATCGGTGCAGCTGTAAACGCTTCAGAAATCCAGATATGGACTGATATTGACGGAATGCACGATAATGATCCGCGCGTGGTAGACAAAACTTCTCCGGTACGTCAGCTTCACTTCGAAGAAGCTGCAGAACTGGCATACTTCGGAGCTAAGATTCTGCACCCGACTTGTGTGCAACCTGCCAAATATGCTAATATTCCGGTACGTCTGCTCAACACAATAGAACCAAGTGCACCGGGTACACTTATCTCAAACGAAACTGAAAAAGGTAAGATTAAAGCTGTTGCAGCAAAAGACAATATCACTGCTATCAAGATCAAGTCAAGCCGTATGTTACTGGCTCACGGTTTCTTGCGTAAAGTATTCGAGATTTTCGAAAGCTACCAGACACCCATCGATATGGTTTGTACCTCTGAAGTAGGTGTATCGATGTCTATTGACAATACCAAACATCTGAATGAAATCGTAAACGACCTGAAGAAATATGGTACTGTAACCGTAGACCATGACATGTGTATCGTTTGCGTTGTGGGAGATCTGGAATGGGAAAATATCGGATTTGAAGCAAAAGCTATCCAGGCAATGCGTAACATTCCCGTACGTATGATTTCGTTTGGAGGAAGCAATTACAACATTTCGTTCCTGATTCGAGAATCGGATAAGAAGACAGCACTGCAATCATTAAGCGACGTTTTATTTAATAATAAATAATCATCAAAAGAAAACGGATGATACGGTTATACTTGAATCGCATCGTCCGTTTTTTTTTACAACTTAATTCTTTACAGTATATGAAAGGAACATTTCCCATCAATAAATTCCGCGAACTGGAAACCCCGTTTTATTATTATGATGCAAACCTGCTGAGAGATACGTTAAACGTAATCCGTACAGAGGCTGCCAAATACAATAAGTTTTGTGTGCACTATGCAATTAAAGCTAATGCTAATCCAAAGGTGTTGAGCATTATCCGTGAGCATGGACTGGGAGCAGACTGTGTAAGTGGAGGTGAAATTGCAGCAGCAATCAAAGCAGGATTCCCAGCAAGCAAAATTGTGTATGCAGGAGTCGGAAAAACCGACCGTGAAATAAACCTGGGACTAGATCACGACATTTTCTGCTTTAATGTAGAGTCTGTTCCAGAACTGGAAGTAATCAACGAACTGGCAGCAGCAAAAGGAAAAATAGCCCGAGTAGCTTTCCGCATCAATCCGGATGTCGGTGCACATACCCATGCCAATATCACCACCGGACTTGCAGAGAACAAGTTCGGTATCAGCATGCAAGACATGGATAAGGTGATAGACCGTGCACTCGAAATGAACAATGTGAAGTTTGTAGGCTTGCACTTCCATATCGGTTCACAAATTCTGGATATGGGAGACTTTGTAGCTCTGTGTAATCGCATAAACGATTTGCAGGAAAAACTTTACGCACGCCAGATCATCGTAGAACATATCAATGTCGGTGGTGGACTTGGTATAGACTATGCTCATCCGAACCGCCAGCCTATCCCCGACTTTGCTGATTATTTTGCTACTTATCATAAACATCTGAAGCTGCGTCCGCAACAGACATTACACTTCGAATTAGGACGTTCTGTAGTAGGTCAGTGCGGAAGTCTTATCACTAAAGTTATCTACGTAAAACAGGGAACAAACAAACAGTTTGCTATTGTCGATGGAGGTATGACCGACCTTATCCGTCCGGCTCTCTACCAGGCTTACCATAAGATAGAGAACATTACTTCCGAAGAACCGAACGAAACTTATGATGTAGTAGGTCCTATCTGTGAATCATCTGATGTTTTCGGCAAAGCTATCGACCTGAACCGTGTGAAACGAGGCGATCTTATCGCACTCCGTTCTGCCGGAGCTTACGGTGAAATTATGGCTTCAGGCTATAACTGCCGCACATTGCCTCAGGGATACACTTCCGACGAATTGATTTAAGAAAACGGAAGGTAACTAAGAAAAAAGTTTATATTCTTTATAAAAAACTGCATACCAACCCAGGTATGCAGCCGTTTTTACCCCTTCATACGCTGACTGGTATGAAGGGGTAAAATTTTATACAGCCATAGAAAGACGTTTTTCGGGGCATAATATCAGAAATCCAACTACTTTTATTAATTTTGCAACCTAAAACGTATAAAAACAAACATTTAAAAACGATATAGAAAAATGGAATTAGCAAGTAAGTACAATCCCGCTGATGTGGAAGGGAAATGGTACCAGTATTGGCTGGACAATAAACTTTTCAGTTCTAAACCCGACGGACGCCAACCGTATACCGTCGTGATTCCGCCGCCAAACGTAACCGGAGTGCTCCACATGGGACACATGCTTAACAATACCATTCAGGATATTCTGGTACGCCGCGCCCGTATGACTGGCAAAAATGCCTGCTGGGTTCCGGGAACAGACCACGCTTCTATTGCAACAGAAGCTAAAGTAGTAAACAAACTGGCTCAACAGGGTATAAAGAAAACCGACCTTACCCGCGAAGAGTTCTTGAAACACGCATGGGCATGGACCGAAGAACACGGAGGCATTATCTTGAAGCAGCTCCGTAAACTGGGTGCTTCATGCGATTGGGACCGCACTGCTTTCACAATGGATGAAAAACGTAGCGAAAGTGTTATTAAAGTTTTCGCTGACTTATACAATAAAGGGTTGATTTACCGCGGTGTACGTATGGTAAACTGGGACCCGAAAGCTTTGACTGCCCTCAGCGATGAAGAAGTTATTTACAAAGAAGAACACAGTAAACTTTTCTATCTGCGCTACAAAGTAGAAGGCGATCCGGAAGGCAGATATGCAGTAGTAGCTACTACACGTCCTGAAACAATTATGGGTGATACTGCAATGTGTATCAATCCAAACGACCCGAAAAACCAGTGGCTGAAAGGTAAGAAAGTAATCGTTCCGCTGGTTGGACGTGTCATTCCGGTTATCGAAGATGACTATGTAGACATTGAGTTTGGTACCGGTTGTCTGAAAGTAACTCCGGCACACGATGTAAACGACTATATGCTGGGAGAAAAATACAACCTGCCTTCTATCGATATTTTCAACGACAACGGAACTATCAGCGAAGCTGCTGGTATGTACGTAGGCATGGATCGCTTTGATGTTCGTGAACAGATTGAAAAAGACCTGGCTGCTGCCGACTTGCTGGAAAAGGTAGAAGCTTACACCAATAAGGTAGGTTTCTCTGAACGCACCAACGTAGCTATCGAGCCGAAACTTTCTATGCAGTGGTTCCTGCGCATGCAGCACTTTGCAGACATGGCTTTGCCTCCTGTAATGAACGACGAACTGAAGTTCTACCCTGCTAAATATAAAAATACATATCGCAACTGGTTGGAAAACATCAAAGACTGGTGTATCAGCCGTCAGTTGTGGTGGGGTCACCGTATTCCGGCTTATTACTTGCCAGAAGGTGGCTTTGTAGTAGCCGAAACTCCTGAAAAGGCTTTGGAACTGGCTAAAGAAAAAACCGGCAACCAAAATCTGAAAGTAGAAGACTTGCGTCAGGATGACGACTGTCTGGATACTTGGTTCTCTTCATGGTTGTGGCCTATCTCACTCTTCGACGGTATCAACAATCCGGGTAATGAAGAAATCAAATACTACTATCCTACTTCCGACCTGGTAACTGGTCCGGATATCATTTTCTTCTGGGTAGCACGTATGATTATGGCCGGCTATGAATACATGGGCGATATGCCGTTTAAGAATGTATATTTCACCGGTATCGTACGCGATAAGATTGGACGCAAGATGTCAAAATCATTGGGTAACTCACCCGATCCGCTGGATTTGATAGAGCAATATGGTGCTGACGGTGTACGTATGGGAATGATGCTTTCTGCACCTGCCGGAAACGATATCTTGTTCGACGATGCACTGTGTGAACAAGGACGTAACTTCAACAACAAGATATGGAATGCTTTCCGTCTGGTAAAAGGCTGGCAAGTCGCCGACATCGAACAGCCGGAATATGCTAAGCTGGCAACCGAATGGTTCGATAACCTGCTGGTTAAGGTTTCTGCCGAAATGGACGACTTGTTTAGCAAATATCGTTTGAGCGAAGCGCTGATGCTGGTTTACAAACTGTTCTGGGATGAATTCTCAAGCTGGTATCTGGAAATGGTAAAACCTGCATACGGTCAGCCTATCGACAAAAAGACATACGAATCTACATTACATTTCTTCGATGTTCTGTTGCGTCAGCTTCATCCGTTTATGCCATTCATCACAGAAGAATTGTGGCAGCATATCTACGATCGCAAACCGGGAGAAAGTATCATGGTTGCTCAGCTGGAAACTTTCTGCGGTCGTGACTTACAGGCAGCCAACGAACTTTGCAATGCATTCGATCAGCTGAAAGAAATCATTTCAGGTATCCGCAACATCCGCTTGCAGAAAAACATTGCACAGAAAGAAGTACTCGAAACGCTCGTACTTGGAGAAAACACTCAGCTGATGGCATATGCAGAGGTTGTGAAGAAGATGGCAAACCTCTCTGCTGTAACTGTAGTAGAAAGTAAGCCAGAAGGTGCTGCTTCATTCATGGTAGGCACAACAGAATACTTCATACCGCTGGGTAATCTTATCGACGTAGAAGAAGAACTGAAGAAGCTGGAAGCAGACCTGAAGTATCAGGAAGGATTCTTACAGAGCGTATTGAAGAAACTGAACAATGAAAAATTTGTAAGCAAGGCACCGGCAAACGTTATTGAAATGGAACGTAAAAAACAAGCTGATGCTGAAACTAAGATTGCCGCATTGAAAGAAAGCATTGCTGCACTGAAAAAGTAAATTAAATACCCTCTATAATAAACTTGAAGCAGGAATACATCAAACCTGCTTCAAGTTTTTTTATTCCCCATTCATTTCCTCAGATAAACTCCTTTCAGCATACTGCTATAAAATAAATTCCAGCCATAAACTCCTGTATAATCAGAATTTTGGATATATTTGTGAAAATGAATAACCCCAAACTTTTAAGCATGAAAGCAAGTTTATTTTATACAGACCTTATTTCTCTGTGCTCCATGATATTCTCCTCCTGTGGCGTAGGAATACCTATTCAGAACAAAGCACCTCAGAATAACGATACATATACTATAAGTTACCTGTTCGAACACGATGGAGTAAAAGTTTACCGTTTTTATGACATGGGAAATTATGTATACTTTACCACAAAAGGCGAAGTAACCAGCATAAACAATGACTCGACAGCCCAACGGACCATCGTCGTACCCAAAGATAATCTGATAATAGCACCTAAAGAAACGGGAAAATAAAAATTTCTCAGCATTAGCGCTGGTGACTGAGCTTGACAATTTCTCCCAGTTCAGGAAGTAGAACGGGCATATCTCGCTTACGAGCTTCTGCTGCAAAGACATGAGGAGGATCGAACAAAGGCTCGTCTGAAAGATCGAACGTACCGTAATGCATAGGTACGGTGATACGGGCATTCATATCTGTCGAAGCTGTAAGTGCATCATAGGGTGATATATGATTAGGCTTCATAAACCAACGCGGCTTATACGCACCTATTCCTATCATGCAATAATCGATATGTGGAAACAGTTCCGGAAGTTCGCTGAAATGACGGGCATATCCTGTATCACCACTGTTGTAGATTGTAATACCATCGGCTTCTATCATAAAAGCCCCCCACAAGCGTTCTCCCCCATCGTTTACTCCACGCTTGCTCCAATGCTGTGCCGGCAGAAACGTCAATCGCAAGTCGCCATCACGATGCTGTTGATACCACGCAGCCTCAATCACTTCCATTGTCGGAAACCAGCTCTTTATCAAAGCACCCGTACCAATACCACAAAACAGTTTCATCTGCGGATTATCGGCAAAAAGACGAGCCACACTCGGTTTGTCCAAATGATCGAAATGATCGTGGCTGATAAGCAGATAATCAATATTAGTAAATATGGAAGGATTGGCAGGAAACTGGCTTCTACGCTTTACGAAAGGAATACTTCCATATACAGGATCTATCATAAAACGCTTTCCTCCTACCTGCAGGAAAAAAGAGTTATGACCAAGCCATATCAATGTATTACCCACTACAGCATCCAAAGAACGAAGAAAATGAACCTTCGGATTCCATTTTATCGTTCTTTTTTCCTTACGCTGCGAATTGGGGGAAAAACGCCATTTAAGCACACTACCCATTCCCGGACGCCAGCGATGCTGACGATTGAAAAACTTTCCCTTAACAATTGGATTTCCTCTCCAACGGGGATTAATCGTATGCAGACGCTCATTTTTACGAAAGGTAATGCGCTCCCCCATAGTATTAAATTTGATAAGTCACCGATATTTTTTCTAGAAGCAGATAGATTTACTGATTATTTTTCCAGCAAATCTTTCAAGAAGGCATCCAGTTCTTCATCAAGTCCTTTCAGCAACTCGTCGCTTAGCAATAAAGTGTCCTCATCGTCTATAAGCAAAAGTTCCGAAACAGTTTCCTTTTCTTCATCTACTAGTACAAACGAATAAGGCTTCATCAGGCAAAGCTTGTCCAAACCTTTTTCATTTTTCAATGCTGTAACTTCCGCACGGAGCAATGGCTCGACTTCTGTATAAAAGTCTTCTCCATCATAATCCACCCATTCAGCAATAACGGCACGTGCCAGCTCTTCATCATCATCGTTGAAGACAACTAGTTCTCCGCTATCTTGTTTTGGCTGCAAATGAATATCTGTTACTACCGAACTATCATTTTTCACAGCATATCTGCTGAGAGCTTCTTCCAAAGCAGAAGCTATAGAAGCGTGCGACTGTTCACTAATGTTCATCATGTTTATCGAATTTTATTACCTCAAATGTACAAAAAAAATCTTTCGCGCAACAGATAATGCTAGAATTTGTTTCCAAAACGGCCCATTTGGGCATTTAAATAAGGAAAATCTTTCGACCTTTCTGCCAACTGTGCGGCATAAAACTTCCACACTGCTTCTTCGTCTGACCCGGCAGTTACTCGTTTTTCAACCTCTTTCATCCATTTTTCAGCTTGAGGTAAGTCACCTTGCATTTCAGAAGCCAAAGCCAGATTAAAAGCTGACTTTATTTTCAGCTTATTCGATTTGCTATGATCGAACAGTGATTTCCATAAATCGTATGCACCCTGCCAGTCGTTTTCTCTTACACAAACAGCTGCATCACGCATTTCTACACAACCACCGTCATAATATATACGTTCTGTTTGTTTCCAGTAAGGCACCAGCATCTGGGTAAGCATATATGCAGCATATGAAGCTGCTTCCTCCTGCATCTGCCTGTCTGAAGGAGCCAAGCCTGCATCCCACTGCAAACTGTCTGTTTTAGCAATCACCTGTATCGGTCTTTCACGCTCCGGTAGATAAATGCTTAAAACAGGAGTAACTTTTGCTTTAATAACCGGCCATGATGCAGCAATCCCCGGATAAACAAGTTCATCACGCTCAGTCTGGATACCGACCTGATCCAATGAAAAAATAAGGTCAGCATCAAGTTCACCAGCGAGTTGCTGCACTTCTTTCTGAGTAAGAATCCGTCTACCCGCAAAATGAGTATCATTTAAAGCCGAATCACAAATCATCACCTGATTAAAATATTTGGAATCGGCCAATGAAGAAGCCAGCATTTCTGCCGATTTCTTACCATTTCCATTCATTTCTCCCAATGTCAGCAAAGTCCTTTTGGCTTCTGGAGTAGCAGGCATATTATTAACGACCGCAACATTTCTAACTCGTTCGGGAAAATTCACTGTAGCCGGACACAACTGATCGAACGTCAAAGTTTGTATCGAACTACAAGATGCAAGGCAGCACATCAGTGCAACAGCACACAAAGTATATATTTTCATCATAGTCTATTTAAATAAAACTCTAACGAAACAAAGCTATAAAAAAGAATTTAAACGAAAAAATTTAGATACACATATTAAGATTTGTAACATCACTCATTAACAGATGACATTCAATACCGATAAACGAAAAAAACTTCATCATCTTTTCAAGAAAACATCGTGATATTTTATTTTTTTCTGTACAAACTTTCATCATTTTTGTACAAATAAATAAGCATTTATCAGCACCAAAGAAAAATATTGCAGAGAGTGTAAAGGGAAAGAAAGAATACCCTTTTCTTTTAAAAGAAGATAAAAAAAGAATGTCATCCCACGAATTCACACTCGAAGAATGACATTCTCAAACTTTATTTATTTCTCAGTCAAAACTTACACTTTATCACGTCCGTGGCAGTTTTTGTACTTCAAACCACTACCGCAAGGACAAGCGTCATTACGACCTACTGTTTTTTCAGCACGATATGGCTCCTGTTTTGCTTCGCGTGTATCACGTCCAGCTGCTGCCTGCTGATCCGGATCGTTCAAGTCCTGCTTTTCTTCACGATACTGCTGACGAGGACGTTCTGGTTCCGGAGCAGCTTCACGCACTTGCTGTGGTTCCTGAACAGGTATCTGTCCGCGCATCAAGATAGAAATCGTGTTATTGTTAATCTTGCCAACCATATTATCGAACAACGTAACAGATTCAAGCTTGAAGATCAACAGCGGATCTTTCTGTTCATAGCTTGCGTTCTGTACAGAATGTTTCAATTCATCCAGTTCACGCAGATTTTCTTTCCATGCATCATCAATAGTGTGAAGCAAAATAGCTTTTTCAAAAGCCTTCACGATAGCCTTAGATTCTGTTTCGTATGCTTCTTTCAAGTTTACAGAAATATTATACATACGCTTGCCATCGGTGATAGGAATCATAATGTTTTCATACATATGTCCCTGTGCTTCGTACACTTGCTTAATTACCGGATTAGCTATAGCAGCCATACGTTCCGTTTTACGCTTAAACAATGTCATAGCTTCCTGGAAAGTCTGTTCTGCCAAATCCTCTTTCTTCTTGTTACGGAAGTCTTCTTCACTGAACGGAGTTTCCATAGCCAGTGTCTGAAGAATTTCCATCTTCACATCTTCGTAATCAGGTTGTTCAACAGCATTGACACAACGATCCCAGATCATGTCGACAATATCCATACCGATACGTTCACCCATCAAAGCATGACGACGCTTCGTGTAAACTACAGTACGTTGCTTATTCATCACATCATCGTATTCAAGCAGACGTTTACGGATACCGAAGTTATTTTCTTCCACTTTCTTCTGGGCACGTTCGATGGATTTGGAAATCATGCTGTGTTCGATCATTTCCCCTTCCTTGAATCCCATCTTATCCATCCAGTTAGCAAGACGATCGGAAGCAAACAAACGCATCAAATCATCTTCCAATGATACAAAGAATACAGAAGAACCCGGGTCACCCTGACGTCCTGCACGACCACGCAGCTGACGGTCTACACGACGTGATTCATGACGTTCTGTACCAATGATAGCCAAACCTCCGGCAGCTTTAACTTCCGGACTTAACTTAATATCGGTACCACGACCTGCCATGTTAGTTGCAATAGTTACAGTCGAGCTCTGACCAGCCTTCGCTACAATGTCAGCTTCTTTCTGATGCAACTTCGCATTCAGGACATTATGTTGAATCTTACGCAAAGTAAGCATCTTACTCAACATTTCAGAAATTTCGACTGAAGTAGTACCTACCAGTACTGGACGTCCTGCCTGAACCATCTTTTCGATTTCTTCGATGACCGCTTTATATTTTTCACGCTTAGTCTTATATACACGGTCGTTCATGTCAATACGTGCAATCGGACGGTTAGTCGGAATTACCACAACATCCAGTTTATAGATATCCCAGAACTCTCCTGCTTCTGTTTCAGCAGTACCGGTCATACCAGAAAGTTTGTGATACATACGGAAGTAGTTCTGCAAGGTGATAGTAGCGAATGTCTGAGTAGCAGCCTCAATCTTAACACCTTCTTTCGCTTCTACAGCCTGATGCAGACCGTCACTCCAACGACGACCATCCATAATACGTCCTGTCTGTTCGTCAACGATCTTAACCTGTCCGTCCATTACAACGTAGTCAGTATCCTTTTCGAACATGGTATATGCTTTCAACAGCTGGTTGATGGTGTGAACACGTTCTGACTTAATAGCAAAGTTAGTAAGCAGTTCGTCTTTCTTTGCAAGCTTTTCTTCATCGCTCAGTCCTGTTTCATTTTCCAAAGCAGAAAGTTGTCCTGCAATATCAGGCAAAACGAAAAGAGTAGGATCTTGCGAATTACCAGTAATCAAATCAACACCCTTATCTGTCAAATCTACACTCTTCAGTTTTTCGTCGATTACGAAGTACAACGGCTCTACCGCTTCCGGCATACGCTTGTTGTTCTGTTCCATGTAGATTTCCTCTGTCTTCAACATACCAGCCTTGATACCCGGCTCACTCAGATATTTAATAAGTGGCTTATTCTTAGGCAATGCTTTATGGCTACGGAACAGAGCAAGGAAACCGGCCTCTACATCTTCTTTCTTATCAGAAGCAATCAGACGTTTTGCATCAGCAAGATATTGAGTAGCCAATTTACGCTGTGCCTCTACCAGACGTTCTACCAGCGGACGAAGTACTTCGAACAACTGTTCATCGCCCTTAGGAACAGGACCTGAGATAATCAACGGAGTACGTGCATCATCAATCAATACAGAGTCCACCTCATCGACAATTGCATAATTGTGCTTACGCTGTACAAGATCTCTAGGGCTGACAGCCATATTATCACGCAAGTAGTCGAAACCAAATTCATTATTTGTACCAAATGTAATATCTGCCATGTAAGCACGACGACGAGCCTCAGAATTAGGCTGGTGCTTATCAATGCAGTCTACGCTTAAACCATGGAACATATAAAGCGGTCCCATCCATTCAGAGTCACGCTTAGCCAAATAATCGTTCACTGTGACTACATGTACACCATTTCCTGTCAATGCATTTAAGAATACCGGAAGAGTAGCTACCAATGTCTTACCTTCACCGGTTGCCATTTCAGCAATTTTTCCCTGGTGCAAAACTACACCACCAAACAGCTGTACATCGTAATGAACCATGTTCCAGGTCATTTCATTACCACCTGCAACCCAATGATTCTTCCAAATAGCCTTATCACCTTCTATACGAACGAAGTCTTTGCCCTGAGCAGCCAGATTACGGTCCATTTCAGTAGCAGTTACTTCTATTTCTTCGTTCTCACTCAAACGACGTGCTGTATCTTTCACTATTGCAAAAGCAGTAGGAAGCACATCATTCAAAGCTTTTTCATATTTTTCAAGAACTTCTTTTTCCAGCTTGTCTATCTGTGAGAAGATAGGCTCACGCTTTTCAATATCTGTAGTTTCGATAGTAGCTTTCAGCTCTTCTATCTTCTTGTTTTCTTCAACAGCTGATTCTTTGATATACTTTTTCAGCTCCTCTGTTTTCGCACGTAATTCATCGTGACTCAACTTAGCAATCTCCGGATAGACTTCTTTTACTTTATTCACCCACGGCTGAATTTCTTTCATATCGCGAGTAGCCTTATTACCAAAAAGTTTGCTTATAAATTCATTAAATCCCATTGTATATTGTTATTTTTATTATTTCTAATTGATTTATTTATTCGGTATTCCGACGCAC
>ERZ772886.1156-NODE-1156-length-24427-cov-5.420031_pt1 | contig 24427 bp, 20 predicted proteins | sample MGYA00512128_ERZ772886 | MGnify/ENA primary metagenome ERZ772886 (study PRJEB29015, sample SAMEA2737698) | human gut metagenome | biome: human gut; feature: human-associated habitat; material: faeces | place: China | collected 2012 ... | reverse complement strand
GGTGGGATATTAGCCCTTTTGCGCTTCTTCCACGGCCACGGCCACGGCGTCACAGGCGGCGAGGCTCAGGTCGGCGTTTTTCAGCATCCCCTCCACCATGGGCATGAGAGTGCGGCTGTGGGTGAGGCCGCTGCACTGGAAGGCGGAGGCCAAGAGCGCCCCATCCTCCGTCACGGCGGCGGAGCAGGCTTTCGCCGAAGTTTCAATGGAAAGGATCCTCACAGCTTCTCGCCTCCCTCAATGGTGATGGTCCGCCAGTCGTCCGCCTCCGGGCGGCGCTGGAAGCTCACGCGGATGCTCTCCGGCGGCAGGGCGTCCTCCACCTGCTCGCTCCACTCCACGGCGCAGACGCCGCCCCGGGAGAGATAGTCCTCCCAGCCGATGTCGAACAGGTCGTCGGCAGAGGAAAGCCGGTACATATCAAAATGAAACAGGGGGAGCCGCCCGCCAAGATATTCGTTGACGATGGTGTAGGTCGGGCTGGTGACGGCTTCCGTGAAGCCAAGCCCACGGGCAAGTCCCCGGGTGAAGGCGGTCTTCCCCGCCCCAAGGTCGCCCCGGTAGGCAAGAACCGTCCCGGCGGGGATGATCTTCCCTATCGCCGCGCCGATTTTCTCCGTTTCCTCCGGGGAGTTTGTGATAAATTCCATGTGAATCTTCCTTATTGATGGGCGTTTTTCAGTTTCTCCGCCTGATCGGCGGTGGCGAGGGCGTTGATGATCTCGTCTAAGTCACCGTCCATGATCGCATCAATGCGGTACAGGGTCAGCCCAACCCGATGGTCGGTGACACGGCCCTGTGGGAAATTATAGGTGCGAATGCGCTCGTTGCGCATTCCCGTTCCTACCTGACTGCGGCGCAGACCGGTGACTTCGCTGTCCAGACGCTCCTGCTCCATTTCGTAGAGCTTGCTGGCCAGCATCCGCATACATTTCTCCCGGTTCTGGATCTGGCTCCGCTCCTCCTGACAGGCGACCACGATGCCCGTGGGCTTGTGGATTAGCCGCACGGCGGAGGAGGTCTTGTTGATGTGCTGGCCGCCCGCGCCGCTGGAACGGTAGACCTGCATTTCGATGTCGGCGGGGTTGATCTGCACGTCCACTTCCTCCATCTCCGGCAGAACCGCGACGGTTGCGGTGGAGGTGTGGACACGGCCGCCGGATTCCGTTTCGGGAACCCGCTGCACACGGTGGACGCCGGACTCATATTTGAGCCTTGAGTACGCGCCCCGGCCGCTGACGATGAAGTCCGCCTCTTTGACGCCCCCAAGCTCCGTTTCGTTCAGGTTCATCAGCTCAATGCTCCAGCCCATTTTCGCGGCGTACATGGAGTACATCCGCAGCAAACTGTGGGCAAACAGGGCGCTTTCCTCGCCGCCGACGCCGCCGCGGATCTCCATGATGACATTTTTTTCGTCATTGGGGTCTTTGGGAAGAAGCAGAATCTGGATTTTTTCGGCGAGGGCTTCCTTCTGCGCCTTGGCAGCGGCGTAGGTTTCCTGACAAAGCTCCTTCATTTCCGGGTCCGCCATCAGCTCCTGGGCGTCCGCCATGTCCTGCTGCGCCTGATTGTAGGCGTGAAAGGCTTCCACAATGGGCTCCAGATCGTTCTTTTCCCGGAGCAGCTTCGCCGCCTTCTGGGGGTCGGCGTAAAAATCCGGCTGCTCGGACTTGGCGGAAAGCTCTTCGTATTTATTGCAGATGGCCTGTAGTTTATCCAGCATATAGCTACTCCATTAAATTTATAATATCGGCAATTCTGGCAGCCGGATACGCATTTTCGACTTTTTTCCAGACATACATCCACCCGGTAAGGGAATGTTATTAGGGAAGCTCTGATGGAATCGGCGAGAGCCGACAGCGAGAGATTTTTCTCTAGCCGAAAGTTTCGAAAGCGGAGGAATACTGTATGTATTTCCCGCTTTTGAAACTGCGCGGATAGAGGAAAAGATCCGTTGCTCGGCCGAAGACGATTTCATCAGAGGTTCCCTACAGGACGGAACACATTTAAGACGCAGCTGGCGGTGTCCGTCAGGGACCTGGTTTCCCGCAGGCGCTGAGCGCCGTCTTTGCCAATGCGGAAAACGTGGGGCGTCATGGAAAGAAGATTTTCCACCTGCTCCCCTTCCACGGTGAAGGTGAACCGGATGGGGACGGATTTCACAAGGGTGAAGCCCGGCACGTCCGGGACGGTGTCCTTGGATTTTTCGATAAGATGGTCGTAAATGATGGATTTCAGTCCAAGCAGATGGTCTTCCGCCGCCAGAACCTGAAAAAAGTATCCCTCCGGCCGCAGAACTCGCTTGAATTCCTCCGGCATGGTCAGGGCAAACAGACTGGTGAGCAAACGGCATGAGTGGTCGGCCACGGGAATGTGGGACGCGGTGGCGCAGAGCCACAGGCCGTTCTTGTATTTTCCGGCGGCACAGCGGACAGCCTCCCGGGAGATGTCCATTCCCGTGAGGTGCATTCCAAGCGCCCCGGCCAGCCGTGCGGAGTAATACCCTTCCCCGCAGCCCACGTCCAGAAGCTCGCCGGACGGTCTTATCTCATTTGAGTTAACCATTAACTCTTTCGCAACAGCGATCAGGGCTTCGGCGATGGGGGCGTAGTACCCCGCTTCCAGAAAGGCGCGGCGGGAAAGAACCTGCTCACGGGTGTCCCCCGGGTGCAGGGAGTGCTTCTGCTGAACGGTCAGCAGGTTCACATAGCCCTGCCGGGCAATGTCGAAACAGTGATGCCCGGAGCAGACGAGGGATTTGTCAAACGTATTCAGTTTGCTTCCGCAAATTGGGCAAATCAAATCCATTCCGCAACCCTCCACCTTATAGTATACCGCATTTTTGCCGCTACGTCAAATCAAAATTGCGGATATGGGGGCGCTGGGACGGAACATAAAAAATGACGGAGGTGGTATGATGCGGCGGTTTCTGGCGGTTCTTGCGGTGCTGAGTCTGCTCGTGATTCCCGTAGACGCGGCGGAAACGACAAAATATGTGGCGCTGACCTTTGACGACGGGCCGTCCGGGCGGTATACCCGCCGGCTTCTGGACGGACTGTGGGAGCGGGAGGTGAAGGCCACGTTTCTGCTGTGCGGCTACCGGATCAAGGATTACCCGGACATCACCCAGCGGATTTTCGACGAAGGTCACGAGATCGGCTACCACGGCTACACCCACAAAAACATGAAGGAAATGAGCCGCCGCACGGTGGCGTCCGAAATCATGGACACGCAGGCGCTGCTGCCCGAGGGGTGCGAGCCGGTGTTTCTCCGGCCGCCGGGAGGCTGCTGCAGCGATGCCGTTCGGCAGGTGGCCGAGGCGCGGCAGCTGGCAATCCTCAGCTGGTCGGTAGACCCCCGGGACTGGGCGACCTCCGACACGGCAGCGGTGGAGCGGGCGGTGCTGAAAAACGTGAAGGACGGGGATATTGTCCTGCTCCACGACATGACGGTCAGCTCGGTGCAGGCGGCGCTGGACATTGTGGACGTGCTGAAAGATCAGGGCTACGAAATTGTCACGGTTTCGGAGCTGGTGAAGCTCCGGGGTGTGAACCTGAAGCCGGGAAAGACCTATACCAGTTTTCCGGTGGTGCTGAAATAAAAGGTACACCCCTTGGCTCTCCCTTTGGGAGAGCTGTCACCGAAGGTGACTGAGAGGGCATTGTATCCTAGTTTCCCCTCTCCGTCCTCGCTGCGCTCGTCCACCTCTCCCAAAGGGAGAGGCAAGGGGTGCTTATAAAAAACAGACACAGCAGGTTATCCTGCTGTGTCCGTTGACTGTATGACGACGGAGCTTACGACGCCTGATTTTCAAAGGAGTTGACTTCGCTGGCGGATTCCATGGCGAAGTAAGCACGCAGAACATCCTCAGCCACGGCGGCGAGGGTCGCGCCGTGGGCGGCCTTTTCGCCGTAGACGGCTACGGCGATCTCCGGGTCTTCCATGGGGGCGAAGCAGATGAACGCGCCATGGTCAGAGCCGCCGGAGGAGTGCTGAGCAGTACCGGTCTTGCCGCACACCGCGACGGGGAAGGTGTCCAGATCCTTGGGGCCGCCGAAGTGGGAACGGGCGGTACCCTCGCCTCCAGCGATGACCAGACGCATACCTTCAATGTAGGTATTGTAGGTGGTGGAAGCAATTTCCATCTGGCTCATGATCTCGGGAGAATTTTCCTTGATGAGGCTGCTGTAGTCGGAGGCGACCACGCGGCTTAAGAAGGTGGCCTTCATCCGGGTGCCCTTGTTGGCCAGAGTGGAAGCGTAAACGCACAGCTGCAAGGGGCTGAACCGGTTTTCGGCCTGTCCGATGGCGGCCAGAACACGGTCGCCTGCGGTGATCTGGGAGTTGACGCCGGTCTCGCCGTAAGCGGCCTTCTTACTGGCTTCATCCGTGACCCAGCCGACCTTTTCCGTCAGCTCAATGCCGGTAGGAACGCCCAGACCCAGACCATTGGCGGTTTCGTTCAGCATCTCGATGGTCATACGGCTGCCCAACTCATAGAAGAAGTAGTTACACGACACCTCCAGTGCCCGCTGAGCGGTCAGCTCGCCGTGGGTCACGCCGGGGTTGGATGTCCAGATCAGGCATGTGGGAGAGAAGCCCGCGTACTTGGTGAAGACACCCTGATCCCGGATGATCTCGCCGGGGAGGTACAGGTATCTGCCGAAATATTCACTTTTCGGGTTCGTACTGCGATGCTCCATGGCGGCAACCAGGGTACACATCTTGAAGGTGGAGCCGGGGGCATAGTTGGCGCCGAAGGCGCGGTTGAAGAAAGGCTTCAAGGGGTCGGCCTCGATCTCGGCCCAGTCCTGGTTCATGGTGGCGAGGTTATAGGTGGGATAGCTGGCACAGGCCAGAATCTCGCCGGTCTTGACCTTCATGACGATGACCGCCGCGCCCTCCGCGTCCAGGCCGTTACTCTCATCCTTGGAGGTGTTCTTCTCCGGGTCGGTCAGCTCCTTCATGATGTTGGCAAGAGAGTCCTCGGCAATGCCCTGAAGCTCCAAGTCAATGGTGGTCTCCACGTTGTTTCCGGCCACGGGGGTGTAGACCTCGCCGGTCTTCTGGTTGACGCGCCAGAACTGCTCGACGATGGTGCCGTCCTTGGAAACCACGTCCACACGCTGGCCGTCGATGCCGTGGAGGTAATCCTCGAAGGCTTCCTCAAAGCCGGACTGGCCGATGTAGGCGTCCATGGAGTAGCCTTCCTTCTCGTATTTTTCCCAGTCGGCGGCGTCCATGCCGCCCATGTAGCCAAGAATGTGGGCAGCGTACTTGGTATGGTATTCCCGGACGGTGGAGGATTCCACCATCAGGCCGGGGGTGTTCAGCTCCAGAATGGCGGACAGGTTCTCGTCGGAGATGTCCTGAATAAAGGTGTAGGTAGGCAGCTTGGAAATACCGCGAAGATCGAATTCGTAGCGCATACCGATGACGGCGCGGGCGTCCTCGTCCGACCAGCCTTCGGGAATCTTATAGCGTTCCCGCAACTTTTCAATGAGCAGCGGCGCGGTGATGTCCGAGTCCAGCGACCGGTCAACCATGAAGCTCTGGAAGTGGTTCTGCCAGGAGGTGGCAAAATCGTTCAGAGTATACTCAAAGGGGCGGGTCTTGCTCACGGGGAAATGGTCGTTATAGCTGAGATTCAGCTCCCGGCATTTCTGCACAAGGGAGTACAGCGCCTCGTTGGTCTGGCCGTAGGACTCGATAACGTAGTGGTTGAACACCAGATCATAACTGGCGCGGTTGCCCACCAGAACGTTGCCGTTGCGGTCAAGGATATCGCCGCGGGCGGCACGGACGGTGGTAACGGTGGTGTATTTCGCGATGTTGTCGGTGTTGCCGTTGGTCTTGATGATCTGAAGATCAAAGAGCTTCAAGGCGAACAGCGCCAGAATCGTAATAAACAGAATTAAAAGCAGGATAGCGCGAAATCGGCTTATTCTTTCCATGTGGTTCCTCCAATAAGGCCAATTTTATTGATAAGCGGGTACAGCAGGACCATAACGCCGAAGCTGTAGCCGGCGGTGATCAGGAAGGAGAACACCCGGTCCCACCGTGTCAGCCCAAGGCCGATGCCCACGACGAACAGACCCATCTCGTAAATTGTCAGCGCGATACCGGCGCAGATGACGATGGAAGCTTTCGTGCGCCGCAGGTAGGCCTGCCGCAGCAGCGTAGCGATGATCCCGACGGCGCATAATAGGCCAATGCAGTAAGGCCCCGGCGCGGAGCCGGAAAAGTAGTAAATGGTGGACGCAAAAAGGACGAACAGACTTCCCACATCCACGCCCTCAATGACCGTGATCAGCAGAATGTACACCACCGGCAGATCGGTGGTCGCACCGAAGATGCTGACGCGGCTCATGATAACGTCCTGAATGGTCAGGAGCAGGATACCCGTCAGCACATACAGCGTCCATTTCAGCATCCGCTGCTTTTGCAGCTGGGTCACGTGGAACAGCCCGGAAAGGCTGTCTTGCCGGGGGTCGGGCTTGAATTCCGACTGCTTGGACAGTTTTCTTCTTGCCATGGCGCGTCCTCAGCCCACGGGGGTGGTCGGTTGGGTGGTGGCGGCGGTTTCGGACGGGGCGGTGGCAGTCTCGGAACCTGTGGACGTGCCGGGGGTGGTCACGACCTCGGTGGTGTACTGGGTGATGATGAAGACCTGCTCCAAAGAGTTAATGTCCGCGGCGGGGTCCAGGAGGGCGAATTTGGCAACGCCCGTTTCCTCATAGCCCGCGTCCACCACGGAGCCGATGATCAGGCCACGGGGGTACACCGTGGAACCGGAGGTCACCACCTGATCCTTATTGCGGATGATGGAGTCGGAGGGCAGGTAGTTCATTTGGAGCAATGTGTCGTTGCCGCTGGTGTAGCCGCCCTTGACCATGCCGTTATAGCCGGACGTGGCGATGGTGCCGGAAATTTCCAAGGTGGAGTCCAGAACGGTCTTGACGACGGCGTAGTTGACGCCCACCTCCGTTACCAGACCCACCACTTCGCCGTTGGCGGTGATGGCACACAGATTCTCCCGGATGCCCGCGTTGGTGCCCCGGTTGATGGTGAAGGTGCTCTCCCAGTCCGAGGAGCTCCAGCCGATGATATAGGCGTCCACCAGCTTGTAGTCCTCGTTGGTGGCTTTCAGCTCCAGCAGCTTGCGCAGACGCTCGTTTTCACGGGAAACGGAGTCGGCCTGACGGGCGACGTCCTCCATCTGGGCGATGCGTTCTTCCAGCACCTTGTTTTCCGCGTCCAGAGCCTCGTAGCGGAACATATAGCTGTAGTATTTTTCCGCCGTGTTGGTCAGGGTGGTGCCCGCGGCGCGGAAGGGGGCGAGAACGCCCTGCACGATCACGCTGGGAAGGCTCTGGTTGGAAATGCCGCTGTAGATGGCAAGCGCCGCCGTCAGCAGCGCGGCCACCACCAGAATGATCTTCACTTTGGTACTGAACAGATTTCTCATATGGTATCCTCCATCACTTCCGGCACCGTGCGGCAAAGGGTCTCATACAGCCGGCACACGGGAAGTCCCATTACATTATAATAGTCGCCCTCCAGCTTTTCGCAGAACAGCGCCGCACCGCCCTGAATGCCATAAGCACCGGCCTTGTCCATGGGTTCGCCGCTCTGGACGTATTTCTGAATCTCCTTCTCGCTGAGGGGACGGAAATGCAGGTTCGTCACCTCAGTAAAGGTCCCAACCCTGTCCCCATACAGGATGGTGCAGCCGGTCATCACCTGATGATCCCGCCCGGAGAGAAGCCGGAGCATAGACGCTGCTTCCGCCTCACTGCGGGGCTTGCCCAGCACCCTTCCCTGACAGACTACGATGGTGTCCGCCGCAATGACGATGTCTTCTTCTCCCCGGCTGACGGCCAGCGCCTTTGACCGGCTGACCCGGGCAACTTCGTCAAAGGGCGGCTTTTCGGGGTCCATGGTTTCGTCAATGTCCGCCGCCCGGACGGTGAAGGGAATCCCAAAGAGGGACAGAAGCGCCTTTCGCCGGGGCGAGGCGGAAGCGAGAATGAGCTGCATAAGGTTCTCCTTTCGATGCGGAGGGATTTTATTCCACACCCCGTAAGTACAGTCCCCGGGTACACGCGCCGGGGTCGAGGGGTTCGGGGTTCATGTAATCGTTCAGCACGCGGTCAACTTCCTTGGAATTTTCCGTGGTGAAGTACAGCCGCGTCGCCCATAAGCCAAGCTTCGCAAGATCGTCCTGCCGGTCGAGCCAGCTCAGCTTCTTGCCGTTGAGCAGTACGCTGCGGCAGCTGTCGCCGTCCCGGATGACCGGGAACTCCGCGCCGGTCTTGTCGATCAGGCGGGTGGCTTTCAGATGGCAGGTGCATTCGTTGGTCTTGTTGTGGATGAGGCAGTGCTCCGTCACCATCAGGGGCAGCCGCCCGTAGGCGATCAGCTCGGCGTTCACCGCCTTGCTCATGTCCCGAATCTGGGGCAGGGTCATTTCAAAGCTCACCGTGGCGGAGGCCATTTCCAGAGAACGCATGACGTTCATGGAGGCGGAGTTGAAGATGTTCAGGCCGAAATCCCCGTGAACCCGCATTCCTGCCTCCCGCACGGGGGCAATCAGGCCGAGATTGCCCACCAGCGCGTCCCGTACACCGGCGGCGCGGAGGACTTCCAGCCCTTTTTTGATCCGGGGCAGCTCCCCGTCGTGGACGATTCTGGGCAGCACCGCCGCCACTCGTCCCCGCTGCACCAGCCGGGCGCAAAGCTCCCCGTCGGCGAGCAAGATGTGGATGGGAACGTACAGCAGTGTGGTTTCCAGATCTAACAGCATGGGGGTCAGCTGCTCCCGGGAGGTGACCTGAATGGTCAGGCCGGGCAGGCCCGAGGGGCCTTTGTATTCCGGCACGGGCTTGGGCTTGCGCAGGGTCTGTTCCTCCCGCCGGGCGCGGATGGCGGTGAGCTGGTTCAGCACGTCCCGGCGCATGGCGTTGATGGCGGAAGCGGAGATAATGAGACCGGGATCGACCCGGGTGCGCACCTCCACGCACCGGTAGGGCGTGCCGCCGGTCTTGGAGACCCGCTGGGCGAGCATTGCCCCGGTGAGGGAAATGTTCTGGGCGCGTTCCGGCACGGGGCCGTCGGAGCGGCATGTCCGCCCCTCCGGGTCGGTGGCGATGACGCAGCTGCCGTCCACGGTGACCATGGCCTGAAAGCGGATATCCACAAGGGGGGTCTCCCCTGCCTCATAGGATTGCCGGGCGGCCTGAAGCCATTTGCCGTCGTCGTCGTTCTCCTGCCGCACGCCGAACATTTTGGTATCCACCCTGCTTGTATAGTAGCCGTCGGTGAAGCCCTGACGGTTGAAGGCAGCGTACAGGGCGTCCATCATGGGCTTGGTGACGGTCATCTCGTCCAGCGCCTTGCGGTAGACGGCGGTGACGGTGGCCACGTATTCCGCCCGCTTCATCCGGCCTTCCAGCTTCAAAGAGACCACGCCCATTTCCTGCAATTCCCGCAGATAGGGAATCAGGCAGTTGTCTTTCAGACTCAGGGGGTATTTTTCCTGCCAGTGGGTGTAGCCGTAGCTCTGGCGGCAGGGTTGGGCGCAGCGGCCCCGGTTGCCGGAGCGGCCGCCGATCATGGCGGACATATAGCACTGGCCGGAATAGCACATGCACAGCGCGCCATGGACGAAGACTTCAATTTCAATGGGAGAGTTGGCGCAGATGTAGCGAATTTCCTCCCGGCTCAGCTCCCGGCTGAGGACGACCCGCTTGATACCCATGGCGGCGCACAGCAGCACGCCGGGCAGAGAATGGACGGTCATCTGGGTGCTGCCGTGGATGGGAACGCCGGGGGCGATCTGACGGCACAGCTGCACCACGCCTAAGTCCTGCACGATAAAGGCGTCAATATTATTCTGCGCGGCATAGCGGATCAGCTCCGCCGCCTCGGTCATCTCCCGGTCGGAGACGAGGGTGTTGAGGGTCAGGTGAACCTGCACGCCCCGGACATGGCAGTATTTAATGGCCTCCACCAGCGTCTGGGGAGTAAAGTTTTTCGCGCTTTGCCGCGCGTTGAACGCGCCGCAGCCGAGGTACACGGCGTCAGCGCCGTTCTGAACGGCCGCGCGCAGAGCCTCCATTGACCCGGCGGGCGCCAATAATTCCAGCATAAGCTCTCTCTCCAAAATTCGGTTTCGGGGCAGACCCCCGCACAATAATATAGTATTGAACAGTATAGCACAAAGAAACGAAAACTTCCACCCCCGAAGGGAGAATTCAAGAAAAATTCAAGGGAACTTCATATTCAGAAGGCGATTCCCGGGGTAAACGCAAGGAAGATTTTCCAGATTCGCCCCAATTCCCCAAAATGTTCAAGAATAATTCAAAAACAACCTATTGACATTTCTGGCACTCTGCGGTATAGTGTGCTTAGCACTCAGAGAGATGGAGTGCTAAAGATAAAGTGAGAAGGAGGGATACGATGGAACTGACAGAGCGGAAAAAGAAGGTTCTGCGGTCGGTGGTGGATTTGTATATCCGCACGGCGGAACCGGTGGGCTCCAAGGCCATTACCGAGCTGCCGGACATGAAGTATTCCTCCGCGACCATCCGCAACGAAATGGCGGAGCTGACCGCCATGGGTTATCTGGAGCAGCCCCACACCAGCGCGGGCCGCATCCCCTCCGCCGCCGGTTACCGGCTGTACGTTGACGAACTGATGATGGATTACCGCCTGTCCATTGACGAAACGAAGTCTATCAGCAGCGCCATCGAGGAAAAGATGCAGCGGGTGGATAAAATGGTGGAAAAGGTGGCAAAGCTGGTATCTCAGGCCACCGATCTTCCCGCCATCTCCGCAGCGTCCCGGCATGGCAGCGTCTGCGTCAAGCGGTTCGACCTGATCCTGGCCGGACAGGGAAGCTTCATTCTGGTGCTGATGCTGGGCGGCGAGCAGGTGGTAAACAAGCTCATCAAGCTGCCGGTAAACGTCAGCGAAACGGATCTGAAGCTCCTGAGCGCGGTGCTGAACGCCAGCATGACGGACATTCCCCTTGAGGACTTCACCGCCGAGCTGATGGAAAAGGTCATGCGTTCGGCGGGCGCGGCGGCAAGTCTGGTGCCGGTGATTCTGGACTTCACCCAGGAGACGCTGAAAAACAGCGATTCCACCAGAGTGGCCGTCACCGGTCAGGCAAGGCTGTTGAGTTTGCCGGAATACCGGGACGTGGACAAAGCCCAGCGGGTGATGGATTCCATCGACGAAGAGGCACTGGCGAACCTTCCCGCCGTCATGGAGGGCGCCAACGGTACGAAAGTGCTGGTAGGCCCCGAAAACGTGGCGGATGAGCTGAAGGACACCTCCGTTGTGATGACCAAGTTTGACATCGGCGACGGAATGCAGGGCATGATCGGCGTGGTCGGCCCCACCCGGATGGATTACGCAAAGGTAACGGCGCGCCTGAGCTACTTCGCCGAGAGCCTGAGCAAGATGTTCGGCAAGCCCGAGCAGCCCCAGCAGCCAAAGCTGCCGGAGCCGTCGAAGGAAGGATAGAATCAAACAGGCAGGGCTGGGGAAAATCCCCGGAACCACAAAAAGCGGAGATTTTCCCCCACCCTGCAAATTGACAGGAGGTCACAGACGTGGCAAAGAAGGAAAAAGAAGAAGTAAAGAAGCAGACCCCGGAGGAAACACCACAGGAACCTGTGGAGGAAACCCCGAAGGAGAAGACTCCCGAGGAACCGAAGCAGAAGGATGCCAACCCCTGGGAGGAAAAATACAATTCCGAGCACGACGCCCGGCTGCGTCTGGCAGCGGAATATGATAATTTCCGCAAGCGCACCACGAAGGAAAAGGAGCAGTCCTACGGCAACGGCAAGGCCGACGCCGTAACGAAGATGCTTCCCATCTACGACAATCTGGAGCGCGCGCTGAACCAGCCCACGGAAGACGCCGCCTACAAAAAGGGCGTGGAGCTGACCATGACGGAGCTGCTGAAGATCCTGAATGGTCTCGGCGTGGAGGTTTTCGGCGAGGTGGGCGACACCTTCGACCCGAATCTGCACAACGCCGTGATGCATCTGGACAGCGAGGAGCATGACGAAAACGTCATCACGCAGGTGTTCCAGAAGGGCTTCAAAATGGGCGATAAGATCGTCCGGTTCGCCATGGTGCAGGTGGCAAACTAAAAACGTAAACAATTTAGCTTTAATATATTAGGAGGAAAACATTATGTCTAAGATTATCGGTATCGACCTTGGTACTACCAATTCCTGTGTTGCTGTTCTGGAAGGCGGCGAGCCTGTTGTCATCGCCAACGCCGAAGGCAACCGTACTACCCCCTCTGTTGTTGCATTTTCCAAGACCGGCGAGCGTATGGTCGGTCAGGTGGCAAAGCGTCAGGCTGTGACCAACGCTGACCGCACCGTGTCTTCCATCAAGCGTCACATGGGTGAAAATTATCACGTCACCATCGACGGCAAGGGCTACACCCCCCAGGAGATCAGCGCCATGATCCTGCAGAAGCTGAAGGCGGACGCCGAGGCTTATCTGGGTCAGAGCGTTACCGAAGCCGTCATCACCGTCCCCGCTTACTTCTCCGACGCACAGCGTCAGGCGACGAAGGACGCCGGTAAGATCGCGGGTCTTGACGTGAAGCGTATCATCAACGAGCCTACCGCAGCCGCTCTGGCTTACGGCCTCGACAAGGAATCCGAGCAGAAGATCATGGTTTATGACCTTGGCGGCGGCACCTTCGATGTGTCCATTCTGGACATCGGCGACGGCGTCATCGAGGTTCTGGCCACTGCCGGCGACACCCATCTGGGCGGCGACGACTTCGACCAGAGAATCATGGACTATCTGGTTGCCGAATTCAAGAAGGCGGAGGGCATCGATCTGTCGAAGGACAAGGTCGCTATGCAGCGCCTGAAGGAAGCTGCCGAGAAGGCCAAGATCGAGCTGTCCGGCGTGACTTCCACCAACATTAACCTGCCCTATATCACCGCCGACGCCACCGGCCCCAAGCATCTGGACGTGACCCTCACCCGGGCAAAGTTCAACGAGCTGACCGCCGATCTGGTGGAGCGCACCATGAAGCCCGTCCGTCAGGCCATGTCCGACGCGGGTCTGAGCGCTTCCGACATTCACAAGGTGCTGCTGGTTGGCGGTTCCACCCGTATCCCCGCCGTGCAGGATGCTGTTAAGACCATCACCGGCAAGGAAGGCTTCAAGGGCATCAACCCCGACGAGTGCGTGGCCGTTGGCGCTGCCATTCAGGGCGGCGTGCTCACCGGCGACGTGCAGGATATCCTGCTGCTGGATGTCACTCCTCTGTCCCTGGGCATTGAGACCATGGGCGGCGTGTTCACCCGTCTGATCGACCGGAACACCACCATCCCCACCCACAAGAGCCAGATCTTCTCCACCGCTGCGGACGGCCAGACCTCCGTTGAGGTTCACGTCCTGCAGGGCGAGCGTGAGATGGCTGCCTACAATAAGACGCTGGGTCGCTTCCAGCTCACCGGCATTGCTCCCGCACCCCGGGGCGTGCCTCAGATCGAGGTTTCCTTCGACATCGACGCCAATGGCATCGTGAAGGTCTCCGCCAAGGATCTGGGCACCGGCAAGGAGCAGAACATCTCCATCACCGCTTCCACCAACCTGAGCAAGGAAGACATCGACAAGGCCGTTCACGAGGCTGAGCAGTACGCCGCCGAGGATAAGGCCCGCAAGGACGAAGTGGACACCCACAACGCCGCCGACCAGACCGTCTACCAGACCGAGAAGACCCTGAACGAGCTGGGCGACAAGATCGACGCTTCCGAGAAGGCTTCCATCCAGTCCGCCGTTGACCACCTGAAGGAAGTCAACAAGGGCACCGATGTGGAGGCCATCAAGGCCGCTACCGAGGAGGTCCAGAAGGCCTTCTATGCCGTGTCCGAGAAGCTGTACCAGCAGGCAGGCGCTCAGCAGGGCCAGCCTCAGGACGGCCAGACCGGCAATAAGCCCGGCGACGACGGCGTGGTTGACGCCGACTACGAGACCGTGGACTAAGAAAAACTTCACAAGGGGCGGCAGAAAATACGCCGCCCCTTGTTTCGATACAGCAGGAGAGTTGACAGTTGACAGTTAAAAGTTGCCAGAAACCGGAATGTGAGAGGAAAATCTTCAATGCCGGTCAAAAAAGGAATCCGTTTCGAAATTTTTGTTTTCCGGTTGGATTTCCATAAACGTCAACTGTCAACTGTCAATTGTCAACTGGAATCGCTTGAGGTGAATGTGTTATGGCAGAAAATAAACGAGACTACTACGAGGTGCTGGGCGTGGACAAGAGCGCCAGCGCCGATGATATAAAGAAAGCATACAGAAAGCTGGCCATGAAATACCACCCTGACCGGAACCCCGGCGACAAAACTGCCGAGGAGAAGTTCAAGGAGGTAGGCGAGGCCTATGAAGTGCTGTCCGATGCGGACAAGCGCTCCCGCTACGATTCCTACGGCTTTGCCGGTGTGGACCCCAACTTCAACCCCAATGCCGGTGGTTTTGGCGGCGGCTTCGGCGGAGATTTTAGTGGCTTCGGCGGCTTCGGAGATATTTTCAGCGATTTCTTCGGTGGCGGCAGCACCCGGGGTGCTTCTCAGAATTCCCCTCGCCGGGGCGAGAACGTCATGTCCCGGCTGGAGCTGACCTTTGAGGAGGCCGCCTTCGGCACCGAAAAGGAGATCACGGCCCCCAGAATCGAGAATTGTCCTACCTGCAAGGGCACCGGCAGTGCAGACGGCCGGGTGGAAACCTGTTCCCGCTGCCATGGCACCGGTCAGGAACGGGTCACCCAGAGCTTCATGGGTATGCAGATGCAGTCCACCACCACCTGCTCTCAGTGCGGCGGCCGTGGCAAGATCATCAAAAATCCCTGCTCCACCTGTAAGGGCAAGGGCAAGGTCCGCAAGAACAACAAGGTCAAGGTCAAGATCCCCGCAGGCGTGGATAACGGCCAGTCCGTCCGCGTTCGCGGTGAGGGCTGCGTAGGCGCCAACGGCGGCCCCAACGGCGATTTGCTGGTGGAGATCCGTGTGAAACCCCATGATACCTTCGTCCGGGACGGCAACGACATCCGCTGCGCCGTGCCCATCAGCTTCACCCAGGCAGCCCTGGGCGCGGAGATTCAGGTGCCCACTCTGGAGGGCAACGTGCCCTATACCATCCCCGAAGGCACCCAGACCGGCAAGGAGTTCGTCATCCGGGATAAGGGTATCCCCGAAATCGGCAATTCCCGCCGCAGAGGCGATCTCCGCTTCACCGTAGTGGTAGAAACCCCCACCAAGCTCACCCGGGAGCAGAAGGAGCTGCTGCGCAAGCTGGATGGTTCCCTGGAAAAGAACAATTCCCCCAAGGGCAGAAGCTTCTTCGACAAGCTGTTTTGACGGATCATTGCAGAATGAAAACCACCCGCGAACCGATAAAAACCGGCTCGCGGGTGGTTTTTTGCATTGCTTTTATGCCGTCACTTTCGGCGTACTCACCTGCTCCTCGTCCGCTTCCCGGCAGCCCTTCAGGTAGTCCCGGTTCTTCTTGTAGCCCACGGTCAGCAGGGGGACGATGACGAAGGCGATGGCCCAGTAGCCGCAGTAGCCGTAGCCATACTTGACGATGTTGGTCAGGCCCGCAAAGGAGATGAACATGGACACAGCCATGATGGCGGTGGCAATCGCGCCCCGGCGAAGCTGGGTGTTCTTCATAAAGCTCAGGTACTTGGCGTTTTCAAACCGGTTGATGAAGCCGAAGACCACCACAACGCCGGAGGAGATCATGCACAGGAACAGCACCAGGCAGTACAGCACCACCAGCCAGTTCATGTCCAGGCTCATGAGTACCGTCAGCGTGGGCAGGGTGGTGCCGCCGGTGACGGTGGTGAAGTAGCCGCTCCAGGCGGTGAGCATCAGAACGGATAGGCCCAGACCCAGCACATTGAACAGCAGCATGCAGCCCATGCCCCGGGTGCAGTCTTTCTTGGTCTTTAGAATGGTGCCGCAGGCCAGAACGCCGGGAATGGTGACCCACTGGAAGGCGGCGTAGTTGATGCCGTTGAAGATGGCCTTGGGTACGTTGGAGAAGCCTGTGGAGGCGAAGCTGGATTTCATGCTGTCGAAGAGGTTCACGCCCTTTACAAGGCCGTAGAAGTAGATGACCAGGGAGAGCGCCAGGATGGCCAGACCCATATAGGAGGAGCCCATGCGGACCAGGTCGGCCCCGAAGATGGACAGCAGCAGGATCACAACGCCCACAGCCAGGGCCCCCAGATAGTAGTTCACGCCCAGGTACTGATTCAGGGCACTGGCCGCACCGGCGATGCAGGAGGCCACCACCATGAGGATCATGATGTCGTAGAAGATGTCAAAGGTCAGGTGCAGCTTGTCATAGGGGTGATAGAGGGCGGAAAACAGGTCCTTGTAGCTCTTGCAGCCCCGGGTGTTCCACAGCAGCTGGGCTTCCCGGGTAGAGAGGGCCAGCAGAACCATGGCAAGCAAGGCACTGAAAATGCCCACCCAGCCCAGAGAGGCGAAGTTGGTATTGGCCTGGTTGCCGGTGGCGAAGCCGCCGCCGGCGTGGGCGGCAAAGGCGGTAAAGCCGATGCTCAGGGCCGCAGCCCAGGAGGATTTGGTCTTGTTCATAACGGTTAGCTCCTTCTCTTTTCTCTTCTTCTTTTAGTGGTTTGCCAGATATTTTTTGCCTGCTGCGTCTGCGTCACGCATGGCCTGCACAAAGGCATCTTTGGTGAAGGTCTGCAAAGAGCATCTCCATTCCAGCACAGTGGCGGCTTTGTCGGCCACGGTTTGCAGATCGTTTTCGGTCAGCTCGATCTGCGCCAGGGTCACGGGCAGGCCTACGGAGGCATTGAAGGCCAGCAGCTCGTCCCGGCGGGCAAAATTCTTGTCATAGGTCAGCAGGGTCAGCACGCCGAAGGAGACGATCTCGCCGTGGAGGTGGTTGTGGCCGGAGGCGGGCACCAGGGTGGCGCCGTAGTAGACACAGTGGGCCAGGGAGCTATTGTAGTAATAGTCGTTGGCAGTGGTGGTGAAGTTGGAGACGATGCCCGTGGACACGATGATGCACAGGGCCACCTGGGCTAGAGCATCTCCTGCCACATTGGCCCGGCACTGCTCCAGAGCCTGCTTGCCATAGGATACCAGAGGGTCCGTGCAGCAGGCTGCCATGGTCCGGCCCATCAGGGGGGTGTGGGGCAAGTCCCGACCCCGGGTGCACAGCTCTACCTCGCACTCCTTGCTCAGGGCATCGCCGATGCCGGCCCACAGCAGCTTTTCCGGGGCCTCGGCGATGACCTGGGTATCGATGAAGGTGTGCAGGGGGCAGCGGGTGGGATAGAAGTAGTCCTTGAAGCTGTCGTCCGGGTTGTAGAACACGCCAATGGCGGTGACGGGGGCACAGTTGGAGGCAATGGTGGGGAAGGTGAACAGGGGCTTGTCCAGCTTCTCGGCCACATATTTGCAGGTGTCCACCGCCCGGCCGCCGCCTACGGCGAAGACCATATCCGCATTCTTTACCTCTTCCAGAGCGGCCACCATGTCGCCGTTTTCATAGGTGGAGTTGCCGCCGTACCAGATAGGCTGCGTCAGGGTCAGTCCGGTGCCCGCTACGGCTGCGGCCAGCTTGTCATAGGCCTTGCTCAGAGCCGTCTTGCCGCCCACCACGGCGGCGGTGCGTCCATAGCGGCGGACGACGGAGAAAACCTCCTTGTAGCAGTCGGGACCCACGCTCCAGGCGGGCAGGCAATTGGTGTAGGTGTTCATGATCAAAAGCTCCTTTTCCGAAAATGAAATAAAAAACAGCCGCGTCCCAAGAAAACTTGAGACGAAGCTGTAGAAAAATCCATATGCTCCGCGGTACCACTCAATTTGCCGGAAATCCGGCCCCTCTGTCACGTCGCCTTTGTCAGTTAAACGTGCGGCACTGTAACGCTTGCCATGCGTCCGGGCTTACTCGCATACTTTCAGCCGGCTGCTCCTCAGGGATTTTCAGATCGGGTCTATGACTGCCTCGCACCATCCGGCAGCTCTCTGGACACAGGATCGGGACCTTACTCTTCTGATTCAACACATTTGGTGGGATGTGAAACTGTGAGTGCATGGTACTACGAAAATCCGGGTTTGTCAAGGGGTGTTCTAAAATTTTTCACCGGTCAGGGAAAAATGTGCGCATATAAAGGACAGGCTTGGAGAAAATGTCCGCAGAAGACAATGGAAAGCTTTTTTCCTGAACCCTCCCCTTTTTTCTCCTTCTTCCGCCGAAAAGCGCCCGGGAGGAGAAGCAAATCTGACGGGAAATCAGCGTTCTCGACAGAACGCAAAATGTTTCGATTTCTTTTGAAAACAATATATTTTCTTGACTTTTCTTTGAAATAACTTATAATATTCCCATCAATTGACGAAACCGCCCGGATGCGCTGCCTGCCGGGAGATACATAGACTGCGGTGAAAATGAGGAGTGGTCTGTGTGCGGATTCGGCGGTTTTTGGCGGGGCTGCCGGCGCTGTTCCTGGGGGCGGTGCTGGTGCAGAGTGTGTTTGCCACCACCTATGTGATCAATGACGGCGGCCGGACCTTTTCCTGCACCCTCTACACCGCCTCCACCCGGGAGGCCCTCAGCGCCGCCGGGGTGGAGCTGACAGAGGCGGATGTATACACCCGGGAGGCGGACACCATCTATGTCCGCCGGGCCCCTACGGTGACACTTACCTACCACGGAAAGAGCAGCACCGTGGTCAGTGAGGAGGAGACTGTCCGGCAGCTGCTGGACCGGCTGGGCATCCAATTGGCGCAGGACGATGTGCTGTCCCTGCCTGCCTATACGGTTTTGCAGCGGGGCATGGAGCTGCGGATCGACCGGGTGGAGAGCCGGGAGGAGGTGTTCACCCGGGAGATCCCACGGCAGACCAGAACCCTCTGGGCCCCCGAGCTGCCCCAGGGAGTTGAGGAGGTATTGAACCCGGGGCAGGACGGAGCCCTGGAATGCAGAGCTTGGGTCACCTACGTCAACGGCCAGGAGACCCAGCGGGAGGTTCTGGAGCAGCGGCAGACGGTTCCGGCGGTGGACTGCCTCATTGCCCGGGGCTCCGGCCCGGCTGTGGAGAAAACGCAGCAGACCTTGCAGATCGGCGACGGGATCATCACCCTGCCCACCGGGGAAAAGCTCACCTACACCCGGGTGGATCACGTCCGGGCCACGGCCTACACCCATACGGACGAGGGCTGCACCACCACAACCGCCACGGGGACCACCGTCAGCCCCGGCACCGTGGCGGTGGACCCCCGCTATATCCCCTACGGAACAAGGATGTTCATCGTGGCCAGTGACGGAAGCTATGTCTACGGCATCGCCCGGGCCGAGGACTGCGGCGGCGACATCAAGGGAGACCGGATGGACCTGTATATGCCTACCTATGAGGCCTGCATGGCCTTCGGCAGAAGAAGATGCACCGTATACTTTTTGGGCTGACCGGGATAAGACATAGGCAGCGGCATCATGAGAAAAAGGGGCGGTATTGGATTTTCGGTACATGGAACAGGAAATTGGGGTTGACTTTTCTTTCTATTTATATTATATTATCGATAAACAAATATCGGTAATTAATTACTGATAGAGAGCAAAGGATGGTTTATTATGGAAAAACAATCTCTTCCCGTTACCAACCCCCAGGAGCTGACCGAGGCTATGGTCCGGTGCCGGGCGGCCCAGAAGAAGTTTGCCGAATATACCCAGGAGCAGGTGGACAGGATCTTCCTGGCTGCTGCCACCGCTGCCAACCAGATGCGGATCCCTCTGGCAAAATTGGCCGTAGAGGAGACCGGCATGGGCGTAGTGGAGGACAAGGTCATCAAGAACCACTTTGCTTCGGAGTATATCTACAATGCCTATAAGGACGCCAAGACCTGCGGCGTCCTTGAGGAGGACACCGCCTTTGGCACCCAGCGCATTGCGGAGCCCATCGGTGTGATCGCTGCGGTGATTCCCACAACCAATCCCACCTCTACGGCCATTTTTAAGACACTGATTTGTCTGAAAACCCGGAACGGCATCATCATCAGTCCCCATCCCAGAGCCAAGGGCTGCACCATTGCCGCGGCCCGGGTGGTGCTGGAGGCTGCCGTGGCGGCCGGCGCGCCGGAGGACATCATCGGCTGGATCGACCAGCCCAGCCTGGAGATGACGAACCAGTTGATGCGGGAATCCGACCTGATCCTGGCTACCGGCGGCCCCGGCATGGTGAAGGCCGCTTATTCCTCCGGAAAGCCCGCCCTGGGCGTGGGCCCCGGCAATACCCCCGCCGTCATTGACGACACCGCGGATATCCTGCTGGCGGTTTCCTCGGTGATCCACTCCAAGACCTTTGACAACGGTATGATCTGTGCCTCCGAGCAAAGCGTTGTGGTGCTGGACGGGGTGTACGAGGAAGTCAAGGCAGAGTTCATCCGCCGGGGCTGCCATATTCTGACGGAAGAGGAAGCCCGGAAGGTCCGGGAGACCATTTTGGTGAACGGTGCCCTGAACGCTAAGATCGTGGGCCAGCCTGCGGCCCGGATCGCCGCCATGGCCGGGGTAGAGGTGCCGGAAAGCACCAAGATCCTGATCGGCGAAGTGGAATCTACAGACCTCAGCGAGGCCTTTGCCCACGAAAAGCTGTCTCCGGTGCTGGCCATGTATCGGGCGGCGGACTTTGAAGACGCACTGAACAAGGCGGATACCCTGGTGCGGGACGGCGGATTTGGACACACCGCCTCCATCTACTTAGATGAGGTGAATCACAGGGAAAAGCTGGATGCCTTTGCTCACACCATGAAGGCCTGCCGGATCCTGGTCAATACCCCCTCTTCCCAGGGCGGCATTGGCGACCTGTACAATTTCAAGCTGGCCCCCTCCCTGACCCTAGGCTGCGGAAGCTGGGGCGGCAACTCCGTTTCGGAGAATGTGGGCATTAAGCATCTGCTGAATATCAAAACCGTTGCCATTCGGAGGGAGAATATGCTTTGGTTCCGTGCACCTGAAAAGGTTTATTTCAAAAAGGGCTGCCTGCCGGTGGCTTTGGCTGAGCTGAAGGCGCACAAGAAGGCCTTCATCGTTACGGACTCCTTCCTGTACAACAACGGCTACACCAAGCCCATCGAGCAGAAGCTGGACGAAATGGGCATCAGCCATACCACCTTCTACAATGTGGCCCCCGACCCCACCCTGGCCTGCGCCCGGGAAGGTGCTGCCCAGATGGCGGCCTTCCAGCCGGACCTGATTCTTGCCATCGGCGGCGGCTCCGCCATGGATGCCGGTAAGATCATGTGGGTGCTGTATGAGCACCCGGAGGCGGACTTCCAGGATATGGCCATGCGCTTCTGCGATATCCGCAAGCGTGTATATACCTTCCCCAAGATGGGCATCAAGGCCTATTTCGTCGCCATCCCCACCTCCGCCGGTACCGGCTCCGAGGTGACCCCCTTTGCGGTGATCACCGACGAGCGCAGCGGGGTCAAGTACCCTCTGGCGGACTATGAGCTGCTGCCCAAGATGGCCATTGTGGATGCGGACATGATGATGAACGCCCCCCGGGGCCTGACGGCGGCCTCCGGCATCGATGCCGTGACCCACGCCCTGGAGGCCTACGCCTCCGTTATGGCCACGGACTATACCGACGGCCTGGCTCTGCGCAGCCTGAAGCTGATTTTCGAAAACCTGCCCAAGGCCTATGACAACGGCCCCAAGGAGCCCCGGGCCAGAGAAAATATGGCCCACGCGGCCTGCATGGCCGGTATGGCCTTCGCCAATGCATTTTTGGGCGTGTGCCATTCCATGGCCCACAAGCTGGGGGCTTTCCACCATCTGCCCCATGGCATTGCCAATGCCCTGATGATCGACGAGGTCCTGCGCTTTAACGCCGCCGAGGTCCCCACAAAGATGGGCACCTTCCCACAGTATGACCATCCCCACACCCTGGCCCGCTACGCCGAGGTGGCGGACTATCTGAAGCTGGGCGGCAATACCGACGAAGAAAAGCTGGAAAATCTGATCCGGGCCATTGACGCTCTGAAAGAGCGGGTGGGCATCAAGAAGACCATCCGGGACTATGGCATTGAGGAGCAGGACTTCCTGAACCGGCTGGATGCCATGGTGGAGCAGGCCTTCGACGACCAGTGCACCGGTGCAAATCCCCGGTATCCGCTGATGCGGGAAATCAAGCAGATATACCTGAACGCCTATTACGGAACATCGGAGAACGTGTAAAACAAGCGTGGGGCTGTCTCGTTGAGGCAGCCCCACTTTTGTAGGCGATATGATTCCCGCATCCGATCTAACGGCTGCCGATGCGGCCGCTCACACCATTTCTTCCGGATGAAAAACCTCGTCAAAGCGTTCCGCGGTCAGGAAGCCCAGCTTGACGCAGGCTTCTTTCAGGGAGATGTTTTCGGCGAAGGCAGTCTTGGCGGTCTTGGCTGCATTTTCGTAGCCGATGTAGGGGTTCAGGGCAGTGACCAGCATGAGAGAGTTGTGGAGATTGTGGCGCATTTTCTCCCGGTCAGCGGTGATGCCCACGGCACAGTGGTCGTTGAAGGAGCGGATAGAGTCGCTGAGCAGCCGGACGGATTGCAGGAAATTATAGGCCAGCACCGGCATGAACACGTTCAGCTCAAAGTTGCCCTGGCTGGCGGCGAAGCCTACCGCCGCGTCGTTGCCAAAGACCTGCACGGCCACCATGGTCACCTGCTCGCACTGGGTGGGGTTCACCTTACCGGGCATGATGGAGGAGCCGGGCTCGTTTTCGGGGATGCGGATCTCCCCCAGGCCGTCCCGGGGACCGGAAGCCAGCCAGCGCACATCGTTGGCGATCTTCATCATGTCTGCCGCCAGGGCCTTCAGCGCCCCGTGGGCAAATACCAGCTCATCCTTGGAGGTCAGGGCGTGGAACTTGTTGGGGGCGGTGACGAAGTCCTTCCCGGTCAGCTCCGAAACGGCTTTGGCCACGGCGCTGTCGAAGCCCCTGGGGGCGTTCAGTCCCGTGCCCACGGCGGTACCCCCCAGGGCCAGCTCCTTGAGGTAAGGCAGAGCGGACACAAGCAGCTGCCGGTCCCGCTCCAGGCTGCTCCGCCAGCCGGAAATCTCCTGGGAGAATTTGATGGGGGTGGCATCCTGCAAATGGGTGCGGCCGGACTTGACGATGCCCTCGTTTTTCGCTTCCAAAACCCGGAAGGTCTCAATCAGGGTGTCCAGGGCGGGCAGGAGCTTGTCCTCCATAGCCAGCACCGCCGCAATGTGCATGGCGGTGGGGAAGGTGTCGTTGGAGGACTGGGACATATTGATGTCGTCATTGGGGTGCAGCAGGCGTTTCCCTGCCAGAGCGTTTCCGCGGCCCGCAATGACCTCGTTGGCGTTCATGTTGGATTGGGTGCCGGAGCCGGTCTGCCAGACCACCAGGGGGAAGTTGTCCCCCAGCGCCCCGGAGATCACCTCGTCCGCCGCCTGGGAGATAACGGTCAGCTTTTCCTCGGTCATTTTCTCCGGTTTCAGGGCGTGGTTTGCCATGGCCGCCGCCTTTTTCAGAATGCCGAAGGCATGAATGATCTCCCGGGGCATGGTCTCCAGCCCTACGCCAATGGGAAAATTGTTCCGGCTCCGCTCCGTCTGCGCCCCCCAGTATTTGTCCCCAGGCACCCGGACCTCACCCATAGAGTCGTGTTCAATGCGATATTCCATATAATCTGCTCCTTTGTGGTTTCCTTTTTCGATGCATGTCCGGTCTGCGGTGTGTTCCGTGAAGACCAGGCGGTGCAGGTGTTTTGCGCGCAAGGAAGCAAAATCTGCACCAGAGTTACGGGGCAATTATAGCATAGCCGTTCCCAAAAAGAAAGTCTCCGGGTCCGAAGGCCCGGAGAAGAAAAGAATCAGATGATCATGGCGATGCTGTTGGAGCTTAGAGACGATCGGTTTTGATTTTGCCAAAGTCTGTGCTGATCGCATTGGAGAAGATACTGCCAAGAAGGATAAGAACCAGGGCAATTGCCAAAAGAATTCAAGAGCGTTTTCTGTGTGCCATGATGATTTCTCCCGTTTTAAGTTGTTGCGTTTTGGCCATAATAGGCGTTTTTCCCATGCTTTCTCAAATAGTGCTTGTCCAGCAATTCCTGCTGCATTCTGGTTTGGTCTGGGTTCAATTGCAGGGAATGGAAATTCATGAAGGCCACTTCTTCCAGCACGGCGGCGTTGTGGACGGCCTCGGCGGCATCGCAGCCCCAGGTGAAGGGACCGTGGCTATGGACGAGGACCGCGGGAATTTGGGCGGGGTTTTTGCCCGCAAAGGTTTCCACGATAACATTCCCGGTTTCCTCCTCGTAGGCCCCGGCGATTTCCGCCGGAGTCATCTCCCGGGTGCAGGGAATTTCGCCGTAGA
>ERZ772886.1150-NODE-1150-length-24455-cov-7.375697_pt1 | contig 24455 bp, 12 predicted proteins | sample MGYA00512128_ERZ772886 | MGnify/ENA primary metagenome ERZ772886 (study PRJEB29015, sample SAMEA2737698) | human gut metagenome | biome: human gut; feature: human-associated habitat; material: faeces | place: China | collected 2012 ... | reverse complement strand
TTGTAGGCTCCGAAAAGCCTTGTATTTACAGTGTTCCTAATAGGAAGTAATCATACGCCTATAACCTGTCCGATCTGCAGGCTGGCAACATCTTCGAGAATCCGGACGGTTCTTCCTTGAGCTACACCGACTACTATTATTATAGAACAGCCGGGACTGGCGAAAGGAAGGGGCCTTACTACTTCTCCACGGCTCTGTTCGGTGCTACCACGATCCAAATCACGGAGAACACCGCCGATACATATGTCTATGAGTTCCATGCCATGAACTCTGCCGGTCTGTCCACGGACACCTGGACGCTGACACTGACCGTAAGTGACTCGATCGAGCAGCACTATACTTTCCATGTTGGTCAGGATATGAACTATTCCACCAATGGCAGCCAGTATCCGCTGATCAAGCTCTACAAGACGGCTGGTCTTGACGATAAGGGCGCTGACTACCTGGCTTCCTATGAAGTTGATGGCAAGACCCAGTACATCTATGAGGACCATGACCAGTCCATCGCCGTGGTTAACGGCAAATACATGATCACTGTCAAGGGGCAGGATTATGAGCTGAAAGGTTACAGCCCTCTGACCTTTAAGGCCAGTGATTTTACCACGGCTGACCCCAATTCCACCGGCACGCTGGCAGATAACTACAACAATTTCTATGCCAGCCTGGCCGCCGGCAGATATTCCTTCCGCGCCTATGGCTACAAAGCTTCGGAAACCAGCGCAAATGTTTACCTGGGCGGCCACAGCTTGACCCTGCCCACAGAGACCAATGTGGACGGCGGCACCGGCGGCGGCGCGGATATTTATCTGCGCCTGCACTCCATCTATACCACGAGCAAAAAGAACAGCAGCGACTATTTTACTGCTGATGACTATACGGCTCGTGTGGTCATGCCCAGCATGGGCGGCGATGTGCAGCATGGTACGCCCTATCCTTCCGGCAATTATACTTACTACCCCTTCATGCTGTACTCTGCCGGAAACGCAGCCCTTTGGAATGCCTATGTGGAACCCATCGGCACCTGTGCCGAGGACTACATCTTCACTCAGGCGATCAACAACACGACTGCCGCCGGATACACGGTTGTTACAAAGAGCCTGGCGCTTTCCCAGGCCATCAACCTGACGGTGACGGTTCCTGCCTATGCGGACTTCAACCTGTTTTTCCAGCATAATAATTTCAACACACAGATTATTGAGCCGAAGACGGGCAGCACCAGTGGCGATGCAAGCGCATCCGCTGACGCTACCAGAACGCTGACCTACAAAATCAGCAAGAGCAATTCCAACTACACCTGGCGCTTGAAGGACATCCGCAGCGGCACCACTTATGTGACCAAGGCCGGATGGCTCCAGAGCAGCACCACCAGTTTTGCGAAGGAATTCACCTTCAATGCTGGAGACTCCACGGATCAGTATTCCCACAGCTTCTCTAATCTTGGCACGATAGCCAAGACCCGTGACGAAGCGGAGATTCAGACCTTCTTGTCCCCCAGCGGCTACAAGTACACGAGCGGGACAGAGCGTATCCGTTCTTACCGCCTGTGGCAGATCATCAACTCTGACGCGGCAAATATCATGATCGAGCCCGAGTTCAAGGTCAAAGTGCTGAGCGGCGACGAAAACGCTGTCACAGCAGTGACCGGCGGCAACGCCAAGGGCAACTGGCTGGATGTCACACCCAATGGCACAACGATCGTTGCCGTGAACTATAAGGCACTGGATGTCTACACGACCGCTGACGAGCACGGCACCCACGGCGGCCTCTACCCGGCCACCAATCCCGAGCGCACCAGCGTGTTCGTGCTTACCAACGACAAGGATGAACACGGCAACGCGAAAGCCAATATCGCCTATAATTCCAATGGTCTGACATCTTCCCGTCCGTCGGCCTGGGATTATAACTACGACAACTGGTTCTATCTGAGTAACGACACCGCTCCCACTCTGGACTTCTCGGTGTCCAGCAGCGGCACAACGACGGTCCAGTACGCCATCGTCACCACCGATGCAAGTGACCTGGATACCCATCTTTCCGGCTGGACCACCTTGACGGCGGACTCCAGCGGCAAGTATCACGCAAGCCTCCTGGGCTTCCGCGAAGCTGGGCTGGCTGGCGGTACTGTGATCATCAAGATGCATGATAGCACCGGCACTTCCTACAGTCTGGCTCGTGTGGCCGAAGTGACCGCCACGGTCACCAACGCCTCCAATCCCCAGGAGACGGAGATCATGCCCGGCGATAAGGTGTCTCTCACCTTCGAGGGCAGCTACCGTGGCATCTACAAGTACAGTGGTATCTTCAACCCCACTACCTACAACCTGTTCTATTCCATCGGCGATACGGCCTATAAGACCAATGTCGCCCAGTATCAGCAGATGGATCAGGCCAAGCTGGAGCTGACAATCCCGACGAATGTGGACTTTGGCTCCGGCAGCACCGCCAATGTTCAGCTCACCAACGGTTATACCTACGGCTCCATGTACTCGGCGGCGAACCCGTTTGCCACCCTGTATAACATGTCGAATACCGGCGTGGGCACGAACTTCAATGCGGTCACGGTGAACTTCTGCTTGAACCGTTTCCCCAATGTGAATGTGGAGGTCACTCCGCGCTATAACTTCAAGCTGAAGCTGAATATTACCAATCCCACCACCGCCACGCCCACTGTGACGCTGACGGATGCCGCAGGCAATGTCCATACCGCCAACAGCAATGGCGAGTATGAGAACCTGCCTTACGGCACTTACACCTATGCGGTGCTCTGCGCCGGCTGCGACTATGTCTACGGCAGCTTCTACCTGGGCAGTGCAGACAAGGCCAATGTGTCCGGCGGTGTGCTGACCAAGACCATTCCGCTGACGGCCTCTGCTGCCGGCGCATGGGACGGCACCACCAAGACGCAGCCCACTCTGACCGACGGCGTGTATCAGATCGGTAACGCAGCGGAGCTGGCTTGGTTTGCGGCGCAAGTCAACGGCGGGAGCTATGCCATCAACGGTGCGCTGACGGGTGATATTGACCTGGCCGGCTATAACTGGACGCCCATCGGCGGAACTACCGCCAGCACAGCCTTCAAGGGCAGCTTTAACGGTAATAATCATACCGTGAAGAACATGGGCATCTACTATAGTGCCACCACTACCTCGGCTCCGTATAAGGGACTGTTCGGCTATGTGAACGGCACCAGCAGCAGCTACGCCACCATTCAGAATCTGAAGGTGACCGGCAAGATGTACCTGACCTCCACGGGCAGCGTTGCCAACGCCTATTCCGGCGGCGTGGTGGCCTACGCCAACTATACCAACATCTCCGGCGTTGTCTCCGATGTTGACATCACCGTTACCCGTGTGAATGGCAACTGGAGCAGCGTGGGCGGCGTTGCAGGCCGTCTGGTGAATTCCAACGCCACCAACTGCGGCAACGAAGGCACCATCCATGCCTACCAGTATGTGGGCGGCATCACCGGCTACGCTACCGGTACCATTACCGGCTGCTACAACGGCAGTGCGATCACCGGCAACGGCTATGTGGCCGGCATCGTGGGTCAGACCACCAAGGGCGTCACCGCTTGCTACAACACCGGCAGCATCACCGGTGCCGGCAACTATGTGGCGGGTATCGTGGCCTTTGCCTCCGGCGCGTCTGCCTCCGTCAAGAACTGCTACAACCGGGCTTATGTGGAGAGCACCGGCAGCAATGTGGGCGCTGTGGTCGGTATGACCAACAACGCCTCCGCTGCGATGGAGCATCTGTACTATCTGGACTTCACCTGTGCCCAGGGTATCGGCAGCGCCAAGAGCACCGCTCAGACGGCCAATGCTAAGACCAGAGCAGAAATGACAAAGAGCAGTTTTGTCAGGGCAATGAATACCGGCTTGACTACTGCCGCATTTGTTTCCAGCCGGTATAGCCCCGCCCTAAGTTGGCAGACAAATTTGGAAGGCCTCATCACCCCTTCTGTCGGCAATATTGATATGGACCCGTTCGGCTATGTAAATGAGAGCGATGTTGAGTTGCTACGGCAGTATTTGGCTGGTAAAGCCACATTGGATGCCGATCAGCTGGCACAGGCGAATGTAGATAATATCGGTGGCGTGGATCAAAACGACTTGGATGTTTTGATGCAATATGTTGCAGGGACGATTAATGTATTCCCTGTAGATCGCGTAGAGGAGGACTAAAAAGGACACGCTATGAAAAGAATACTGGCATTATTTATGGCAGTGGTTCTTGCAGTAGGGCTTCTCCCCTCCGCCGCATTTGCGGCGGAGGGCGATAGCCCTATGGTTATTACAACCACTGATAAGACAAAAATTAATCCCGGCGAAACACTTACGATTACATATACTCTCGATCACGATTTGGAATATATGACAAGACTCGACCTTGTCCTTAGATATGACGCTACCCTCCTTAAATTCGTAAGTACGGACGTTGAAGGTAGCGTTTGGTTTACTAAGACCGGGGTAGATAGCGTGTTCACAGTAGATAATGAAAATTTTGTTAGAGTGAGACAAAATCGAAATGCCAACGAAGATACCATTAGTGCAGGTAAAATTTGCTCAATCACATTTATGGCATTAGATAGCATTAACCGCGCCCAAAAGGCTGTGTTTTATAATAGCGGCAAACCTAACTTGTACCGTTCGTCCATTAGAGTAGACGAAGAATTTTATTATGTCGAGGATACCGGGTTTGATCATGGTGCAGATGACCCTATTGCAGTGGACATTATACCGAGCAGTAGCTCCATCACCGTTCCAAAAGTTGAAACCGGCTATTCTGTTTCCATGGGTGCTGACCAGCAGGTTGCTGCAGGCCAGCAGGTGCGTATCCCCGTGACCGTCGCCTCCTCCGAGAAATACATCACCGGCTTCAACGCCTATGACATGACCTTTACCTACGACCCGACGGCCCTGACCCTGAACACCACCTCCAATGCTGCCGCCAACCTGACGGTGGAGGACAACAACGGTACCGCTCGGGTCCGCCGCTACGGCGATGCCGTGCCCTTGGGCGAGGCCCTGGCCCTGCAGTTCACCGCCAAGGCGACTGCCACCTCCACCGTGAAGCTGACCAACGCCAAATTTGATCTGGATGCCAACTCCATCAACTTTGACGCTCCGGAGGCCACCATTTCCGACGCCGACACCGTGGTCAACGCCAATAACTTCACCGTGACCCTGCCGGATGCGTTCACCTCTGACGAGACCCGCCTGGTCCCCAAGGGCGGCAGCTTCACCTTCAAGCCCGTGGACAGCCACTATACCTACACCTTCACCGTGAAGATGGGCGACACCGTCACCGAGGGCTTGACCTTCGGCGCAAATGACACCTACACTATCGAGAATATCTCCGGCAATGTGGAGGTCACCTACACCGGCAAGACCCCCAAGCAGTACGATGTGGAATACGTCTTTTTCGATGACAAGGATCCTCTGCTGCAAAAGGATGTGACCAAGGGTCCGGAGAAGGCGACCTACCTGGAGGACTATTCCGTGACCGTTACTCCCAGAGCGGGACTCTCTTATGCGATCCACTATGAGATCCGCTATCCCAACGGCACGCGCTCCGATCAGGTCAGCCTGACCCCTGTGGCCAATGCGGACGGCACCATCACCTACACCATCCCTGGCAGCAAGATCGACGGCACTGTGTACTTCCTCATCAGTACCGACAAGGTCACCGGCTATGCCGTTCTGGTGACGGGCAACGGTGCTGAGGACCAGGCACCCGGAAACGGAACCTCCGTTCCCAGGGATATGCCCTATTACCTCAAGCTGAATGAGAGGGAGAACTGCACCTACAAAGTAACCGCTTACTATCAGCCCATCGACAGCATCACAGCGGTGAATATGCCCGCCAAGGTCCGGTCCCTGGGCAACGGTACGTATGTGGTGGACCCCACTCCTTACACTAAGCTGAGCGGATATGCCCCCACCTGGCGTCTGGTGGTGAATGTGGAAAAGGTTTCCCAAAAGGCGGAGGAGGTAAGCGTATCCCGCTACCTGGAGCTGAATGATAAGACCATGATGCTCATAACGGTCAAGGGCACCCCCGAGGGAGGCAAAGCCTTCACCTATGACGGCAACACCATGTATAAGGTCAATGCCTACGGCACGGATCAGTACGCATGGCTGGTGATCGTGGACAAGGGTCAGACCCTGACCCAGGAGGAGGCCGCCGCCAAGGTCGCCATCTCTGCCGCAGACAATGTGGTCACCATCACCCTGGGCTCCGATGTGAACATGACCGGGAAGGTGGATGTCAACGATGCGCAGCTGGTCTACGATATGTATAACGGCACATACAGTGACTTCACCCAGGTTTCCGTGGAGAAGTTCCTGCGGGCCGATGTAAACGCCACTAAGGTGGTGGATCACACCGACGCTGTGGCCATCGTGAATCAGTTTAAGTAAGGTCCTACCAGCCTCCCCTCCCCGGCGGGAGGGGAGGCTATCCCCCGTTGGGGGCTTCGCACCGGCCAGGCCGGGCAAAAAACGGCCCAACCGGTCGGAGAGAGAAGGAGATCAGCATGAGAAAACGCATTTTTACACTATTGGCAGCCCTGTGTCTGCTGCTGTGTCTGCTGCCCACCGCAGCCTTTGCCTCGCAGACAGGCAGCAAAACAGACGAGAGCCGCAGCTACAATTTTGATCTGTCCGTAGGCGGTGCATACGAGGTGCGGGCCACCACCGGCGAGACCATCACCGTGACCCTGGTGCTCAAGCGCACCGATGCCCAGGAAAGCGCCGATATGTACGGTATGCAGACGGAAATCGAGTACGACGACACCTTCCTCCAGCTGGTGGACGGCAGCGTCATGACCGCCCCCGGCATCCGCTGGAGCGACTTAGGCCGCCGCACCGGCGGGCGGGCCTTCTATCTGAACTTCGTGTCCTTTAAGGGCGGCGAGGCTTGGGAGCCGGAGGTGGTAGTCGGCAGCTTTCAGATGAAGGTCATCGGCACGAAGGGTGTGTCGCAGCTTATCCCCACCAACACCCTGGTTTCCACCCAGGACGGCATGGCCGGATACACCGTGAAGGATAATAGCGTGTCCGTCATCGTCACCACGGACTGTACCGTTACCTTTGAAAGCAACGGCGGCACGGAGGTCCCCTCCCAGACCGTCCAGTACGGTGAAAAGGTGAAAAAGCCCGAGGACCCCATCCGGGAGGGCTACCACCTGGAGGGGTGGTACAGAGACCTGGACCGCACCCAAAAGTGGGACTTCCACAAGGACACCGTTAAGGGCAACATGACCCTCTACGCCAACTGGGCCGAGGGTGCCGCCGCAGGAAGCGTCACCTGGTGGATCATCGGTGGCGTGGGCCTGCTGGCCCTGCTGCTGATTCTGCTGGCTCTGCTGGGCAAGAAGAAGGTTCGCTTTGAGACCAGCGGCGGCACAGAGCTGGAGGCCGTTTCCGTGAAGCGGGGCAGCGTCATTGGCGAAGTCATGACGCCCACGAAGCCCGGCGCAGTGTTCGGCGGCTGGTATGCAGATCAGGCGCTCACCAAGCCCTGGGATACACAGAAAGACCCGGTGCGCAGCAACATGACGCTCTACGCACGCTGGATGTAATCTACGCATAGATGAGGTAAACAAATATGAGAAAACGCATACTATCTCTGCTGCTGGCACTGACTTTGGCTCTGTCGGCAGGCGTATTCGGCGTCATACCGGCGCTGGCTGCGGATTCCTGCGTTTCCGTGAAGGCGGATGCCGTCACCACCGGCGAGGTTGTGGCCGGCAGCTTGCTGGAGATCAAGCTTTCAGATGTCTTTGAAGATACGGACGGCCATACGCTGACCTACACGCTGACCAACGCAGCGCAGTTCAGCGTCCAAACCAAGGTCAAGGACGGCTCACTCTATGTATCAGAGAAAGACCCCGGCACCTATACGCCGAAGGTCAAGGCGACCTGCTCGGACGGCAAAGAGCTTACAGTGACCTTTACCATCACGGTCACGGAAGCTCCCCACGGATTGGACGCACAGTATAACTACGATGAGACCCCCGCCAAGGAAGTCACGGTGTATGTGACCATCTCCAACGACGGCGTGCCCATCCGAGGCCGCGACGGCACGGTGCTGTGCCACAAGGCCATCACCGTCCCCTACTTTGACTTGGGCCGGTACAACTTGGACGAATACTACCGCTATCACACGGAAAACGGAGAAGGCAAATACATCGACGAGAACATCGTGGAGCGGCCCACCGGCCTGCACCTGTATCTCTATCTGCTGGAGCGCTACTTCATCGGCCTGCCGGAGGAGCAATGCTGCAAGGGTGCCTATCCTCGTGACGCGCTGGCGAGCTTTAAGCTGGGTGAAGATGTTTGTTACATGGATGAAACACCGGCCTATACGGCAGACAGCTTTGCCGCTCTGACTATCACCGGCTCGCCCACCAGCCTGTATATGGCCAACTTCTGGGGTCATGATGAGAACCTGATGTACTACCGCAACCACTGCTTTCCCTACATGAGTCCCGGCTGGGGCTCCACCTCCGACTACATCGTGCTGTCGGACGGGGACACGTGGGATGTGGCCATGTTCACCAACTGGAGCTTCTGGTCCAGCGGCGGTGCATTTACCTGCTTTGACAAGGACGCGTACAACGCCCGCCCCGGCATGGAGATGACGATCTCATCTCAGGCTTACGGCACGACCTTTGAGGGCAGCGACTTCTATCCCTTCTCGAACCTGGATGTGTTCCTGTATAACGACAAGTGGGAGCAAATCGAGCAGTACAAGGAAGCGGCTGACGGAAAGAGCACTTTCTCCTTCACCGCCCCCACAGAGGAGGGCACCTACTACCTCGTGGGCATGGACCCCAACCGGACGATCCCCAAGGACGACAGCGGCGGCACGAACTATGCCAAGATCGCACCGGCCACAGCCATCCTGAACGTGGCGGCGGACGCCGAGCTGGAGCGTCCCTTCCAGGACGCTGCCGTGAATGATGAAAAGCTGGCAGCAAAGAATACCAGCTACGAGGGCATCACCACGCTGACCAGCGCGGACGGCCAGACGACCTATAAGGAAGTGCCCAAGTACCATGTGACCGTGCCCGAGGGCGCGGAAACGGTGACCGTGACCTACAACAAGGACGTGGACATCCGTCACGACGGCGCCACGGTCTACGCCTATGAGGTGGAGTTCGCGGCGACTGCCGTGAACCGTGCGGCGGCGCAGGCAAGCGGGGCCATGGCCCTGCGGGAGGACTCCCTGCGGCTGGCCGTGAACCGTGCGGCGGCGCAGGCAAGCGGCTATACCCTCAAGCCCATCACGCTGGAGAACAGCTATACCCTCAATGCGGACGGCACGCAGACCGTGCTCATGCCGGTGACAGGGTATGTCCGCAACGCGGACGGCAGCGGCAAGGCGATCACGCTGAGTGCCCCCGCTGACAAGAACTCCGTGCCCATCGCGCTGTTCACCTTCGAGTATGCCAAGACGGAGCCGGATGTGAAGTACGGCGATGTGGACGGGGATGGCTATGTTAAAGTGGCGGATGCACAACTGATCTGCCAGTTCATCCTGCACAACATTACTCTGACAGAGGCACAGCAGAAGGCGGCAGATGTCAGCGGCGACGGCAACATCACCGTAGCGGATGCACAGATTATCTGCCAGTATATCCTGCATAATATCACGGAATTCCCCGTTGAGAAAAATTCTTGAAATAGGAGGAATTGAGAGCAAATGAAAAAAATCATTTCTGTTCTGCTGACACTGGCGCTGGTACTGAGCCTTGTACCCGCTGTCTTTGCCGCGGACGAACCCACGTTCAGCCTGAGCGCTGATAAAGAAACTGCCGGTGCGGGTGACACCGTGACTTTGACTGTCAGCTTCAGCAACAATGGGGCGATGCTGGAGATTGGCGGCCTGAATTTTGAAATCATCTACGATGAAGAAGCGTACACGTTTGTGTCCGCAACCCCCGCGAAAGCCTACAGGCCCTATTTTGCCTCCAGTAACAAAGGTACTTCCGTCGGTAATGGAAAACTCGCTGTCGGCGGTATTATTACGACGACTTCTGCCTATCCCATTGAGCTGGAAGATGGTGAGTTAGCGACCTACACATTCAAGGCAAATGATGTTGCCGCTGGCTCCGCTTCCTTCAAACTGGATGTCAAAGAGCTGAATACCCATGGTACTACACCGACACCCATTTCCAACAAGACGGAGAAAAGTGAGCTGACCATCCCCGTGACGGGCGGCAGCGTGACGCCGGAGGGCTACAGTGTGTCCATCCCTGAGACGAAGTCGGTAACCACCGGTGAAACGGTGGAGATCCCCATCACCATCAGCGGCAAGGACTACAATGCCTATTCCGTGTGCATCAGGTATTACACCGACGTCCTGGAGCTCCAGAATAATGCCGTGAACAACGAGGGTTTCCGCCTGTCGGAAGAGAAGTATACGGATGCTAACTATAGACCGGGTTCGAAGATCACCCTAGTACGCTACGGTGATACGGCACAGCCTGGCAAGGCACTGAGCTTGACGTTTACCGCCAAGGCACAGGGCACGACAGACGTGACCATCCTCAGGGCCCGTGTGGATGAGCGCGCCAACTCCATCAGCTTCAACGCGCCGGACGCCACTATTACCAACGGAACAACTGCCGTTACTGTCAGCGGCTACACCGTGAGCCTGCCTGACGACTTCACCCGTACCGATACAGCGGGCACGGTGATCATGGAAGGCAAGAACCTGACCTTCGTTCCCAAAGACCCCAACTATGACTACACTGTCACCGTCACCGTCGGCGGCGTGGAAGCCCTCCCCACCGTTGGCGAGGATGGCACTTACACCGTGGCGAACGTCACCGGCAATGTGGTCGTCACCAGTACCAAGACCCCCAAGAGTTTCAACGTCACTCTGGGCGCGGATACCACCGGTGCTACGACTGCTACTTACCAGACTGACTACACCTTCAAGCTGACCCCGGTAAAGGACTTTGTCTACAATGTGAAGGTGACCATCGGCGACACGGACTACGGCTTTACGGCTCAGAAGAATGACGACGGTACGACCACCTACACCATCCCCGGTGCGGCTATCACCGGCGACATCGTCATCAACAGCAATAAGAAGGAGCGAGATCCGTACACCTTCCAGGTGACCTTCGAGGGCACCGGCATCGGAGATGTCTCCAATAACGCGACTACCGTCACGGAGAACGACCCCTACTCCTTCACCCTGACGAAGAAGGACGGCTTTGACTACACCGTCTCCGCTACTATGGACGGTGCGGCTGTGGAACTGACGGAGACTGTGGATACCGGAAACGCGAATGTTGTTACCTACAGCATTGCTAAGGTCACCGGCGATCTGGTCATCACCGTCAACAAGGTGTCCACCCTGAACATGGATGTCGCCGTCTCCGAGTACATGCAGATGGATGACAAGACCGTGTTCCTGGTGACCGTGACCGGCACGCCCACAGAGGGTATGGCCTATGCCTACGGTGAGAGCACCATGTATAAGACCACCGCCTACGGTGTGAATGTCTATAGCTGGCTGGTCATCGTGGACAAGAATCAGGAATTTACCGCTGATACTGCTAAGGCCAACATCACGGAAGCTACTGCCACCGCTGAGGAAGTGACCCAGAGCTACGACGTCAACGAGACTGGTGTGGTGGACATTAACGACGCCCAGCTGGTCTATGACATCTACAGCGGCAAGTACGGTGACTTCGAGAAGGTCACTGTGAAGAAGTTCCTGTGCGCGGATGTGAACAGCGATGGGAGCGTGAACTCCACCGACGCTGTGGCCGTTGTGGCAAACTCCAACTAACACTGCGCAGTGCAGAAAAGGCGAATACGTATAAAAATCAGCTTCCCCTCCCGCAAGGGAGGGGGAGCGATTCGCCGTATTTTGGGGATGCAGCGATGCCGCCGGTTTTCGGCGGCGGCGCTGTGTATCTAAAATGACATTTGGAGCATTTACGAGGAGATATATGAAAAGACGAGAGAAAATATTGAGCATCACGGGCCTGTTTCTGGCGCTGGTGATGATCGCGGGGCTGGGCGCGACGCTGCTGAGCTCCACCCGCGCCGTGCCGGGCGACCCCATAGCGGGACAGGCGTCACGGCTGTATCCGGAATCGCTGGAGGACTCCGACAGTACCCTGATGGGTCAGATGAGCCAGACCGGCGGCACGCCGCTGTCCGCTGAGGTGGACGCGCAGCAGCCGGACGAGCCCCAAGAGCCGGACAAACCGCAAGAACCGGATCAACCGCAAGAGCCGGACGAGCCCCAAGAGCCGGATCAACCGCAAGAGCCGGATCAACCCCAAGAGCCGGATCAACCCCAAGAGCCGGACAAACCGCAAGAGCCGGATAAGCCGCAAGAGCCGGATAAGCCGCAAGAGCCGGATAAGCCCCAAGAACCGGATCAGCCGCAGAACCCGGATGACCCGGGCGGCGGGAAAGACCCCTCCGACGATAATGGCGGCAAAGACGACTCCGGCAACACCGGCGGCAATACCGGCGGCGACGACGGAAACGGCGCGCTCTGCGTGCGCCGGCGGGAGAAAGCGGCGACGACGGAAACGGTGGGCAGACCGGCGGCGATGGTGAGGACGGCAAGGACGATGATACGCCCCGCATCTATACCGATCTACGGACGCAGACCATCCGTAAAAAGGACTTGCCGGACGGCAAGCTGTCCTTCGTGGCCTATCCGCTGGGTAAGGGCGAGAACCTGTATGTTCGTGTCCGTCTGATGAACAAGACGTATACGGGCAACGGACACCTGCTGACCTCCAGTGACGGGCAGAACTATCAGACACAGCTGGATCTGAACACAGAGAACACCTTCGTCCTGTCGCTGTACGACGGCAGCACGTTCCTGGGCAGTGTCCAGTACCGCGTCAGCTATTACGCGGATCTGGCCAGCGAGGATGAGCCGGACGTGGGCGATGGCCCGCCGTCCATCATGGCGTGGCTGAACAGCACGGAGCTGGGCAGCTCTCCCATCGAGGTTAAGGGCGACGGCGAGCTGACGGTCCGCGTCACCAGCCATCCCGACCTGGGCGCAAAGCCCATCTACTCCGACCAGATCGAGGTCACGCTGGACGGCAAGACCGTGGAGAAATTCAGCGGCGACCGTGAGCCGGAGTACAAGCTGTACTTCGCGCCGCCGCAGCGCGGCGACGTGGCCACACATATCATCCGTGTGCGGGCATGGGATGGACAGGGCAACTCCGCCATGCGCACCTACACCGTTACATACCACCAGATCAGCGAGGGTGATGACGCCGGTACGGTCACGGTAGTGCTGGATGCCACCACAGTGGGGATCGGCATTCTGGACAGCGGCGAGGTGGACATCAAGGAAGGCGACACGGTGGCCACGGCGGTGCTGCAGTTCCTGCGGGACTACGGCTATGAGGCCGATTATGCAGGCAGCGCCGAAAGCAACTTCTATCTGCGCCGCATCATCAGCGGCGACATGGCCTATAACGCGGAGGTGCCGGAGCACCTCTGGACACTGATCCATCGGGACGGTATCACCACCAACGATAACTATGACCGCGACAGTCTGGGTGAGTTCGACTTCACCCAGGGCGCCGGCTGGATGTACTCCATCGGCGGCACGCTGTTCCCCGGACGCGGCATGAGCGACTATAAGGCAAGCGACGGCCTGACCATCTATCTCCGATTCACGCTGGCCTATGGCAAGGACGTGGGCGGATATGAGTCGGCAGGCGGCAGCTACGGCAGCCTCAGCAGCTACTGCGGCCTGTGGGTAAATGGCTCGTATCAGCCGCTGAGCCACGATATGGAGGAAGTGGAGCGCGTAGAGCCCACGGAGACAGAGGACGGATATGTCCGCTATGTCTGCTCCAAGTGCCATGAGGAGAGCGAAGAAGTTCTGGCCGCCACCGGTGAAACAGAACCGGAACAGCCCAATCCGGAGCAGCCCGAGAAGCCTGATCCCGGAAACACGGATAACCCCGATACTCCCACCCCGGGCGGCGAGGACAAGCCGAACCCCGGTGGTACGGATGATAAGGACCCCAGCGCCCCCGGTACGACCGAACCGGATGACAAAGATCCGGATAAGCCGGGTACTGGCGGATCGGAATCAGACGGTACGGGGACAGATGATGCAGATCCCGGTCAAGGTGGCTCGGACACCGACACAGAAACAGATACCGTTGCGTAAATAACAGACCGCCGCCATGCGGCGGAGAGAGGTAGAGAAATGGAAAGAGTAACAGAGCAGCTCCAGCAGGAGATCAACAAAGTCGTTCTGGGCAAGGAGCAGATCGTCCGCAAGGTGCTGCTGGCCATCCTGGCACAGGGCCATGTGCTGCTGGAGGACGTGCCCGGTGTGGGCAAGACCACGCTGGCCAAGGCATTCTCCAAGACCCTGGGTCTGACGTCCCGGCGTATACAGTTCACGCCGGACACCATGCCCTCCGACATCATCGGCTTTTCCGTGTTTGATAAGAACACCGGTGCGCTGAAATATCAGCCCGGCGCTATCATGACCAACCTGGTGCTGGCGGACGAGATCAACCGCACCTCCAGCAAGACCCAGTCGGCGCTGCTGGAGGCTATGGAGGAGATGCAGGTCACGGTGGACGGCGTGACCCATCCGCTGCCCGCGCCCTTTGTGGTGCTGGCAACACAGAACCCCGTGGGCTCTGCCGGTACGCAGATGCTGCCGCCCTCGCAGATGGACCGTTTCCTCATCAAGCTGAGCATGGGCTATCCCGACCGCGCCAGCACGGCGGCACTGCTGAAGGACCGGCATCACGCCGATCCGCTGGATGTCTGCCGCACGGTAACAGATCCCGCGTCTCTGGAAAAGAGCATCGGAGAGGCTATGTCCGTATTCGTGGCAGACCGTATCTATGACTATATCGCGGAGTTGGTGGAGGCCACCCGTAACAACGCCTATGTGACGCTGGGTGTCAGCCCCCGCGGCGCACTGGCAGTCTCCCGCGCCGCCAAGGCCAACGCCTATCTGGAGGGCCGCGACTATGTAACGCCGGACGATGTGTGCGCCGTGTTTCCGGACGTCTGCGCCCACCGTCTGGTGCTGGACGCCAAGGCGCGTCTGCATGAGTATACGGCGGAGCAGATTATCACGAACCTGCTGCAGACGGTGAAGAAGCCGGATGTGCGGGAGTTCTCTGCCAAATGAAGTACAGGATCATAGGCGGTGCGGCAACACTGGCGCTGCTGCTCGTGCTGTTGCTGCTCCTGCTGGCGGTGACAGGCTCTCCGTGGCCGCTGATGGGCATCATACTGCTGGTGCTGCTGCCTCTGGCCTCGTGGGGCATGAACCGCTATGTCCGCAAATATCTGCGGATTGATATGACACTGCCCACCACTACGTCCAAGAACGCGGCGGCGGAATGTGTCTTGCAGGTACATAACGGTGCGCGTCTGCCGGTGCTGCGGTACTTCTGTATCGTGACGGTACACAATGACCTGACCGGTGAGCGGGAGCATATCACCCTCACTGGCGGCGTACGCGCACACGGCAGCGGCACACACCGCTTCCTCTTACAGAGCCACTATTGCGGGCGAATCACCGCTTCCGTGGATGCCATCACCCTGATGGATTATTTCGGCATCCTGCCCACAAGGGCGGAGGCGGTGGCTTTAGCGCGCACCACGGTGCTGCCGGAGCTGTTCCCCATGGAGGTCACGCTGCTGGCCAGCCCCTGCTATGCGGAGGACGGCACGGTGGCCAGGCGCGGCGAGGACCGCAGCGAGATGTTCCAGCTGCGGGAGTATCGTGCCGGTGACGACATCCGGCAGATCCACTGGAAACTGTCGGCCAAGACAGACGAGCTGATCCTGCGTGAGGCCAGCCAGCCGGAGAGCCGTGAGCTGCTGCTGTTCTGGGACAAGCACATCACCGGCACACCGGCGCAGATGGACGCACTGGCGGAGGCTGCCTCTTCCGTGGCCGGCGCACTGGTGCGCGGCGGCGTGTCCTTTTCGCTCTGCTGGACAGAGCCGGATGATCTGCCTCTGCGGGACATCTCGGACGAGGCATCGCTGCTGCAGGCCGTGCCGGAGCTGGTACGGATGAGCGGCGGTATGGAGGGACGTATGCCGGAGCTGACATCGTTCAGCCGCGTGCTGTATTTCGGCACACAGCCGGACGCGCAGCTCCAGACAGACCCGCGTGTGCATTTCTTGCTCTGTATGGACGCGGAGCAGGGCGGCAGTCCTGCTATGACTGTGTTCACGGCGGAGACCATGCACGAGCGGCTGCAGCGATGGGAGGTTTGACAGATGCGGAGAGAACAAAGCGGACTGTACCTGACAGCCAGCAGCGCTCCACGGACGGCGGGCCTCCGGTTCCCATGGGGAGATATGGCTGTGGCCGTGGTACTGGCGGCGGGGATGTGCCTGCTGCTGCGGGAGCTGTTTCCCTCTGTCACCGAGCCGTGGTGGCTGCTGACACTGTTGATGCTGCCGCTGTGCGCAGCGCTTCTGCTGCTGTATGAGACGAAATGCGGGCCGTGGCTTCTGCCCTCCGGTGCGCTGCTGCTGTTGCTTCTGTTTCTTGCGGGCAGGACGCCGGTGTTGTCCGGCTTCGGCTGCCTGGGCAATGATCTTCTGTCGCTGCTGACGGCCCGCACGGGACGTATTTATCTGGACTTTGCGGCGGCAGATCCCGACAGGGTCTACTGGGCGCTGATCCCGCTGCTGGTGCTCTACGCCCTGCTGCTGAGCCGCGCCGTGTGGAGCGGACGGCTCTGGCTGGCGCTGCCCCTGCTTCTGCCTGCCTACGCCGCCATGCTGACGGGCCTTGCTCCCTGCGGCGTCTCCTGCGGCCTGCTGACGGCAGGCACGGTGCTGCTGATGATGCAGCATACCGCAAAGGCCGGAGATGATACGGCGGGACTTGCGGGGCGGCCTGTTCAGCTGCTTCTGCCGCTGCTGTGCGCCGCACTCTGCCTGCTGGCGGGGCTGGCGGTAAAGGATGGCCTGTCCACGGAACTGGCGGAGACAGTGGAACAGCGTATCCATGAGCAGCGCTATGATCAGACCACTAATTCCATGCCGGAGGGCGAACTGAAAAACCTGCCCGCATGGAATAGAAATGATACGCCGGCGCTGGAGCTCACCATGGAGAAGCCCGGAAAGGTCTACCTGCGCGGACAGATCTATGAGGTCTATACCGGCAGCCGCTGGGAAGCGGCGGATACGAAAGACACGGCGGCATACGAGGAACTGTTTTACTGGCTGCACAAGGATGGCTTTTACGGCCAGAGCCAGATCGGAACGGCCTCAAGATGGGCGCTGACGGCGGCAGAGCCGCTGGACATGACGGTGAAGAACCTGACCGCCTGCGCGGCGCATGGCTACTATCCCTATGCGCTGTATGGCAGCGGCCTGCTGGACGCGGCACAGATCGGTGATACCGGCCTGCCCGCAGCAGAGGAGCTGCGCTACCTCACCGGCAGCGTTCCGGAATGGTATCAGCTCCAGCGGGAGCTGGCCTCCGGCCAGGGCCGGCAGGAGATACAGAGCTATCTGGAGCTGGAGCAGGCTTACGCGGCCTATGTGAAGGCCATGGATCTGCAGCTGACGCAGGAAAGCTGGTCGGTGGTAAAGCGCCAGCTGTCTCTGCCGGAGGGATCTCGCACCATCTCCGAGATACGCAACATCATCTATGCCTATCTGGGAGAAAACCTGACCTACGACGAGACGGTGCGGACTGGTAACGGAAACGGAGATTTCCTGCAATACACGCTGGAAAAGAGCGGACGCGGCTACAGTGTCCACTACGCCACCGCTGCCGTGCTGATGCTGCGCTACATGGGTGTGCCCGCCCGCTATGTGGAGGGCTACTACCTCTCGGCAGAGCAGGCGGCGCGGTACGCAGCCGGTGAGCCTATTACCCTGACGGAGCAGAATGCCCACGCCTGGGCGGAGTATTACGTCAGCGGTGTCGGCTTCGTGCCCTTTGAGGTGACGCCCGGCTACATCGACAACGAGGATGTGGACATCGGCGCCTCCATTGGGGACGGCGATACGGAGAACACCTATGTCAGCGAACAGCAGAAGTTCGTGGAGGTGGAGCAGCCGGAGGAACAGACGGAGCAGGAGCAGGACCGGGCCGTCTTTTCGCTGGAGGTCAAATACCTGCTGTGGCTGCTGCTTCTGCCGGTGCTGGCGCTTCTAATACTGATCATTGTGCGGCGAAAGCGTCTGCATAGAGCACTGCGTGCCATTGACGAGGCGGGCGATAAGGCTGCCATCGCCATGCGGTACGGCTATGCGGACTGTCTGCTGCACCACAGCACGGTGCAGCCCCCGGAGGGTGCGGCGGAAGCCGCCGCACTGAACCGCGAGGCACTGTTCAGCCCCCATGCCATGAACGCGGAACAGCGCCGCTGTGTGGATGATTATGCCGCCCGTGTCCTGACGGACTGCAAGGCAAGCTGGACGCTGTGGCAGAAAATACGATACAGGCTTTGGAACTGCCTGTACTGATAGGAGGAAAACGTATGAGAAAACGGATCACATCGCTCCTGCTGGGCGTGCTGCTGTTGTTGACCATGACGGTGACAGCCTTCGCCGCAGAGGGGCAGGCCGGTTCCTTCGTGTTCACGGCTATGAACGCCAACAGCACCATCGTGGAGCCGACCCGCGTTCCCTACAAGGCGGGACAGACCATAAAGGAAGCACTGGCCGATTCGGACATTGCGTTCGTGGGTCTGGAGCAGGGCTTCATCTACGAGATCAACGGTGTATCCGCCAACTATCTGCTCTATTACGATAATGGCGGATATGAACTGCGTGCCCAGGCTTCTTCCATCACTGCGCTTTGCGTCCATGTCAGCAGCACCTACTCTGATGATGCCATCAGGCTCATCACCCGTATGGCGGACTATCTGGATATGACGAACCATGTCCAGAACTACCCTGCGGCGGCCAACGCCTATGCGTCGGCACTGAAGGGCCTGCGCACCGCCACTGCGGAGTCGGCCACCACGCTGCTGAACGGGCTCAACAACGCCATTGCAGACTACGGAAAGCTGCTGGACGGCACGAAGTACACCGTTTCCGCCGCAGCCACGCAGAACGGTGCGTCTGTGTCCGCACCGGTGGTCACGCTGACGGATGCCTACGGCAATGTTACCACAGGCACAAACAGCGTACAGGTCATTGCGGGCGACTACAAATTCAGTGTGTCCGACGGCGGCTATAACCGCACGGATGGAACGCTGACGGTATCCGCTGACGCGCAGATCTCCGTGACGCTGCCCTATGGCCAGTGGTTCGGCAATATCCGCCTGCTGGACTACAGAAAAGTGCCGTTCCGCTATACGCAGGATAAGACGGCACACACCGCCCAGTACTGGATCAAGGATACGGCAGAGCCGCTGGGCAGCATCTATCTGAATGCAGCGATGGGGGATGTCCCTGACGCCGATACCACCTACCTGCGTACCATCTATGTCGGTACAAACGGCAAGGATATGTCCAGCACCGCCAGATCGTGGGACAGCACGGCCACCGGCCTGACCTATCTGGTGAAGCAGGGCATGGAGGGCCGCACCTTCACGCTGGAGGCGAGGTACAAGACTGCGGACGGCTATACACAGGTGCAGTCCTACACGGTCACCTTGACCCGCGTTCCCACGCTGGCATCTCTGTCCGTGACGGCGGAGGGCACAAAGCTGCCTCTTACCTTCGAGCCCACCACGACGTCGTACAGCCTGACGACGGTCTCCTCTACGCTGGACATCGCGGCCGCGCCCTTCGGCGAGGACTATACGGTGACGGGTACAGGCGCGGCGTCTCTTGAAGGCGATACGCTGACCCACAGCATACAGGTCGCCGCACCCAACGGGGAGCAGAACACCTACACCCTGCGCGTGCAGAAGGTGGCCTCTGTACCGGTGACACTGACGATCCCCGCCGGCACGACCGTGCAGGTGCTCAACGGCGCAGGCTCGGAGATCGCGCCGGTCAGCGGCGTGTACCACCTTGTGCCGGGGGAGACATATACCTGCATCGCTACCAAGAATACATGGTATCACACGCAGACCGCATTCACGGCCTCCAGCGGCCTGAAGGTATCTGTACCCGAGCCCGACACCACAGACGGCCTGAAAGCCCTGGCGCTGTACAGCGGCACCTCTGCCAGTAACCGCCAGCCATATAAGGCTGATAAGACTTTTGCTGCCGCCGCGCACAGCTACAGCTGTACTGTCACTGACTTCAACAGCAAGGCGGCTATACAGGCCACCGCCGCGGACACGGATGCTGTGATCACGGCGCTGTACCGTTCCCAGAGCACCGTGCCGGAGATCCATGATGTAGAGACATCGGTCACGATCACCCAGCCGGTGAATACCGCGAAGAAGGCTGACAACCTGAGCAGCCTTGTGGCCAAGGCGGGCTACGGACAGGATCTGACCATCCGCGTCAGCAAGACGGTGGGCGATGTCACCTATTATCAGGACTACGAGATGCGGCTGGTCCGCCAACTGCATCTGGCGGGATTGACCGCAGCGACCAAGGATGAGCAACTTCCCTTCGTGACAGCCTCCGGCGGCACGACAAAGTTTGACCGCGACAATACCGATTACTACGTCAAGGTTGACAGAGAGACCACCGCGCTCTATATCTCCGGCACTTATCCCAATAGCAGCACGGACACCTCCTGCTGCGGCGGGTACTATGCCAAGGTCAACGGCGTACGCTATGATACGCTGGCCGGCGCGGAAGCGGTCCTGAACACAGACCTTTATAATGAGGATATTTCGGTACAGGTCTGCCACGCAGATACCGGCAGCATTGAGCTGACCTATACCGTCCATGTTCAGAAAAGTGACCCCATCCAACTGACCATCCAAACGACCCCAGCGGATGCCACGGTGTTCCTGACAAATAATCTCAATGGCAAACGTATCGTGGAGAAGAACGGCACCTACAGCCTGACACCCGGCGGCAGCTACAGCTACATCGTGACCTGCACCGGCTATGTCGGCCAGAAGGTGACGGACTACACCGCTCCCAACAAGGACGGTACGCTGACCATTACGCTAAAGAAGGCACCGGCCAATGACACGCTTGTCAACTTCGACTCCGCATGGCCGCATCTGCGTCAGAACAATGAGAATAACGGCGTGGTGGACTACAAGACGCCGGTCTACGCCAAGGATGCCGAGCTGTACTGGGCCACCTCCATCGGCTCCGGCTACGACGTCAACGCCTGCGGCTGCCCCATTCTGGTGGACGATGCCGTCTACACCTACTCCGGCTCCCGCATTTACAAGGTGGATGCTATCTCCGGCGAAATTCTCATTGATAAGCCCATGGATCACAACTCCAGCTTCGCCATCAACCCGCCCACCTACGCCAACGGCATGATTTTCGTGGGCCTGTCTGACGGCACGATCCAGGCGTTCGACGCCAATACCCTGGACTCCCTATGGATCTATCGGGACTCCATCGGCGGTCAGCCCAACAGCTCTATTGTCTATCACGATGGCTACATCTACACCGGTTTTTGGGTAGGCGAGATCAACGAGGCCCACTATGTGTGCCTGAGCGCCACCGACGAGGACCCCACGCAGACGATGGAAGAAAAGCTCCCCACTTGGTACTACACCAGCAAGGGCGGCTTCTATTGGGCCGGTGCCTATGTGTGCGACGACTTCCTGCTGATCGGCACGGATGACGGCGCTTCCGGCTACACCACCGGCAAGCCCAGTCTGCTGTCCTTTAACCCCAAGACCGGCGAACTGCTGTCCTCCTACAAGATGAATGTGACCGGCGACATCCGCAGCTCTATCACCCATTACAACGGCAAGTATTACTTCACCAGCAAGGGCGGATACTTCTTCGAGGCCAGCGTGGATGCAAAGGGCAAAATCGAGTCTGTCCGCACGCTGAAGCTCTACAACTACGCGGACGACCCCACCAACCCGGCCATGTCCACCTGCACGCCTACCATCTATAATGGGCGGGCCTATATCGGTATCTCCGGCACGGCGCAGTTCGGCGCGTACAGCGGCCATAACCTGACGGTTATCGATATTCCCTACTGGGAGATCGCCTACACGGTGCGTACCCACGGCTATCCCCAGACCAGCGGTGTCCTGACCAAAGCCTATGAGGAGGAGACCGGATGCGTCTATGTGTACTTCTTCGATAACTTCACCCCTGGCAAGCTCCGGGTGCTGGAGGACAAGCCCGGCCAAACCGAGGTGTCTCTGAAGACCATGGAGACCTACACGGCCAGCGGCCAGACGGAGACCTATACGACGCCCTATAACATCTTCACGCCCAGCGGCGCACAGGCCCAGTATGCCATTTGCAGCCCCATCATGGATGAGTACGGCACGATCTACTTCAAAAACGACTCCGCCTACCTGATGGCCGTGGGCAGCACCATTGAACGCATCGAGGTCACGAAGCTGCCGGACAAGACGGAATACAAAGAGAAAGAAACCTTCGACCCCATCGGCATGGAGGTGACAGCCTACTACGCCAACGGCAAGACCCGTGACGTAACGGAGTACGTCACATGGTCTGAGCAGCCGCTGACTGCCAATGACACCGATTTTCAGATCACCTTCCCCTACGCGATGTACCGGAACGAGGAGAACAGCGACACGTTGGAGATGACATACGGTGTCCAGTGCGATAAGCCTATGACCACTGTGACCTTGACCATTACCGGCGGGGAAGAAGTGAACTACGGTGACGTTGATGGTGATGGCGACATCAAGGTCGCGGACGCTCAACTGATTTGCCAGTTCATCCTGCACAACATTACTCTAACAGAGACACAGCAGAAAGCAGCAGATGTCAATGGTGACGGCGACATCACCGTAGCGGATGCACAGATTATCTGCCAGTTTATCCTGCACAATATCGCGGAGTTCCCAGCTGCATCTGCTGCACCCAAGTCATAATCAAGACCGCTTACCCACCGTGCATACCGCGCGGTGGGTAAGCCGCACTGACGGCAAAAAAACATTTCTGCAAGGAGAAGATACCTATGAAGAAACATTCCATTGCGCTGCTGCTCCTGCTGGTGTTGCTGACCGGCTGCGGCGCAAAGACAGAGGAAGCACCATGGCAGACTGCCTACCGTGAAACGGGTAAATATCTACAAGAGCAGGATGCGCTTTCCGCAGGTTCTGTTGGCGGCGAGTGGGCGGTGATCGGACTGAGCCGCGCAGGGCTGCTCACGGACAAGACGGCTGTGGCGTATGAGCAGACTGCCGCGGACTACGCCGCGGGCGCGGTGTCCGGTCGGCTCGACCGCGCGAAGTCCACGGAAAACTCCCGCACCATCCTCGGCCTGACAGCGGCCGGATACAATGCCGCCGCTGTGGCGGGTGTTGATTTGACATCTGGACTGTCCGATATGAACTATCTCCGCATTCAGGGACTCAACGGTCCTATCTGGGCGTTGATCGCGCTGGACTGCCACGGCTATGATATTCCGCAATGTGCAGAGGGCGGGGAGCAGACCACCCGCGCGGGCCTCGTGGCGGAAATACTGACTTCCCAGTGCAGTGACGGAGGCTGGACGCTGGCGGGTGATACCGCCGATGTGGACATGACCGCCATGGCTCTGACGGCGCTGGCGGCCTATAAAGAAGATGATGAAGTCAAGGCCGCAGTCGACGCGGCGCTGGTATATCTGTCCGATGCCCAACAGGAGGACGGAGGCTTCATCAGTTGGGGAGAGCCCAACAGTGAGTCCTGTTCTCAGGTGATCGTGGCGCTGACGGCCTTGGGGATTGACCCCACCTCAGATGAACGTTTCATCAAGGAGGGCGGCACGGTGTTGGATGCGCTGTGTGCTTTTGCCTGCGAGGGCGGCGGTTTCCGTCACAGCAGCGATCAGGCTGAGCCGGACGGCATGGCCACTGAGCAGGGCTTCTACGCACTGGCCGCCTATGATCGCTTCCGGCAGGGGAAGACACGCCTATTTGACATGACGGATATTGAGGTGAAGTGATATGCGGCGCTTCAAACCCCTGTGTGCATTGCTTCTGACACTGCTCCTGCTGTCCTGCACCGCCTGCGGCCAGACGCAGACGGTGCAGCCGGAGGGCACCGGTGATAAGGACCAATACATGACCAATCCTGTGCCGGAGGGAAAACCGGCACCTGTAGAGCCACAGGACAGCGATGTGGATACGAACAAGAAGTATACCTGCACCATATCCATCTCCTGCGAGACGATCCTGGGCAATATGGATAAGTGTGCTGAGAGCAAGAAAGCCCTCGTACCGGAGGACGGTATCATTCTCCCCGCCACAGAGGTAACGTTCAGCGATGGCGAAAGCGTCTACGACGTGCTGCAGCGTGTCTGCAAGGAGAATAAGATACACATGGAGTCCAGCTTCACGCCGGTGTATAACAGCGCCTATATCGAGGGTATTCACAATCTGTACGAGTTCGATGTAGGGAAGCTCTCCG
>ERZ772886.1091-NODE-1091-length-25203-cov-4.999642_pt1 | contig 25203 bp, 25 predicted proteins | sample MGYA00512128_ERZ772886 | MGnify/ENA primary metagenome ERZ772886 (study PRJEB29015, sample SAMEA2737698) | human gut metagenome | biome: human gut; feature: human-associated habitat; material: faeces | place: China | collected 2012 ... | reverse complement strand
TACGATGCCTTGGTAAAGAAAGTTGAGTTGCTGAAGCATAAGGCTAACGGCATATTTCCGATATCGGACGGGCAATTCAGCAGCACGCCGAGTCACATGGCTACGGTGTCGTTCGTGAGCTCGTCGGTCACGGCATCGGCATGAATATGCATGAAGCTCCAGAGGTTCCGAATTATGTTATTCCGCATTTCGGACGGGGAGCAAGACTCATGCCCGGCATGGCGATCGCGATCGAACCGATGATAAATCTCGGCACAAGACGCATTCATGTTCTCGATGACGGGTGGACCTGCGTCACTGCCGACGGCAAGCCGAGTGCGCATTATGAAAACACAATTTTTATTTCGGAAAACGGTCCGGAAGTGTTGACAAACCCAGAATAATGTGCTACAATGTTAAGGTTGCGACTTATGGATAAAAAAGGGTGTCGAAACACAGAAAAACCCGAAGAATTCTGTAAATTCGCCGAAGAGGACGTTTTGTCCTCCGAAAGTGAAACAGCGACCCGGGGCAGTATGACTGAGAATGACATTCCCGTCTTGCAGAAATGCATTACGAGGGATGGAATTGTTCTCGGTCAAATAGTAATTTCGAACGCAGGGCATGACAGGGATAGTCATCTTGTTGTCATAGGACACGAGAGCGAAAATTTCGTTTTCGTTGCCGACGGCAGGCTGCGAACGGTTGAAAAGCCCAAAAGGAAGAAGCTCAGGCACGTTTTGCGGACAGATATATATTCCCCGAAAATCTCAAAAAAGATTTTGCAGGGCATGCCCGTGACGAATGCGGAGCTGAGGAAAATCATTGCCGAGTTTAAACAGTCGGCAGGCGGCGAATCAGGTGCGGCGGAATGAATGCGGATAATGCTCTTCACAAACCGCAGCAAACAAGAATTTGCCGAAATGAGTACCGCATTTTGCAAGGAGGATTTGAATGTCTAAGCAGGACGTAATCGAAGTTGCGGGTGTTGTCACGGATTCATACCCGAATGCGATGTTTGAGGTTACTCTCGAAAACGGTCACAAAATTTTGGCGACCATATCCGGCAAGCTCAGGATGAATTACATTCGAGTCCTGACGGGCGACAAGGTAACCGTTGAGCTTTCGCCCTATGACCTGACGAGAGGTCGCATCACATGGCGCGCAAAGAACTGACGTTCTGTGTGCAGCTAAAATGCCAAATTTTCACAGGAGGAAGCAACAATGAAAGTAAGGCCTTCAGTAAAACCGATGTGCGAGAAGTGCAAGATCATTAAACGCAAGGGTCGCGTTATGGTCATCTGCGAGAATCCTCGTCACAAGCAAAAGCAGGGCTGATTTGGCTTGAATTGAGCGGAGCGGCAACACGGACGCTGACTGCGGCGGCAATGCGCCGCGAAGGTTCGGAACGCAAAAGCTCGATGAATGCGGAATCCCCGAAATGCAGCCGGTCTGCGGAACCAACCCGCCGCAGCCCGAAGGGTAAAGCGAATGCAGGCGTTCGCTGAAGTCCCTAAACAAATGCACGGAAAGCGCTTCCGAAAGACGCTGCCCGCTTTGTGAAGTTCATCACATGCGGCAGCGGCGGAAACATTCAGGAGGCTCCGGCGAAACAGCAGTATGGTTCTTGCCTATCAGCATCAGGCAAACCGTCACCGGATCACTGCCGGTGCGGCTGCCCAATCTCAAATGAAGCCAAGGTTGCGTTGGCTGCAGTTGAGATTGGGAACCGGCAGACACAAAGAATAACCCCTAAAAAACCAAACTACGGAGGTAAACATTCTATATGGCGCGTATAAGCGGCGTAGACCTGCCCAGGGAAAAAAGAGTTGAGATCGGGCTGACCTATATCTACGGTATCGGTCGCAGCACCGCTCAGAACATCCTTCGCGAGACCGGCGTTAACCCCGACATCAGGGTCAAGGATCTGTCCGAATCGGATGTTAACAAATTGAGAGAGTACATTGATCATCACTGCAAGGTAGAGGGCGACCTCAGGCGTGAAGTCTCCATGAACATCAAGAGGCTCATCGAAGTCGGCTGCTATCGCGGCGTTCGTCACCGCAAGGGCTTGCCCGTTCGCGGTCAGAGCACGAAGCAGAACGCACGCACCCGCAAGGGTCCCAAGCGTTCCGCCGGTAAGGCTAAGAAATAATCAAGGAGGAGAATTGAGCAATGGCAAGGTCAACAAAGACTACAAAGAAGCTTGCTTCCCGCAAGCGTCGTGAACGCAAGAACATTGAGCGCGGTCAGGTTCACATTCGTTCTTCCTTCAATAACACCCTCGTAACCGTTACCGATCTTAACGGCAACGCAATCTCTTGGGCATCCGCAGGCGGCCTCGGCTTCCGCGGTTCCCGTAAGAGCACTCCGTTTGCCGCACAGATGGCAGCGGAAACCGCAGCAAAAGCTTCAATGGAACACGGCATGCGTATTGTTGAAGTTTACGTCAAGGGCCCCGGCGCAGGTCGTGAATCTGCAATCCGCGCGCTCCAGGCTGCAGGTCTTGAAGTCAACATGATCAAGGACGTCACCCCCATTCCTCATAATGGCTGCCGTCCTCCCAAGCGTAGAAGAGTATAAGGAGAGCAAACGATTATGGCAAGATATACTGATTCCGTTTGCAGACAGTGCCGCAGGGAAGGCACCAAACTGTTTCTTAAAGGCGATCGCTGCTACAACGAAGCAAAGTGCGCTGTTATGAAGCGTCACACTCCTCCGGGACAGCACGGTCAGGCAAGGGCTCGCAAGGCTTCCGAATACGGCACCCAGCTCCGTGAAAAGCAGAAATGCCGCAGAGCATACGGTGTTCTCGAGTCCCAGTTCCGCAAGTACTATGATATGGCAACGAACATGCAGGGCGTTACCGGCGAAAATATGCTGTGCCTGCTTGAGCGTCGCCTTGACAATGTTGTTTATCGCCTCGGTCTCGGCGCAAGCCGTGCACAGGCTCGCCAGTGGATCACCCATGGTCACATCCTCGTTGACGGCCATAAGGTTGACATCCCCTCTTACCTCGTAAAGCCCGGCCAGAAGATCAGCGTTCTTTCGAAGAGCTTTGATGTTGAATTCTTCAAGGGCGTGAGGGAACAGGGTGCCGATAAGCCCATTCCCAAGTGGCTTGAGCTTGATGCGGCAAACCTCAGCGGTACAGTGGCAGCAATGCCCCAGCGTGATGATATCGACCTCACCATTGAGGAACACCTCATTGTTGAGTTCTATTCAAGGTAATCATCACGGCTACCCTGATCTATCAGTTACTTTTTTTCAAGAGAGGGGAGAGATTTGATGTTTGAAATTGAAAGACCTAAGATCGAGTGCAAGGAGCTGAATGACTACTACGGATGCTTCGTTGTTGAACCGCTTGAGCGCGGTTTCGGCACAACTCTCGGCAACTGCCTGCGCAGAGTTCTTTTGAGCTCAATGCCGGGCGCGGCTGCTTCTTCCGTCAAGATTGACGGTGTGCTTCACGAGTTTTCAACCATTCCCGGCGTTAAGGAAGACGTTACGGAAATCATCCTTAACATTAAGGAGCTTCGTGTGAGATTGCTCGGCGAAAGCAGCAGCGTGCATGTAGTCATCGACGCCAAGGGCGAAGGCAAAGTTTTTGCAGGAGATATTATCCACGATGCCGATGTTGAAATCATCAATCCCGATTTGCACATCGCAACGCTTTCCGAGGGTGCAAACCTCTATATGGACATTGTTCTTGAAAAAGGCAAAGGCTATGTTTCTGCCGAAAAGAACAAAAAACCGAACAGGCCCATCGGCGTGATCGCGATTGACTCCATATTCACCCCCATCACCAAAGTCAACTTCCGCGTTGAAGATACTCGTGTCGGTCAGGTTACCGACTACGACAAGCTCACGCTTCAGGTCTGGACAGACGGAAGCATCCGCCCCGAAGAGGCAGTCGGCATTTCTTCAAGGATCATGTTCGACCACCTTTCACTGTTCACGAACCTTACCGAAGGTGTGCAGAACATTGAAATTGTCGGCGATGAAGAGCCTGACGGCAAAGAAAAGATATACGATATGGCGATCGAAGAACTCGATCTCTCGGTTCGTTCGTATAACTGCCTCAAACGTGCCGGCATCAACACCGTTGCGGAGCTTGTTGAACGCGACGAGGAGGAAATGATGAAGGTGCGCAACCTCGGCAGAAAATCTCTCGAGGAAGTGCAGCTCAAACTTGCTGCGCTGGGTCTCTCTCTGCGCGAAAGCGAAGAATAATTCGCAAGCTGATATGATCAACGATAGCATCAGCGATTTTAATAGGAGGAAATAATATGCCTAACCGTAAGCTTAATAAAGCCACCGACCAGCGTGACGCAATGCTTCGCAACATGGTAACTGCATTCCTTTGGAACGGCAAGCTCGTGACCACCGAATCGCGCGCAAAGGAAGTTCGTCCCATTGCGGAGAAGCTCATCACCCTGGCAGTGTCCGAATATAAAAATACCGAAACCGTCACCAAGACGAAGATTGAAACCAACGACAAAGAGCAAACCACTCGAACCGAAGTCGAGAAGGTTATCGATAAGCCCTCAAAGCTCCACGCCCGCAGGCAGATCATGGCTTACCTTTATGACATTCCCCTCACCAGGGAGTCCAAGGAAAGTGCAAAGGATTTCCGCAAACGCGTTCGTGAAACTCCTCATCCCGTTGTTGAGAAGCTCTTCCGTGAGCTCGCTCCCAAATATGACGGTGTAAATGGCGGCTATGTTCGCATTTACAAGCTCGGACCCCGTCGCGGCGACGGTGCGGAAGTTTGCATGCTCGAGCTCAAATAATCGTTTGGGTTACACTCTGTTCAATTGAATATTTGCGGGGAATGTGATTGTACGTTTTCCGTGAATTCGGCGGGATGCCGGGCTTTTGTCCGGCATCCTCTTTTCGTTTATGCATGCAATTCAATGCATATGCAGTCGGCGTCCCGATTTTGAAATAAACAAATTTTTTTGAAAACCGTGTCAAAAAAACGCTGCTTTTGCTTTACATACACGATTCAATCTGTTAAAATAAAAGGTGCGACATAAATAACTTACTGCACATGCAAGAGCAGGTGTGCGTTTTTGGCTGTCGTGCAGCATACGGCTGCATCGGCGGAGTATAAAGCACAGCACAGAAAGGAAAGAGCAAGTGGATACCGAATTCGCAGTCCGCATGGTTGACATAACCAAGCATTTCGGCACAATAACTGCAAACAAAAACGTTTCTTTGGACATTCGCAAGGGAGAGATTCTATCCCTTTTGGGTGAAAACGGAAGCGGCAAAACGACTCTGATGAATATGCTTTCCGGCATTTATTACCCGGACGGCGGCAGTATCTATGTGAACGGAACGCGTGTTGATATTCGCTCTCCAAAGGATGCGTTCAAGCTTCATATCGGCATGATTCATCAGCATTTTAAGCTTGTTGACGTTTTTACGGCAACGGAAAACGTTAAACTGGGCCTAAAAGACAGTGTATCCGCTGTGCGCAAAAGCATTGTTGAAATCTGCAAAAAATACTCATTTGCAGTCGATCCGGACAAAAAGGTCTATGAAATGTCCGTTTCGGAAAAACAAACACTTGAAATCGTTAAGGTGCTTTATCGCGGAGCGGATATTCTTATTCTTGACGAACCGACTGCCGTTCTGACGCCGCAGGAAACCGAGGCGTTGTTTAAAGTTATGCGTGCAATGAAGGCGGACGGAAAAAGCATTGTTATCATCACACATAAATTACACGAAGTCTTGGAAATTTCGGATAGAGTTGCCGTTTTGCGCAAGGGCGAATACATCGGCGAGGTTGAAACTTCAAAAACCGATGCTCAAAGCCTTTCGGATATGATGGTCGGTCATGCCGTAACATTGAATATCGATCGTCCTGAAGTCGGCTATTCCGTCCCGCGTCTCTTTGTAAAGAATCTGACCGTTAAGGATAATCTCGGAGTCACGAGACTCGACAATGTAAGCTTTACGGCCAACAGCGGCGAAATTCTTGGTGTTGCGGGCATCAGCGGAAGCGGGCAAAAGGAACTGCTTGAAGCAATTGCGGGACTTTGCAGGACTGAACCCGGTTCTTCCGTTATGTATGTTAATCCGCGCAGCGATGAAGAGGAGGAACTCTGCGGTCTGTCGCCGGAACTTATTCGCGACCTCGGGGTGAGCCTTGCATTCGTGCCGGAGGACAGGCTCGGAATGGGTCTTGTCGGCAGCATGAATATACCCGATAACATGATGCTGCGCAGTTATAAGGACGGAAAAAGTTGCTTTGCGGACAGAAAAAAACCGCGTGAGCTTGCGCAGAAGGTCGTTGACGAACTTGGTGTTCTGACTCCGGATCTTGATACACCGATAAGAAAGCTTTCCGGCGGCAACGTGCAAAAAATTCTTGTCGGGCGCGAACTTTCGTTTAACCCGTCGCTCCTTATGGCGGCTTATGTTGTTCGCGGACTGGATATCAACACGTCCTATGCAATTTACGGGCTGCTGAACGATCTTAAGAAAAAGGGCGGCGCAGTCATTTTTGTCGGTGAAGACCTCGACGTTTTGCTTGAGCTTTGCGACAGGATACTTGTGCTTTGCGGCGGCAGGGTCAGCGGAATTGTTGATGCAAGAAAGACTCAAAAGAACGAAGTCGGACTTTTGATGACAAACCTTGGCTCGGCCGACAGCTCAGCCGAGTGATTCGGGCAAAAAGATAACGAAAGGCAGGAAAACAGAATGCTCCGTATTCAAAAGAGAACCGCGCTGCCGGTTTGGAAGAGTTGGCTTATTCGTGCGATTGCAATAATTATCGCGCTCGTTCTTAACGGCGTGCTTATTTACGGGCTTACAAAAATGAACCCTGTGAAGGTGTATGCCACAATGTTCAACGGTGTTTTCGGCACTGAAAGAAGAATCTGGAACACGATTCGCGATATTTCAATGCTGCTGTGCATCGGGATCGGACTTGCCCCCGCATTTAAAATGAAATTCTGGAATATCGGCGCAGAGGGTCAGATCTTGCTCGGCGGCATTGCAGCTGCGGCGTGCATGATGTATTTTGACAGTCTGCCGAACGGACTGCTGCTTGTTGTGATGTTCCTTGCGGCGGCAGCGGCGGGCGGATTCTGGGCGTTCATTCCGGGAATTTCAAAAGCAAAGCTGAACACAAACGAAACTCTGTTCACACTGATGATGAACTATATTGCAATTCAGCTTACGTCATTCTTCGTTACTTTTTGGGAAAACTCCTATGGTTCCAACATCGTCGGAACGATCAACCTTGAATCACACAAGGGATGGTTCCCGGACGTTTTCGGGCAGATGTACGGACTTAATGTCATTATCGTTGCGGTTCTTGCCGTAACAATGTACTTCTATCTTAAAAGCACAAAGCACGGGTTTGAAATTGCTGTTGTCGGCGAGAGCCACGACACGGCGCGGTATGCTGCAATCAATGTTCCTGCCGTCACTGTCCGCACGGTCACACTTTCCGGCGCAGTATGCGGCATTGCCGGTTTTCTTGCGGTTGCGGGACAGGGACACACGATTTCAACGAACACGGCGGGCGGACGCGGCTATGTGGCAATTATCGTTGCATGGCTTGCAAAGTTTAACACGCTTGTGATGATTCTTGTTTCCTTCCTTATCGTTTTCCTCGAAATGGGCGCACGCGAAATAGCGTCAAAGTTCAACATCAGCGATAATCTTTCGCAGGTCAGCACGGGTATCATCCTTTTCTTCATCCTCGGAAGTGAATTTTTCATCAATTACAAGGTTGCTTTGCGTGAGAAGGACGGCGCAAAGCAGTCGGCGGAATGAGCCGCGCGGAGCAGACACGGCAATAAAAACTGAAAGGGCAAAACAAAATGAAACAATTGATTATGCTAATCCAGGCGGCCGTATCGTTCGGCACGGTCATAATGTTCGGCTCCGCAGGCGAGATTCTGACGGAAAAATCCGGCAACCTTAATCTTGGTGTTCCGGGCATGATGTATCTCGGCGGCATTGCAAGCCTTGCGGGTTCGTTCTTCTATGAACGTGCCTGTGATGCAGCAGGCAAAGTTCCGAGTTCGTTCATGCTGATTCTGATCGCGCTTGTGTGTGCCTTTGCAGCGGCAGCAGCGGGCGGATTCATTTTCAGCTTTCTCACAACAACGCTGCGTACGAATCAAAACGTCACGGGTTTGACGCTTTCGATTTTCGGAGCGGGCATTGCAAATTTCTTCGGAGGTTCCCTCAACAAGCTTGCAGGCGGTGTCGGTCAGATAAGCGTTGAAAGAACCAGCAGACTCTTCCGCGCAGAGGTTTTCGGTTGGCTGCCGCTTCCCGAAACTTTGAAGCAGATGTTCTTTGATTACGGTTTTATGGTTTACGCCGCAATCATAATTGCAATACTTGTTCAAATATTCCTCAAACGCACCAATCGCGGACTCAATCTCAGGTCCGTTGGTGAAAGCCCTGCAACAGCGGATGCTGCCGGTATAAATGTCACCCGTTACAAGTATCTTGCAACCTGTATCGGCGGCGGAATAACCGGGCTCGGCGGCGTTTACTATGTTATGGACTACATCAAGGGAACATGGGCAAACGACGGAACGATTGAAAACCTTGGCTGGCTTGCGGTTGCGCTCGTTATTTTTGCAACATGGAAACCCACCCGTGCAATATGGGGCTCCTACCTTTTCGGAATCTTTTTCTGGGCATACCTTCTGATCGCTTCCGGATTGACAAGGCGGTCACAGGAGTTGTTCAGGATGCTGCCCTATATCGTTACAATAATCGTACTCATTATTGTTTCGCTGCGCAGGAAGAAGGAGGACCAGCCCCCGGCAGCCCTCGGCCTGTCTTATTTCCGTGAGGAACGCTGAAAAATACACTCAATTACACAAAATTAAAAGTATAAGTTCGGGAGTTTTCGGAATGAATGACCTTGAGCCGAAAATTCCCGAATTTCTGCGGCAGAGCGTCACTCGGTTCGATTTTGGATTTTACTGAAAATATTCACATTTTGTACATAAATTGAGCGGAATTATCGTTGATTTTTGCGCATAGGTTTGGCATAATAAGGTAAAGATCGGCGGTTTTGACGTCCGAATGACGGTGAGCGGGTCTTCTGCCGTGCAGCTGCGGCAAAAAGTTAAAACAAAAAGAAAAACAAGATGGAACGGAGAAAAACAATGGGATTCAAAAATGACAGCGTATACAGAACGAGACGGATACTCTGCCTTGTTATTTTTGTTCTGCTGCTTTCAATTATTGTTGTGTGCATATCGATCGCCTGCCGCGGAACATGTGCAAACCACGGCGATTCGCACGGCCCGGCGAGCGCAAAGCCGTCCGCACCGCAGCCTGCGGTCACGGATACGCCCGCATTGCAAACGGAACCTGCTCAGACGGATAATCCTCCGGCAACTCAAACAGCAGAAACCCCGGCTCCTTCCGACGGAATCCCGCTTGTTGTTACGGAAGGCGACATGAATGCCGTCATGGCAAGACTGGAGCAGCTTAAAACACTTCCTTCGGACAAAACGATCATCCTGCTTGACGTTGGACACGGCGGATTTGACCCCGGTTCGATCGGACTTGATACGGGAGTTCGTGAAGATGAACTGAACCTTCAGGTTGCACGGTTCGTTGCACAAAAATTAGGCGAAAAGGGTTACTATGTCTTTATGACGCGCATGGGCTCATATGCCGTTGCGGAAACCAAAAACGAGGATATGCGCCTGCGCAAAGAGTTCATGAAACTCGATATTTTCGATGCTGCAATCAGTATTCACATGAATTCGTACCCGGACGATCGCAGTGTTGACGGCACACGGCTCTTCTACTACAAAGAGGGCACCAAAGGACAGACGCTTGCAACAATTATCCTTGACGAAATCTGCAAAGCAACGGGGCAGCGCAATCGCGGGACAAACAGCGGAGATTTGATGGTTGTACGCGAGCCTGTCGCGCCGAGCGCACTCGTTGAATGCGGATTCATTTCCAATGCAAATGAGGAGCGTTTGCTCGCAAATTCAAATTATCAGGAAAAGCTTGCTCAGGCGGTCGCAGACGGTGTTGAAAAGTTCTTTAACTCCGACACTTGAGGCCGGTAATGCAGATATTACTGAAATGATAAAGAATCACGAAAATCCGCGCAGAAAAAACTGTGCGGATTTTTGATTAAGTCACGTTTATAACACTTTATTCCACAAAATTCGTCCCATACCGCCATTTTTTGCCAAATTTGCAAATGATGAAAAACAAACACAACCAAAAAGCAATTGCTAAACCGAGCTGGAAACGAAAACTAACAGAGTAAAAACAAAATTAATATTGCAATACGAGAATAAACAGTAAAATCGAAACGAAAAACACTGTCGTTTTATCCCGCTGCAACCGGATTGAAAATGCGGTGAAATCAACAAATTTTGCGATTCGGGTTGCATTTTTTGAGATATGTGTTATAATGTATACGATGCGTTGAGTAAGGGGTGCGATCAGGGGCACGGAGCAGCGCATCAAAAAGCACAAACGGCTGACGGCTGAGCCGCCGCCGAAAACGAAGTCCCCGCTTTTGTGCGATCGGGCGGGGAGCCGCAGGCATCGGGCGCACGGTGCAAACGGCAAACCAAGTGCATTTGTTAGAAAGACAGATGGGAAGGAGGCAGTATGAAAAAGCTGTTATCGGAAGCAGCAATTCGTGCAAAACGTATTTTTCTTGCAATCGCATCATTCTTCAGCACATTGTGGGCAAAGGTTCTTTCAACATTCCGAAAGAGCAAAAACGCTGAAGCAAAAACAACGTATTCACTCAACAACAAAAGCTCCGCGGGAGGAGCGGGCAAACATGTTTCCGCCGCAGGAGGCAAGGTGCTTTCATTCTTTAAGAGACTGCCTGCTCTTGCAGTGAAATACAGGCTTGCAGTATCATGTATCATGGTCGTCATAATCGGTGCAATCGTTATCGGCGTTGCGCTGGGCGGCAAATCTTCAAAAACTTTCAAGGGCGATCAGCAGGCTCTGCACTCGGGTGACAACCCGGCGGCGGTCACCCAATCCCCTCAGAACACCGAACCGGGATCCACCGATGACCCCGGTGCAGCGACGGAGCAGCCCGGCGATACCGACCCTGCCGAAACCACGACACCTCAGGCAACGCATAACATCTATATCACTCCCGTGCCGATCATTTCAATGCGTCCCGTTGACGAAACAAAGGACGTTGCGAAAGCAGGAGAGCACAACGATGTGATTCCCGATGTTCAGGAAAGGCTCATGATCCTTTGGTACATGGATCAGGATGAACCCACGGATTATTTCGGAAATATAACAAAAAATGCATTGCGCGTATTCCAGCGCAGGAACGAACTTGAGGTCACGGGCAGACTTGATCCCGCAACATACGAACTGCTTATGTCGAATGATGCAAAGGCATATCTCTGCATGATCGGCGATTCGGGTCAGGATGTTGTTGCTGTCAAGCAAAGACTTTACGAACTCGGCTATGTCGATACGGAGGACGGCGGGTTTGACGAAGCTATGGAAGCCGGCGTAAAGGAATTCCAGGCGGCAAACAATCTTTCCGTTGACGGAAAAGTCGGAAGAAACACAAAAGAAGCTCTTTATAACCCGGAATGCGTTCCGAAAGCGTTTAATATCGGTGATTCGGGCGACAACATCCTGCTCTATCAGAACAGGCTTCAAAAACTCGGTTATCTCACAACGGAGCCCGACGGCATCTACGGAACCGATACTCAGATGGCGGTTCGCAGGTTCCAAGAGCAGAATTCGCTTATTGCGGACGGCTATCTCGGACCTATCACGAGGGATACGCTGATGAGCGATGACGCAGTCGGCAATGCGCTCAGCTACTCCATGCACGGGTCGGATGTTAAAAATGTTCAGCAGAGACTGTATGAGCTTAACTATCTCCGCGCAAAGAATATCAACAGCTACTACACAAGCATTACCGAAAAAGCCGTGAAGCTTTTCCAAAAAAATAATGGACTTACCGTTGACGGCAAAGTCGGAAGGCATACCATGAATGTTCTGTTTTCCGATGATGCGGTGCGCGCCTCCTCCCCGGTAACGGATGGCGGAACCGGAGGCGGCGGTGGCGGCGGCGGCGGAAGCAATCCTACGCCCAAGCCTTCCGATCCCGATCCGGATCCCGATCCCGGTGAAGGCGCAAGTGAGCGTATCGACAGGTTTATCCGCATTGCGCGGAGCAAACTCGGTTGTCGCTACGTTCGCGGCGGAAAAGGGCCGAACGTGTTTGACTGCTCCGGTTTTGTATACTGGTGCATCAATCAGGCAGGCATTTCGCAGGGCTACATGACGAGTTACATGTGGCGCAGCTGCACCCGCTATCAGCGCAACAACAATATCAACAACGTCAAACGCGGAGATGTAATCGTTTATTACGGTCACGTTGCAATATGCAGCGGCAAGTGGACAATGATCGATGCATCGCAGTCCAACGGCAGGATCGTTGAACGCTCGTTCAATTCCAACTATTGGCACCGCAACTTCATCTGCTCATTCCGCATATTCAGATAATATCGGAAAAGCAGTCGAACAGAAAATTTAACTTCATAAGGCGGAGCGGTGAATGCATTGCTCCGCCGATTTCTTTTGCGGCAAAAAAACACTTGCAATTATCCTTCGAATGCTGCATAATGAAAAGCGCAAAGAAACAACACAAAAAGGCATGAAGCAGCCGACGGTGCATAAAGGCAACGACATATAAGTGCCGACGGCATATGCCGATGCAAAAAAGAACGGACAGCGAATGACTATGAAAAAAGAAAGCAGACGCAATATTTCAAAAAAAACGGTTTATTTCGGCATTGTTTTCACAGCGGCGGGTTTTGCTTTGCTTGCTGTGCTTTTTGCGATGACGGGCAAACAAAACTCAACCATGAGCAGGCTTCGGGCGGAAAGGGAGGAACAGCAGCGCAAACTTCAGGAAGCCGAAATTCAGCAGGAGGGGCTTCAAGAGCTGAATGCATATATTTCGAGCAGTGAATTCCTGATAAGATACATGCGCGAAACGCAAGGATATATGCTGGACGGAGATATAAGGTTTGATGTTGATGATCCGAATGCAATTATCACAACATCGGTGCCGATTTCAAGCGCACCGGTCTCTGCCGACGCTCACGATACGCCGGAACCGGCGGAGCCGACAGCAGAACCCTGAAGAGGCGCAATCTGCGAATACAACCTGCAAAGGAGTAAAAAATGGCGGATACTTACATAAAAAAAGACATTGTCGGCAAAGCGGATTCCGCTGCGGTTATTGATATAGGTTCAAACTCAATCAGATATGCGGCGGGCAGGAACGGAAAAAAACTCGTAATAACAACGCGTCTCGGCTCAGGCCTTGCACAAACCGGGCAGCTTGATGAGGAACGAATGGAAAAGAGCATTTCCGTAATTTCAGCTTTGGCATCGAATGCCCGTCATTTGGGATATATTCCTTTCGCCTATGCGACAAGTGCGGTCCGCGATGCATCGAACAAAGCTGAATTTGTAAACAGATTAAAGCAAAAATGCGGTATCACGGTCGATGTTTTGAGCGGAGAAAGAGAGGCGCAGTATGCGTTTGAAGCGGCATGTAATTCTTCCGACGGGTGCAGCGCACTCATTGATATCGGCGGCGCGTCAATGCAGATTGCGGAGGCAAAAAGTAAGGTGAGTTATCCGATAGGCTGCGTTCGCGGTAAGGATATTGCGCTGCAAAACAGCGGCAAAACGGACTGTGATGATGATTTTGAGACGCAGCGTACCGCAATAAACCGATATATGGATGAAATTATCGGCACGTCGAACCGACGGCTCGGAAAATGTGCGGGAATCGGCGGAACAATAACCACTCTTGCCGCTCTTTCGCTCGGTATGCGTGAATATGACCGCGATGAAATCGAAAGGGCTGTTCTTAACAAGTCAGAAGTTGAACGGTTGATTGTCGCATTAAGCACAATGGGCACGGAAAGGAAACTAAACCCGCTGCTCAGAGAGAGGCACGATGTCATAATGTATGGGGCGGCTGTTCTGGCACATGCAATGGAGCTGTTCGGGATTGAAGAGGTTCATGCCCGTGATCGTGACGGCTTGGACGGATACATGCAGTATGTGACGGAGCATTTGCTCTGAGAAACTGCCGGAGGTTTTTTCTGAATGAAAGACGCCGCTTAGCGTATGATTCAGTGTGTCGGTCTGCAAATCGGCACGAAACGACGATTTGCGAATGCCGGCGGGTGTGCCGAAAAATAAGTGAAAACAGAAAAGAAAAGCACTGCTCGGGGAGGATTGAATAATGAGACTGATTATAGCGTCAAACAATAAAAATAAGGTTCGCGAGATTAAAGAGATACTCGGCGACAGATTTGAAGAAATTGTTTCAATGAGAGAAGCGGGCATTGAACTCGATGTTGAAGAGGATGCGGATTCGTTCATCGGCAATGCACGCAAAAAAGCGGAGGAAACAGCGAAACTTTGCCCGCAGGATGCCGTGCTTGCGGATGATTCGGGCCTTTGTGTCGATGCTCTGAACGGCGCACCGGGAGTGTATTCGGCAAGATTTGCCGGGGAGGGGCATGATGACGCCGCAAACAGGGCAAAGCTTTTTGCCGAACTTCGGGATGTTCCCGCCGAAAGAAGAACTGCGCATTTTGCATGTGCAATGGTGCTTGTGCGTCCGGGAGAGCCCAATATTGAGGTTGTCGGAAGGGTTGACGGCCGCATTCTGTTCGAAGAGCGCGGTGAAAACGGTTTCGGATATGATAATATGTTTTTGTATGAACCGTTCGGCCTGAGTTTTGCGGAAATCGATGCCGAACGCAAGAACGGCGTCAGCCACAGGCGCAGAGCGTTGGAACTGGTGCTCGATGCGCTGAAAAAACAGTAATCGTTTCAGCAGAAGATACAGGGTAAAAAACAAAGCAAAAAACAAATGCCTCCGCGGAATGCGGCGGACTCGGGGAGAACGTACGAAAGATGAGAGTTGCAGTTGTCAGCGATACACACGGCTGCCTGTCCATGCTTGACAGGTGCATTAAACTCGCAGGTCAGGTTGATGTGTGGTGTCATTTGGGGGATTTGACTTCGGATGCCGAAGCGCTCATGAGCAGAACGAATGCGAAGGTTTATGCGGTGCGCGGGAATTGCGATTATTTCGGAGGCTCGGCGCAAAGATACGAGAGCGAAGCCGTTGTTGAGCTTGGCGGAGCAAGAATCCTGATGATGCACGGCCATACGCACGGAGTCAGTCCGTATTCGTATGACAAAGCTGCATACAGGGCGGAGGAACTGCATTGCTCCGTGCTGCTGTTCGGACACACGCATATTTCAATCGTGAACAATGACGGGAGAGTGCTTGCGGTGAATCCGGGCAGCCCGTCCTGTCCGCGCGGAGGCAGAAGTCCCTCGTTTGCTCTGCTCGAAATTGAGAACGGCGATGTGCGGGCGGAAATTATAACAATGTGAAAATTTACGCCGAATTTATTTCGAGAAAACGAAAAAGGAAAAACATACCAAAATACTCGGAATTCAAGGAGGCGCGGTATTTTAAACTACAAACAGGACAAAAAATAAATATATTATTGAACTCCGCAGAACGGCAAATGCCGATTTGCGGTTTTTTTGTCTGAATTTCGGGCATTTGAAGCCCGTTTTTTGCCGCAGCAAGCAAATTTTCGGGAAAAACACGCACGCGAACAAGCTCGAATTATAAAAAGTATAATATCGATATTTCTTTCGCCTGCTTGCAAAAAGCATGGTTGCGTGTTATAATCACAATTGGCATAGGCGAATGCAAAAAATGAAAGTATTTGCCGTTCGTGCCGATTTATATCGAAGTCATACAATGAATGAGTATAGATTCGAAAGGAGCAATCACAGTCAATGTATAAGATTACGCTGAGAAAAGAACTCAATCCGACCGTCACCATGATGGAAATCGAAGCTCCCCTCGTGGCGAAAAAGGCAGAACCCGGTCAGTTCATCATTCTGCGCGTCAACGAAGACGGCGAGAGAATCCCCCTGACCATTGCGGGTTATGACAGAGAAAAGGGCACAGTAAGAATCATTTTCCAGATTGTCGGTGCAACAACAACTCTGCTCAATGCAAAAAAAGAAGGCGAATACATTCAGGATTTCGTCGGTCCCCTTGGCGTTGCAACCCATATCGAAGGGCTGAAGCGCGTTTGCATCGTCGGCGGCGGCGTCGGCTGCGCGATCGCTCTGCCCATTGCACAGAAGCTGCATGAAATGGGCTGCGAGGTAACAAGCGTTATCGGTTTCCGCAGCAAGGATCTGCTGATTCTTGAAGATGAGTTCAAAGCTGCTTCCGACAGGCTCTTTGTTATGACAGACGACGGTTCTTACGGCAGGCACGGCAATGTTTGCGTACCTCTCAACGAAATGTTCGCAAACGGCGAAAAATTCGATGAAGTTATCACCATCGGTCCGTTGATCATGATGAAATTCGTTGTTGCAGCCGTCAAGCCCACGGGCATTCCCTGCACGGTTTCAATGAACCCGATAATGATCGACGGCACCGGCATGTGCGGCGGCTGCCGCCTCACCCTGCACAGGGACGGCGAGCGCATCACAAAGTTCGCATGTGTTGACGGCCCCGACTTCAACGGCTATGAAGTTGATTTTGACGAAGCAATGAGCAGAGGCGCGATGTATCGCGATTTCGAACGCCATGCGCTCGAAGAAACCTGCAATCTTCTCAACAAGGAGGTAAAATAATATGCCTAACATGAGCCCCAAAAAGAACGAAATGCCCACCCAGGCACCCGAAGTACGCGCACACAACTTTAACGAGGTTGCAACCGGCTATTCCGAAGAGACCGCGCTTGACGAGGCGCTCCGCTGCCTTAACTGCCCGAAGATGCCCTGCGTCAGCGGCTGCCCGGTCAACATCCATATCCCCGAGTTTATCGCAAAGATTCGCGAGAACGATTTCGAGGGCGCATATCAGGTCATTCAGCAGACCTCCTCTTTGCCCGCAGTCTGCGGCAGGGTATGTCCTCAGGAACTCCAGTGCGAAAGCAAGTGCGTTCGCGGCATCAAAGGCGAACCCGTCGGCATCGGCAGACTTGAACGCTTTGTTGCCGATTGGCACAATGCACATTCTTCCGAAGCTCCCAAAGCTGCGCCTTCCAACGGCCACCGCGTTGCAGTTGTAGGTTCCGGCCCCTCCGGCCTTACCTGCGCGGGCGACCTTGCCAAGAAGGGCTATAAAGTCACCGTTTACGAAGCTTTGCACACCGCAGGCGGTGTTCTTGTTTACGGTATTCCCGAATTCCGTCTGCCCAAGGCAATTGTTCAGAAGGAAGTTGACAACCTGACCGCCATGGGCGTTGATATGGAAACCAACACCGTTATCGGCAAGACTCTCACCATTGACGAGCTGTTCGAACAGGGCTTTGAAGCTGTTTTTGTCGGTTCCGGTGCAGGCCTTCCCAACTTCATGAACATCCCCGGTGAGGCATACAAAGGCGTTTACTCCGCAAACGAATTCCTGACCCGCAGCAACCTCATGAAGGCATACAAGGCTGATCCCGTGACCCCCATCATGAAGGGCGGAAACGTTGCGGTCGTCGGCGGCGGCAACGTTGCAATGGATGCTGCAAGGACTGCGCTGCGCCTCGGTGCGGACAAGGTCTATATCGTTTATCGCCGCTCCCTTGAGGAACTTCCCGCTCGCCGTGAGGAAGTTGAACACGCAATGGAAGAGGGCATTGAATTCAAACTGCTCAACAATCCCGTTGAGATTCTCGGTTACAACAACCCCGATGACAAGCGCGATCCCAAGAACGGTTTCGTCACCGGCATGAAGTGCATCCGCATGGAACTCGGCGAACCCGATGAAAAGGGCCGCCGCCGTCCCGTTCCCGTGCCCGGCAGCGAGTTTGTGCTTGATGTCAACACCGTTATCATCGCAATCGGCACCAGCCCCAACCCCCTCATCAAGTCCACCACCAAGGGTCTTGAGGTAAACAAAAAGGGCGGAATTGTTGTTGAAGAAGGAACAGGTCTCACAAGCCGCGAAGGCGTTTACGCCGGCGGTGATGCCGTTACCGGTGCCGCAACCGTTATTTCCGCAATGCGTGCGGGCAAGGCGGCTGCAAAGGCGATCGACGAGTATCTCAGCAATAAATAAACGGTTCAAAGCCGCTGTTTCGGCATAAAAACCGAAATTCGGCAATGAATTCGGCAATGAAAAAGATACTTGGCACAGTATCAATTTGATACGGTATCAAATACGCTCCGCTGCCCGAAACACGGCGGCGGAGCGCGGAAAAACAAAACCGAACAAAAACAATTTGCAGATTAAATCTCTGCCGACCGAAAAGCTTTGCGCGCGCATCATGCGTGCGGCATCGGTTCGGCTCGGGAGACCTGCAGGGACTTTCCGGGCTTTTGTTTTTCAAAGGGATTTAAAAACAAATTTGTTTCAAAACAAAATCGGCAGTTTCCGAAATTACGAGGGAACAGCGATTTCAAAATATCTATTTTAATAAGGAGACGGAAAATGAACAAAGAGTTCGATTACAACGTGCTCGATGAAATTCTGAAAGAACACAATTACGATGAATCCCACACCGTTACCATTCTTCAGGAAGTTCAGGCACACTACAGCTACCTGCCCAAGGAAGCTTTCCCTTATCTTGCGGAAAAGCTCGGCGTACCCGAGGCAAAGATTTACGGCGTTGCAACATTCTATGAGAATTTCTCCCTTGAACCCAAGGGCACGAATATCATTCGCTGCTGCGACGGCACGGCTTGCCACGTTCGCCATTCCACCGAAGTTCTTGACTATCTGCGCAAGGAACTCGGCCTTTCCGCAACGAAGAGAACAACGGATGACCTTAAATTCACCGTTGAAACAGTTTCATGTCTCGGCGCATGCGGTCTTGCACCAGTCATCACCGTAAACGGCAAAGTCTATTCCCAGATGACAAAGGAAAAGGCAGCCGAAGTCCTTAAGGAACTCAGGGAGGAGAATTAACATGCTTAAAAACAGGCAGGATCTTATCGCGCTTCGCGAGGGCTGCATGGCTGCGGCTCAGCTCCAGAAAAGAAGGATTCTTGTTTGCGCCGGCACGGGCTGCGTATCCAGCGGCTCACTGAAGATCTTTGACAGGCTCAAAGAACTCATCGAAGCAAACGGCATCAGCTGCCCCGTCGAACTCAAGGTTGAACCCCATGAACCCGGCATCCATGGCGGCGAGTGCGCATGTCACGCTCAGACAGAAAATGCCGATAACAGCATCGCAATGAAAAAGAGCGGCTGCCACGGCTTCTGCGAAATGGGTCCCCTTGTTCGCATTGAACCCGAGGGATACCTCTACACCAAGGTTCAGCTTTCCGATTGCGAAGAAATCGTTGAAAAAACGATTCTCAACAACGAGCCCATCGACAGGCTTGCATATAAGCGCAACGGCGAAATCTACAGGAAACAGGAAGAAATTCCATTCTACAAAAACCAGACCCGCATCGTTCTTGAACACTGCGGCCACATTGATGCACTTTCCGTCAAGGAATATCTCAGCATCGGCGGTTACACCGCTTTTGAAAAGGCTCTGTTCGACATGACTCCCGATGATATCGTTAACGAAATCTCCGAGTCCAAGCTCCGCGGCAGAGGCGGCGGCGGCTTCCCCACCGGCAAAAAGTGGGCACAGGTCAAAGCACAAAAAGCCGAACAGAAATACGTTGTCTGCAACGGCGACGAGGGCGACCCCGGCGCATTCATGGACAGGAGCATCATGGAAGGCGACCCGCACCGTATGCTCGAAGGTATGATGATCGCAGCAGTTGCCTGCGGCGCAACCGAAGGTTATATCTATGTCCGTGCCGAATACCCCCTTGCGGTATTCAGGCTCCGCACCGCAATCGAACAGGCAAAGGAAATCGGCCTGCTCGGCAAGAACATTCTCGGCAGCGGCTTTGATTTCGATCTCCATATCAACCAGGGCGCAGGCGCATTCGTTTGCGGCGAAGGTTCCGCATTGACCGCTTCCATCGAAGGCAAGCGCGGTATGCCCCGCACCAAGCCCCCGCGCACCGTTGAACACGGTCTGTTCGAAATGCCCACCGTTCTCAACAACGTTGAAACCTATGCAAACGTTCCTTCCATCATCTCCAAGGGCGCAAAGTGGTTCTGCACCATCGGTACCGAATCCAGCCCCGGCACGAAGGCGTTCGCAATCACCGGCAATATTGCAAACACCGGTCTTATCGAAGTCCCCATGGGCACCACTCTGCGCGAAGTCGTCTATACTGTCGGCGGCGGTATGCGCGGTGAAGGTCAATTCAAAGCCGTTCAGATCGGCGGTCCTTCCGGCGGCTGTCTGACCGAAAAAGATCTTGACCTGCCCCTTGATTTCGACTCCCTCAAGAAAGTCGGCGCAATGATCGGCTCCGGCGGCCTTGTCGTCATGAACGACAAAACCTGCATGGTCGAAGTTGCACGCTTCTTCATGCACTTCACCCAGAACGAATCCTGCGGCAAGTGCACCCCCTGCCGTGAAGGCACCAAGCGTATGCTTGAGATCCTTGAGCGCATCGTTCACGGCAAGGGCGAAGAAGGCGACATCGAGCTGCTGCTCGAACTTGCGGACACCGTATCTTCCACCGCTCTTTGCGGTCTCGGAAAATCCGCACCCAACCCCGTCGTCAGCACGATTAAAAACTTCCGCGACGAATACGAAGCGCATATTTTCGAAAAACGCTGCCCCACCGGCAACTGCGCAAGGCTGAAGAGAATCGTGATCGATCCCGCAGTCTGCAAAGGCTGCTCCAAGTGCGCAAGGCAGTGCCCCGCAGGCGCGATCAGCGGCGAGCTTAAGAGCCCGTTCCATATTGACCTTACAAAGTGTCTCCGCTGCGGCGCATGTATCACCGCCTGCCCGTTCCACGCAATCAGGGAGGAATAAACAATGGAAAAGAAATTTATGTATGTTGACGACATCGCCGTTGAGCTTAACGGCGAGAAGAACGTCCTTGAAGTTATCCGCAAGGCGGGCATCGACATGCCCACCCTTTGCTACCACCCCGAGCTGTCCATCTACGGCGCATGCCGTATGTGCATGTTTGAAAACGAGCGCGGCGGTCTTGATGCTGCATGTTCCGCACAGCCCCGTGCCGGCATGAAGGTTTATACAAACACCGAAAGGCTCCGCAAGTATCGCAAGAATATCATCGAGCTGCTGCTTGCAAACCATTGCCGCGACTGTAACACCTGCGAAAAGAACGGAAACTGCAAACTTCAGCAGCTTGCAAAGCGTTACGATGTTCGCACCGTTCGTTTCCCCAACACCGCAAAGAACGATGTTGACGATTCTTCCGTAAGCATCACCCGCGATGCAAGCAAGTGCATCCTCTGCGGTCAGTGCGTCCGTATGTGCAACGAGGTTCAGTCCGTCGGCGCGATCCACTATGCGCACCGCGGTTCTCATATGCTCATCAGCACCGCCTTTGAACGTCCCATTGCCGAAACCGTCTGCGTCGGCTGCGGTCAGTGCGCGGCAGTCTGCCCCGTCGGTGCAATCACCATCAAGCAGGATACCGCAAAGGTTTGGAAGGCGATCGCCGATAAGAACCTTGTTGTAACGGCGCAGGTTGCTCCCGCCGTCCGCGTTGCGATCGGCAAGGAACTCAATATGCCTGAGGGAACCGATGTCATGGGCAAACTCGTTGCCGCAATGCATCGCATGGGTATCGACAAGGTATACGACACATCCGTCAGTGCCGACCTCACCATCCTTGAAGAAACCGCAGAATTTGTTGAACATCTCGGCAAAAATACCGGAATGCCCCTGTTCACTTCCTGCTGCCCCGGCTGGATTCAGTTTGCAGAGAAGAAGCATCCCGAAATCATGCCCTATATCTCCACCTGCAAATCCCCGATGCAGATGCTTTCCGCGCTCATCGTCGAGCAGCAGAAGGATTGCGAAAAGAAACATTTCAACATCGCCGTAATGCCTTGCACCGGCAAAAAATTCGAGGCTGCACGCAGCGAATTCACCCATGACGGCAAGCCCGATGTTGATGCTGTTATCACAACTCAGGAGCTCATCCACATGATCAGGACTGCCGGCATCGAATTTGATACCGTTGTTCCCGAAGCTATCGATGCACCTTTCGGCATGTTCTCCGGTGCAGGCGTCATTTTCGGCGCAACCGGCGGCGTTACCGAGGCTGTTCTCCGCAGGGTTTCCGATGACAAGTCCATCAATGCAATCCGCAGCATCGGCAATTGCGGCGTTCGCGGCACCGAAGGCGTGAAGGAATTCACCGTTCCCTTCAACGGCGGCGAACTGCGCATTGCGGTCGTAAGCGGTCTCGGCAATGCCGAGAAGCTTATCAAGCAGCTTCTTGCAAAAGAAGTCAGCTTTGACTTTGTTGAAGTTATGGCGTGCCCGGGCGGCTGCGTAAACGGCGGCGGCCAGCCTGTGACCATCGAAAATGCAAAGAAGGTCAGGGCGGACGGTCTGTATTCTGCTGATATGACCAACACCCTCAAGACCTCCGACACCAACCCCCTCATGGATAAGCTCTATGCCGATTATGTCAAGGGCAGGAACCATGAGATGCTCCACGTTCACTATAAACATAACTGAGTCATTGTGCACGGTTTGCGCATGAATCGGTAACATAGGAAGTGAATTTCACAGAAATTAACTTTTCATAGAAACAGACTTTCACTCCGTCCGAATTTGATTTCGGACGGAGTGAATTTATTGCCCGGAGTGAGCTTTTTATGAGAAACGGGCTGCTTAAAGTTCTTATTCTGCTCGATGATACCGGAATTCGTGAGTTAGAAGTGCCGAAACGAATTTTCAGGGTAATGTAAAATAATAAACAGAGCAGAAAGGACAGTTCGCTGTCCTTTTTTGCATTTTTGATGAAGACGGGGGTTGAAAAAACAACTTGAATGGTATAATATAAAGAACAGAAAATACTCGGACGGAGGTAATTCCGAAATGAAATTAACCAAAGAAAACTTCATGCTTTTTAACGATAATTGGGCACTTGTCACAGCTGGCAGCCTGACGCATTACAACACGATGACGATAAGCTGGGGCAGTCTCGGCTGCATATGGAACGGTGAGGATTCGGCGCGCCCGATAGTTTCCGTTTATGTCAAACCCTGCCGCTATACGCATGATTTCATTGAAAACAACGAAATTTTTACGGTCACGTTCTTTGATAAGAAATATAAGCCCGATCTCGGTATTCTCGGCAGAGAGTCCGGACGCGACGGCGATAAAGTTGCAAAAACGTCACTCACTCCGATTGCGGTTGGCGGCAGTGTCGGCTTCAGGGAAGCGGAAACAACAATAGTTTGCAGAAAAATATATAAACAGGATTTTGATACCGCAAACATGCCGAAGTCGGTGATTGAGGCTTATTATCAGACCGAAGCGCCGCACACGATGTATATGGGTGAGGTGATTGAAATAATCGAAAAGAAATAAGAAACATACGGATAAGGACAGAGCTGCTCTGCAATAATATCTGCGCCGGCAACCGCGGCGATACTAATCATGAAAGAAAAAATTGCTGATAAGGATTGGAATTTTACACCGCTTGCAAATGAATATTTTTATCGCGGCGGAAAAACTGGAGTGCTGCTTCTGCATGGCTTCACAGGCACTCCCGCAAACATGCATTCAATTTGGAACTGCCTTGAAGCCGACGAACAGGAAAGCCGCTTGAATACAGCGGTCGAAAACGAAAACGGATACACAATTTACGCTCCGCTGCTGTCGGGTCATGGGACAAATCTGCGGAACATGCGGAAATCATGCGCACGGGAATGGATAGATGATGCGTTAAAGGCTTATGACCGATTGACTGCGGCGGGATGTGAAAAAATCTATGTTGCCGGGTTAAGCATGGGCGGGCTGCTTGCTGCAATTGTTGCCTCCGAAAGACGAGCTGACGGCGTAATTATGATCTGCGCACCGGCGAAGATGAAGCTTTATCTGCATATTTGCAGATTTATTTCGCTTGCGGTGCCTTATATTATAACGGGTGAACCTCACTGGAAGGAGGATGAGGAAGCGCAAACTTATATGGGCATGGCCACAGCAAGAATTTCCGATTTGAATAAAATACGCCGCCGTGCAAACAAAGCGGTTTCGAAAATAACCGCACCGCTGCTCGTAATTCAGTCGCGAGAGGATAATAAGGTTGCGCACGGCAGCGCAGAACGGATTCTTCGGAGTGCAGAATCAGCCAAAATTGCGGAAGCTGTATTTTTTTCGGGTGCGAAGCACGGAATAACATACAGCAACAAGAGGGGTGAGGCGGCCGAATGTGTAAAAAACTTCATTGCAGCACAAGATTCGTGGGGATAAAAATGCGCCTTTTGAGAGCTGCCGCAGAAATGCCCGCATCGACCGAAAAGGAGCTATTTCTGCGGCTGCCGACTGTGCCGAATGTGCAAAAAAAAGCGGAAATTGCGAATATACTTTTTAATATAATGAGCGAACAGAGGGCAAAAAGGGGTTATAAATGTCGAAAGGAAATTGCAGCATTCTGAGAGAGTCATGAACAATACAGAAGGCAATGCGGCGTAAAAAGGGACGGAAAGAAAAATGGAAAAAGGTGTTGACAAAAGCTTGCGGGGGAGGTATAATAGCAAAGCTGTCGGACGAGAGAGACAAGCGAGCGAAACCGAGGTGAGAGCCGAGGGGTGCGAACGGAAGTGAGCAGCGCGAGCGAGTCAAGAGGAAGGCGGCCCGGTGAGAGGACGGAAGTTCGGGAACCGGATGTTCCTTGAAAACCGTATAGTGAACCAAGAAGAGATGCTCGAGAGAGCAGATCAAGCGCAAACAAACAAAAGTAATTTTGAGACGACCGGCGGTCTGTCGGATGACGAAGTCGCGAGACAGACGCAAAAGAAATAAGAGCAAAAGCGCGAGCTTTTAAAGGATTTTAACTCAAGAGTTTGATCCTGGCTCAGGACGAACGCTGGCGGCGTGCTTAATACATGCAAGTCGAACGGAGTTAAGGGTTTCGGCCTTTAACTTAGTGGCGAACGGGTGAGTAACGCGTGAATAACCTGACTCAAAGAGGGGGATAACAACGGGAAACTGTTGCTAATACCGCATGAGACCACAACACCGCATGATGAAGGGGTCAAAGATTTATCGCTTTGAGAGGGGTTCGCGTCCCATTAGGTAGTTGGAGGGGTAACGGCCCACCAAGCCAACGATGGGTAGCCGAGCT